>Ga0074045_10000320_pt1 | contig 47020 bp, 42 predicted proteins | sample BogForMeECP23OM2_FD_94442 | JGI IMG/M metagenome (GOLD analysis project Ga0074045, IMG submission 94442) | Bog forest soil microbial communities from Calvert Island, British Columbia, Canada - Bog Forest MetaG ECP23OM2 | ecosystem: Environmental > Terrestrial > Soil > Wetlands ... | reverse complement strand
GCAGGGAATCCCCGACGTCGATGACCCCGGCACTGGATTCCTCTGGGATAACCTTGCGAAAAAAGGTCTCACCTATCGTATTTACGGAGAATTCATTGCTGCCGTGTGGTGCAAGAGCGAAAACGCGAAGGCTCCAGCGATGGGATCGCCGAAGGAAGGAACGCCGTCTCCAGCGTCTTCGACCTGTCCTGTGGCCGAAATCAAGAAAAGCGAACCATTGCCCGCAAACGTCGGCAACCCACGAGGCGGCCCGAGTCCGTGGCCCTGGGCGGTTCCACAGTTCAAGCGCATGCGCCCAACCAAAGCCGCGCTGCGCGATCACTACGATCCGCAATTTCCCGACTTCAATACCGATTATCCCGACCAGCTCCGCGCCGACGAATTCCTGCGCGAGTTCGATGAGTTTGTGAAGGCCAAGGGAACCGCCAAAGAGCTTCCGCAGTTCACGCTGCTCTACCTGCCCGACGATCACACCGGAGGTACGCGTCCCGGCAAGCCCACTCCCCAGGCCTCGGTAGCCGATAACGATCTGGCCCTGGGCCGTGTAGTCGATGCCGTTTCCCACAGTTCCTACTGGGACGACACCGCCATCTTCGTTCTCGAAGACGACGCGCAGGACGGCGCCGATCACGTCGATGCCCACCGCTCTACCGCCTTCGTCATCAGCAAATACGCGCCACGCGCCTCGCAACCGTTCGTCGAGCATCACTTCTACACAACTGTCAGCGTCATTCACACCATGGAGGCTCTGCTCGGACTTTCGCCAATGAACCTATTTGACGCGCACGCGCCGCTCATGGCGCCGCTGTTAGCCGGTCCCGGAACGCAACCGCCGTATCAAGTCGACGACAAGAATCTGCGCAGCGGGCTGATCTATCAGGTGAACGAGAAAAAAGCCGCTGGAGCTAAGGAATCGTCGCAGATGGATTTCTCACGGCCGGATGCGGCCGACGCCAGGAAACTGAATGCGATCCTGTGGCATAACGCCAAGGGTGACGCACCCATGCCGGTTACAAGCCATTCACATTCTGAACCTTAAGGCTGGTTTAGAATGCCTTCGTGGGGACCATAGAGACAACCGTCGAGTGCACCAACCTGCGCAAGACCTACGACGGCAAAGTCGAAGCCGTCCGCGGCCTCAGTCTGCGCATCGAGGCTGGCGAATGCTTTGGCTTGCTCGGCCCGAACGGGGCGGGGAAGACTACAACGATCGAAATCCTCGAGGGTTTGCTCGCACCCACTTCCGGAGAAGTCCGCATCTTCGGCCACACCTGGAACGACAACCCGCGCCAGTTGCGGGAGTGGATCGGTATCTCGCTTCAGGAAACGCGCTTGTCGGAAAAACTAAACGTCCGCGAAACCATCGAACTGTTTGCCAGCTTCTACAGCGAACCGCGGCCAGCTGCCGACATCCTCGAAGAACTGCAACTCACCGAGAAATCCGATGCTTGGGTGAGCAAACTTTCCGGCGGTCAGAAGCAACGCCTGGCCGTTGCCACCGCGCTGGTCGGCAATCCGCGGATTCTCTTTCTCGACGAGCCGACCACCGGACTCGATCCCCAAAGCCGTCGCCAGCTCTGGGATATCATCCGCACTTTCCAGAAGAAGGGTGGTACGGTCCTCCTCACTACGCACTACATGGACGAGGCCGAACGTCTCTGCGATCGCCTCGCGATCGTCGATCACGGCGTGATCATTGCCGAAGGCACACCTTCCGACCTTATCGACCGCCTTGGCGGCCATCACGTGGTGGAGTTCCAGGTAAATAACGGCGCCAATAACAACGACAACCTCGAGCGCTGGCGGTCGCTGCCCAGCGTAGAGTCCGTGCGCCGCGAAGATTCGACCGTCTGCCTGAGTGTCCGCGAGCCGCATCTTACGATTCCTGCTTTGCTGGATGCGGTAACCAGCCACGGCCATCAACTCGAACACCTCAGTACGCGCCAAGCTAGCCTCGAAGATGTCTTCGTGCTGCTCACTGGCCGTCACTTGCGAGAAGACTGAATGGCAACCACGGAAACCAACGCGCCCACTCTCCATGCTGATAAGAATCATCATCAGCAGCCCATACCACCTGTGCGCCGCAATGGCCGCTGGTCCGGCTACCGTCATCTGCTCTGGGCGCGCATACTCGAACTCAAACGCGAACCGGAAGTCGTATTCTGGGTCTTCGTCTTCCCCCTGCTGCTGGCGGCAGGATTGGGCATCGCCTTCCGCAACAAGCCCGCGGACATTACGTCGGTCGTGGTGATCGACGGCGCTGGCGCGCAGAAGACGCTGGCCATGCTGCAGCACTCAGCCGCGCGCTCGACGGTTCTAGCTACAATCCTCGACCGCGATGTCGCGCTGAAAGCCTTCCACTTCGGCAAGTTCGATCTTGCCGTCGAAGCGAATTCCGACGGCAGCTACACTTATTATTACGATCCCGCGCGTCCGGAAAGCGTGCTCTCGCGCGCCGAAATTGACTCCGCGCTGCAATCTGCCGCTGGACGCAAAGATGCGCTTACTACTTCCGCTCGGGCCTCCAGCGAGCCTGGATCGCGCTACATCGATTTCCTCATTCCCGGCTTGTTGGGGATGAATCTGATGAACTCCGGCATGTGGGGAGTCGGATTCGCGCTGGTGGAAATGCGGCAGCGCAAACTGCTGAAGCGCTTCGTCGCTACTCCCATGCGGCGCAGCGATTTTCTTCTAGCCCTGACCAGCAGCCGACTCGTGCTGATGGTGGTAGAAGTAGGACTGCTGTTAGGCTTTGGCGTGCTGGTGTTTCACATGCGAGTGCAGGGATCGATCCTTTCGGTCATTCTGCTGGGATCGGTCGGAGCGGTTGCCTTCGGCGGGGTTGGGCTGCTAACCGCTTGCCGGGCGCAGAAAATCGAAACCGTGTCCGGTCTCATCAACGTGGTCATGATGCCGATGTGGATCTTCTCCGGCGTCTTCTTTTCTTACCAGAGATTTCCTGCGATCACCCTGCCTTTTATCAAAGCGCTGCCGCTGACCGCACTCAACGACGCGCTGCGAGCCACCATCCTCGAAGGCGCCTCGCTGGGCTCGCAATCGGGACGACTGCTGGTGCTGGCAGTTTGGGGCGGAGTGTCGTTCATCCTGGCGCTGCGCTGGTTCCGGTGGACGTAAACGGCTTAGAAACTCGGCTTCTGCGCGAGCCTCCAGGACCACATCAGAAACGACGTCGCAGTCAGGTCGATGGCGGGTTCAGTTGTGCTGTAGGACTGCATGTTGTCCTGATACACCGCGACTTGCGAGCGATCAAACGCTCCATCGTTGCCATTGAATTTCCGGAACGTGTCCACTCCGTTTGCCGGACACAGAATCATGCCATCGAGAACGCCTGAAGAAGCATATCCGGCCGGGCCCTCGACCGCCGCACCCCAAAGTACCGGCGTGCCTCCGGAAGTGCCATCCAGCGCGCCCGCCAGGTTCGCCACCTGGTGCTGGATACAATTCGGAAACGTGCTGCCGTCGCCCACGATGAACGACGATCCCCAGGCATTCGCGCCCAGGATGTTAGCCAGCCATCTCTGCGCGTAGGTGTCGTAGCGCTTGGTCTGAGTGAGATATGCAGCTTCACTAGCCATGACCGAAAGACCCGCGCCGTGCGCCGTGGTGTCGCCATAACTCCACCCATATCCGAAGCCCCAGGCGTCCGTTGCCGCCTGGGTAATTGCGTCCGCCACTTGCCGCAGCAGTTGTGTCCGAATGCGCGATTCAGAAACCGCCAGGCGCTGCGGATTTCCTGCCATGTCAAGCGCCCGGTACAGCTCAAAATGCGCCAGGCCGCTGACGTCATACAGGTTCAAAGTGTCAGTGAACCCGTTGTCGTAGATTCGCGTGATGTAATGGTGAGCGAAGGTAGCCGCCTGCGCCAGATAGTCCATCGGATTGGTGTGCGGCAATCCGGTAGGAAGATTTCTCGCCCCACCCGCGGATTGCAAGGCAAAATACAGCTCCGTGGCGCCCAATTCCATGTCGTCGTCCCAGACGTTCTCGGGATAGCCGTCAAACGGAGCGATGGTAAGCAGGCAACTGCTGCACGTGCCCCCATATTCCGCCGGAGCCGGGTCCGTAAAAGAAGTGTCCGTCAGCGCGAAAATGTCCTCGGCATCCTGAAGGCATTGATTCGCCAGCGCAGGATGAGAATCACGTTGCAGTTGGTAGCACAATGCAAAATCCGCCGCCAGGCGCCCGGCCAGATTGGGGCTGATCGGCGAGCCTGCTGGCCCCGCCACATACACCGGACGATTGCAGATGTAGTACGTAGTCAGCGGGTCGCAGGCGCGCGGATCGCCGGGTTGCTGGAAGTGATCGGCCGCCTGCGGCAGCGTCCAGATGTCGTATTCCGTGATCAGGCAGTAAGGAGTGGCATACGCGCCCCCGCAGTTGCCAGCGGCAGAACTGGGATCGCCCTCGCCGTAATAATCCCAGTCTTGCGTGTTGTCCACCTGGTAGTAGAGCGTCTTGGTTTTGTCGTTCCACATCTTCATCAGCCACTCAACGCCAAACCTGGCTTCATCGGTAAAGTCGGACGAGTCGGGCGCGCCTGCTCCGCTGTTTCCGGAATACGAGATCGAACCAGGCGGCGCGGGAGGATTCACCGGAACGCCCGCGCCCATCTGATTAGGAAAGTCGCGAATCCCAATCTCCATCAGCGCTGTCGTATAGCTGACCGTTTCTACGTACTTCATGTAGTCGCCCGCGTCCCACCAGCCGCCAGCGGCATCGATGTTCGGGAGTCCCGCCGATACCAACGGCTTCGCCGGCGGCACGTTGTCGATGAAGTCGTTGCTGTCGAGTGGAGGCGTGTTAAAAACGTGCGCGTTCCCGTCCTTCAGATGCCCGGGCGCGGTGCGCAGTATGTTGGGGATGAAATGATTCCCGTCCCGCTCGGTTTCATAGAAAAACAAAGTGTTCAGCAGCAATCCGGAATACAGCGTCTCCGAAGAATCTACCGCGAAAGCCGGCGAAGTCGCCGCTACTGGTCCTGAGATCTTGATGGTATAGAGATCTCCGCCGGGAACGTCGAAGTCTACGGCGTATACGTTGTAGGTCACGGTCCTGCTATGGCTCCACGTACCGAGCAGCGCGCCGACTCGTCCTGAATCGGCGGTATCGCTTTTCGAATTGACAACCTGGAAGGTTGCGTTCGTTACCGGGGACTGAGTCATCAGATAGGCGCGAAAAGGCGCGTGGCCAGCTTCATAGCCGGCCTGACTGACGCGAACGTAAGCGGACTCCGCCAGCAGACATGGTGCGCATGCCAGCAGCGCAAGAAAAACAGCTGCGATCAAAACGAGTCTAGCGCTGCGGTTAGAACGGAAGGTGGAGGGTACCATCGTCTTCTCCTGGGCTTCTCCTGGGCGGGGGGACGACCCACATTAAAACCATTTAACAGGGCAAGATACGCTGCTGGTTTTCTGGTGTCAACTGGGATGTGCCCAAAGGCGGCTTAGGTCAAGGGTTTTCAGCGGCCCGCGAAACTGTTGCCTATGCCTTCGCCTTCTTGTACTCGACGAACGCATCCAGGAACCGGTCAATATCCTGCTTCGACAAGTAGTACGGCGTGGACAGCCGCAGCTTGTGCGGTTCGGCTCCACGGATACGGATTTTCTTTTCTTTCCACATCCAGTGTTCGAGGTCCATACGAACTAGCGGCGGCACATTCACGGTTGCAATCGCGCAGCGCATCGTGGCATCCGGTGATGTCCACGACACGGCGCCGCGTTTGATCATGGCCGACAGAATATAGTCGCAGAGCTGGCGCTGGCGGCGCTCGATGCGGTCCATGCCGATATCGTTGGCCAGTTGGATCGCGGCGCGCAGTCCCCAGAGGGCGGGCACGTTCGAGCTGCCGATGCGCTGGAAGCGTTCGGCGCGGAGTTTTACGTCGTCCCAGCCTTCGGTGGCTATGGTGTTCCAGAGGCGGTCAATCATTTCGTCGCGCACATAAAGAAATCCCGAGCCCTTGGGCGCCTGCAGCCATTTGTGCGGGCTGGAGGAATACATATCGCAGCCCAAGTCGTGGAGGTTCAGGCGCATCATTCCCGGAACGTGGGCTCCATCGACTGCGGAAATAATTCCTTTGCTGCGAGCGAGTGCGCAAAGTTCCCTGGCGGGCAGCACCACTCCTGAAAAGGTGGTGATGTGGCTGAAGAACAGAACGCGGGTGCGCGGCGTAATGGCGTCGGCGAACAGGTTCAGCGCCTGCGCGGGATTCTCTACCGGCCTGGGCAGCGTGACCTTCTTCACCACGATTCCGTAGCGTTTGGCGCGCAAATTCCATGGGTGCTCGCCTCCGGGATGCTCCTGGTCGGTCATGAGGACTTCGTCGCCGGGCTTCAAATCGATGCCGTTGGCAATGTAGCTGTTGGCCTCGGTGGCATTTCTTAGAAGCGCGATCTCGTCGCGATTGCAGCCGACAAACGCCGCCAGTGGGTCGCGAAACTGGTTCCAGGAGGCGTATCCCCAGATGGGATAGTCCTCGGGGTCGGCCTCGTTCAGCTTTTCGCACGCTTCATAGCCCTCAAAGACGGCGCGCAGCACGGGCGCGGGGCTGGAGCCTACGGTACCGTTATTGAGGTAAATCTCGTCGGCAGGAATCAGGAATTGTTTGCGGAGTTCGCGCCAATAGGCGTCTTCGTTCTGGTCAAAAAGGGAGCGATCGGGCAACTTCGAGGGTAGCGACTCCAGTTGCGCCCACAGATTTCCTCGCCAGGCTAGGCCGGCGCCCATGGCCAGGGATGAAGCGAATGACGACGACAGAAAGCTGCGACGGTCCAAAAAACCGCGTTCCGGCATAACTGGTTCCTCGTTTCCGAAAACGGGCCATAGTACATCGGTGGCTGGAAAACGCAAAGGGGTGCAAAATAACGGGTAACTTTCCGGGGCGAAGCGGCGTCCAACTAAATGGGAAACTCCGTCCAGCCCGACTTGCCATCGGGGGTATAATTGTGTCAGTCGACCGGGTTTTCCACGGGGTGCCAAATGTCTTTCCGTAAATTGCTGATTTCCTTGAGCTTACTGGCGCTGATGGCAGGGGCCGCGCTGGCGCAGAATCAAACCACGCAAACTCCCGATTCCCAGACTCAGACGCAGCCGCAGAGCACGCAGCCCTCGACTACACCGGCGCCGCCTCCGCCGCAGGATCCTTCGGCAACTCCTGATTCGACTCCAGCTCCGGCTCCGCCCGCAGACTCTTCGGCTAGCGCCGACAGCCAAACGGCTCCGCAAGGTGAGCCTCCCGTCCAGGAGCCTGACGACAGCAAGGTCAAGCACGACGGCAGTAAGAACGACGTGGATGCCATCGGCAACCGCAAGGTGGGCGGACGTGGCTTGGGCGACTGGTACTCTCTGGAAAGCGAAATCAGGATGGGCAAGCAGTACTCGATGCAGGTCGAGCAAAGCGTGAAGCTGGTTCAGGACCCGGTGGTCAACGAGTACGTCAACCGCATCGGGCAAAATCTAGTGCGTAATTCGGACGCGCAGGTGCCGTTCACCATCAAGGTGATCGACTCCGACGAAATCAATGCGTTCGCGTTGCCGGGTGGATTCTTCTACGTGAACTCGGGCCTGATTCTGGCGGCGGACGAAGAAGCAGAACTGGCCGGGGTAATGGCGCATGAGATTTCGCACGTTTGTGCCCGCCACGGGATGCGTCAGATGACGCGCGCGAATTGGGCGCAAATCGGCACCCTTCCTCTGATCTTCGTTGGAGGTGGCATAGGCTACGGAATCTACGAAGCAAGCGGCCTGGCCTTGCCGCTCACGTTCATGAAGTTCCAGCGCAATTTCGAAGCGGAGGCGGACTACCTCGGCCTGCAATATATGTATAAGACGGGATACGATCCGCAGGCTTTCATCAGCTTCTTTGAGAAAATTCAGGCGAAGGAGAAGAAGAAGCCGGGCACGATCGCCAAGGCCTTCGCTTCGCACCCGCAGACGCCCGACCGCATTGAGGCGTCGCAAAAGGAGATCGCGACCATTCTTCCTGCGCGCGCGCAATACGTGGTATCGACGTCAGAGTTTGACGATGTGAAATCGCGGCTGGCCGTCATCGAGAACCGGCACAAGGTCCTCGAACAGAAGGATGGGAGCAAGCCCAGCCTGCGCCGCACCTCGAGCACTGATAAGACAACTGGCACGGACAAGAGCGACGACGATCGCCCGACCCTGAAGCGCCGGGACGATAAGCCGGACCAGACTCAACAACAATAACGGGAATTGCGGAGACAAGAAAACCGGCGGGCCGACCGCCGGTTTTTTATTGACGTTTAAGTTGCGATTGTCATCTTGAGCGAAGCGAAAGACCTATGCAGTTGCGTCTGTCGCAAGGAATACAGAGGTCCTTCGCTTCGCTCAGGATGACAAGGTGCTTAATCGGGTGACAGCGGGTTTAGGTTACGATCCCGCGGCTACCGACTTTACCGTGATCGTGGTGCCGTCCACTTCTCCGGTCACCTTTGCTTTCGCTCCCGCCAGATCGTTCAGCTTATCGAGCGCGGCCTTGTCCGAGGTCTCCAGGATGTAGACTTTGTCCCCGACCACGAGTGCATACTTCGATCCATGCTGCATGCAGGCGCGCGTGCAATCCGCGGGCTTGCCGGGCATTTCATGTTTTGCTCCGCACATGGCGTCGCTCACTTCGCCGGTCAAGGTCTGGCTCTTGCCGGCTGCCAGCGCCGGAACCGCCAATCCGGCCACCATTTGCATTCCTAGAACTGCAACCGCAATTCGGTTCGCTTTCATTCTGCTTTCCTTTCCTTGGACAAGGGTAATCGATCAAAGCGACTACTTCACAGTGTCTACATATAGAGATTCTCGCGCAGGCTTGCGGTTACAACAATATTTTACCTTCACGCCCAGAGTGCTGATCTCTACTGCTGCTTGAAACGGATCTCCACGTCCACAGTCTTGTCTTTCGCATCCAGTGATTCATGAATGCTGACGGCCCAGGGCACTCCGCGGGGAACGAGTTGCCGGGTATCTTCGAGAAACTTCCTGGGGTAGTCGGCGTTGTAGGGCTGATCTTCACGCAAAGTCCACGCGGCCCGCATTCGAACCGTGGACTGCGTGTCGAGTCCTGCGATCTCCAACTCGCCCATTTTATAGAGGTCGCCTTCTACCACGTTCAAGTCGTAGTGCACGGCGCTATGCTCGTCGTCGAACTGGGCTTCGGGCTTGACCTGGATGGTCATGTAGCCGCGGCTGCGGTAAAACTTGCCGATGTTCTCAACGTCACGGAGCAGGCGCACAGCGTCGACGGGCTGGCCGGGCTCCAAGTGGACGAGGGGCGCGACTTCAGCGATCGTGAGGGCAGAGTTGCCCTTCCATTCGACGCCGGAAGTTGAATAGACCTTACCCGGCGTCACCGGTACGATCGCAATCACCTGAACGTCGCCGACGGCAACTTGCGCATCTTCAGCAGGAGGAGGGTGGGGCAGCACGCGCGCCTCGGACGCTCCAAACGTGGCCTTCAAGTATCCGCGCTGCAGGAATACCGGAAACAGGTCAAACTTGGCGACGGCGACGAGAGAGGAGCGGCCGTATTCCGCTCCCATGGCGTGGCGCGCTGCGGTGGTGAGCAGAGCTGCCTGCTCGGGCGTTGCTCCGGGGAATTCGAAGCCGCTAATCCGGATGCTGACTTCCTCGGCCCGATAAACGATTGCGCTCACGGGTCCGCCCGACTCATCACCCTCTCGCAGATAATTTACCCGTCCCGGAAATTGCTTCTCGGTGAGCATGGCTTGCAGCGCCTCGGAAACTTCGTCGGGCAGATTGCCGACAAGCGGCACCACCTGCTTGAACAGGGGAACGCGGCGTTGCACGGCAGTCCGCAGTTCGTCGTCGGTGAACCAGACAAAGTTTTCGAAGCGTGCCGGAACCAGCTTGCTCTTATCCGTATCGGTGAGTTGCAGTTCGAGTTTTACGGTGGTGCCGGAAGAAGTGTAGGAATAGGCCACGTCGCTGAAGAGGCCGGAATCGCCCAGGCGCCGCACTGCTTCTTTGAAATCGCCATCGGCGGCGTTCTGGCCGATCTGCAGGCCGCTCGAAGCCAGAATTTCTTTGTCGGTGTAGCGCGCTGTTCCGGTGACCTTCAGCGCGATGAGTTTGGCGGCGGCGACTGAGGAGAGCTTGGCGGACTGTTTCTGGGCCGCGGCGGCGGGAAGCAGCAAGGACAAAAGGATCACAACCCGGCCAACGCGCTTCATTTGGATCGCTTCCCAGCCCCGGCCACGGACGTCGAAAAATTCTTTTGCTTCACGGCGATGTCCATAAAGGCCTTGGCGGCGCGGCTGAGCGATTTGTCTTTGCGGAAGACGAGGGCAAGGTCGCGTCGGATTTGCGCATCGGCGAGCGTGATCGCAACCAGAGCCTTGGCCCGGATGTCCTCTTCGATATTGGAGCGGGCGATAAAGCCTACGCCGACATCGGCCGCCACAAAACGTTTCAGCAGTTCGCTGGAATCGAGTTCCATGGCCAGGTTCGGCTTCAAGTGATGGTCATAGAACAGGGCGTCGAGGGCGTCGCGGGTGTGGCCGAGTTTGGGCAAAACCAGGGGATAGGTTGCGACCTCGGCCACGGTGACGCTCTTCTTCGCCGCCAGCGCATGACTTGGAGCCGTGATCACGACGAGTTCGTCGCGATGAATCATCTGCGCCTCGAGCCGGTTATCGGTCACGGGCAGCGAGACCACGCCAAAGTCCACCACGTTCTCGAGGATCGACTCGAGAATCCTGGCGTAGTCGGAGCGCTTGATGCTCACGGCGACGCTGGGATAGTCGCGTTTGAATTGCGCGAACACTTCGGGAAGGATGTGCAGGCAGGTGCCTTCATTGGCGCCCACGAGAATTTCGCCGCGGGGCACGCGCTCGGTCTCGGCAATCTCGGTAAGTATAGTCTTGCGGCGCTCGATGGTCTCCTCGGCATACTTGAAAAACAATTTGCCGGATGCGGTGAGCGAGACGCGGCCTCCGGAGCGGTCGAGCAGGCGGGCGCCAACCTCTTCCTCCAGCGCCCGGATCTGTGAGGAAACGGCGGGTTGGGTGCGAAAACGCTTCTCCGCCGCGCGGGAGAAGCTGGAGAGGCGCGCCACTTCCAGGAAGATTTCGAGCTGATCAAAGTCCATCGTGTGCTGGTCTCAGACACTATAGCGAGCCTGAGGCGATCACGAAAGGGAAATCAGATAAAGGCCATGTGGAGACGGGGCGTTGCCCCGTCTTGGCGGGGCAAAGCCCCGCCACCACACGGGCCATTCAGACGTTGATCACCGCGATGAGCTCCTTCACCGCCGCTGCGCTCTTGTCGAGGGCAGCTTTCTCTTCCGCGGTAAGTTTGATCTCGATGATCTGTTCGATCCCCTTGGAACCGAGTTTTACCGGGACGCCGACAAAAAGTCCGTGGATGCCGTACTCTCCGTTGAGGTAGGCGGCGCACGGCAGAATTTTCTTCTTGTCTTTGAGAATGGCCTCGACCATCTCGGTAGCGGCGGCCGATGGAGCATAGTAAGCGGATCCGGTCTTGAGATACTTGACGATTTCGGCGCCGCCGTCGCGGGTGCGCTGGACGATGCGATCGAGCGTGGCTTTGTCCATGAGTTCGGTGATGGGAATGCCGGCGACGGTGGAATAGCGGGGAAGCGGAACCATGGTGTCGCCGTGCCCGCCAAGCACGAAGGCGGTTACGTTCTCGACGCTGACTTTAAGCTCCAGCGCGATAAAAGTTCGGAAGCGGGCGGAGTCGAGGATGCCGGCCATGCCGATGACGCGTTCACGCGGAAAGCCGCTGATCTTGTAGGCGGCCTGCGCCATGGCGTCGAGCGGGTTGGAGACGACGATGAGAATGCAGTTCGGCGAGTGGTGTACAACCTTGCCGACTACGTCGCTCATGATTTTGAAGTTAGTATTCAGCAGGTCGTCGCGGCTCATGCCGGGCTTGCGTGGAATTCCGGCGGTAATAACGACGATGTCGGAGTTGGCAGTGTCGGCATAGTCATTGGTCCCGAGGATGGCCGAGTCACGCTTCTCGACCGGCATCGCCTCGGCCAGGTCAAGACCTTTGCCTTGGGGAACGCCTTCGATGATGTCGATGAGGACGACATCGGCTAGTTCTTTTGAAGCGATCCAGTGAGCAGCGGTGGCGCCTACGTTTCCGGAGCCTACGATCGTTACTTTATTGCGCATAAGGTTCCTTTCTTCATTCAGAATTATTGCTTTTCAAACACCGCAACTCCGGTGACCTGTTTTCCGGTGAGATCCGTGCCGGAATAGCTTCCCGTCAGAGTCTTGCCATCGGGGCTGACCGTCGCCTTTTCGGTGGTCACGACCTGGCCGGCCTTCTTCACAATGCCCTTGAGGGTGTAGCTGTCCACGCGCTGGTAGGCGACGGTATCGACGAATGGCGAACCAGTGATGGGGTAATCCTTGCCGTCAAATTTGGCGTCCACAGCAATCGACATCTGCTCACCCTTATCGTTGACGACAAGTTCGCGAATCCTAATGCTTTTGGAACTGGCCTTGATGTGACTGGTTTGGCTCTGCGGCGGGGGCGGGGGAAGTTTGGATTTTGACAGGTTCAAGACCCAGGTCCCGGAGAACGGATCCGCAGCCGCCAGCCCAACGAACAACGCGATGGTGCATAAAACCGCTCTCACTTTCACAAGAAGCCTCCGTCCATCTGAAGCAAGGTGCGAGACAGATCAGCCCACTGAGAACTGAGGGCTGCGGTTAGTCGGCCGCAACCGCGACACGCATGTTTTCGATCATGCAGCTGGCGAACTCGCTGGTTTTCACTTTAGTCGCGCCTTCCATCAGGCGCTCGAAATCGTAGGTAACTTTCTTCTGTTCGATAGTGCGTTCCAGGCTGTGCTCGATCAAATCGGCGGCTTCCGTCCATCCCAGGAAGCGGAACATCATGACGCCCGAAAGAATGACAGAGCCTGGATTGATGACGTCTTTGTCGGCATACTTGGGAGCGGTGCCATGGGTGGCCTCAAAAATGGCGTAGCCGTCGCCGATGTTTGCTCCCGGAGCGATGCCGAGGCCGCCAACCTGCGCGGCGCAGGCATCGGAGATATAGTCGCCGTTCAAGTTGGGCGTGGCTAGAACGCTGTATTCATCGGCCCGCGTCACCACCTGCTGGAAGATGGAGTCGGCGATGCGGTCGTTGATCATCAGCTTTTTCTTCCATGCGCCTTTGCCGTGTGTGGCGTAGATGGAATCGAGACAGTCTCTTACTTCTTTGTAGATACCCTGGCGGAAATCTTCCTGCGCGAACTCGAGGCCGGGTTCGATGAGGTTCGCGTTCTCCTCGACGGTGAGATTGGGATTCTTGTCTTTATTGCCGAGAATCCAACTCTCGCGCTCGGTTACAACCTGGTCGCGGAATTCTTCGGTGGCGAGTTCGTAGCCCCACTTGCGGAACGCGCCTTCGGTGAACTTCTGGATGTTGCCTTTATGGACCAGAGTGACCGCCTTGTTCTTGTGTTCGAGAGCATGTTTGATCGCCATGCGCACCAGGCGCTTGGTGCCGGTCACCGACATGGGCTTGATGCCGATGCCGGAATCGAGACGGATTTGCTTCTTGCCGCCTTTCAGCATGTCTTTGTTGAGGAACTCAATCAGCCGGGCACAGTCTGGCGTGCCTTCTTCCCATTCGATGCCGGCATAAACGTCTTCCGTGTTTTCGCGGAAAATGACAATATTCATGCGCTCGGGATGCTTCACCGGCGACGGTACTCCGGCGTAGTACTTTACCGGACGCACGCAAGAATAGAGATCGAGGATCTGGCGCAGGGCGACGTTGAGCGAGCGGATGCCGCCTCCGACGGGCGTGGTCAGCGGTCCTTTGATGGCCACGCGAAATTGGCGGATGGCGCTAACCGTGTCGTCAGGCAGCCAGTTCTGGAAGCGAGCCTTGGCTTTCTCGCCGGCAAAGACTTCGTACCACGCTACGGAGCGCGTGCCCTGGTACGCCTTCTCGACCGCGGCATCGAACACACGAACCGAAGCCTTCCAGATATCGCGGCCGGTTCCGTCCCCTTCAATGAAAGGGATGATTGGGTGATCGGGAACCCGGTACTTGCCGTTACTGTATTCGATCGTCTGCCCCTTGGGGGGGAGAGGGACGCCATTAAACACTGCCATGAGACTTGCCTCCAAAGGCTGGAAAGTTATCCATCATTATAGATTGGAGACAGGGAAGCTAGGCTGACGGTCACAGGATGATGTGACGACGCTCACAGTAGTCCCGCCGCTCCCACGTCTCGAAAACCGCGAGACGTGGGGCACCCGCCGGCATTTCTATTGCGGACAGTATTAGCGTTCGATCCTGACGGATTTTACTACTACGTCCTTGTTGGGACGGTCCTGACGGTTGCGCGCGGCTTTCGAGATTGTTTCCACGATCTCGTATCCCTCGACTACCTCGCCGAAAATCGTGTGCTTGCCGGTGAGCCAGTCGGTGTTGCCGACGGTGATGAAGAACTGCGATCCGTTGGTGTTGGGTCCGGCATTCGCCATCGCCAGCTTGCCCGCCTTATCGAAGCGATGTGGTGAACCTTTGGTTTCGTCTTCGAACTGGTAGCCGGGGCCGCCGAATCCAGTTCCCATCGGGTCACCGCCCTGGATCATGAAGCCGGGGATTACGCGATGAAAAATAGTCCCGTGGTAGAGGGGATCTTTGGTCTTTTTTCGGGTAGTAGGATGCGTCCACTCGCGCTTGCCCTCGCTCAACTCGACAAAGTTGGCGACGGTTTTGGGGGCATCCTTCTCAAACAAGCGACAAATAATCGTGCCCTCGCTGGTTTCGATCACGGCGTAAGTTCCAGGTGTGCGGGTCATAGCTTTCCTTCCGGCTCTTGATTCATCTTTTCTGACTCTTGCTGCAGAGACGCGGCAAGCCGCGTCTCTACATGGGTTTCTTCGTGCCCGCCGTTGGCTTAGGAGCCGCTGCTGGCTCGGACTCACCGGCGCCATGGATATCAATGTGCGTGATCTTGACGGGATGAAGCGGGGATTCGCCGCTCGTGGGCATGCGGGCGATCTTCTTGACTAGTTCGACGGCAGCATTATCGCACTGGCCGAAGATGGTGTAGCCGCCATTGAGGCTGGGGTAGGCTTCCTCGGTGATGAAGAACTGCGACCCGTTGGTGTCCGGTCCAGCGTTGGCATAGGCGAGACGCCCGGGGCGATCGAACTTGACGGCGGACGATGTTTCATTCTTGAACTTGTAGCCGGGATCGCCGGAGCCGTTGCCGGCAGGGTCGCCACCCTGAATCATGAATTCGGGAATCACGCGGTGAAAAATGGTGCCGTCATAAAGTGGGATGCCGTGCTTCTTGGCGTGACCGATGGGACTGGTCCAGTCCTTGGTGCCGGCGGCAAGACCGACGAAATTCTCGACTCCAATCGGAGCTACTTTCGGAAACAGGGTGCAATGCAGGTCGCCGGCGGTGGTGTGGATGGTGGCGGTAGGTTCAGCTGAGGCGCTGTGGACCGGCGGCGCGGTGGCAGGTTGTGCGGTTGAGGCTGCCTGTGCGGCCCCGAGCAGGGAGGTGGCGATGATCAGGATAAGCGTATGGATTAAAGTTCGCATGGGTTCTCCTGTAGGGTATTTTGGTCGGCCTTAATTGTACGACAGTCGATCCCGTCGGTGGAGAGCCGTGCGAGACACCCGTTTCTCCGCACTTCATTTGCCGGCTTGCATTTCGCGGCTCACGTGCTCGGCTTCGCGGAAGACGCGGAGCAGGTTGCCGCCCAGAATCTTGCGAATATCGTCGGCGCCGTAACCGCGGTCGAGCAGGCCCTGTGTGATTTTAGGCAGGTCGGCGGCGGAGTCCATGTCCGCGGGCGTTGCGCCGCTGACCCCGTCAAAATCCGAGCCCAGTCCGACGTGGTCCACGCCAGCGACCTTGGCGATATGGTCGATGTGATCGATCAGCGCGCTCAAGGGAGGGCGCGGAAGTTTGGCGGCCCACTCGCGCTCAACGCGATCGGAGTCGAGGTAGGTAACGGTTTTTCCAGCCGCCTTCAGTTGGTCAGTGTAGGCCTTGACGGCGGCATTGAGGTCCTTCCTTTGCGCGTCCTCAGCCTTCAGGTAGTCTTCATCGAGGAAGCCGTTGTTGAAATTAACCTGGACGACGCCGCCGTTCTTGGCGACGGCGCGGAGCATGTCGTCGGTCATGTTGCGGGGATGATTGGTGACGGCGCGCGCGGATGAGTGTGAAGCGATGACGGGCGCTTTGGTCACGGCAATCGTGTCGTAGAAGGTCTTGTCGGAAACGTGGGAAATATCGACCAGCATTCCGAGGCGGTTCATCTCTAGAACAATTTGCTTGCCGGCATCGGTGAGGCCGTTGTGGTGCTCGACTTTGGGATTGTCGATGTCGCCGGAAGAGTCGGCCCACTCATTGGTGTTCGACCAGGTCAGGGTCATGTAGCGAACCCCAAGACGATAGAAGTCGCGGAGCAGGTGGACGTCGTTTTCGATGGAGTGGCCGCCTTCTATCCCGAGCAGGGCGGCAAGCTTATGCTCGCGGTGGGCGCGCTCAATGTCATCGACGCTGAACGCCATCATCATCCGGTCGGGATGGCGGGCGGCCTGCTCGTAGACCGAATCGAGGAGATCGAGCGTGCGGCGGGCGTAGTGGCCCTGGTTGGCTACCGGTTCTACCCAGAGGGAAAAGAACTCGGCGCCGAGATTGCCAGCTTTAGCCTTGTCGAGACTGAGGTTGCCGTAGTCATTGGGATCGGTCGAGCCGATGTCAAAATTTTCGTCGAGGAAGCGCTGCGGGGTATCGGCATGCGTGTCGATGACGATGGCGGAGTTGTGGATCTCGCGCGCCTTGGCGCTGACGGCGTTCTGCGCGCAGACGGGAAGGCTAAGGGCGAGTGAGAAGGCGATGGCGAGTACTTGCAGGTTAATGGTGAGTTTGTTCATGGATGAACAGATTCTATACGATGCTTGTGTGGTGGCGGGTCTTCGACCCGCCTTGCACGGGGCCCTTCGGCTCCGCTCAGGGCAGGCTCCGCCCCGTCACCACACGAGCCACCATCTCAGGGTGCATTCACGGCAACGAAAGCTTGTGCGATGCACTCCTCCAGCGGCCGGTCAGTGCTGATCGTCGTCTTCGGATACGTGATGGGCTCGAAGCGCGCTTTCACTTCCAGGTAGAGCGCGAACGTCCGGTTGCGCGCGGGATGCGAGGGGTCGGGTTCGAGATCGAGACGGCGGCGGGCTGATTCGTCGGAACAGGTGCACTCGATGATCGTCCAGGGCTGAGCGAGGTCGCGGGCAAACTTGAGAACGCGATCGATCTGATAGCGCCGGGAGAAGGTGCGGCCGTCGAGGATCAGTTTGCGCGTAGGAGTCTTTTCCAACAGAAAGCGGGCGGCCTTGAGCATCACCTCCATCACGAGGTCGTCTTGCTCGACGGAGTACTCGATATCTTCAGCGTGAAACAGGGCGGCGCGGATCACGTCTTTGCTGAGGAGCGCGCCTTGCGTACGGTGAGCCAATTCGCGAGCCAGCGTGGTTTTACCGGTACCGGGGAGACCGGCCATGAGAACGATCATGCTGGAGAGATTGTAGCGGAGGCAGCTATTGGTTGGCGGCCGTCATCGCCGTGGAGGTGACGGTGGCTGGTGCCGTGACAGGCTCTTCCACTGGCGGATGCGGGAAGATCGTCTGCGTCTGCCGCCAGTCGGTGTAGCGCTCGGAAACCATCACGTGGAAGCACCAGTGGCGGCGCTCTTCTTCGGGCTCAACCAGATTGAGCGCCTTCAAATAAAACAGGTAGCGTTCGACGAAGAGAATCTGTTCCTTCGTCATGCCGCGGCGCTGGAGATCGACGGTGATGCCCGCGAGATGAGAAGACGCAGTATCGCCTTCGGCCGGAGCCGCGTTGCGATTGCGGCGGCGCAGCTTCTTTTGCACCTTCACGGTGCGGACGGCCGAGTTGACCTGGATCTGAGCGTGAAACTGCCGGTAATAAACTTCGGAAAGATCCTGCACGAAATCGCGGGTCCAGGGACGGCAAAAACGGCGTGAGGGATCAAGACTGGGTTCAATTTTGAGAGACTCGCTCGCCTCGATGGGCACCAGGTCGCCCGAAGCCTTGAGCGCTTCCAGTTGAGCGTCGTCCTGAATGCGGGGCAGATCGAGGCGGTCGATTTCTTCGTTTTGCCGGATCAGGGAATCGTGCGACGGACGGAACAGCGGGTTCCAGAGGATGCCACGCAGGTGATGCAGGATGCGGTGGTGGTGGCCGGCGCGGCGCAAGGCAGAGGCGTTTTGTGGCGTCCCGAGCGCAGCGAAAATCGCCAGCAGGATCAGCAGGTTTCGCGTTACCGGTCCCGGCGTTGTGAATCTTCGCGTCATTATGACAACCCTCGGAGGCGGCGGAAAAATGCCCATCTGCCGAGAGGAAGGACGATTGTAAACCACAGGTGAACAAATCTGTGAAGCAAATCGCCCTAAACCCCCTTACTTAAGGGAGTTGTCGGTGGTTACCAGCGGGCCATTTTGCTGATTTCGGGTCACGTAGGGACAGCCGCCCTCGGCTGTCCAGGCGAGCACAGGTCGCCGGGGTTTTGCGGAGGGCCGAACACTATTTGCGGAACAGATCGACGAAGGCTTGCTTCATGACTTGGCCGCCGACGTCGGCAATCGACGTAGTCAGAGGGATGTCCTTGGGGCAAACCTCGACGCAGTTTTGGGCGTAGCCGCATTCCTGGATGCCGCCGTCTCCCATGAGCGCCGTCAGTCGCTCGCGCTTCAGGGCCGCGCCGGTGGGATGCGTGTTGAACAGGCGCACTTGCGAGATGGTGGCCGCGCCGACGAAGCCCGTGTCCTCGGTGAACTGCGGACAGGCTTCCATGCAGCAGCAACACGAAATACAGCGCGAGAGCGGATAGGCTACTTCCTGAGCCTCGGCAGTCAGGCGCGGGCCGGAGCCGAGGTCGTAGGTTCCGTCGACCGGTACCCAGGCTTTGACCTTCTTCAGGTTCTCAAAGATCACGCTGCGGTCAACCGCGAGGTCGCGCACCACGGGAAATTTCGAGAAGGGCTCGAGCTTGATGGGCTGATCGAGTTGATCGATCAACGAAGAGCAGGCCATGCGGGCGCGTCCATTGATGAGCATGGCGCAGGAGCCACAGATCTCTTCGAGACAACACGAGTCGTAGGTGATGGGCGTGGTCTTCTTGCCGTCACGGGTGACGGGGTTGGCCGCGATCTCCATCAGCGCCGACGTGATGTTCATGTTCGGCTTGTAGGCGATCTCGAATTCCTCCCAACGCGGCTTCTGGTCGGGAGTGTCTTGGCGTTTGATCTTGATGATTACGGACTTAGTGTTTGCCATTTAGCTTCTAGCTCAAAACTCTCTGTCATCCTGAGCGAAGCGAAGGACCTATGCATTGTTCCCGCGCCAAGAAATGCATGGGTCCTTCGCTTCGCTCAGGATGACAACGTATTTAAAGTCATCGGACAACCACTTGTACTTCAGTACTTCCGCTGCCGCGGCGGAATCAGCGCCGCATCCACCGACTCGAACTCGAACTTCGGCTCATCCAGATCGGGCGCGAACGATGCTTTCGTGGTCTTCATCCAGTTCTTGTCGTCGCGCTCGGGGAAATCGGGCTTATAGTGCGAGCCGCGAGATTCGTCGCGCATGGCGGCTCCCTGCGCGATTACTCGTGACAATTGCAGCATGTTGTAGAGCTGGCGCGCGAAGGCGATGGTCGTATTCGCCCACTGCGAGCGGTCGCTCAGGTTGATCTTCTGGTAGCGTTCGCGCAGTTCAACAACCTTGGCATCCGCCGCTTCGCACTTCTTGTTGTAACGGATCACGGTGCAGTTCGCGGTCATGGTTTCGCCGAGTTCGCGCCAGAGCAGGAACGGATTCTCACTGCCGTCGGCTTTCATCAGCATGGCATTGATTTCCTGCTGGCGTTTGCGCTCGGCGTCGAAGTGTCCATTGGTGGGCGCGGCTGGCAGGTTCTTCGCGTACTGCACGGCGCTCGGGCCGGCGACGAATCCGCCGAAAATGCACGACACCAGCGAGTTCGCGCCTAGCCGATTCGCGCCGTGGTACTGGTACTCGCACTCGCCCGCGGAGTAGATGCCGGGGATGTTGGTGGCTTGCTTGTAATCGACCCACAGGCCGCCCATGGTGTAGTGCATGCCGGGGAAAATCTTCATGGGCGTGTCGCGCGGATCGACGCCGACAAACTTCTCGTAGATTTCGAGAATCCCTTCCAGCTTGCGGTCGAGAGTCTTGCGGTCGATATGTGTAAGGTCGAGATAGACCATCGGCTGGCCGTCGATGCCGAGGTTGTGCTTGTAGATGACCTCGAAAATTTCGCGCGTGGCCACATCGCGCGGCACGAGGTTCCCATATTTCGGATACCGCTCTTCGAGGAAGTACCACCGCTCTTTCTCAGGAATGGATTTGGGATCGCGCTTGTCGCCCTGCGTTCTGGGGACCCAGACGCGCCCGCCTTCACCGCGCGCCGATTCCGACATCAGGCGCAGCTTGTCTTCGCCGGGGATGCAGGTGGGGTGAACCTGGATGAACTCGCCGTTCGCGTAGTAGCAGCCCTGCTGATAAAGCGCGGACTGCGCCGATCCCGTGCACACGACCGAATTGGTGGACTTGCCGAAGATGGCGCCAATGCCGCCGGTGCAGATGATGATGGCGTCGGCGGGGAAGGTGCGAACTTCCATGGTCCGCAAATCCATCGCGCAGATACCGCGGCATACGCGCTGCCCATCGAGCACGGCCGAGAGAAACTCCCAGTGCTCATATTTCTTTACCTTGCCCTCGGACTCGTAGCGGCGGACCTGCTCATCGAGCGCGTAGAGAAGCTGCTGGCCAGTGGTTGCTCCGGCGAAGGCGGTGCGGTTAAAGAGCGTGCCTCCAAAGCGGCGGAAGTCGAGCAGTCCTTCGGGAGTGCGGTTGAAGGGGACGCCCATGCGGTCGAGCAAATCGATGATGCCGGGAGCGGCCTCGCACATGGCCTTGACCGGCGGCTGATTGGCCAGGAAGTCGCCACCATAGATGGTGTCGTCGAAGTGGATCCAGGTGGAATCGCCTTCGCCCTTCAGGTTCTTGGCGGCGTTGATGCCGCCCTGCGCGCACACCGAGTGCGAGCGCTTTACCGGGACGATCGAGAACAGGTCAACCTCACCGCCCATTTCGGCGATCTTGATCACGGCGGAGAGGCCCGCGAGGCCTCCGCCCACTACGATAATTTTCGGAGCTGCCATTTCTATGAGTCCGATCTTTTGCCAATTTGGTTCCCGGGCCGGGCCCGGGCTTGCACGACCTCAGCGGCTAAAGCCGCCCTCAAGTTTGCGGCACTTGCGGCGCGGCTGAAGCCGCACCCTTTCAAAGCAAAATCCAACCAACTTTTTCCGCAACCGTTATCGCATCACAATATTTTCCGAACTCGAACTTGAATCCAAAGGCTGCAGAGGCGTTTTCAGGAATCCGTACATGCTGGCCGCGCCGATTGACACCAGGCCGAGAGCGAGCGCCAGGCAGAGATAACCGAAGCGGCGGCGCGCCCTTTCGCCGGTCGTGATGCCCCACTTCGCGGCGAACAGCCACAAGCCGTAGCTGAAATGCCAGGAAGCGGCGATGATGCCGACGGCGTAGAAGGCGATCATCCACGGATTCTGGAATTCTCCCTGGACTTTAGCGAACGACTGCATGGGGTGCGTCGGCAGGTGCACGCCGGTGAAGCGCAGGTAATAGGTGTGCTGCACCATGTAGACGAGCGCGATGATGCCGGTCCAGCGCTGCGAAGTGTAGAGCCAGTTGCCGGTCCAGGGATAATCGCCGACGTTGCTGTCACCTTGGTACCAGATGTAGACGCCGTAGAGTCCGTGGTAAAGGATCGGAATCCAGATGAAGCAAATCTCGAGGCCGAGGACGAAAGGCAGACTGTTCAGAAACTCGACTTGCTTACCGTAGGCGATGGGGCCTTTGAAGGCTTCGGCGTTCGAGATGAAGTGTTCGAGAAGGAAAGCTCCGATGGGTACGACGCCGCTGAGCGAATGCAGACGGCGCAAAAGAAACGAAATTCCCTCGCCGGCACGGAGCGGGGCGACTCCGGATTTGATCTTTGGTGCGACGGGTGCGGGAGCGACGGAACTGGCAGTTGATGCCACGATGACTGCTCCTTACGTAGTCCAATATGAAAACTAATCATTATCATTTTCCGCGCGAAGGGAAGTCAAGGAGAGCATGCACCTTTTTACCGCAGAGATCGCGGAGTCCGCAGAGAAAAAACTTGGAGGTTAACGGCAAAATGCAGAGTTCCATCGCGGACAAGAAGCGGTCCTTCGATCTTCTCTGCGATCCCTGCGTGCTCTGCGGTTAGAGCTTCTGATCGTCTGCGACACGATACCACTCCAGGAATGCTCGAAAAGCCGCGCCACGGTGGCTGTATCGCGCCTTTTCTTCCGCGTTCAGTTCGGCGAACGTCTTGCCAATTTGCGGGAAATAAAACAAGGGGTCGTATCCAAAACCGTTCTCGCCCCGAGGCGCGTCGAGAATGAATCCTTCCGCCGCGCCGCGGAACGTGTGCACCGTCTCGCCGTCGCGGGCCACGGCGAGGACGCAGACGAATCGCCCGGTGCGCTTTTGTTCCGGGACCCCTTTCAGTTCACGCAGCACGCGCGCATTGTTGGCTTCGTCTTCGAAATTGCACCCGGCGGCATGGGATTCGTCATTTTGCTCATCACGGTCGGCGTAGCGCGCAGAGTGCACTCCGGGCGCGCCACCGATCGCGTCAATTTCCAGGCCGGAGTCGTCGGCCAGCACCAGTTCTCCGGGAACGGCCCGGCTGTACGACTCAGCTTTCTTGCACGCGTTCTCCTCGAAGGTGGTCCCGTCTTCGACCACCTGGGGCAGAGAAGAGAAGTTCGGGATGTTGGTGATGGTGACGCCGTAGGGAGCAGCGGCTCCGGCAAAATCGCGGAGCTTACCGGCATTCGAGGTTGCCAGCAAGATTCTCCGCCGCGATTTGACCCAAACGACAACGAGCAAGGCGAGGCTAATCAGCGAGACGACGTCTCCAATCCAACGATCCAGCGTTCGGCGGAAATGGATCTGCACGTTGTTGGCTCCGGCGGCAATGGGAACGACTAACAGCCTGGTGACGCTGGTGGTCCGGGTCTGGGCGCGTTTACCATTCACAACCACTTCCCACGCCGGGTAGTTGAAAAGGCGCACGGTTAGATTTTGCGCTGCGGCACTCTGGGCTCGAAAGTGTTTCTCCATGGGCTGCCACACCAGCATCTGGCTCGTAACGGGTACTCCCGCGTCGTCGCTGAGCATGGGCAGGCTTTTGTTCAGTTCGTAGGAGTCGGCTCCGGCGGGCACATATTCGTCGGTGCCCTCGTAGCCGGTGCCGTCGGCCAGGGCAGCGCTCATCTCGCGGATATCGGCGGCTAGCTCCCACCAAGGTGGCTGGATGCGATACCCAGCGACAATGACCGCCGCCAGTAGAACGGCAGAGGCCAGCCAGCGCCAGGTCCAGCGCCGTGCGGCTAGGGTCAGAAGCATTGCCAAAGCGGCATTCATGCAAAGCAGCCAGCGGAAGGGAAGTTGCACGAACTGGAGCTTGGGCAAGTGCTGCCAGAGCAAATTGCTCGCGGAAAACATCAGGACCGCGCTGCAGGCTCCCCAGACGGAAAGCAGCGTCCACGGGACCTTAAACCCGGTCGCGCTGTGCGCGACTGGACAGCCGAGGGCGGCTGTCCCTACGTGTTTCTTCCACCGGGCACCCCAGATCGAGAGGGCGAGGACGGCGATTTCAGCGAGCGCTACGGTCGAAACCAGGAGATTGAAGCGGTTGTGATCGGGATCGGCGAGGGTGGTGAAAAGAAAATTGTCCTGCGGGCGCACGCCCGGCGACAGCACCTCGGCGACATTAATCCATCTTGTTTCGTAAACCGCGGGAATCAGATAGAACGACGCCAATCCCGCGCCGAGTGCGATGGCAACGGCTGTTCGCAACAGCGGACGCCATGATCGCCCGAGCACTGCCAAAACCGCCGCTAGCCCCGCCACGGAGTAGTGAATCATGACAGCCGCAGGCGCATTCGTCAGCCAGGCTGCGGCCAGGGTGAGGCTGAGCCACAGCACCGGCCTTGAACCGGGTTTCGTTAGTCGCAAAACACAGAGCAGCAGAAGGGGCAGCAGGGCACTGGCCAGGAGTTCGGCGTATGCGCTTCGCCAGTAGACGATCAACAGGTGATAGGGATTCAGCGCGTAGAATGCGGCTGCAAACAACGCGTCCGGGGCGGAAAGCCACTCGCGGGCCAGCCGGTACATGGCCGCTCCGGCAAGCGTCAGCACGATCCAGCAATATGCGCCCGGCACCATCTTCCAGGGCAGAACAGCTCCGAGCGCGGCACCCAGAGTCCACGACGCGGGTGGATAAAACAGGAAACGAGCCTCGCCGTATCCCCAGTACCCGAGAGCCGCCCAGCGCGGATAGACGACGCCGTGCTTCCACTGGCCGAGGACTTCCATCCAGGAATACATGTGAAACTCGAAATCATGTCCGGACGGATTGCCCCACCGGAAGAACGGAGCGATAGCCAGCAGGCAAACGCCAGCCAGCAGCAGCGCACGCGAGATCGGGCCTTTGAGCAACGGAGCCTTACCTAAAACGGATTCTCGTAGAGACGCGGCTTGCCGCGTCTCCCAGGGCAGAGACGGGGCAAGCCCCGTCTCTACAGCCAGAGCAATTCTATTGCATTGGAAAATTATCGGAGAATTAACCGAATCGAGATTCTTCTGGGGAGAGGGAGAGCTATTGTGCGGACGCTGGCCGACCGGCGTCTATTGGCTGACGCTCTCCGGATTGCGCTGGCGGCGAAGTTCGGCGAGAAAAGCTTCTTCTTCCAGTCCATTGCCCGTCCGCAGCAATTCCAGCAGAGGATCGTCCGCATCGGTTGCGGCGCCGCTGGTCTCGCTTAGATCAGCATGGTTGGCGACGAGAGAACGCGGAGAGGTTTCCAGTTGCACAGTGGCGCCAGGCTGGCTGCTGAGGAATTCGATGAACTCGCCGACGCTCTTGCGCTGCTCTTCCGTGCGGGCAGGGAACTCAATGCCCATGCCATGTCCGGGATGCATAACCCGGACCAACCCTTCAGCGTGAATCTCCATGCCGGCGGCGCGCAGGCACAGGTCGACGGCTGACGACTGCGGGAAGGGAGATTCGGTTTCCACATAGCACCCGCCCAGACTGAGGTCGGTCAGTTTGCATTGCGTGACCGCGTCCGGCTCTTCGGGCAAAGCATCGTGAGAACGGGCGGCCAGCCATTCGCTGAGTTCGTCGCGCATCTTGGCGTCCATGTCGAGAAAGCGCAAGCCGGTTTGACCATTCGCGGTACTCCAGGCAATTTCCACATCGCCTTCGATACCAGCCCCATCCTCGGGAAGCTGGAAGGAGACGCGAACCAGGGTCCCGGATGAAAGTGGCTTGGCCGTCAGCACATCCATGCCGCCGGTGCTCAGGTCGAGCAGGATGCCTTCGACCGTATTGTTGTCGTCGATACGAATCGAAACCTCGGCTTGCACAGCGATCCGCATGGATTGCCGCCGTTCGTGCTTCAGCATGGCCGTCGCGGCGCGCAAGGTGGTGTGAGCTTGCTCGGGGGTGATGGGCTTGGTAAGGATGAAATGGGTTCCCGCGCCCAGAATCGAGCGGATCTGCGAGGCATCGTGGAGCAAGGCAACGGTGACCGGCGGCTTGCGATCGGGGCCGACGAGGCCGCGGCAAGCTTCGAGCAGCGGAGAGGCCGCTTGGGGATCATCGAAGTCTACGATGACCTGGTCGAACCGCTCCTCCTGCAGTCGCGACACGGCGACATCGGCGTCGTTGGACCGATCCACCGCCACGCCGAACTGCGTCAGAACCTGAATCAGCGTTTCCGCCGTCGGTTCATCCTTGGACACCAGCAATGCCTGCAATGTCATGCGCCCGAGCCTCCCGCCTCGCGCTTCGCCTCTATCTCAGGCGTCTACGGCCAGCGCGGAGTTGCACTGCGTCCCGGTTTGGACGCGGCTGGTGCGGCTTGAGCGCTGGCTTTGGCAGCCATCGCGCCGGTGTTTTCGTCGTCCACTTCCGCGAGTACTGCGCTATCGTCCTCGACGTCGTTTTCCGCAAGCAAGGGCGCGACTTCGCGCAGTTTTTCGGCAGCCTGCTGCAACATCTCAATCTGCTTGCCCAACTGCGTGTACTGCGCCTGCTTGCGACGCAAAACTTCATGGATATCCTTCATACATCCCCCTGCGCCTGACTGTAGGTTTGCACACCGGTAAAATCAACGCCAAAGGCATGGCTGGCCGTTACGGCAGTAACCGAACAAAGGAGGGCATGGAGGGGACCTCCAAGCGGCTCAGGATAGGAAAGGTCGGACCGCGATGAGGAGGGAGCCGCTTCGCGCGCTCTTTTGCGCAAAATCAAAAGCCCCGCCTTGCGGCGGGGCCATGAGTTGAGTGTTATGGGCGTACCAATAAATTCAGGCTATGCCCCGATCAGCTTGCGACGGAACATTCCAGCGAGACCCACAAGTCCGGTTCCGAGGAGACCCAAAGTTCCAGGTTCCGGCGTGGTAAGGCTCGAAGTACCGACACGGATGTGCCCTTTACCGCTGGTCCATTGAGCGTTAGTGGCGAAGAGGGTCTGGTTGGTCCATCCAGTCGCGCTCCGACCGTTATACAGCGTGCCCGTGATATCGCCGGTCAGGGTATAAACCCTATTTAGAGCGGTCGGCGGGCTGATCAGGGTCAGAGTTACTGGACCGACGAAGCTGCCGCTAAAAAGCGTTACGGGGGTACTCATTCCCGTCAACGTTTTTGCCCAAGTGCCAACGCCAGTCACGACAAACGATCCGCCCCCGTTAAATATCCCGCCAGTCGTAAGCGAGCCACTGGCAAGCGAACCGGTCGCGAAGCTGACGTATCCCATGGTTGATCCAGTGGAGAAGCCGCCCCAACTCGTCAGTTGCGATCTTGTGGTTGCTCCGACAACGATTCCGGCGCTCGAAACCGAAACCGAGCCATACTGGTTTGTGACAATAATGTCCGCCCAAGCGGCGATTGGCAGCGCCAACGCCAACAATGCTAAAAGAAACACTCGTCTCATTTTGATTTCCTCCCCAAAATTTTCTTTCTTACCCAAACTTACCTTGGAAACTGGTGTCCAAGGTATAGGTCGCCTGCTGCCTTTAGTGCACTTGCCGTTCCAAAGCTAACCAAGCTCAGTTGCCATTGTTTATCAACAACTTACAACCCAAACCCGCTGGTGCGTCGAATCTTGAGCTGCAATCTGCTGCACACTAGCAACAATCGCTTTCCCCAGATCCCCCAGAGGCTCGGTCCAGCAGGCATTCAGGCCGCCCACGAAACCGAGCAACTGTTTGGTTCAGAATGGGCAGGGGGAAATCTCGCCACGAGAAAGCAAACCCCACGTTGCGATACCGCTTCCAGAACCAGGCGCGACTGTTAGTAACCAGTCGCAAGGTGACGAAGGTTACCACGGATCTGGCGTTTGGCAAGTGGCCCGTTCGTGCCATTTCAACCCCCTCAAGAGTGGCGTTCCGCTCTCAAGCCGGGTGCACTACCTTTCCCATGAGCAGTTCTGGGGAGGGCTGTTCGGGCGTCCCGTGATCCTTTGGATCCGGGGCGCTTCTTATTTGGGGGCAGTCGGTGGTCATTGGTCGTTGGCAAGCCCTGGATCGATGGAATGCGCGTGCCGACCGACTAGCGACCAACGACCAACGACTGAATCGGCACCGGTTCACTTCTTCCCGAGGACAGGCTGCGGTAGGCCGCATCCAGAATGATCTGGTTCTGCCAGCCCTCCTGGCCGGGCACCGGAAACACTTCCCGGCCTTCCACAGTGGCGGCAAAGCTGTCCACCTGCCTGGCGTAGGCGAGGTGGTTGGAAACGGTTTCTTCGGCGACGAGTTGTCCGTTGCGCCACAACTCGAGCCGAACCGGCCGTTCAACATTCAGCGCATCATCGGCCCGTAAGACGCCTGCATCGCCGACAATCTCCAGTGGCGTGCGATAGTGGGCCCGAGTTGAAACCAGCACCGTGGCCAGCGTGCCGCGCTGAAACTCGAGCGTCACGACGGCGGCAGCTTCGACGTCACCCGACCCTTCGGCTGGGCGGCCAAGCACGCTCACCCGCTTGGGTTCATCCTGCAAGATGTAACGCAAGGCGTCGATGCAGTGGACGCCCACGTCGGAGATAGGGCCCCCTCCCGCTAGGGAGCGGTCATAGAGCCACGTTCTGGCCTGCCCTGAACCGGGATAGGAGAACTCCGCCCGCGCGAAGACCGGACGGCCGATATCACCAGCAGCGATGCGCTGGCGAAATCTCGCCGTGGCATCTTCAAAGCGGAAGACCTGGGCGACCCCCAGGAGAACGCCGGCATTGCGCGCCGCCTCGACCATCTGGCGGCATTCGTCCGCGTCCATGCCCATGGGTTTCTCGCACAATACCGGCTTGCCAGCAGCCACCGCAGCGAGGACGTCCTGCAGATGGCAGGCGTTGGGAGTCGTGACCAAAACGGCGTCGACTTCAGGACAGCGGCTGAGTTCAGCGGTTGAGGCGAACACATGCGGGATGCCGTACTGCGCACCGACTTCGCGTGCCTTGCGGGGATCGCGGCGCGACAAAGCAACCACTTTGCAATTCTGCGCCAGGGCAAAACCTGGCATCAGGCGGCGGACAGCGTGCAAACCGAATCCCGCAATTCCAAAACGAATCATGTGACTCTCACCTGCTTCTCACGCACTACGTGTACGGGTAAAAGACGAAAAACAGCAGGGATAAAGCCGTCAACCCCCAGAGCGCGGGGCGAACCTCGCGCAAGCGTCCCGACACCAGTTTGCAGAAAGGATACAAGATAAAGCCCGCCGTCATGCCAATGCCCACGTTGTAGGTGAAAGCCATCAGGACGATGACGCCGAATGCCGGAACCAGTTCGGTCAGGTCGTCGAACGGGATGCGGGTGATCGGGGTGAGCATCAGCAAGCCGACGAAGATCAGGGCAGGCCCGTAGGCCTGTGGCGGGATGGCGGAGATGAAGGGCGCAAAAAATAAAGTTCCGACAAAGCACAGCGCCGTGGTGACCGCCGTCAGGCCGGTTCGGCCGCCCGCTTCGACTCCAGTCGCGGACTCGATATACGCGCCGGAGGTAGTGGTTCCAATCACGGCGGCGAAGGTCGTGGCGAGCGCGTCGGCCATCATGGGGCGCTCGATCTGCGGCAGGTTGCCATTCTTATCAAGGAAGCCCGCGCGCGCTGACACACCAATGAGCGTTCCCATAGTGTCTACAAATGCCATGACAAAAATCGTCAGGACAACCGGAAAAAATCCCCAGGTGAACAGACTGTGCAGATCGAACTGGAAGAAAACGGGCTGCAGGCTGGGCGGACGGCTGACCCAACCAGCCGGCGCGGGAGCGACCCCGGTCACGAAACTGAGCACAGCTGTAGCGAGAACTCCGCTAAGAATCGCGGCCGGAAAGCGGCGAATGGTGAGCACCGTCATCAGCAGGAAACCGAAGACGGAAAGCAGGACCGATAGCGAGGTCAGGTGGCCGGGTCGCACCGGCGCGCCGGGCGATCCTATGGTGACGATGCCCGTCTGATTCAGACCGATGAAGGTGAGGAACAGTCCGATGCCGACAGCGTAACTGTAACGAAGTGTGGCAGGAATGGCCTCAACCATCCACTGGCGGAGGCGGAATAGAGTCATCAGAATAAAGAGGATTCCGGCGAGAAACACGGCGCCCAGAGCGCTTTGCCACGTGTAGCCCAGCACATGAACCACGGTGAACGCGATAAAGGCGTTCTCGCCCATGTACGGACCGATGGCGAACGGGCGCTTGGCGTAGAAGCCCATCAGCAGCGTTCCGAAGATGGCAGTGAGGATGGTGGCTGTAAGTGAAGCGCCAGGCGGCATGCCCGCAGTCTTCAGGATGGCGGGGTTGACGGCCACGATGTAGGCCATGGTGAAGAAGGTGGTGAGTCCGGCGATGACTTCGCGGCGGACGGTGGTCTGGTGGTGAGCGAGTTCAAAGAACTGATCGAGCCAGCGAGTCACGATGCCCTCGGGGGAGACTCAGGATTGTACATTCGCCGCGGTCGAAGCACGAATCGCGCCGGAGGTTTTCCCTGTGCGACCCTGTGTTCCTCTGTGTCCTCGGTGGTTGCCGTTGGTTCGCAACAAGAGCGCAACCACAGGGAGCACAGGGAAACACAGAGAAGAACCTGGGGAATGCCCAGGCCTGGCGGGCCGTGAAGCGCTCAGCGATTGCGCAGTTCAGTGAGCAACTTGGGGTCGATGTTGCCGCCACTGATCACGGCTACGTTGATCTCAGTTTCGGGCAACTCGCCGGCATGGAAAAGAAATGCGGCTACGGCTACAGCGCCGCTCGGTTCGGCCAGCGTTTTGGCGTTCGTGCTTAAAGCGCGTGTGGCCTCGCGAATCTCGTCTTCCGTTACGCTGACGATGTCGTCGACATAGGCGCGGATGTGCTCGAAATTGATGGCACCGACGCTCTGCGTGCGCAGCCCGTCGGCCACCGTCTGCGAGACTTGCTCGGCGGGGAAGGACCCGATACGACCTGCGCGCAGGCTGGCCCGCGCATCGGCGGCAAGTTCGGGCTCGACGCCAATCACCTTGATCTTGGTGTTACTGAGACGATTGCTGAGCTTGATGGCGGCAGCAACGCCGCTGATCAATCCTCCTCCGCCGACCGGAACCAGCACGGTTCCAACGTTAGGCAGGTCTTCAAGGATTTCGAGGCCCACGGTTCCCTGGCCAGCGATGATCTTTTCGTCATTGTAGGGAGGCACGATGGTGTAACCATGCTCGGCCGCCAGTTGCTCGGCGCGCAGGCGGCGTTCTTCGCTGCCGGGACCGACGGTGACGATTTCCGCTCCCAGGGCGGCGGTGGCTTCGAGTTTGTTTTTGGGAGCATTGCCGGGCATGACGATGATGGCCTTCACGCCCAGCGCCCGTGCCGCATAGGCCACACCTTGCGCGTGATTGCCGCTGGAATAGGAAATGACTCCGCGGCGGCGTTCCTGGTCGGTTAGGGATGCGACTTTGTTATACGCGCCACGCAGCTTGAAAGCGCCGATGGGCTGCAGGTTTTCGAGCTTGAGATAGAGCTTGCGTTGATCCGCCGCGCCTGTCCATTCGAACAGGGGAGTGCGGACGGCAATGCCACGGAGGACGTTTTGAGCTGCGCGAATGTCGTCGAGAGAAACCATCGGTGCCATTCTAAAGGTTTTCTGCATATCCATACTCGGCAAGGGATGCCCCATCCTTGCGCGTTTGTTGCGGAAGGGTGGGATCCCACTGCCTCGTTAGGGCGGGATTGTTTGCGACTTGCGCAACTGTAATCTATAAGTTACAATAAGCGAGTATGGAACTTCGCCGTTATCTCACCGCATCCGGCAGAGATATTCTCGGCAAGTGGTTGTCGGAACTGAGAGACGTTCGAACCAGGGCCAAGATCGTGGCCCGGATCGATCGCCTCTCCGCAGGCAACTTCGGCGATTGCAAGGCACTGCGCGGCGGCTTATTTGAACTGCGGATCGACTGGGGGCCGGGCTATCGAGTTTATTACGCGCAGGTGGGCAAGCAGTGTGTCTTGCTTCTCTGCGGCGGAGACAAGCGCAAGCAGCCCTCTGACATCAAGCGCGCTGGAATGCCTTAAGGACTACAGGGAGAGAACACAATGAAACGCAAGGCGAGCATATCCCATGAGGAAGCCACGGTTCGTGAACTGCGCGAGAATCCCGAGTTTGCCGCCGAGTACCTCCGCGCTGCCTTGGAGGATGACGACGAACCGAGCGTTCTTCTCATCGCACTTCGCCGTATCGCGGAGGCACGCGGCGGCATTGCGAAGGTCGCCAAAGCCGCTGGCATTGAGCGCGAGAGCCTCTACCGCGCCTTATCGGCCCGTGGAAACCCCCGGCTTTCCACGTTGGTCGCTGTGACCAAGGCAGTGGGATTGAAGCTCACGGTAGAGGCCGCGCAGTAGAGAAAAGCTGCCGTTCATACCAGTGCATCTCACTAGAATTAAAGGATGGCGCGAGCTGAGGTGCTCATCCTGTTCGGCCTGAGAGTAACCACCAGTTTCCTGCCAAAGTGGAAGAGCAATGCAACCGACCAAATGAAGCCGAATGGTGCTATCTGCACTTGAGGTCGGAGCTTAGAATTCGCTAGTTCAAACGCCAGGACACCGACGCCGATCGCGAATAGAACTCCGAGTGATAGGGCAACGAGGGTCAGAAACGACACCGGAGCTCTCGTTGGCTGCTCGATTTGTTCAACCGCGTGTCTAATTTGACTCCGATCCAATACCAAAGTAGACCGACACCGCCGAAAAGCAAGAGATCTTGCAATTCAAAGAAAATATCCAGCCGGCCGTAGTTATACCGAAGATCGCCGGACCAATGAGAGTAGGCAATGGGAACGACGGCAGCATATGCGGGGAAGCTAGTTGCCAAGGCAACTCGTTCAGCCCGGTGGGGGCCAGACCTGTGCTCGCAGATTACCGATACAGTCACCGATTGGATGGGGGGCAGCTTTGTACTCGTATGGCGCATAGACGAAAGCCGCAATCGTGAGGACAACCTGTATGGCAGGCAAAACCCATCGCCAACTGATTCTGTCCATGACGACTCCTCAGCCCTCTTCTGTTCAAATCTCCAGTATCACCGGCATGATCAGCGGCCGCCGCTGCGTCTGGCGCGAGATGTAGCGCTTCAAGTCCGTCCGGATTTTCTCCTTGATCACGCCATAGTCGGCTTTCTCTTCGGTGCTGGAGGCGTCGAGGGTTTCCATCACAATCTCGCGGGCGCGTTCGATCACGCCGTTTTCGCCGAGCGCAAAGCCACGGGTCACAATCTCGGGCGCGGTTTCGACGAGTCCGGTGAGTTTGTTGATGGCAATGATCGGCATGACGAAGCCGTCTTCGCTGAGATGGCGGCGGTCTTTGATGACTAAGTCTTCGACCACATCCGTGCGCGAGCCAGAATCAATGCAGACGCGGCCCACGTTGACACGCCCGGCCTTGCGGGCGCCGAGTTCATCGATTTCCAGGACGTCTCCGCTCTCAATCAGCATCACACTGCCCACCGAGCCGTGCATGGACGCGGCTAGCTCGGCATGTAACTTCAGTTGCCGGTATTCGCCGTGGATGGGAACGAAATATTTCGGCCGTACCAGGTTGATGATGAGCTTCAATTCTTCCTGGCTGGCGTGCCCGCTGACGTGGATGGGCGGGTAGGAGCCATCATCGTAGATAACGTGCGCTTCACGGCGGAAAAGGTGGTCCACCATCCGGAAGATGGCCTTCTCGTTGCCCGGGATGATGCGCGACGACAGCACGACGGTATCGCCTTTTTCGATTTTGGCGTGCTTGTGGTTATCCACCGCCGCCCGCGACAGCGCCGACATGGGTTCGCCCTGCGTGCCGCTGATTAGGACGCAGACCTTTTCCGGCGGAAAGTTTTTCATTTCGCCGGGATGGATCAGCATGCCCTCGGGAATCTGGATATAACCAAGATCTTCAGCGATCTCGGAAGAACTGTTCATGGAGCGGCCGATGAAGCAGATTTTGCGGCCGTGGTCACGCGCCATATCGACGGTCAGCTTGATGCGGTGAATCGAGGACGAAAAGCAGGAGATGAACAGCCGCCGCTGGGTGCGGGCAAACACCTCATCGAACTTGCGGCGCACCGCGCGCTCGCTCGGCGTGTAGCCCTTGCGCTCCACGTTAGTGGAATCCTGCAGCAGTGCCAGCACTCCCTCTTTGCCGTACTCGGCAAAACCGTGCAGGTCGAAGAGGCGGTTGTCGGTGGGCGTGGGATCGACCTTGAAGTCTCCGGTATGCAGCACGACGCCGAGCGGCGTGTGGATGGCCAGAGCGACGCAATCAACCAGGCTGTGGGTTACCTGCAGCGGATGAATGGTGAAAGGCCCAACCTTGAAACGTTCTCCGGGACGAATTTCGCGCAGGTCGGCGTCGTCGAGAAGTTGGTGTTCGTCAAGCTTGTCCTCGACATAGGCCAGCGTGAACTCGGTTCCCCAAACGGGAACATTCAGTTCGCCGAGAATCCAGGGCAGGGCACCGATGTGATCCTCGTGGCCGTGCGTAAGCACAATGCCACGCACGTGCTTGCGATTTTCGAGCAGGTAAGAAATGTCAGGGACGACGATGTCGACGCCCAGCAGCTCGGCTTCGGGGAACATCAGGCCGGCATCCACCACGATGATGTCATCGCCAAAGCGGATGGCCATGCAGTTCATACCGAACTCGCCCATCCCGCCCAGCGGAACGATATGCAGTTTTCCTTTTGACATTGGTAAAGTCGATGCTAGCACAGCGTAGGGCGTCGTTGCGGTTGGCTGATAGACTCAAAGGCGAAAATGCCCGACGAGAAGCAATCATGGCTACGGCGCCGCGTGGAAGGCGCAATCCGCGGCGGCCTGACTCGCACCTACGAGACCATCAAAGTCGATCCGGGACGCTTCCTGATGCAACTGCGCGTGGCGCACGATTTACCACTGGCCACCTTTCATGGTGTGTACACGCTGCCGGTGGAGCGCCTGGACGATGTGGCGGAGACGGTGATCCGCGGCGGCATGAAGCTGGCGGCTGCAGAGGGCGCCGGGTTTGGTCTGGGCGGAATCCTTACCATCGTGCCCGACCTTGGCATTCTTTCCGCTATCACCATGCGTACCATTCAGAAGCTCAGCCTGATTTACGGCTTCGAGTTGAACACTGACGACGAGATTGCCGAGCTTTGGATTGCGGCGGCCAGCGCCGCCGGCGTAGACATCAGTCGCGAGTTGCTGGAAAAAGAAGTGGTCAACCGCTTTGTGCCGAAGGTGATTCAGCGCATCGCCGCGCGGGCCAGCGCCGAGGTCGTCGAGAAATGGGCGGGGCGCCTGATTCCGTTGGCGAGTTCGGTAATCGGATGCGCCCTGAACTATTATTTCGTGCGCGCGTGGGGCCAGCGGTCGCAGGCGCATTTCCGCGCCAAGCATCTGGAAGCGCGCCGGCGGTTTGCGGAGGAGCAATTGCGACTTCCGGATACGCGGCGACAAACTTCTTAACCACAGAGGACAGAGGGGAACACAGGGGGAACCACTTAAGGGCCCTTGCCGTCCCCGGTGTTCCTCTGTGCCCCCTGTGGTTAGGCTTTTCGGCACACGGTGGAGACTAATGGACTGTCTATCGCAGCCACTCTTCCAGTTCAATCCCGCGCTCGGTTTTTTCGTCGCGATATTTCACGATCACCGGCGTGTAGAGCGAAAGGTTCCAGTCGTCGGATTTACCTTTACCTTTATCTCTTTTCACGGCGCGCGAGCCGGGGACGACTACGGCGTTCTCCGGCACTTCCAGCGGTTGGTCCGCTGACGCCCGGTAAATTTCGCCGCGCACCAGATCATAGAGCGGAGTGGATCGAGTCAGAATCGTTCCCGCTCCCAGGACGGCGCGGGCGCGCACCAGAGTGCCTTCGTACACTCCGCAATTGCCCCCAATCAGCACATCGTCTTCGATGACTACTGGACTGGCGTTGATGGGTTCGAGTACGCCTCCCACCTGCGCGGCGGCGCTCAGGTGCACGCGCTTGCCGACCTGCGCGCAGGAGCCGACCAGCGCATGCGAGTCGATCATCGAGCCTTCATCCACGTACGCGCCCACGTTGACGAACATGGGAGGCATGCAGATGACCGACGGCGCAACGTAGGCCCCTTCGCGGATGGAAGATCCACCCGGCACGAGGCGAACACGATCAGCGAGAGTCAGGCGGCGGGCAGGGAAGGTGTCCTTATCGACAAAAGAGAGCACCTCGCCGTCCGACATTTCTCTAAGCTCGCCGAGGCGGAAGCCGAGCAGGATGCCTTGCTTCACCCAGGCATTGACAACCCAGCGTCCGGCTACTTTTTCTGCAGCGCGAACCTCTCCACGAGTCAGAGCGACGCGGAAATCGAGGAAGGTGCGACGGGCGACGGCGGGGTCCGTGATGGTTTCGCTCGTCGATAAGCGTTCAATGGCCGACTTCAAAAGGGACAGCGAATCTGATGTAGGCAAAAAGCAGGTCCTTCGCTTCGCTCAGGATGACAAGCCGTAAACTGAGTGCTAAGTGCTGAGTGCTAAGTGCTGCCCTACGCCACGCACTTGCATTCGCTGCGGATCAGCACCCCGGGCATCTGGTGGCTCGCCTCGCGCGCCTCAGTGAGATTGCCGTATGGTCCGTGCCAGCGCGAATGATTGGGATCGTGCCCGGCGGGGCGTCCTTTGCCGGAACTGCACTGTCCGCAGGATGCACGGTGCAGAATCGCTTTGTGCGGGCCGGCTGCCCAGTTCTCGTAGACATAAAATTCGGCGGCAGCGGCCGGAGGAGCCGCGGGCCGGGTAATCAATCCGGCGTCGGTCGCGATCTTCTGCAGCTTCGATCGTGTGTCGCGGCGCATGGGAAGCAACGGCAGGCGATAGACCTCCTCGATCTTGCCCATCATCGCGAGCACGGCCTTCACCGGCAGCGGACTCGACTCGATAAAGTTGGCCAGCATCAGCGGGAGATACTTGCGGTGGAGGGTTCGCGCCGTGTGCCAGTCGTTGTTCAGAGCGGCGCGCGTCATCTCCGCCATCTCGCGGGGAATTTCGTTGGACGCAACCGAGATGACGCCCACGCCTCCGAGCGCGATCACCGGCAAAGTCACGGCATCGTCGCCAGAAAGTACTAGAAAAGTCTCTGGCACCGAGTTCAGCACCTCGGCGATCTGTGTCATGTTGCCGCTGGCTTCTTTTATGCCCACGATATTCGGAACTTCGCATAGCCGCGCCAGGGTCGCGGGCTCAAGATTGGCAGAGGTCCGGACGGGGACGTTGTAGAGGATGACCGGCTTGTCGATCGCTTCGGCGATGGCGCGGAAGTGCCGGTATTGGCCTTCCTGCGTCGGCTTGTTGTAGTACGGCGAGGCGGTGAGGATGGCGTTGACGCCCGGCCGCGCCGCTACTTCTTTCGCCTTGGCCACAGCCTCCTGCGTCGAGTTGGAGGTGGCGCCGGCGACGATCGGCACGCGTCCGGCAACGACTTCAATAGTCACGTCGATGACGCGCAGCCACTCATCGTGCGTGAGCGTGGGAGTTTCGCCCGTGGTGCCGCAGGGAATCAGGAAATCAATGCCCGATTCGATCTGCCAGGCGACCAGGTTACGCAGTGCGTTTTCGTCAACCGCACCGTCCTGGGAGAACGGTGTGACCAGAGCTGTACCACAGCCTCGCAGTTGCATGCGCTAAGGATAACTCTTCTCGCGCGCGCTTGCATGAGCCACGGTTTTTACCGGTGCAGAAGTTCGTGTGGGGCCGGGCGCCCCGCCCGACCAGGCCGAGCGAAGCTCGGCAGCTGCCTGCCGCTATACCGATTCCGGGGTCGCTCTACAGCTCTCGCCAGACGTTGCGGAACTCGAAGAACCCGGTTTTCCCCGCCAGCCACTCGGCGGCCCGCACCGCGCCTTCAGCGAATCCAAGTCGCGACTTCGCGTCGTGACAAAGATAGATTCGGTCGCCGGCAGAATTGAAAACCAACTCGTGCATCCCGACCGCGTCACCCTCGCGAAACGAGACGATCTCAAGTTCCTGGCCACCGGACTCGCGCACAATCTTCTGGAGCGTGAGCGCGGTCCCCGAGGGAGCATCTTTCTTGGTCACATGATGCCGCTCGAAAATCTGCCCTGAGTAATCGTATTTCAGGGCAGCCCCCGCGGTCGCCGCAATTTCGAAGAACAGGTTCACGCCAATGGAGAAATTCGATCCGTAGAGAAAGCCTGTCTTTGCTGCCAGCACCATTTCGCGCAAACGTGGCAATTGCCCATACCAGCCGGTGGTTCCGACCACGATGTTCTTCTTGGCTCGAATGCAGGCCTCAGCATTGGCGACGACCGCGGCGGGCGCGGTGAAGTCGATAGCGACGTCAAAGGGAGCAACGAAAGCAGACGTAAGCGCGCAGGCATTCGCGTTTTCGTCGATGTCCAAGGTGCGAACGTGATGCCGCCGCTGGCGGGCTACTTCCGCCACGATCGATCCAGTCTTGCCGCAGCCTAGTATTAGAAGGTTCATGCTGAAATCCTGAACCGCAGAGGACGCCGAGCACGCAGAGAGAATCAGGGAAAATGCTTTGCTTTCACAGGTGTTTGTTTTCTCTGCGCACTCTGCGTCCTCCGCGGTTAAATGCCGCTAAGCAAACACTTCCGGGTCAACCTCTGCGAAAAATGCGTGGTGCAGCCGCCGCACCACCTCCGCCGCGTCGTCCTCTTCAATCACAAAAGTCAGATTAATTTCGGACGCTCCCTGCGAAATCATGCGGATCTTCACATCTTCAAGGATGCCGAAAACCTTGGCGGCGATTCCCGGAGTGTCACGCAAATTCTCGCCCACCAGGCAAACGATCGCCTTGCGGCCCTCATATTTCACGTCCGCAATCTTTGCCAGATCGGCGGCCAGCGCCGGAATAGCCTCGTTGGTCTCGGCCGTCACCGAAACGCTGACTTCGGAGGTGGAAACCACGTCCACCGCTACGTTGTGGTGATCAAAAGCTTCAAAGATGGACTTCAAATATCCGTGCACCAGAAGACGCCTGGGTGACGCAACCTCCACCAGCGTGATCTTTTTCTTGAGCGCGATGGCCTTGAAAATATTTGCGCAGCGCGGGGCCCGCGCCGTGATCTTGGTCCCTTCGCAGGCCGGATTCATCGAGTTCAGGACGTAGACTGGAATGTTTTGCTGCACAGCTGGCAACACAGTTGCCGGATGCAAAACTTTGGCTCCGAAGTAAGCGAGTTCGGCAGCCTCGTCAAAGCTGATGACCTTGATGCGGCGAGCTTCGGGAGCTATGCGCGGGTCGGTGGTCATCATGCCGTCGACGTCGGTCCAGATTTCGATGCGCTCGGCGTTGAGGCCAGCGCCAAAAATGGCTGCCGAAAAATCCGAGCCTCCGCGGCCGATGGTGGTGGTGATGCCAACCCGATTCGAACCAATGAAGCCGCCCATCACCGGAACCTTGCCGGCCTCGAGCAGAGGCTGCACCCGCTTGCGCAGGCGCTCGTTGGTTTCCTCCATCTGAGGAAGCGCGCGGGTGTAAGCGCTGTCGGTCAGCAGGCACTGGCGGGAATCCACGTGCACGCCCGGCAGGCCGCGGGCAGTGAAAGCGGCTGCCACAATTTTGCTCGAAAGCACTTCGCCGAACGAAGCAACGTAATCGTAGGTGCGGGGAGTTATTTCACCGACCGCGCCAATGCCGCGCAGCAGTTCGTCCAGGTCCTCGAAGTCCGAGCCCAGGTCGCCGTGAAATTCCGTGAACAGCGCTGTGCCGAGTAGTTCTCCGGCAGTTTCATAGTGGCGTTCGCGCAAGGCGCGCGCCATTTTGAGAGCAGTCTTGCGATCGCCGCCGCCGGCGGCCTTTCCCATGGCCAGCAGGGAATCGGTGACCTTGGCCATGGCGCTGACCACGACCACGGGACGATCCGCCAACCGCCCCTGGACGATGTGGGCGACGCGGTCGATAGCTTTTGCGTCTTGTACGGAGGTTCCGCCAAACTTCATGACAATCATGGGCGGGGGTGCTCCTTGGTGCCGGCCCAGGATCCACCATGGAGACACGGAGACACGGAGAAGAACAACAAAAGGTTTTCTCCGTGTCTCCGTGTCTCTGTGGTGGGTTTGTTCATCACCCTAGGCACCCCTTCGCCTTGAGAAGTTCGGCATTCAGCAGGGCAGCGCCGGCAGCGCCACGAATCGTGTTGTGCGAAAGGACGGTGAACTTCCAGTCGAGCACGGTGCACTTGCGCAAGCGGCCGACCGCCGTGGTCATGCCTGCGCCCAGGTCGCAATCGAAGCGCGGTTGCGGACGGTCCGGGGCGGTCATGTACACGACCGGTTGATCGGGGGCGCTCGGCAGGCGCAACTTCTGCGGCTCGGCCCGAAAATCGTTCCAGGCGGCAATGATTTCTTCGGCCGACGCTTTCTTCTTCAATCGCACCGCGACCGACTCCGTATGGCCATCTTCCACGGGCACGCGATTGCATTGCGCGCTCATGGCAAAAGGAGCCGGGTCGATGTGCGAACCTTTGAGCGTCCCCAGCAACTTTTGCGTCTCCTCTTCCATTTTTTCTTCTTCCTTGGCGATGTAGGGAATGACGTTGCCGAGAATATCGAGCGAAGCTACTCCGGGATATCCTGCACCGCTCACCGCCTGCATGGTGACCGCCATCACCGTCTCGAGCGTGAAAGCGCGATGCAACGGAGCCAATGCCAGCACCAGGCCGATCGCCGAGCAATTGGGATTCGTGACCACATAACCACCCGACTTGCTGTACCACGATTGCTTGGCGATGAGCTGAATATGATCGCCATTCACCTCTGGAATCACCAGCGGCACGTCGGCCTGCATGCGCAAGGCGCTGGAGTTGGAGACGACCGCGCAACCAGAGTCGGCGAACTGCGGCTCCAGTTCGCGGGCGATCGCGGCATCCAGGGCAGCAAAAATAATCTTGGGCGCGCTTTCGGGTTTCGCCGGAGAAACTTTCATCTTGGCAACCCCGGCGGGGATGGCGGTTTTGAGACGCCAGCGAGCGGCTTCAGCATAAGGCCGTCCTTCCGAACGATCGGAAGCAGCCAGCCATGACACTTCAAACCACGGGTGATGTTCGAGCATCTGGATAAATCTCTGCCCGACGATGCCCGTGGCACCGAGAATTCCTACAGGAAGTTTTTTCGCCATATTTTGGTCAACAAGATAAGTTTTGATTTTATACCAGCGAAATTTCTGCCGGGGATGCCGTTGCCGATCCGCAGGCGAATAGGGTGCACGCGGTCGCCCGATTTCTCGCGAGACGCGGGAATACGACCCTCGGTGACTGTTCGACTTTCGCGAACGGATGTACGCTTGGTTGAGGAGCGACCAATGTCAGAACTGCGCCAGAATTTTGCCACGAAAGAATGGGTTGTGATCGCCACCGAGCGTGCCCGGCGGCCCGAAGAAATGGCGCAGCGTCGCGAGCGCAAGCCGCTGGCATCGTTTGTCGCGAACTGCCCTTTTTGCCCGGGTAACGAAAAGCTGACTCCGCCGGAAGTGCTGCGGGTTCCGGCTTCGACCGAGGTTCCGTGGCACGCGCGCGTGATCCCGAACAAGTTCGCGGCGCTTTCCCGCGACGTGCAGCCGACGCGCACCGTGCACCGCTCGCGCCGGACGGTAAACGGATTCGGGGTTCACGATGTGATCATTGAGTCGCCCGACCACTCTCAGGTTATGGCACTGATGCCTGATTCCTATGTGGCGGAAATCCTGCGGATCTATAAGACTCGCTATGATGAACTCAGCCTTGATCCGCGCGTTGCGCTGATTACGATCTTCAAGAATCACGGCCTCGATGCGGGCACCAGCCTGGAACATCCGCACTCGCAGATGATCGCGACGCCCGTAACCTCGCTGCAGGTGCGCGAACGTTTCCAGCACGCATTGCGGCATTTTGATGACTACGGCGAGTGCATGTTCTGCCAGATGCTGGAAGAGGAATTATCCGAGCAGACCCGCATCGTGATGGTTTCGGAGCACTTCGTGGCGCTCGAACTGTACGCCTCGCCGGCTCCCTTCTCTACCCACATTTATCCGCGGCGGCACATGGCCAGCTTCGGCGACGTCAGCGCGGCGGAGATGAACGATCTGGCCCGCATGTTGCGCCTGATCCTGGCCAAGCTCTACCACGGACTGGCGAACCCGGACTTCAACTTTACGATTCGCAGCGCTCCCGCCGAAAGCGTTGGGGTGAAGTATTTTCACTGGTATTTGAGTGTGATCCCACGGCTGACGCGAGTGGCCGGATTCGAACTGGGCTCGGGAATGTTCATCAACACAGTGCTGCCGGAAGCAGCGGCCGAGTTCCTGCGCAAAGTGGATGTGGAAACGGTGAAGAACAGCCCTGCAGCGGCGGCCACATCGTAGACGATCGGGTCATCTGATGATCGGGTCATCGGGTCATCGAAAGTCAAAGGCATTTGAACTTAGATCACCCGATGGCCCGATCAACCGATCACCCGATTTCTATGTTCTCTCCCTGCCCAACTCTTGCGGGAAGGAGTACTCGTTGAGCGGTCCGAACTTGCGTTTTTCGGCGTAAATGCGCCAGCGCCGCCAGACGATGCGCAAACTGGCCATCACCGGAATGGAAAGGTAGACACCGAGGATGCCAGCGATTTCGCCGCCCGCGAGAATGCCGAATAAGGCCGCCAGCGGATGCAATTCCACCCTGACTCCCATGATCCGGGGGGAGATTACGTAATCTTGGATCATTCGCCAGACCAGCAAAAACAGCAACAGGAAGGGCCAATGCTGGTATCCCGCCAGAACGGCGACGATCATCATGGCGACGCCTGCTAGTAGTGGTCCGGCAACGGGAACGAACTCGAGTGCGCCCCCGGCGGTACCCAGCATCAGGGCGTAGGGAACTCGCGCCGCACTCAAGAATGCGGTGTAGGCCACCAGCGACAGCGCGGCCAGGGTCAACTGGGCGCGAATGAACTGGGCGAGCATCTGGTTCAGATCCAGGAGCACGTCCTGCAAAAACTCGCGCTGCGAGCGCGACTGCACCAGCGGAAGCAGCACCTCCAGGAAACTGCTTCCATCGCGCAGGAAAAAAATGGCGAGGATAGGTACCAGAAACAGCACCCACACTTCCTGCGCTGCTTCGGCCGCGCGAACCCCGATGCGCTGTGCCAGGCGAGACAAATCTTCCCGGCGGCTGATCAAGAAATCCCTAATGCGTTTCTGGGTGTCGGCGCTCCAGCCGTGCTCGCTCCCAAACTTTGCCGCAAGCTGGCCGATCTGGCCAGAGAGTTGGCTGGTGCCGGCCTTATCCATGAGTCCGGGCAGCGACTCTCCCAGGCGAGCGCCTTGCCGCGTGATCCTCGGACCGACCAGAAAACCGGCCACTCCCAGGCCAATAAGAAGCAGCAGGTAAATGATGGTGATTGCCCAGACGCGGCTGCGGACCAGTTTCTCCAGTCGCTCGACGGCAGGATTAATGAGATAGGCAAAAAAAATGGCAAAGAGGAAAAGAATCAACGTATGTCGCGCCGCATAGAGAAAACCCATACCGACGGCGAACAGAAGAGCCGTGAATAGAACGCGCGACGTGCGTGAATCAAGAATGGTCAAGAGCTATCCGGCCCGTCCGCCTGCGAACCACCTCTGCGCAGTCTCAGGCGCCGACTCCTATCGTATCGCCTGAGATGGAAGGCGATCCAATTCCGAAGGGGGCTGACCTTCAGGAAGCATTCGCAGGCAGGCCAGCACCCGACCTAATCGCGGTCCACGGTGGTATTTTCTCCTACAATGGACATCCGCATCACCTTAAATTGATCGTCGAGCCAGAGTTGCCACGTCCCCGCGTCGTTCTTCAGTTCCAATTTGATCAGGTCCTGCGTACCGCTCTTGAGGTTCACCTTCTCCCGGCCGAGGTACTCCGCGCTGACTGAAGACGAAGACTGCTGGTGCGGATCCAGGGTTCCGAACGGAGTCCGCTCCTTCATGGGGCACTGCAGCAACCCTTTGTCCTGCTTGCAGACCATACCCAGAAATTTCCAAGCCAGCACCTCGCGATGGACAAAGAAATAGTCGTCCAGGATGCTGGTCGATGCCGGCAGCAGGTAAGGCTTTTCGTGTTCTTTATCTCCCGCTCCAGCGCTCCACTTCTGGTTCAGAAAGTCAGCATTCGGAAGGACCACGTAATGCGCAGATCCGGGACTCAATTCCTTCCATTCATAACGACGGATCTCACCCTTCTCGTTAAGCTCCATGTCGGAAGTCTGCGCCTCCGGCGGAGTATTCTCGGTCTTGAACTCGGAGTGGATGACGCTGCCGCCGCTGACCTGATAAATCGAAAACGTTTCGGTTCCTACCCGATGGCCATTCTGGAACACGCCGAAGGAGCCGGAGTCGATGGATTTCCCCTCGTGTGCCTTCTCCTTTTCTTTGGGTACGGGCGCGGCCGAAGCCGCCATGCACCAGACCAACGCCATCATGAAAACGAGCAGCCGGCCAGACAACTTCACTGTGATTCTCCTTTTCTAGAAATGATCGGGGAGATTGGCGATGAGCCCGCGGCCTCATTCCCCTCCCGAAACTGAAACGTACGCTCGATTTCGGCGCAAATGGTGGTCAGATCTTTGCCGGCGGTTACGACAGTCACGGTTGCCTGGGTGTAGGACGGCCGTCGCTGCCAATACAGACTTTCGAACTCGGCGCGGTCATCTTTTCGCAAAGGTCGTTTCGTCGCTTCCTCCCGAGTGCGCCGCCAAAGTTCGTCCAATGGAGTATCCAGGAATATAGAGTGCCAGGGCCGCAGCAACTCGAAGTTCCTTGGTTGGGTGAAGGTTCCGCCTCCGAGCGCGACCACGGTGTCACGTTCCAGCGATTCCGTCAGATGGCGAAGGGTTGCGGCTTCGGCCAGCCGGAACCCACGTTCTCCCCGGTCCCGAAACATCTCCCCAATGGTTTGTTGCTCGCGAGACTCGATGTGGGCATCCAGATCCACAAAGTCCCAGCCCAGCCGTCGGGCAAGTTCCTGTCCCACGGTGGTCTTGCCGGCAGCCATGAATCCCACTAGAAACACTGCGCGCACCGGCATGGTTCTCCACGGCGGTCCTAGGTCTTGGGTGTCAGGTCTCAGGAAAATCAAGACCTTCCTAACACCTGAGACCTAACACCTGAGACCTGATTCTATTCAGCGTTGCTTGAGGCGGATTCTACCACTGAAAGAGCGCAGTACGACCTCCGAGGCTGCCTTACCGACCGTGCCAAAGAAGGAACGTCCCGCTTCAAAGGAAAACCGGGAGTGCGCTTTCGGTTGCAGAGGAAAATCGTTGTGCACCCGGCCCAGCACCGAGTGCGCGCTGAAATCGGCCGAGACATCCGCCGGCGCTACGGCTTCGATGTCCCCGGTGTGGGTGGTGAACTTATAGTCGCCGCCGGAGCCAAAATCGCCATCATAGAAAATCTTTCCGCTGCCCGAATTCACCTGCACCAGCGGGCCACTGACCGATTTCAAATGGACGTCGCCACTGATGGAAGCGATCTCGACGTGACCGTTGCGAACATCGGTCAGCGTGATCGGCCCGCGCATCGTCTGGACGTGCACGTGTCCGTTCTCGACGCTGCGAACATTCACCATGGCATCCGGACCTTCCAGGGTTATGTCCCCCTGCAAATGCTCCGCCGACAGCGGGCCGGTAGAAGAATGGGCATTGATGGTGGCGTCGGGCGGAATCAGCACTTCGTAGTCAACCTGGCCGGTTGCCTCGTCGGCGCCCGGCAGCAGGTGCGACGCGATTTGAATCCGGTTGCCCATCTGCTGCAGGTCGACTTCCACCTTTTCCGACTTGAGGGTGGCCGTCACCATTACCTGACTGGCGCTGCCAGGTCGTACCGAAATCGCCCCGTACTGCGTATCCACGGAAATATTGGCGTTGGGACCGACCGCAAAACTGTATTCCTTCTTGGTCTCGGCGAAAGCCGCTGATGCCAGACAGGTCGCCAGAACCAGAGTTACGACCGCGGTTCGCCCCAGATTCGTCCGCCCAAAATTCGTGTGCCGAAGATCCGCTACCTGAAGACTCGCCATAAAACGCCGCCCCTGCGGCCGGGAACGCCGGCCGCCCCTTCCCCTATTGAATACGATCCAACGCTATCTGGTACAGAAGTGCTTTCTGCTGATACGCATCCATCAAATGTTGCCGAGCGTCCATATCCCCCGGATTCCGATCCACATAGGCTTGTGTTTCCCGGATGTCGGCGTTCACCGCCTGCAACTGCAGTTCATATGTGGTCCGCATCGAAGGGGCAAGCGTGGAAACTGCGCTCAAAAATTGTTGATCTTCGGCACTCGGCGCGGATTCTATTTCGGATCTCCTCACGCCCGCGGATCTAGCGGACTCGGATTTAGCGAATTCTGGTCTAGCGGACTTCTGCGCCAGTTGCTGTGGCGCTGGGGCAGGCACTGGAGCGAGAGTGACCGAGGCAGCAACTGCCGCTGGGGCCGTCACTGGTGTTGCGGGAGCCTGGTGTGTCGCTACTTGTGGAGCTGGCTTATGACTGATGACGTAAGCGCCTGCTGCCAGTATTGCCGCTGCCACTGGAGCCAGCCACCATGCGCTCCATCGCCGGCCGGAAGACGTTGGGACTGGTACAAGGACGGGCCGAGCGGCCGCGGATTCAATGTCGCGAATCAGCCCTTCGGCTCGTAATTCAGCCGCAATTCGCAGCCACACCCTGGGCGCCGGTTCTTCGTTTGCTGCCAGTTGCCGGGCTTCGCTCGCGATCAGCTTCAGATCCGAAACAAGGTCCGAGCATGCCGAACAGGACTTCAGATGCGCCTCAACCTCACCGGGAAGCGCGCCGTCCGGAGCGTCGTCGAGGAGCTCCGGCAGAACTCGCTCTACATCTGAACACGTCATAGCAATCTCTCCCTAATACCGCAACTTCCGCTATCCAGTCTTGGCCTTTTCGGCTCTCATGAACTTCAAATAATCCCGCAGCTTCAAGCGTGCCTTATGCAGCTGCGACTTGCTGTTACCCACCGAGCAGCCCACCATTTGGGCAATTTCGTTATGTTCGAATCCTTCCACATCGTGCAACACAAAAACCGTTCGATAGCCGGGCGGCAGCCGGTCAATCGCCCGCTGCAATTGCAGACGGTCGATGGAACCCGCCAACTTCAAGTCTTTGGTGCCAAATTCCTTTCTGGGAGCTTCGTCTTCGCCTTCCAGAGTTTCTTCCAGCGAAACCACCGGCAGGCCCTTCTTGCGCAGTTGCATCAGGACGACGTTGACCGTCATGCGATGCAGCCAGGTGGAGAAGGCAGACTCGCCACGAAAGGTTCCGATCTTG
>Ga0074045_10000319_pt1 | contig 47099 bp, 41 predicted proteins | sample BogForMeECP23OM2_FD_94442 | JGI IMG/M metagenome (GOLD analysis project Ga0074045, IMG submission 94442) | Bog forest soil microbial communities from Calvert Island, British Columbia, Canada - Bog Forest MetaG ECP23OM2 | ecosystem: Environmental > Terrestrial > Soil > Wetlands ... | reverse complement strand
TCAAGATCCTCACCGAGTCCATGTTCCGCTATGTGATAGGGCCGCCGGCTCACGTCACGGGCGCGCTGAATATGATTCGCCCGGATGGCACGCAACCCGCGCCGATGGGCTTTACTGGCGCGGCGCTCAGCATCCCGTGGGGCGTGAACATCGACGGCAACGACGACGTGTGGGTCGGCAATATGTGGAGCCGCTCGGTCTCGCTGTTTGCCGGGGACAACACCAAGGGACATCCCGCCGGCACGAAGACCGGCGATGTCGTGCACATCTTCCAAAGCGGCAGTATCCAGATGATTACCGACGTGTCGATCGACGCGGCCGGCAATGTCTGGGCCGCGAACAATTGGAACCTTCTCGATGCGGCGTTCAGCCCAACTCCGGCTCTTCCCACCTCAACTTGGGGCGGCGGGTCAGGCTTCACCGTAATCTACGGAGTGGCTGCTCCCGTAAAGCCGCCGCGCATCGGCAAGGTGCAGACGTACTGATGCAGGTGGCATAGAACGGGACATTCTTAAGGCGAGGAAGGCACGTCCATCCTTGCCTTATTGATTTTTGCTTCACTCTGTCATCGCCATCGCTGAAACCGAACCCTCACCACATCTTGGATAGATGTCGTGAAATCGCCATGTCACTAGCCATCCTCTGACTGTGCGTGACGGGCCGCGCAAGGGCATGGAGTCGCTGATCGCGCGCCAGCAGGCGCTACTGGCGGGCTTGCCGCTGCGACAATGACGAATCTGCAACAAGTCGCATCGTGACGGACCCTTCATTTAGAATGTCCTGTCTGCTAAATATCGGCCTTAGCCGCTATTCTGCAGAATCGCATTCAAAATCCATTCTTGCGGGCGCGCCACGCCTGAGGAGGTCTGCCATGAAAATCACTTCTGGAAAACTTGCGGGTATTAAAGCTGTTTCGAACGAGCGCGGCGTTATCGCCGCCGCAGCCATGGACCAGCGCGGTTCGCTGAAGAAGGCGCTGGGCACGTACGCCACCGACGCCGGTCTGGAAGAGTTCAAGATCAACGTAACTGAAGTTCTGACCAGGCACGCCAGCGCTATTCTCCTCGACCCGGAGTGGGGACTTCCCGCTGCCCGCCGCCGCGCCAAAGGTTCTGGCCTGCTGCTCGCGTACGAGAAGACCGGTTACGACAAGACGCTGCCCGGCCGGTTGCCTGACCTGCTCGATCTGTGGTCGGCGAAGCGCCTTAAGGAAGCTGGCGCCAATTGCGTGAAGATTTTGCTTTACTACACACCGTACGATGACAAGAAAATCAATGACCATAAGCATGCCTGGACAGAGCGCATCGGCGATGAGTGCAAGGCGAATGACATTCCGTTCTTCCTGGAGCTCGTAGGCTACAAGGAAGGCCTCGACGAGAAGGGCGCCGAGTACGCGAAGCTGAAGCCCGAAGTCGTGGCTAAGTCGATGGAGGAATTCTCCAAAGACCGTTACGGTGTGGACGTGCTGAAAGTCGAGATTCCCGTGAACCTGCAGTTCGTCGAGGGCGCGAAGTCGTTCAAAGGCACCGTAGCCTACACCAAGAAAGAGGCGCTCGATCACTACCGTGCTGCTGCGGGCGCGACCAGCAAGCCGTTCATTTATCTGTCGGCGGGCGTAAGCAATCCCGAGTTCATTGAGGACCTGGAATTCGCCGCCGAGGCAGGCGTCAAGTTTAATGGCGTGCTCTGCGGGCGCGCGACATGGAAAGACGGCATCCCGATATTCGCCGAAAAGGGCGCAGCCGCCTTCCGCACATGGCTGGAAGACGAAGGCGTGAAGAACATCGGCAACGTGAATAACGCGCTGAAGGCCGCGACGCCCTGGTATAGCATTTACGAAGTGCAGGAGGCAGTGGCGGCCAGGTAACTCGCCCCGTAAGGTTCCAACATGAAGAAAGCGATTCGCGATGGCCGCCCTTCTACCGCGAAAGGCACCGCCGTTCCGAAGACGGTGGACGAATACCTCGCCGGCCGTCCCCGAGCCAGCACGCAGCACCTTAGAGAAGGTTCGCGCGGTGATTCGATCCGTTGTGCCACCGGAGGCGACGGAGGTCATCAGCTATCGCATTCCCATGTTCAAGTACAAAGGAGTGTTAGTGGCCTTCGCCGCCTTTTCCAACCACTGCAGTCTGTTTCCGGGCGCACTGCCCGAGGCGTTCAGGGACGAACTCAAGGGATATCCCACCTCCAAGGGTACGATTCAATTCCGGGTGGATAAACCTTTGCCAGCCACTCTGGTGAAGAAGCTGGTGAAGGCGCGGATCGCGCAGAACGAGAACAGGAAACGCTGACCTGCTGCGTTCTATTTCCTGCAGCCCGCGCAATAGCCGCCAATCTCGAAGCGCGCGATCAAGATGTGAAACTGGCAATCGCGCTCTACCTGTCCCTTCACTCGATCGAATAGGTCGCTCTCGAACTCCTGCACTTTGCCGCAGCGCAAGCAGGTCATGTGCATGTGATCGCGCTGCGGACGCCGCTCGTAGAAGTGCCCGTCTCCCTTGAAGTGCATCAAGTCAAGCTCATCCACCAAGCCCTGGCGCTTCATCAGTGCCAGCGTCCGATACACGGTCACGCGATTGATGTCGGGGTCAATCTTCGCCGCCTTGCGAAGGATTTGCGCCGCGTCCAGGTGTTGCTTGGCGGTTTCGATAATCTCCAGAATAATGCGGCGCTGGCGCGTCATACGAATCCCGCGGCTCAATAAGGCCGTTTGCAGAGCGCCCGGCGCTTCAGTTTGTGGCATCGGCATAAAATGTCCTTACGTGTGTTGCAGTATGTTGCAACCGAGTTGCAATCAATTCTTCGCTCACTACTTGACCCGTTAGCTCCTAATGCCGCCTAATGGATGTATGGTAATTGCAACTGAGTTGCAACTGTCATACCGAATTAAGTATACATCAGCGCCGGGAGCCGCAAGCCTATTCCGGCGATGTGCGGTTTTTTATAAAGCAGGGTTTGAATTAGGGCCATCGGGCACCCGAAACCGTGGCCTGGATAGCCAACTGGGAGCATTGATGAACGCTTCACCAATACTTAAATCATTCTCACGAATACTTAAATCATTCTCACGGGCGAGCTATGCCGTCTTTTTGCTCGCTGCAGTTATGCTGCCGTCCTACCTTAAGAGTTCTTGTCAGGAATATCCCTACTTCGTTACCTACTCGCAGGAAATGGAAGAGCCCGGAAATCTCGACATCGAAATGTTTAACGTGACTGGCAACCCACAGGGAGGCGACAGCTTCATAGGCTCAGACGTTGAGTTTGAATATGGCTTGAAGGGCTGGTGGACCACCGAGTTCTATCTCGACGGACAGGCGACACAGAACCAGAGCACCATCTTCACCGGGTTCCGCTGGGAGAACCGGTTTCGTCCCTTGTCACGCGAGCACTGGATCAATCCCGTACTCTATGCGGAATTTGAGGATACCAGCGCCGACAAGACCATACGCGAGGTCGTCGGTCACGACGGCAGGTATGACTTCCTGGTGCCGAACTGGCTGGCGCGAATGGACAAGCAACGCGAACTGGAGTTGAAACTGATTCTGGGCAGCAACATTCGCGGCTGGAACATCAGCGAAAACTTCATCGCGGAGAAGAACTTGGCGGGCAACCCTTGGGAGTTCGGTTATGCCTTCGGAATCAGCCGTCCTCTGCAACTTGCAGCCAGTGCGGGCGAGTGTGTTTTGTGCCCAGAGAAATTCCAGGCGGGTTTGGAGATGTACGGCGGGTTGGGCGATGCAAACGGCTTCGGGCTGCACCTCACCTCGCAATACCTCGGCCCGACCATCAACTGGTCTGCTCCAAACGGCGTGACGGTAGCGTTTTCCCCACAGTTTGGGCTGAATGGTTACAGCATCCCGGTGCTATACCGCTTCTCCGTGTCTTACGAAATTCAACAATTCTTTAGCCACTTTCATCGGGGTGGCTCATGAAAAACAAGCCCTCACTGCTTGTCGTCGCGGCACTTCTAATTGCCTGTTCGTCGCTCGCCCTGTTCGCCACCTCTAACGGCGCTTGGCTGGCCAATGTTCCGCAACACGATCGTGAGCGGGTCAATCCCTACCGCGATCAGCTGGATGCCGTCGCCGCCGGCCGCCGCATCTTTGTGGACCACTGTGCTCACTGCCACGGCGACACCGCTGACGGAACCAGGAAGCGGCCTTCGTTGAAAAGCGCACGCGTGCAGCAGGAGGCCACCGACGGAGACCTGCATTGGCTGTTGGTGAATGGCAATCGCGGCCAGGGTATGCCGTCGTGGGTCAAGCTGGGAGATCCGCAAATCTGGCAGGTCATTTGCTACGTGAAGTCGTTGCATTGAGCCGCGAGAACATCCCACTGTTGACTTCCCTGCCCGGAGGAAACTCACGAGTGCATCGATGGCTGACAAGAATTGCATTTGCAACTGGTTTCTTCTACTTGCTAGCCAGTTCATCCTGGTGAATCGCAACAATCCTGCAGTTGATTCGTCCAAATCAATCTACGCTACCCAGCCGATGCCTCCTGACGTAAGGGCGGCCTTTCAACGATCCTGCAAGGACTGCCACTCCAACGAAACGGCATGGCCCTGGTACAGCTATGTCGCTCCGGTATCGTGGGTAGTGGCACGCGACGTTCACCGGGCTCGCAGGAAGATGAACTATTCTGAATGGGGCACCTATTCTGCGCAACAAAAAGAAGACCGCCTCGAAGAAATCTGCGAGCAACTGACGAACGGCGAAATGCCTGACCGCAAGTACGTCATCTTTCATCCCAGCGCCCGCCTTACGCCGCAGGAGCGGGACGCAGCATGTCAATGGACCGAGGACTCCCGACAGTATTGAGCGTTTCGTCCGCAGCGTCACTTCGTTTCACGTACCAAATCTCCCTGTAAAATAATTGGGGAGGTGAAACTTTGAGACCAAGCTCCGGAGTTGTGTCTGGATCGTTGACGGTGACAGTCGTGGCGGTAACACTCTGGATGGCGCCGTATATCACGGCCCACGAGGCCCACTTCCAAATGGCGCCTGTGTCCTATGCGCAGATGACAAATCCTTACCAGGGAAAGCCCGACGCCGCGGCAGTCGGCAGGAAGCTGTACGGGCAGAATTGCGCGCAATGTCACGGCGCCAACTTGCAGGGTATCGGTCCAGCGCCGCCCCTCGTTAGTCAGGACGTTAAAAACGCGAAGCCGGGTGCATTGTTCTGGTTCATCAGCACCGGTGACGTGACTTCAGGGATGCCGTCGTGGTCGGGTCTGCCGAAAAACCAGCGCTGGCAGATCGTGACTTTCCTGCAGGCGAAGACGGTCAGCAAGTAATCCGGTCTACGCAACCCGAAATCCGCTATAACTAAATCGTGAGCACAAGCAATCCTTTTTACGCTCCTCGGACCGCTCTCATCACCGGCGCTTCCAGCGGCATCGGATTGGAGCTGGCCCACCTATTCGGGCGCGACGGCTACCGGCTGGTGCTGGTGGCGCGCAGTCGCGGCACCCTGCGCGAACTCGGCGACGACCTGCAATCGCGGTATCACATCCCGGTGCGAATTTCCCCAAAGGACCTGGCCCACCCCGCCTCGCCCGGCGAACTGCATGCCGAGTTGCAGGAAGCAGGCATCGTTCTCGATGTGCTGGTGAACAACGCAGGCTTTGGCGGCGAAGGCGCGTTCATTGAGACCGACTGGAACAACGAAGCCGAGATGATGCAGGTCAACATGGTCGCCCTGACGCATCTCACCAAGCTGTTCCTGGCGCAGATTCGCGCCCGCGAAGGCAAAGTACTCAACGTGGCCAGTGTCGCGGCCTTCGTGCCCGGCCCCTTCATGAATGTGTATTACGCAAGCAAGGCTTACGTCTTGCATTTCAGCGAGGCGCTTGCCGAAGAACTGGATGGCAGTGGCGTGACCGTCACTTGCCTCTGTCCCGGACCGGTGAAGACCAACTTCCAGAGCCGGGCGCACGTCGGCGAGACACGCCTGCTAAACAGCCCGTTGCTGGTGGATGTGCGCGAGGTCGCCCGCCTGGGCTATGAAGGCATGCAGCAGGGCAAGCGCATCGTCATTCCGGGCTGGAAGAACTGGCTGGGAGTGGAGTCGCTGCGCCTCGCGCCACGCGGCATGGTGAGCAGGATGGTGCGACGGATTCACACCAAGAAGAAGTAGCAGTGCTTTACAGCCCGAACAACTCCCTTAGCCGTTTTGTCTGGGCGCGGCTCACCGGGATTTCGCTCTGCTTCTTGTCCTCCATGCGGATCTGGTACGAGCTCTTGAACCAGGGCACCACTTCCTTGATGCGGTTGATGTTCACCAGATACGAGCGATGCGCGCGCCAGAACGTATTGGGATCAAGCGAATCGAGTAGCTCGTCCAGCGTGCGGCAGTTCGACTGCCCTTCCATCACGGTTGCCACCACGGTAATGATGCCGTCTTCGATCCACGCGTAGCAGATATCTTTCTGGTCCACCAGGAACAAGCGGCCGGCCGATTTGAGCAGCACCTTTGCGGCTGACGGGCGCTGCTGCTGCTCCAGCATCTTAACGATGGTGCCGATCTGCTCGCTGGGCGATCCTGCACTCTCCAGGTTCTGCCGCGCCCTCTCCACCGCCTTGGCTACGCGTTTCTTGTCGAAAGGCTTCAGCAGGTAGTCAACCGCGTTGACTTCGAACGCCTTCACGGCGTACTGGTCAAAAGCGGTGGCGAAGACAATTTGCGGCAGCGTTACCTTCTTATCGAGCAGCTTCTTTATCACGCCAAAGCCATCGAGGCCGGGCATTTGTACGTCGAGGAACACCAGATCGGGCGAGAGTTCCTTGACCAGGTTCACCCCCTCCACGCCGTTCTTGCCCTGCGCCACGACATCTACGTCAAGATCGCGCAACAGATAGGCCAGCTCATCGCGAGCGAGCTGCTCGTCATCCACAATGATTGCCGACAGGGACATGCATGCTCCTCGGAGAAGTATAAATGCAACGGTAGTAGAGGCACAGAGGAAGCAAGTAGCATTTAGCGATTGCTGTCTCATCCCCTTAAACGACATCTAGATTCTTCCTCCGTGTCTCTGTGCCTCTGTGGTGAGTCATCCAATGTCGTAAACTGCTGTTACATGGTCGTTATCTACGGCATTCATGCGGTCAGCGAAGCGCTGAAGTCGGGCGGACGCAGTTTCGAGTACGTTGGATTTGCTCGCGAGCGGCATGATCAGCGGGTGCAGCGCCTGATTGACGATTGCCGCGCCAGCGGCGTGCAAGTCCGCTTCCTGCCGCGCGAGCAACTTGATCGCACCGCCAACACCAACACTCATCAGGGCGTCATCGCCGTTACCAGCAGCAAGCAGTACGCCGACGTAGACACGCTACTGGCTCAGCGCCACGGGGAGCACAGCTTCCTTGTCGTGCTCGACAGCGTTGAAGACCCGCATAATCTCGGCGCGCTGATTCGTACCGCCGACGGAGCGGGCGCCGACGGCGTCATCATTCCCGAACGGCGCGCCGCAGGATTGACGGGCACTGCGGTGAAAGCCTCCGCGGGCGCTTCGGAGCATCTGCCAATTGCCCGTGTCACCAACATCTCGCGCACGCTGGTTGAGCTAAAAGAGCGCAACGTGTGGACCGTCGGCCTCGACGAGCGCGGCGCCCAAAGCTATGACGAGATTGACTACAACATGCATTGCGCGATCGTGCTCGGCGCGGAGGGCAAGGGGCTGCACGATCTGGTGCGCCGTCGTTGCGACTTTCTCGTCTCCATCCCCATGCTCGGCCATGTGCCATCGCTGAACGTCTCGGTCGCGGGCGGAGTGGTGATGTACGAAGTGGCGCGCCAGCGCAGGGCCGCGCAGAGGGCCGATTCTCCCAAATGAAGCGGGCATGGCTATTTTTTTCCCTCTGGTTGGCGCTCTTGCTTCCAGCCGTTGCGGTTGATCGCGAGGCGTTCACCATTACCCGCTATCAGCTTGAAGTGCAAGTGGACAGGACTACGCACGTGATGGCCGTGACCGGCAAGCTCACGCTGCGCAACGACTCCAATCAGCCGCAGAAGCAGGTCACGTTGCAGGTTTCGTCCTCGTTGGCATGGAACGCTATCGCGCTGGATGGCAAGCCGCTGCAGTGGCTGGGCGACAACTACACCTCCGACATCGATCACACCGGCAGCCTGTCGGAAGCAATCGTCACATTGCCGAAGGAAGCTCCGCCCACGGCCACGGTCACCCTCGATGTGCAATACGGCGGCACAGTCACGCCGGATGCAACCCGCCTCACCCGCACCGGAGTGCCGGCCGATGTCGCGGCCCGTAACGATTGGGATGAAATCAGCGACTCGTTCACCGCCGTCCGCGGTCTCGGCTATGTCGCTTGGTATCCGGTTGCGATTGACGCGGTGAGCCTCAGTGACGGCAATGCCGTGTTCGACGCGATTGCGCGCTGGAAGCAGCGGCACGAGCGCAGTGAATTCAACTCGCGCATCGTCATCACCGAGCCTACCTCGCAACCGCCGCTCTGCGTGGCTGCTACCATTGCCGCTTCAAACTGTGGCGAGACCCATGAACTCAGCGAACAGGAAGGCCACGCCAAAGTTAAAGAATTCAGCAACAGTCTGCATGTGGAAGGACTGGGCGAGACAGTTCCCACCTTCGCCATCGCGAACTACGTGGAGCTGGCCCGGCCCACGATCACCCTCTTCCACATTCCCGAGCACACTTCCCTCGCCCGCGATTACCCTGCTGCAGCGGAAGCCAACGACTCCATGCTGCACGACTGGCTGCCTGGGAGTGCCCCACCCTTGTCGCCACAGGCCACAGGGTGGGCCCAGGCGCGAGTAATCGAGTTGACCGACCCAAACGCCAATCCGTGGCAGAACGGCGCAGTGCTGTTCACGCCGCTGCGCGAAGCCCAGACCGCGACCTTGCAACTTCTTCTGCTGCCAGCGCAGGTCGCCGCGCGTTTTCATTCTCCGCGCGCCTGGATACAAGATGGCCTGGAGAAGTTTCTGCAAACTGTGTCGGTGGACAACCACCGCGGCCGCCGTGCGGCGCTGGAATCTCTCGATCAATATCGCGGGCCGCTGGCGCAGGCCGAAGCGCTGACGCATCCCAAGGCTGGAGCCGCGACCCAGAGCGTGGCCGGCAGCGACGCTGACAACACGCTGCTGAACACCAACGACGAACTCTACTTGCGCGGCAAAGGCGGCTTCGTTTTCTGGATGCTGCGCGACATGGTTGGCGATGAACTCCTGCAACACGCCATGGCGGCTTACCGCGGCGGAGCGGACAAAGACCCCACTTACCTGCAGCGGCTGATTGAGACCAACTCGAAATACAAGTTGGAGTGGTTCTTCGATGATTGGGTTTACCGCGATCGCGGGCTGCCGGATTTTCACGTTGATTCGGTGTACCCTCGGCGGCTGCTCAGCGAGACCGAAAAGAATTATCTGGTGACGGTCACCATTCAGAACCGCGGCCATGCGGGCGCCGAGGTTCCCGTGTTCGTCCACACCCCATCTGGCGAGAAGAGCGTTCGTGTGTTGGTGAAAGCGGGCGAAAAAGGCGTAGGCCGTATCGAGGTAACAGCCGTTCCCGACAAAGTCGTGATCAACGACGGCAGCGTCCCCGAAACGAACATGGGCAACAACGTGTACGACGTTCCACGGCCTCAGCAATAAACCTCTGCGCAAAGTTCTCGTCGATCGCTTCCCTCGATATCTCGCTCCGCGACAGGTCTACGGACTGAGTTAGGCCGGAGAGTTTGCCCCTCAGGCAGTGGTTACCTTCGTAAGTTGAGCAGGCCTTTTTTGCGTGACTTTTTCCGCGTGAAGTGTTTAGCCTAAAGTTAGGGCCGCAAAAGGCCTCAGGATAGGAGTCGCGCATGGATCGTCCTTATAATTCGTCAGTGAGTTCACAAAAAGCCCGTCCCTCTCTCGTCATCCGCACCTGCAAACACGTCAGGGAAAGCGGCGCATTGTGCCAGGGGGCTGCGCTGACAGGTAGTGCTTACTGCCGGGCCCATCTGCAGCTCCAGGAGCGGAGCCGAAGGATGGCGCGGGCGCACCGCCGGGCCGGCATTCTCAAGCTGCCGATTCTGGAGGACATGCAAGCGGTTCGAGTTGCCCAAGCTCGCGTACAGGTGGCGCTCGAAGCTGGCCATATCGATGAAGGTCTCGCCCGGCTCATGCGTTGGGGCCTGCGCATGATGGCCACTACCTTTCGTCACATGGAGCAATTGCAGGAGAGGCAGCCTAGTTTTCTAACTACGGCGCCAGCACCTGGCACGCCTCGTAAGCCCAATAACCTCTATCACATGCCTATAACCATAATCAATTCAAGCGCTTCAAAACGAAATGAACTGTAACTTATTGAAAATGAAGAACCGCACAGGGGGGTATCGGGACGTAGATGGACGTAGCATAATGGTGAACAGACGCCTTCAAATTACGCGAGGCAGCCCGCACAAGTGAGGACCGATTGAGCTACATCCAGTTTCTCGGGGCAGCCGGAGTCGTCACCGGCTCCAAGCACCTGATCCACACTGGCGACAAAAGCGGCAAGCAAGGCATTCAGGTGCTGGTCGATTGCGGACTGTTCCAGGGGCAGAAGGAATGGCGGGAGCGTAACTGGCAGAATTTACCGATCCCGGCGCAAGAGATCGCTGCCGTCATCCTGACCCACGCGCACATCGATCACTCCGGCTGGATCCCGCGCCTGGTGAAGCAAGGCTTCCATGGACCAATCTATGCGACGCCGGCGACCATCGATCTATGCAGCATCCTGCTCCCCGACTCCGGGCACCTACAGGAAGAGGATGCCGAGTTCTACAACAAAACTCGGGCCAGCAAACATACGCCCGCGCTGCCGCTCTATACCATGGAAAAAGCACAGCAGTGCCTGACGCTGTTTCGTCCGGTGGAGTTTGGCCAACTGAAGCGCGTCAGCGAGCAACTGTCCTTCCGCTTTGTGCGCGCGGCGCACATACTCGGCTCAGCCATGGCGGAAATCACGCTGACCTCCGACGGCAAGACCTCCAAGCTGATCTTCTCCGGCGACATCGGCCGCGTTCGCAATAACCATACTGCTCCGGGAAAAGTCGTACACTCCGGTCCCACCGAGGGCGAAGACTGCGATCTGCTGGTGATGGAAAGCACCTACGGAAACCGTGAGCATCCGCATACCGATCCGCGTCCCCAGATGGCCGCGCTTGTCCGCACCGCGTTACAGCGCGGCGGCACCGTGGTGGTCCCGTCTTTTGCTGTCGAGCGCACGCAGAAGTTCCTGTTCCTGCTCAAGGAACTGATGGAAACCAAACAGGTCCCTAGTGTGCCGGTTCATGCCGACAGTCCAATGGCGATCAAGGCAGTGGAGATTTTCCTGAAACACACCGAAGAGTTCACGCCTGAGACAAAGGCTTTGATCGAAAAGTATGGCTCGCCGCTGGAGTGGCCGAACTTCCATTTCGATGTCACGCAGGAGGAGTCGAAGAAGATCAACGAATCCAGGTATCCGAGCATTATCGTTTCCTCAAGCGGCATGATTACGGGAGGACGCATACTGCACCACCTGATGCAACGCCTGCCCGACCCGCTCAATCTGATACTCTTCATTGGCTTTCAGGCGCCAGGCACGCGGGGATTCACCATCAAGAACGGTACTGAGACCGTCAAGATTTTTGGCCAGGAAATTCCCATCCGCGCGCAGGTCGCCGCGCTGGAGCAGTTCAGCGACCACGCGGACACTCCGGAGTTGCTGGAGTGGCTGCACACGTTTCGGCGTCCTCCCCGGCAGACGTTCCTGGTGCATGGCGAGCCGCAAGCGTCGTCGCAGTTGCGCGACGCAATGACAAAAGAACTGCGCTGGAACGTGCAGGTAGCAGCATATCGACAGAAGGTGCAGGTGGAGTGAGACCGTTCACCACAGAGACACAGAGACACGGAGACACAGAGAAAAAAGGAAGAAAGCAAGAATAAAAATAAATAAGGAAAAGAAAGAAAGAAAAAACTTTGTGTCTCTGTGCCTCTGTGGTGAATTATTCAGGAGATATATGGCAACCTTTGGGCTGATCGAATACAAGGACGCCAGCCCGGAAGTGCGCGCGGTCTATGACGACATTATGGCGACGCGCAAGACCGACTGGATCAACAATTTCTGGAAGGCGTTGGCGTCTGATCCGGCATTGCTGAAGCGCACATGGGAGGACAGCAAACAACTGATGGCGCCAGGCGCGCTGGACGCGGTGATGAAGGAGTTGATCTACATCGCGGTGAGCGTGACCACTGGTTGTCCTTACTGCATTGCGGCGCATACCGCCTCGGCGCGCAAGAAGGGCATGAGGGATGAGATGTTCCACGAGATGATGTCCGTAGTGGCGTTAGCCAACGCTAACAATCGGCTGGCCAACGGCTACCAGATCGAGATCGATGAGCAGTTCAAAACATGATCTCGCCAGTCGGTATAATGGAGCTTCCATGAAAGCCTACGTTTACGTCTCGCTCAAGAAAAGTGTGCTCGACCCGCAGGGGAAAACTATCCACGGCGCCCTGAAGAAGATGGGTTATCGCGGCATCGACGATCTGCGCCAGGGTAAATACTTCGAGATAACCCTGGACGGCGGAACCAGCCGTGAAGAGGCGCAGGCGGAGATTGAGCGCGTCGCGCGCGAGGTGCTCACCAATCCGGTGATTGAAGAGTACCGCTTCATGATCGAGTGATGTGGGTTTCGACGCCGCCGGTCCTGGAGGGCCAGGACAAATCACTCTTTGGCATCGCGGAGGGTCGCTGTGCCATCAAATTGAGCACAGTCGCAAATCGAAGATCCTCGCTGAAAGCTTGCTTCGCTCGCCATCGGCCCGAACTGATGCGATAAGCCAGTTGAAGCAGCGACGTGTTGTTCACGGGAGCCGAACCTATGTGTGGGATTGTTGGATACGTTGGAAACAAGCGGGTCGTGCCGGTAATTCTGGATGGCCTGCATCGCCTCGAATATCGCGGCTATGACTCTGCCGGTATTGCTGTAGGTGGCAACGGAGACGGTCTGCAGGTGCGCCGCGCGGAGGGCAAGCTGCGCAATCTGGAAGAGGTAATTCGCCTGAAGCCGATCGACGGCACTTACGGCATTGGCCATACGCGCTGGGCCACCCACGGACGTCCAACGGAGGAAAACGCCCATCCCCATCGCGACTGCACAGGAAAGATCGTCGTCGTCCACAACGGCATTGTGGAGAACTACGTCAGCCTGAAGAAGAAACTCATCGAGGAAGGTCATAAGTTCCGCACCGAGACCGACACTGAGGTGATTGCGCACCTCGTCGAAAAGAACCTGCAAGGCAACAATGGTCATAAAGTCCCGCTGGAAGAAGCCGTCCGCAAGACGGTGAAGCTGCTCACCGGAGTGTTCGCGATTGCCGTCATCTCGTCCGATGAGCCAAACAAGATTGTGGCCGCTCGCAACGGGCCGCCGGCGGTCATCGGACTGGGCAAAGACGAATACTTTGTCGCCAGCGATGTGCCGGCGATTCTCTACCACACGCGCGACCTGTTTTTCCTCGCCGATGGCGACCTCGCCACCATTACTCCCGCGGGCGTGCGCTTGACCGACTTCGAAGGCCAGCATATCGAGCGCCAGGTGCAGCACATCACCTGGGACCCCATCATGGCGGAGAAGGGCGGCTTCAAGCACTTCATGCTGAAGGAAATCTACGAGCAGCCACGCGCCGTCCGTGATACCACGCTGGGCCGCGTATCGCTCGACACTGGCAAGGTATTCCTCGACGAGATGGAGATCACCGAGGACGATTTCCGCAAGCTGGAAAAGGTTTACGTCGCGGCTTGTGGCACCAGTTGGCACGCCGGACTCGCGGGCAAGTTCATGATCGAGAGGCTGGCAAAGGTTCCGGTTGAAGTGGACTATGCCAGCGAGTTTCGTTACCGCGATCCGCTGACCGGACCGGGCGATCTCACGATTCTGATTACACAGTCCGGCGAAACCGCCGATACCATCGCAGCAATGCGCGAGTCGCGCGCCAAGGGCGCGAAGACCCTGGGTATCTGTAACGTGGTCGGCTCGATGATCGCGCGCGAATCCAACGGTACGGTTTACACCCACGCTGGGCCGGAGATCGGCGTCGCCTCGACCAAAGCGTTCACTGCGCAATTGACGGCCCTGTTCCTGTTCGCGGTGTATCTCGGACAGGTGCGCGGCACGCTTGACGCCGAAGAGTCGAAGCGGCTTCTTACCGACCTGACTCGCATACCTGCCAAACTGGAGTCGCTGCTGAGTCGCGACGAGGAGACCGAGGACCTCGCGAAGGAATATCATCGCGCACACGATTTTCTCTTTCTCGGGCGCGGCGTGCACTATCCCATCGCGCTGGAAGGTGCGCTGAAGCTGAAAGAAATTTCCTACATCCATGCCGAAGGTTATCCCGCCGGCGAGATGAAGCATGGACCGAACGCGCTCATCGATGAGGATCTGCCAGTTGTCATCCTGGCCACGCACGACAAGAACGATCCCGGCTCGGTGCTGCGCTACGAGAAGACGCTCTCCAATCTGAAGGAAGTGAAAGCTCGCTCCGGCACGGTAATCGCCATCGCGACCGACGGCGACGAGGAGATCCGCGAAGCTGCCGACCATGTGCTGTACGTTCCTGAAGCCCCAGAGTTGCTGGCGCCGATTCTGGAAGTGGTTCCCTGCCAGTTGCTGGCCTATCACATCGCCGTCCGCCGCGGCTGCGATGTAGATCAACCGCGCAATTTGGCGAAGTCGGTGACCGTAGAGTAGCTACTCGCTGCGGCGCAAATCCACGACGCCGCGTGTGCCGAAGCCATCATCGGCCGCGTCGTTGGGACCTTTGGGACCGCCGTCGCGCATTTTGGCCGTGATCTCTTCGATTAGCACTTCGATCACGGAGGTGGTCGCAAGCTGTTGCTCTGTGGCGGAAGCGTAATCTTGGCCCGCGGTGCGTCCCGGAATGTAGCGTGAGGTCATCGCCTCAAACATCGCGCGCTTCTCTGCCCCGTCTTCAAGCAAGCGGCCGCGGCCAAAGCACATCACGCAGCGATAGTTTGCCGAGTGATATTTGGCGTCCCGTGAATAGACCAAGCCATCGAGTTGCGTCACCGTCGCGCAAACTGGCACGCCCGATGCAAGATGCTGCAGAGTGCGGCTGGAAACGCCGCCGTGCAAATACAGGCGATCAGGACGCTCGGCCGCGTACTGATACAGCATGGGAATGACGTATGGCTTACCATCCTGCTCGAAGCCGACGTGCGCGACATAGCCCTGGGCAAGAAACTCCCGCGCGCGATCGGGGACTGCGCGCTCGGGGTGCTGACGAATCGTAGTAGTCCAAGTCGTGTCGGTCATAATGTTTGTTCAAATCTAGCATGGGTCGCCAGATACCGCTCGGGACTTCTTCCGCGATCCTTACTGAACGGTCAATTTCCCTCGACTAGCGGCCATACTCCAGAACCGTGATGTCCTTGAATTGCCATGTCGTGGGCGTGCCAAACACTGACTGCAACTTAGCGGCAACAGCGGGAGAATCGTCTTGCACAGTGTCGCGGCCCGCGCCTTCCCGCCGAATCATCACCCAGACGTGACGGAAGTCGCGCTCGTTGGAGTCCAATCCTGTTAGTAGGTTGCGATCATCGTCACCCACGCCGTAATACGGTTGCGTGAACAGATGCAGGGCCGGCACGTGTTGATCGAGCTGACGGTAGTAATCAAACGTCACGATCGCATAGAACGGATAAATGACCACGGCATCGCCGGCTTGAGCGGAAGTGAGAATTACATTCGTCGCTTCGCGCCAATCTTCGCGGGGCTTATGGTAGCCCCTCACGATTGTAGGGATTGAGGTCAAGCACAACGCAATCACTAGACAGAGGCCGACATGCCGTTTTGACAGCGCGGTCGTTCCACGGCCTGCCAGCATCACCGCAGCCGGCAAGCTGAAGATCATATATCTCTGAACGAAGACGGGATGAAGCAACGACACGAATCCGTTGAGCGCAATCGGCACCACGGCCCACGAGAGGACCAACATCCCGCTCCAAAAGCTATCAGGAGTGGTCTTGCTATCTCGTTCGCGGCGGATCGCAAGCGCGCCCGCTACCCACAGGATCGCGGTCACGACAAATTTCTCACCGCTGCCGCCCAGGAAGAAGGCAAGATGCAGCAGTTGTTTTGGAGTCGGTTTTGGCATCCACGGGAAGGTCATCGCTTGCGGCGGGACGCGAAGTACGTAGGTGAGTCCCGGCGCTGCGATCGCTAGAATTATCAGTCCATGGACGATGAGCCGTCCCCACCGCGCAGGCTTCCTGCGAAAGAACAGCGAGCAGGCTTGTGCCACCAACGCCGGTGCCGCGAAATAGTGACTGTAAACGGCCAGAGCGCTAAAGATGGTCCACAGGATCCAGTCGCTCTCATGGTTCTGCTCGACCGCGCGCACGAAGAACCACGTCGACACCAACAACAATAGAATTGTCATGGTGTAACTGCGGGCTTCCTGCGAGTAGTACACATGGGTCGGGCTGAATGCGAGGATTGCGGTCGATGCCAATGCGGGTCGGAAACCTACCAGTTTGCGAGCCACCAAGTAGAGGAGCGGAATGGAAGCGATCCCGAAGACGGCGGCAGGAAGACGGAGCCAGGCCTCACTTTGGCCCAGATGTAGCCAACCGCGCATGAGCAGAAAAAAGGCCCCTTGGAAGCTTGCCTCGCCATACCACCACACATGCACGAAATGTGGCCATGCCATGCGCGCCAGCGTTACAGTCGCGCCTTCATCCAGCCACAGGCTCTTCGTCCCGAGGTGAAAGAGACGGAACCACGCTCCGACGAGCGTCAACAGGATGATGACCAAGACGCGGCCTTGACGAGTCGAGTCCGGATCCAACAACGGATTCGGCTTGGGTGTGGGATGGGCGAGCGGTCGCTCGCTGGCTGCGGGCATAAACAGCTATCTTACAGCGGAGAGGACGGAGATCGCTTCCGCACTCGTGCCAAGAACCAAGAACTGCGTTCCCGTTTTGACACGGCCGAGTATCCAAATGCGGCGCTCTTTTTTTCGCCATTGTCCTTGCGCTATTCTTCCTGTAACAATCTTGGGTCACAACATTTCGGCTGGGCATTCGCACGCTACTTTGCCTATGAACGCGAAAGATAAGATACGTGAAATCCTTGCGCTGGCTGACATCGAACTGAATGGCCCCGATCCGTGGGACTTCCAGGTGCACGACGAGCGCTTCTACCAGCGCGCGCTGAGCCACGGCGAGCTTGGCCTGGGCGAGTCGTACATGGATGGCTGGTGGGACGTCCCGCAGCTCGACGAGTTCTTCTCCAAGACCCAAAAGGTGCAGCTTCAAGACAAGGTGAGGACATTCTCCTTCGTGTGGCTCGCGGCCAAGGGCAGGTTCCTCAATCGCCAGACCCAGTCGGCATCGAAGAAAGTCGCGCACGACCATTACGACCTGGGCAATGATCTCTACCGGGCGATGCTCGACAAGAACATGCAGTACACCTGCGCTTACTGGAAGGACGCTAAGACCCTGGACGAAGCGCAGGAGAACAAGTTGCACCTGGTTTGCCGGAAGCTCTACCTGAAGCCGGGGATGAGAGTGCTGGAGCTGGGCAGCGGCTTTGGAGGACTGGCGCGCTTCATGGCCAAAGAGTACGGCTGCGAGGTTGTAAGCTACAACATCTCGCGGGAGCAGATGAACTTCGCCCGTGAGTTTTGTGCCGGGCTGCCTGTGCGCCTGGAGGAGAAGGACTACCGCGAGGCGGCGCATGAGCCGCAGTTCGATCGCGTGGTCGCGGTCGGGCTGTGCGAACACATCGGCCACAAGAACCATCGCTCGTTCCTCCAGTTGGCACGCGCCAAGCTGAGGGACGGCGGCTTGTTTCTGCTGCACACCATCGGCAACAGCAAAACGGTAACCTCCACGAACCCGTGGCACGACAAGTACATTTTCGCCCGCTGTCTGATTCCGTCCATGCCGCAGCTCGCGGTGGCGATGGAAGGCCTCTGGACGATGGAGGACTGGCACACCTTCGGCCCCGATTACGACTACACCTTGATGGCGTGGTGGAAAAACTTCGACAGCCATTATTGCACACTCGACAAGCGGCGATACGACCAGCGCTTCTACCGCATGTGGAAGTTCTACCTGCTCACGTCGGCGGGCGCATTTCGGTCGCGCCGGCTGAACCTCTGGCAGATGGTGCTCAGCAAAGGGGACATCGAAGGATATGTGCCTGTCAGGTAGCCGATGACATCTTCCGACCTTCCAGCGTATTCGAAGAGGCGCGAGCGACTCGTCGGCGAGCTGGCTGGGGCGCGCGCAAGCGGCGGCAACATCGGTCTTGCGAAGTCCACCTCGAACCTGTTTCGCCATCGCGTCCAAACCGGCACGAAGCGCATTGACGTGCGGCCTTTCCATCATGTGCTCTGCATCGATCCCAGCAGCCGCGTCGCCGAGGTCGAGGGCATGACAAGCTACGAAGAACTTGCCGACGAGACCCTGAAGCTCAGCCTGCTTCCGACCGTCGTGCCGCAGCTCAAGACCATCACCATTGGCGGAGCTATCAGCGGAATTGGCATCGAGTCGTCCTCGTTCAAGTACGGCCTCGTCCACGAAACCGTCGAGGAGATGGAGATCCTGCTGGGTGATGGCAGCACCATGGTTTGCTCGCCAACGCAGAAATCCGATCTGTTCTTCGGCTTCCCTAACTCTTACGGCACGCTGGGCTACGTGCTGCGGCTCAAGGTAAAGCTCATCCCGGCGAAGAAGTACGTCAAGCTTACGCATACCAAATTCACTGAGACGACGAAGTTCTTCGCGCAAATCGAAGCGTCATGTGCGAGCGCGCGCTTCGACTACATCGACGGCGTGGTCTTCAGCGGCCGCGAGATGTACATCATCACCGGCGAATTCACCGACGATGCGCCCTTCGTCAGCAACTACACCTACATGAAGATGTTCTACCAGTCCATTCGGCAGCGCCAGGTAGATTACCTCACTGCCAAGGACTATATCTGGCGCTGGGACACGGACTGGTTCTGGTGCTCCAAGCACTTTTATGTGCAGCATGCTCCGGTGCGATTGCTGGCAACGAAGTGGCTGCTGAACTCGAAGACCTACCAGCGCATCATGCGGCTCTCGCACAAGATCATGCCCGACTCGAACACTGAATCCGTGATTCAGGATGTCGACATCCCCATCGAACACACGGTTGAGTTTCTCGATTTTCTGCTGCGCGAGATCGGCGTTCTTCCCATCTGGATCTGCCCATTCCGCAGCTACGATCCCAGCGTCACCTACGATCTCTATGCGCTCGATCCCAAGAAGCTTTACATCAACTTTGGCTTCTGGGACACCGTCCCGAGCACGCAACCGGAAGGACACTTCAACAAGAAAATCGAAGCGAAGGCGTTGGCGTTGCACGGCAAGAAAGGTCTGTACTCGACTGCCTATTTCGACGAGCAGACCTTCTGGCAAATCTACAATCGTCCCGCGTACGAAGTGCTGAAGAACAAGTACGATCCGAGTCGCTGCTTCAAGGACTTGTACGAGAAAACGGTGAAGCGGCTGTGAGGGAACCATACGGCTCTTAGCGGGGCGGGGCCGCGTAAACTTCTGTAAAAATAGTAACCACACTTTAGTGACGATTTCTGCTGCCTGGATTGCCCCATTCTCCGTCCGCACCAGAAAAAACAAAACTCGTAAGATCCTTGTTTTGAGGATTTTGGCTGTAAAATCGTCAAAACATTGCCCTTAGCATCATATCTAAGTATCGTCTTATCAATAACTTGCCTACATCCACCTAAAATCGGGCAAACATTGGACTTATTGGCAAAATCTTCAAAACACTCGACTTAGGAGGAGCGGCTCGCCGCAAACCCGCGTCGCATTACTGGTTACCTTCTTCGGCCGGAGTGGCTGTTGTCTTGCCGACCCTTCAGGAGTCCGCCGAAGGCTTCGGCCACTGAGTTATCAAAGATCCCCGATCCACTTGACTGCGTTCGGGCAGGCTCTGCGGACCGTCCCTGCCCACCTAAGGACAGGAGAGACACTAGGTCTCACGAACCCAGAATATCGCATTTTCCACCAGAGTCAAGTTACGAAAGTACATGTACCACTGCTGAGGCGTTTCGGCAACCTGAGCGAGTTCTCGTGTCGCTTCAACCGCCGTCACATGGAGCCGTACAGGTTCGATCTGGCACTTCGCAACCTGTCGGAGAGGAAACCTCTGCCGTTCAAGAAGTGGACCTGTACGCATTGAATCTTGGGTTCCTCAAGATCACCCTGCAACAGCTCATTGCCGTCCTGCAATTCGCTGCAGAGAGTGGGGCGTCTGCCGCTCCCCGCCACTAATGGTGCATAGAGCGGCCAGTGTGCTGCTGTCTGCGAAGTTGCCAGGTGGTTTAGGGCACGGATCTCAAGGCCGGGGGATTTCGAGTTGTTTGCAAATGGCCCGGACTGTGCCCTCTTTGATTTCGCGATGACGGGGAATGCTGGCGGTCTTACGGGCTTGAGGCTTGAACCAAATGCTATGCGCGCCTCCCTCACGATAAAGAACGCAGGAATGCTGACGAAGGTGGGCGCTCCAGGTCGGCCAGTTTCACGCTCAGGCCAGCTCGAAGGTGTCGCGCAGCGCACTGGCAGAAAGGTCCTTCTCCGCCAGCTCTCGCTGGCAATCCAAGACCAAGCGGAGCGCGTCGCGAAGGTTCGCCTTGGCCTCTTCGAGAGTTTCCCCCTGCGAGATGGCCGCAGGAATCTCCTCCACGAAGCAGGTGTATCCGCCCTCTTTTGCAGGTTCGAATACGGCGGTAAGCTTCACAGGGTCAGGCTATCACAGGATATGCCCGTGATAACAGTCTGAAGGTAATGCGATGGTGCCAGCGCATGGCAATTGCCCGCATTAGGGCACATCGGATTCCAGCGTCATACTTCCTGCCCTTTTTCTTTAATAACTTACCGCAATCCGCGTCTGGCAAGTCATCTGCACTATCCGTGGTGTCGGGACGAAGGCCCCGGCACGAAGGGAGACCAGAGATGCGGAAGGTAACACTCACGAAGAAAGCGGTCATTCTGCTTGTGCTGCTGGTTGCGACGACTGTAATGGCGCAAGACAAGTCCACAGTCACCGTCAAGAGCAGCGAAGTGAACGACGGCGTGATTAGTCTCACAGTCCATCAGGTTGACCCTGTCCAGCAGGGCGGGACGTCGTTCGTTTTGCAGTGCAACAAGGCCCAATCCGGCTGCGCCGTCCTCCCACCGGGAAACTACTTGATGGTCCGCCTTCCCCAGAACCGGGGCATGTATGAAGGCGCGAACGTTGACCTCTACCCTGCTTCAGCGGATGTGCAAACCAGTCAGAAGATCGGGGAATATTGTCTGATTGACAAGTGAGTTGACCGGAGAAACGCCCGCTACACCCCGCCCTGGTTTGAGGTGGCAAGAAACAGTACCGATTTCTTCGCTGCTTTGAGCACCGTGCCATACCCTGCGTCGAGGTTCATGCTCTTCAACATTCAGGAATCTCCTTCTTAGGCCCACATTCACCAAATCATTATGATGCTGTAACCGCGTTGCAAAGCTGAGCTGAGAACATAGATAGCAAACTCACGAGCCGCTGGGGCGATCGGCTCCATTCCTGGAGTTCCAAAGGAGATTCCCTATGACAATTGATCCGTTAAGAAAACGTGACCACCTGCGTTCGCCTGCTCAACTTATTATGGCGGTTTCGCTCATCCTCGTGGCCGGCGCTGTCGCTGCAACTGCACAAACTCACTTCCAGCCCGGCAACCTGGTGGTGAGCCGGAGCGTCTATGACAACAATCCCAACAACGTCCAGGTAGGCGAGATCCTGCCGCCGAACTGTGCGGCGACAACCGGGGGCTGCGGCGGGATGGCAACCTATAACGGCACCTACCCGTTGGTCTGGAACAACAATCTGGTTGATGGCAGCTTCGGCATCACTTCGAAGATCGTCCTCGACCAGTTCACGCCGGCAGGCTCGCTGGTCAACTCGCTGACGGTTCCCTATAGCTCGGCGGTTGGAGTCGCGCTCAAGGGCGACCAGATGGTCACCAGCTTTTCGTCCAAGTCCGAGATAGCTCTTAACCTCTCGCTCGATGGCAGCTACCTGACCTTCATGGGCTACAGCGCCTCGATCGACGACCTGGACGTGTCCAACTCCAATACACCTCTGGAGGTTGACCCGACCAACCCTGTAGGAAGAAGCTTTTGGCGAGTGGTTGCGCAAGTGGATCCCAACGGCAACTTCGGCTACACCAAGACGAATGCTTACAGTGGAAACAACGGCCGTGCCGCCATTTTTAACAATTTGGATGGCGCGAATTTCTACTACACCTCTGGCAATGCCGGTAACGGCGGCACGCCGCAGCCCGATGGCATCATCATCGGAGCAGGGGCGCAGATTATGACCCCGTCGAGCGAGCCTCTAGTCGCGCAAATGCCCGGCATGCCGACACCGGTGGCCAGCTTCAACGTCACGCAACTTGGCGACAAGCCCGACAAGATTGGCAAAGATGACAACTTCCGCGGCCTGACCATCTTCAACAACGTTCTTTACTACTCCAAAGGCAGCGGCGGTAATGGCGTCAACACCGTCTATTGGGTCGATCCCACCCTCACCGTGTGCAACGATAACAACGGCATCGGCGTGCCGCCGTCGGGCGCGACTTTGCCCACCGCGCCGCTGGCTTACGACCCCAGCAAGCTTCAGACCGAGGGCCTGGATCCCAACAATATGTGCGTCCTGAAGGGCTTCCCGGTTGCCCTCAAGTCGAAGACTTCGTTCCCCTTCGGCATCTGGTTTGCGAACGCAACCACGGTGTACGTTGCGGATGAAGGTAATGGTGACAACACTTATTCCAACGGCATGTACACCGTCGCGGCAGGCCAGACGACCGCCGGCTTGCAGAAGTGGATCTTCGATTCCAACAAGGGGCAGTGGAACCTGGCCTACGTCCTACAGTCGGGATTGCAACTGGGTGTGCCGTATACGGTTGCTAACTACCCGACCGGAAACAATCCCGCCACCAACCTGCCGTGGTCTCCGGGCACCGATGGCCTGCGTAACATCACCGGCGTCGTCAACGGCGACGGCACGGCGACGATCTACGCCATTACCTCGACCGTAAGCGGTAACGGCGACCAGGGTGCAGACCCGAACCGGCTGGTGGTCATTGCCGATCAAATCAGCGCTACTTCCCTGCCACCGGACGAGAAATTCTCCATCTTTGACAGCGCGAACAACCTCGAGGTTCTGCGGGGAGTTTCCTTCACTCCGGTAGCTTCGGACCGGCCGTAACGAAACTGTCATCGCGCAGGGTTGCGCTTGAGGCAAATAAAAATGGCGGGACGCCCTTCGGCATCCCGCCATTCTTTACCGGGAAATCTCCAGTAGTTTCGGAGGACCGAAACTTATGGTGACATCGGCCGACCGGCGCGCCCGCTCGCTAGTCGCAGCACCGGCCCAATATCAGGCATTTACGGACGGCCTGAAGGCCGTCCCCTTCAAAGAACGAAACTTAATCAGAGTTTCCTTAGGGCGTTCTAGCGTGCCAAGAGCGGGCGCTGCGCTACCAAGCCCGGCCACCAGGTGAATTCCACTGACGTCGTAACGTCGCGCTGCCGGTTTGGCGCCACCACCGGCTCCAACCACGACTCATACTGGAGGAAAGCTTTCAACTGGACATCCTTGCGAACTCGCAGCCTCGCCGAGAGGGTTGCGTCCCACTGCGTGCTTCCCCGGGGAATGAAGTCCTTGGCTATCTTGGCGTAACGAAAATTCGCTTGAATGCTGCTTTGAGGATTGATGGTATAGGTGCTCCACGCCTGATAGCCGGTACCTTCGCGGCCGATCCAGCTTCCCATCAAATATCCGTCGTTGAGATATAAATCGTGATAAACAATTTCGTAGTACAGAAATCGGCCGCCTTGTTCGGTCGCCCCCGGCGGGTTCGTGTAAGCCGCCTCTACCCGAAAATCAAGCTTGGGAAGTCTCGGAACGTGCGCCAGATAAATCCCCGGGTTGATGCCTGCGCGGGCGTTCGGTAATGCGTTAACGTCGTCGTGCACAATCGAATCGGTGTAAAACGTCAACCAGCGCTGCAACTTAGGCAACCTCCAGGTAAGGTCGAATTGGGCGTGGCGAGCGCCGGGATCGTTGCGCGAAAACTTGACGCTATTGGGCACATTGGTAAAGCTGGTGAAGCTATTCCAGAAGGAGCCAAAGGTCAGGGGAACATGTCCCTGGCCTGCGAATATGACGGTTCGACTAATGCTCAAGCTCAGATCGCGGAGGGGCTTGCAACTGAACTTCTGACCGAACATGTAGGGCCCGGGCGGAAACTGATGCTGGGCGAGCGAGCCGAAGAAATTGTCGGTCTCGATGGGGCCCAAGACCTTCGACACCCCGGGAATATAAAGCGGCGCGCTGCGCTTGATCTGGAGCATCCAAAGCGGGGTGGCGTTATTGCTCATCAGCAGGGCGCCACCTTCGCCGGATCCCCACCATAGACTCTGCTTGCCGACCGAAAAGTCAAGCCCCGCATACTTCATCGCGACGTAGGTATCGAGCAGGCGGAAGCGGTCGATGGTGGCGAAGGGAGTTGCCGGCTGTATGGGGTTTAAATCCACTTCGGCGATGACGGAGCGTTCCAAAAGCGAGTAGGCCGGCGCGGACGGGGAGTGCTGGTATTCTCCTGACACATAAAATGCAAAACGCCCATCCTGGGCGCGAGCGCTGAATCCGGTGCTGTTGTTCACGCCTTGCTGATACGGCCTTCCCTCGTCGTTGATAAGGGTCTGTCCAAAGTGATAACTGTCGTTGAGGGGTTTGCCGGCGATGTCCAGCGTGCGGGTATAAAGCGTGTCGAGTTGAATGGATTCTACCGCGGTTCCCTCCAGGGCTTCGAGCTCCTCGGCAAATTCTGCGTCAAGATATTTTTGAAGCTGCGCCACCTGTGGCGGCAAGTCTCCGTGCTCTTCCACTTTTTCATGCATCTCGACCATCAAGCGAGCGCACGAGATCCGGGTCCAGGGCCTGAGGCCCAGGACCGCGGTGTCAATATATCCCCGTCCGATGAGTTGCTCGAACGCCGGATAGACCCAGCTATCGAGTGGAACATAGGTGCTGGCCAAGTTGCCGGGACGAATCGCCGAGGTTTGATCGGCAACCACCTTCAATTCGTCATCGAGCTTGGGGTTGTGCCGCTGGTTGAAGATGTGGCGGCCGACCTGATAGCCAATCAGCCCGCCAATGAAGAGGTCGGAGAGAAAGTGCTGGCCGGATGCCGCTCGCGCCATGCTGACTGCCGTCGCCAGTCCGTAAGCGCCAAACTCGGTGTACGGGTTCGGGTACTCCCGCGCCACGACCGACGCGAAGGCAAACATCACGGCCGCGTGGTTCGAGGGGAAGGAGTTCCCACCATCAAAGAAAGTGTTCTGGTAGTTCGACTGATAGGGGCGCAGCCGCCCAATGCCATACTGAATGCTGTACTGTAGGGGCAAAACATCCAGCATGGCTTCGGTCGCCAGCACGCCGGTCTCGCGCATACGCTCGTTGTGGGTGATGTGCCCCCAGAAGTAACTGGCGCCCGATAGTCCGGCAGCCGCCGCCAGTCCCGCGTCGGAAAAAAGGTTCAAGGCATGGTCGTGCGAGTTTTTCATCGCGAACGAGCTGTCCGGGTCGGACGCGAACAGGCCTCCAGCGATGGCTGCAGACGGCGCCAGCCACTTGAAAGCCCCATCGTTCACGTGGAAAGGGCTGGCGAAAATGTCTTTCTGATCTTCCGCCAGATGTTGCAGGAATTTCGTCTCGTTGGGATGTGGAGTGGGCGCGTAAAAGGGGTCGGGCTCCGGAGTTGCCGGGGCGGGGCTGGCAGCTTGTGACGGTGCCGGCGGGACGGTTGGCTGCTGCGAAACGGCGGAGATGCTGAGGACCGCAATGAGGACCGTGCTCGCGACAATATCAGGAAGGCGACGCTTGAGGAACGAAAGCCGGCGCTGGAAAATGTCCTGCCGTTTAGTCATGCAGATGAGTTGAGGCGGGGTTCAAGCTGAAGCTGCGTAGTAGGCACAAATGCGAGAAAGTGCAGTCACCACGTCAGAGGTGTCCTGTTCTGTCATGGCAGGCGAGAGCGGCAACGACAACGTGCGCCCGCCTACAAACGTAGCGCTGGGGAAGTCTGAATCCACCAAGCCAAAGCGCTGCTGGTAGTAGGGCTGCTGGTGCAGCGGAACATAATGAATACCAACTCCGATGTTTTCTGCTTCCAGGGCCGCAATGAGTTGCTCGCGGCCAACGCTCAGCGCCTCCAGCACGAGAAGCGGGGTGTAGAGATGGCAGGCGTGCCGCGACGTAGGATCGGTGGCTGGCGGCAACAGGAGCGGAAGTCCCTTCAGTTGCTCGTTGTATTGCGACCACACACGCTGCCGCCGCCGCCAGCGGTCTTCAATCTTCGCCAGTTGGGGTAACCCGAGCGATGCCTCGAGGTCGGTCATGTTGTACTTGAAACCGGCCTCGACCACCGCGTACCCGCAGGAACCGTCTACGAAGCGGCTCCACGCATCGGCCGTCATGCCTTGCATGGAGAGAACTTTGAGCCGCTGAAACAGTTTCGGGTCGCGGGTTATGACCATGCCGCCGTCGCCAGTGGTGACGCTCTTGGTGGGATACAAGCTAAAGCATCCGGCATCGCCCATCAGTCCCGCCGCCGTTCCCCGATACGTAGACTCGATAGCATGTGCGCAATCTTCAATGACGCGTAACCCATGCTGGCGCGCGATCGCAAGGATTGGACCCATCTCGCACACACGACCGCACATGTGGACCACGAGAATTGCCTTGGTCCGCGGCGTGACTCGGCCCTCGATCTGTTCAGGGTCGATGTTGAAGGTGTCGCGACAGCAGTCCACGAGCACTGGTTTAGCGCCAGTGTGCACGATTACGTGGATGGTCGAGAACCATGTCATCGCCGGAGCGATCACTTCATCGCCGGGCCCAATTCCCAGACCGGCAAGCGCGAGGTGAACTGCGGCGGTCCCACTGCTAACGGCCAGCGCGTAGGGCGCTCCCTTGTAGCGCGCAAATTCCTGCTGGAAGCGCTCGACACGCGGCCCCAGGCCAATCCAGTTGCTGCGGATACATTCTGCAACGGAGGCAATCTCTTCCTCGCCGAGTATAGGAGCGCCGAAGATCAGGCGGTTCGCTCGCGAGCGTACTGGCGTTCCACCCGCAATAGCCGGTAGACCGCTGGCGCCGTAATGGTGCGATGTTTTTCTTTCCGCGAGGGAGGCGCGCTTCATGGTAGTCATTGATCGGAGATTAAAGTAATCAGAGTATAAATGATGTGAGGTTTGCAGACTCACAGCAGCCATCGGGTGGCCTTCGTAACCTATGCCCTTCACTGTTGCTCATGCGGCGGCGGCGCTGCCGCTCAGGAGATTGAACCTCGTCTGGTCTGCTTTCCTGGTGGGCAGCCTGGCTCCCGACTTCCCTTACGTGATTGGCAGTGTCAAGTACCGCGCTCTGGGCCACGATTGGCCCGGTGTGGTGCTGTTCACGGTGCCAGCGTCGTTGGTCGTGGTGTGGCTCTTCCATTCCGCCATTAAAAAGCCGGTAGCGGGACTGTTGCCCATCGGCATGCAGCAGCGACTCGGGGACCAGCTTGGAGAGTTCAGGTTTGGCGGCGCCCGTCGAATGCTGGCAATTGCATGGTCCGTCATTCTCGGCATTGCGTCGCATCTACTTTGGGATTCGTTCACCCACGCTTACACCTGGCCCTGGCGGCACTTCGTCTGGTTGAAGTCCCGGTTCCATGTGCCAGTCGCAGGATGGATGCCGGCCATTGCCGTTCTGCAATATGCCAGTACGCTCCTGGGACTTCTTGCGCTGGCAGGATGGATTTTTCTGTGGTATCGCGATACCGCGCCCGATAGCACGACTCCTTCAGCGTCTCAGGTCAAGTCCCGGGTCTCGCTGGCCGGCATCATGTTCGCCGCAGCGTGCGCGGCAGGTCTGGTGCGCGCTGCAATGCTAAGTGCCTCAACCACCAACCTGTATTGGGATGTATATCTGCTGCAGTTCAGTGTTACTGCCCTCGCCGTGGCATTTTGGGAGTTGTTGCTTTATTGTCTCGTAATGACCTCTCGCGAGGTGCCGGCAGCCGGTTAAGTAACTCCGGGACGACTACGCCCACGCCGTCGCTGGAAGCGAATCGCTTCTTGCAGCACTTGCCAGTACTTTCTTTCGCAGCACGAAGCTAAGCACCGCTAGAAAAAGCACGGCATAGGAAGCCACGGTTGCCCACGCGGAGGCGTTGGCCTGAAAGCGCGGAATGAAGGCCACGTTCAGAACGACATTCAGCGTCGCTGCTGTCGCCACCGAGTAGAGCGCAGCCTTGTCAAACCCACGGCTTACCAGGACGGTCCATAGCAGAGAGAAGCAAAAATCCAGCGGCAAAGCAATCAGTAGAATTCGGAAGAAGCCTTCAGCGCCGAGAGTGGAGCCATAGATCAAGATGAGAATTTTCGGCGCAAGCCGCCCCAGGATAAAAGCGGCGAGCGAGGCGAGCACGGCGAGTCCGGCGAGCGACATTAGCAGCACGCTGTGCGCATGGGGTCCTGTCTCAAGCCTGGCCAGATGAGGGTAGAGGGCTTCGGTCAGCAACCAGAATCCGGTGAAGATGAGGTACAGGGGCTTGCAGGCGGCGCTGTATCGCCCGACTTCGTGTGCGGTGGTAAACGCGCCGAGCAGCAGGATGTCGGCGTTCATGAACACCAGGTTCAGCAGATTCGACAATCCGAGGACAAAGGCTCGCTTGGGACGCAGTTCCTCGGCGGCAGAGATTAGCAGCGAATCCGCCGGCCGCTGACTCTGAATTCGGCGCCAACGCAGCTTCCAGATGGCCCACAGAAAACTTGCTCCCAGCGTCGCACTCAGGATGCTTGCGGCGGAGACCGAAGCGATGGGGCGCATAGTGAGGCGCATCGCAGACACCGCCAGCCCCACATAGACGATGGTTACGCCGCTCCGCCACAGTGAGAGCACGCCAAAGTGGCCGAGGCCCCGTGCCACCCAGTCCAGCGCAAAAGCGTACGGCACCACCGCAAGATCGAAGGCGAGTACGCAGGCTCTTGCGTCTGCCGGAACCGGGCCGATGGCAGCGTAAAGTGCGCCCAATGCGACCGCAACCGCCGTCAGGACGGCGCGGCGCTTCAGAACGAACGGGACCACATAGGAAAGCAGTTCCGAGTTGCGCGCCAGAATGCGCGCTCCGATCAGCTTCAGGCCTTGATCGGAAAACTCCATTACGTAGTAGGCGACGGTCTGCGCGAGGGCGATGATCCCGAGCACCTGTACCCCAAAATAGCGGGATACATAGGCGAACAGGGCAAACGTCGCAAGGCGCCCGAAGACTTCACCGGTAGCCAGTCGAACGAAGGAGAGAGAGACGGTTCGGATCTTCATCGTGGCGGATGGAGCAGATGAAGCGGCGCTCTGGCGGAATATACCAACTCAGAATGTGCTCTAATTTCTTATGCCTTTGGTCAGCGTCATCATGAACATTCGCAACGGGGCGGCTTTCCTACGGGAAGCCCTGGACTGCGTGATGGGCCAGACGTTCGCTGACTGGGAGCTGATTGTCTGGGACGATCGCTCAACCGACAACAGCGCGCAAATCGTTGCTGAGTATGAAGACCCGCGGGTCCTATACTTTCTTTCTCCGGAAGAAACGCCCTTGGGGAAAGCCAGGGACAATGCGATGCGGCAGGCCCAGGGCGAATGGCTGGCGTTCCTGGATCAGGATGACCTCTGGACTCCGACAAAACTTGAAAAGCAGATGGCCCTGGCCGATGAAGGCGCCGGCATAATCTATGGGCGGTCCGTGCTTTTCTGGCCGAATGGCCGGAAGCGCGACTACGACCAGGCGCACGAGTTCACGCCCTTACCGGACGGCAATATTTTCAATGAACTGCTGCGCAGTGCGTGTTTCATCGCGATGAGTTCAGCCGTGCTTCGCCGCTCAGCAGTCGAAGCGGTGGGCGGCATTCCCGAGTGGATCGAAATGGCCCCCGACTACTATCTCTATGTCGCCATTGCGCAGCGATACGAAGCTCGCGCGGTCCCGGAAGTGGTGTGCTGGTATCGCATGCACGGCAGCAATATGTGGCAAGAGAGCCGGCGGAAGGTGTATCAGGAAGCGCTGATTATGATCGATCAGTACGCGGCACATGTCGAACCGCGAATGGCCGCCTACCGCCGCAGCACCAACGCAACCGGCTTGGCCCTGGAAGAGCTGCGCAGTCCCCACAGTGCTGGAACCGGCATCATGCGCCTGTTCCGCGAGGGCTCTGTCACCTGGCTGTTATCGCGGCCATTTGTACATTCTCTTCGCCACATCAGGCGCAGAGTGCAGGCACCCATGTGGCTGCGGAATGGGCGGCCGGATTAGTCGTTGGACGAACTCGCCGACTCCATAGCGTCGTCGACATCCGGAATCGTGGTGGGGCGGGGTGGGCGCCGGGAAGTCGTTCCGTTCGTCAAGCCGGCTGCCTGCTCCCGCTGCAGCACCACCCGAATGGTTTGCAGAAGAATTTTCAGGTCGAGCAGAAGCGAGTAATTGTAGATGTACAGCAGGTCAAAGTGCAGTTTGCGCTCCACCGTCGTGCTGTACCGGCCCACCACCTGTGCGAGTCCGGTAAGGCCAGGCTTGACGGCATGACGGAGTTCGTAAGCCGGAAACTCCCGCTCGAATTGCTCCACGAAGAAAGCCCGTTCCGGCCGCGGTCCCACCAGACTCATGTCGCCTTTCAGCACATTAAATAGCTGCGGTAACTCGTCGATGCGAGTCGCTCGCAGGAAACGTCCCAGCGGTGTAATTCGTGGATCGGACTCGCTGGCCATCACCGGCCCGCTGTGTTGTTCGGCGTTCGCAATCATAGTCCTGAACTTGAAGATGCGGAACGACTCGCCGTTGGCTCCGACGCGCTCCTGACGGAACCAAGCCGGCCCCTTCGAGGTGAGAGGAACCAGGACCGCGACCAGCAGCAGCACCGGGCTGCTGAGGATCAGCAAGGTTAGAGAGCCGAGCAAATCCATAACTCGCTTCAACAATTCCTCGGCAGGGTTCAACCGGTGCGGCCGGATTCCGAAAATCAGGAGGTCATCCACTTCCCTCGTTTCCGCCCCGAAGACGGTCAGCTCAGACAGATTCGGAACGACCAGGACCTCTTTCCTTTGGCGGAAGCAGTGGAGGATGATGTCGCTCTTGTCGTAAACGTCGTCGGTGAGGACAACCGTCTCAGCCTGATCGAGCTGTGGGTATGGCGGTCGTAGCTCACGCCGCGTCAGGGAGCGCTCAATGGCGTACAGGCCCCGGCTTTGGTCCTGGAACTTCTCCGCCGCCAGCAGGCCGGCATCCGGGGATTCCGCCACAACCACCGTACGACGGTTCCCAAACCACCGGCGGTACAGTTTGCGCATTTCCGCACGGTAGGCCGAAACCAGAAAGATCTGGATGATGCTGGCGAGAATGAGCACACTGCGGGGGAAAGCAAATTGACGGCTCCAGAATCCCAAGGCCATGGTCGTCATCAGGGTCACGGTCACGGCGATGATGATGGAGTAAATGACGTGCCGAAGCGACCGGCGAAGCCAGTCCCGGTAAAGATCGAGCAGGTGGAAGGAAATCACCGTGATTACCGAGATCAGAATGGCAAGGTGCTCATACGCCAGAACATTCTTAGGGCGCGTTGCCAAACGCCCCCATTGGATATAGAACGCGAGCAGAAATCCGGCATTGACGAGTAACACGTCAAGAGCGATAACTATAGGCTTGTAAAGTACAAATCGGACTGGGCGGCTCATCGCATCTCCCCACGGTAAAACTGTCTGGGTCGGTTTTGAGGTAAGTGGATTGAAGCGTTAGCGTGCCACGAGGCGCATTCCCCGTGGTCAGCTCCGAACGGGTTAGGTGTGAGTGTTACCTGGCGCTAGCGAAGGACGGCTTCAGCAAAGACCCGTCTTCTGCGGCCAGCTATTTGGCGTTCTGCATCACTGCAGCCCTTGCGGCCTGTTCCTTGCTGGGTGCGCCAGGGCCTTTGATGAGGCGTTTGTCGGAGCTGAGGTGATACTCCAGCACCTTAAGGTAGTAGCGAGCTAGCACGGCAAAACGGACCAGCAACTTCACGGCCCGGCTCGTGCCGAAATAGTCGTAGTGTTGGTTGAAGTCCATCAGGGCCTGGCGCTGGTCGCGAAGCGAGCTAAGCGTATTCTGGTTGATACTCTGACCGCCGAAGTGGATTAACTGGGCACAAGGCGTGTAATACACCTTGTATCCCTTACGGTTGAGCATGTAGTTGTAGGCGAGATCTACGATGGCCAGCCGAAAGCGCTCATCCAACATTTCAGCCTGCTCCCACGTGGACCGCCGGACCATATAGGCCGTGGTGCCGATGCTCTCCACCGGCTGCGCCCTGGAGTAATCGAAGTCGGTGGCGTAATACCGGTTCATCAAACGGCTGTTGGGGAATAACTTGTGCCAGTTAAGCGCCTGGAGAAGGAATGTGCTCACGCCGGCAAACCGTCGAATGCAGTGCTGCACGCTCAGGTCGGGATTCAGCAACTTCGGACCGCAGGTTGCGGCATCGGGATGTTCATCCATGAAACGCACCAGCGCTTCAAATGCGTTTTCGGTGAGCTTGGTGTCGCTGTTCAGCAGGCATGCATAGCGGGCACGCGACATCCGCATACCCAGGTTGTTGTTCTTGGCGTACAGCAGGTTGACCGGGTTCCTCATCAGAATCACCTGGGGAAAATTCTCCGCCACCATGTCGGCGCTGCGGTCGGGAGAGTTGTCGTCCAAACAGATGATCTCAAATGTGATGCCGGTGGTGTGCTGATAGATAGACTGGATGCAATCGTGCAGTAAACCTCGGGTGTTGTAGCTGGGGATGATGATCGTCAGGTCAAGCATTGGTTCCGTCATCCTCTTTGCCCTTTCGGATAAGGCGGATTGCTAGCCGGCATGAGTGGCCCTCTCGGGCATCAGACCCCGTTCCACCAGTTCCTGATTGGCCCGGCCGAGTTGGTCGGGTTCGATGGGTTGCGTCTTCACCCACGCCGCGAAGCGGCCCAGACCGTCTTCCAGCGACACCAGAGGCTCAAATCCGAGCCTGGCTCGTATGGCCGTGAGGTCTGCACGACCATGGCGAATGTCTCCCAAGCGATATTGACCGGACACAACGGGAGGCAACTTATTTCCAAAGTACTCGCGCAGTAGAAGAGCAATCTCCTCGATGGTGGTCGCAGAGCCCGAGCCGACATTCAAGATATGCCCATCAGCCGCGTCCGACTCCAGCGCGAGGCCAACCACCCGCGCGACATCCGACACGTGAACAAAGTCCCGGCTCTCGCGACCGTCTTCGTAGAGGTTCAGCGCCATGCCCAGCCGTAGCTGGTTGGAAAAAATCGAGAGTAAGCCGGTGTAGGGATTCTTCAACGACTGGCCTTCGCCATACACGTTCTGCAACCTTAGAATCACAGCCGGAATTCCCAACGCCTTGGTCGCGATGCGCAACAGGTCTTCTTGCGCCAGCTTGGTGGCCGCATAAATCGAGGCCGGTGTGAGCTTTGCGTCTTCCGGCGTAGCCGTGGCTGCGATGGGGCCGCCGCAACTGGGACACTGCGGCTCCCACTGGCCGGCGCTCAACCTGTCTTCCGAGCGCATAGGAGGACAGACAACTCCGCACTGCCCGCACTGATAAGCGCCTTCGCCATACACCGAGCGCGAGGATGCGAGAATGACTTTGCTAATATTTTGCCGGCGATTGGCCAGATAGTCGAGCAGCGTCGCGGTGCCGCCAACATTCGTCCCGGTGTAACGCGAAATCTCGTACATGGATTGCCCGGTACCAGTTTCCGCCGCCAGATGAATGACACAGCTAACTTCCGGAAGGACGCGCTCCCAGTCGGCGGGGTTGCGAACGTCGCCGCGATAGACCTCAACCTGCGAGTGCTGGAGGAGTCCCGGCATCGCGATCTCGGGGACTGCCCCGTGAGTTTGTGGGCTCAGGTTATCGAACAGCAGGACATGCCGGCCTTGCTCGACGAGTAACCGGGCAACGTGCTCGCCGATAAAACCGAGGCCACCGGTAATCAATGCCTTGCCGTATTTCAACGTTGAATGGCCTCGATCGCAATTTTTTGCGCCGGAATACCGGCTACCGTCGTGTTCGGCTCGACGGAGTGAATCACGACGGAATTCGCACCCACAGTTACGTTGTCCGCAAGCCGGATCGGGCCCAACACCTTGCAACCGGTGCCGAGCACGACGTTATTACCCACCTCAGGCCGCTGCGCGGGGTCAAACACCATGTCCAGATGTTTTGCGCCCAGGTTCACTCCTCCGAAGATGGTTGCATTGCTGCCGATCCGTGACGCCCCAATTACCGACCCTGACGTGTGCGCGAAGAAAAGACCAGGGCCTACGTCGCAGCGAGGCGTAATTTCCAATCCGAAGAGGACGAGGTTCATATAAGTCAGCAAATTTGGGAGGAGCGGGATTCCGGCAAGCATTGCCGATCTGCTCGTACGGAACACGACATTGGGGAAAAAGCGGTAGTGAAACAGCCGCACAAGAAATCTCAGAAGATTGGGCCGCCGATCTTTCCGGCCCTCCAGTTCGTACTGTCGAGCGAGATCGCTATATAGAAGCTGCGTTAACTGGGACATTCTGGACGCTACTTACTGACACTCACGATAGAGCGCCAGCGTTTCTTCTCCGCACTTATTCCAGCTATATCGTCCCGCCACCTCGCTTCCCTTCTCGATCGCCCGCCGGCGCGCGTCTTCATCGTTGACGGCTTGCAGCAAGGCCCGAGTGAAGGTCGCCTGGTCCTGGGGATCGAAGTAGAACGGAGCATCCAGGCACACCTCGGGGATAGACGAGGTGTGGCTTGCCAGCACCGGACAGCCAACCGACATCGCTTCCAAAGGAGGAAAACCGAACCCTTCGCATAGCGACGGGTACACGAACAACTTGGCTCCGGCATAAGCTTCGGCGAGAATACCGTCGGAAACCAAGGGCATACTGATCACGCTGTCAGTCAGACCCAATCTGCTGATGAGCGCCGTTTGCTCAGGCGTCAGCGGGCCGCCGCCGAGCACAAGAAGATCGAGCGAATCTTTCAGCCCGGTATCGTGAAACGCCTCCAGCAGGCCAGTGAAGTTCTTATACGATACGCGCGATCCGACAAAGAGTATGTACTCACGGCGGAGCTGCGTCCGCAACCTTCCGGATGCCTTGCTGCCATCTGCCATGCGAGCGACTCCGTGATAAATCACCCGGGTTTTGGCGGCGCTCACGTCGTAAAACGACAACAGGTCCTTGCGGCTGGATTCTGAGACACAGATAATCGCGTCCGCCTCCCGGTAGAGACGTGCCTTGGCGTGACGAATTTTCCCGGTATCGGAAAACATTTCCGGGAATCTCTCGTGTACGCAATCGTGATGCGTGGCTACTAGGCGTTGCGCCCGCACCATCGGTACGCAACGATATAAGGTGGAATGATACACGTCCATCTTCCCACGGAATGGCGCGACAGCATTGGTGAAGGCCTCGTTCACGAGATATCGCCAAATTCCCGGGCGGAGAGAACCGCCAAGTAAAGTCACCGTCGTTTTCTCCGATGCCAGGTTCTCAAAGGAATGAACCGAGCTGCCCATGCCAAGCAATAATTCCATTTGAACCCCGGGAGCAGCCGCCATAAATACCATCAGCTCGTAAAAATATCGGGAACCGCCGCCGGCATCCTGCAACGAAAACACTTGATGATCGTAGAGCACGCGCATTCGCGTCTAGGCGACCATCTCCGGCTGCGGCTGTGCCCTAGGGACCAATTCCCGGGCCGATCGTCCCGCTACCGCCAGGCTGGCCAGCAAGACAACATAAGAGATCAGCGTATTCACGGCTGCTGCACTGGCTCCATACCGCGGAATCCAGATCAGGTTCAGGACAATGTTGCTGCCAGCTGCAACCGCGGTGCATAGCAGAATCTTCTTCTCCATACCCCACGCGATGTAGGCATTGCTCAAATACGAGGTCAGGAAATCGAGTGGTATGGCCCAGGCCAGCAGCACCAGGAGCGAGCAAGCCGCGAGAAACCCTTGACCGAACAGCAAAGTGATGAGCGGACGCCGCGAGACCGTCAGCACCATAGCTATGGCCGCTCCAGCCCCCAGCAAGGACAACAGAATTCCAGGCCTCAGCATTCGGACTCGCTGTTCCGCGCCTTGCCGGCTAAGTTGAGGATAGAGGACCTGAGTGAGCAAGTAGTACGTGTACAACACCTGATTCATGACCCGGTAGGAGGCGCTATACAGACCAACTTGATGCGGATTGGACATGACGCCGAGCATCAGCATGTCAATGGTGTTGAAGGCCAGGTTGCACAACCATGCCATACCCATAATGCTGGTGCGCCGCCAGGCCAGCGATTCGCGTATTCCGGCGAACGGTGCGCGCTGTTCTTCTTCAGGCGTCCTGTGCCGCCGCCACCATGACCAGAAAGTCACCCCTTGCAACAAGTTGCCCGCGGCATTGCCCAGGACGAGCCACGACAGAACGTGCTCGCTTTTGCCGGCTATCAAGAGGAATATCAGGATAGTGGCAGGCACGATCGAGCGGGCAATGCCCACAAGGTGCAAGTGCTCCTTGCCCCACGCCGCCCAATCCAGGGATACCGCATGCAGCGCGGAGATAGCTGCGAAGAAGAACAAGAAAGCCTTCAGGTCCCGGGACAATTGTGTTGAAACGGCATAGAGCAGAAGACAGGGCACATAAATGCCAGCCATCATAATCCGCCGTTTCTGGATCTTGGCAACAATGTAGTTCGCCGCCTGTGGATGGGTCGCCATCAAGCGTGCCCCAACGAACTGCAAGCCGAAGTCGATCAACGGCTTCGAGTATTGAGCTACGCCAAGGGCGAGGGCGTACACACCCACCACGGTTACGCCGAAGCGGTGAGCCAGAATCAGGAGGGTGGCGATGCCGCAAATCCGCGCCAGGAACTCGCCCGATCCAAGGCGAAACATGTTGCGGCCGAGCTGACGCAGTTGCAGTGTCATCGAGAAAACCCTTGCGCGGTCGATCGAGGCAACCGTCTCATGTCGAACGGACCAAGAATATAGCCCCGTAATAGGCCACCAATGCGCCACAGATAGATCTGAGCCGAGCGAAGATCACCCTTACATGCACTGACCAACGATCCTCCCAATGACCGCACAACAAGTACTGCCAAGAACCACCAGGAGAACCCATGAAGTCGCAGAATATATGCGCCGCCGAGCGCATAGGTGTAGGTCCTCTGCCAGAGCCGATCGGGTGAATGAAAACTGGGATGGTGCACCGTGATGCCCGGTTCGAACCATATCTGAAATCCGGCCTCGATCGGGCGCAGGAAGTAGTCCAGGTCCTCCCCCGATTGGTACATGGTGGCTGCGCCGACCCCGATGTCTTCATTGAACCAGCCGATCTTGTCAGTGACCTGACGGCGGAGAAATGCATTGGGAGAGATCCCGCAGACCCAGATGTCCTTTTTTGTGCACCGGCGTGGGCTGGGAGGACGTCTGGGACCCACTGCCTCGTTGTTCTCGTCGCGCATCAGGGCCAGGAGTGCACCGAACTCGGGATGCGAATCAAACCATTCTTTCACGGTCTCAAGAAGATCCTCCGGATACCAACAGTCGTCGTCGGGGAAACAGATGATGTCCCCTTTGGCAAAGGGTAAACCTACGTTGCGTCCCCGCGAGAGTCCACGCCCGGAACGAAGGTGGCGAATGTCCAGGTCCGGGTGCTTGGCGAGAACGGGAACTAAACGGTCGTCAGGGTTCTGGTCGACGAGGATAACTTCAAAATCCTTGTACGATTGCTTATCCAGGCTTGCGAACAACCGCTCTAACTCTGAGACGCGGTTCAGGGTGACTACGACCAGCGATATCATGCTTCACCAGGAGAAAACTTACGCACATCGACGTGCGGTTGTTGTGTTCGGCGCATCGGGATCAGCAGCCGGTACAAACCCCACCCAGCAGCAAGCAAAACCAGTGATATGGCATTTCGCAAGAGCACGGACAACCAATCCAACAGTTCTCCCCTGGGCATGATGAAAATATCCGGCAGAATCATAGCGACAACAAACAGGGAGAGGGGTTTCCTGCTGAAATAGTGCAAAAGACGGAGCCCCCCGCCCATCAATAGCGAGATCAACACTACTCCCCCAGTACCGCCGATAACGTAGGCCTCGCCGATATAGGAACCCCCGGTTCCACGCCCCAAAGAAAATGCCTCTGGATTGAGCAACACCGGTACATCAAATGCCAGTGCTTTGCCCCGAAAATAGTTGCTGGTGTCGTTCGCTACAAAAGCGTTTTGCAGCTCGTTAAGCAGATAGGAGGCTGCGTACGGGGCGAAAACTCTCCGGTACTTCACAGCCACCTCAGTCACGGCAAGCGAACTGCCCTGCAGTTTTAGGAATTCCATTGGCGCAAAGGCATAACTCGATATGCTCTCGGAGTCGTCACGCAGACTCTGTAGGACGTCTGCGGCGAGCACCAGCACCAGTACCAGCAAGGCCAGGGTGAGAATGCGGGTCCGCCTCCTCGACTTGACCCTTGCGACGTACCAGAGCGCCAGTATTAAGCCAAATAGCCCCCCCCGCGATCCCATAAGCAGGATCAGGGAAGCCGTTCCAAAATAGAGAATAGCGACAGCATAGAGAAATTTTCTTCGAGACTCCAAGACGAAGATAGCAACAAATGTCGGGAAACTGATAAGTGAGATGACGCGAACAAATAGTGGCACGCTGGAGGCCAGGCCACTATGATTGAGGAATATAGCGGTGTAGCCACCGTGCTCTTGAACGTATCGGAAATAGCGATAGTTCTTAAAAAGCTGAATTGGAATACTGCCAAAGAATAGCAGGTACAGATAAGGCAGATACCGGCGGGTCTGGGCATCACGAGGTGGCGAGATCGGGCGGTAGTTCCATCGACAAGGTGCGTAAATGCATACTGCAGAAAGTACCAGAAGCAGTAGCACCAGGCCTGCCTCAGCCCGGGCTAGGCTGAAGGGAGATGGTCTCATCAACTCGACGGTGAGCGGGTCGGTGATATAGCCTGCGCAGTACGCAATCAGCCGCCCCCCCTGAAAAAACAGGACCATGCACAAAAAAAGGAAACACGGGTGGCGTCCCTGGCCGAACCGCTTCCAGGCCAGCACGATGAGGGAAGTAAGCAGCAGAACGGTAAGCACTGCTGCTCCATTCGGGGTCAACCAACCCAGCACAAAACATATCGTTGCGGTTCCCACCACGCACAGATAGGTCAAAACCTCGAATGCAGCCGCTGCTGGCTGCAGTGCACTGGAGGTCGCTTCCTGCAATGTGCTGTCGGAGCTTCTCATAAGCCTAATCAGAAAGAGTTCAAAAAACGCCAGAGTAGCGCTAGTCGTGGGCCTTGCTCTGGATCCTGCTGCTTGCGCCGGATATTTTCCATCATCAGCACACCCATACAAGACAGCAGGAACCCAAGTACAGTCGCAATCAGCACGATAAGCATTCGGTGAGGTGACGATTTCTTTTCCGGCGGAACCGCTGTGTCCACAACCTGCACCAGCAGCGTATCGTTGGCTTCGTCAATCCGAGCCGTTTCCAATTGTTTACCCAGGAACTCGTAGAGCGCCTCGTGGTACTTCAACTCGCGCGCCCGGCGCAGATACTCCAACTCTGCTTGCGGCATCTGGCGGGCCGGAATTTCGATGTTGCCGTTGCCGACGATGGTATTGGCGCGCTCCAACTTTGTTAACTCACCTCGCAGCCCCGCGAGCTCCGTTTCAGCGCGCTTCAGGTCGGGGTTGCTCGGGGTTGCATAGGAGCGCATGGTCTGGAGCTGCACTTCGTGGTTCGCCACCTGCGCCCGCAGGTCGGCGACGCCGGCGATCATCGTCTTGCCCTGAGCATCAGGCTGGAGAAGTCCACTCTTCTCCTGCACCTGCTTCATGGCCAGCTCTGCGGTTGATAATTCGTTCTGCTCGGCTTTGAGTTGTTGCTCGTAAAAGAGCCGCCGCTGGCTGGCTTCGGAGATGGCCAGGTTTTGATTGAGACCATGAAGCTCATCCACGTAAGCGTTGGCAAGTTCGGCCGCACGCCTGGGGTCGCGGTCGGCGACCGAAATAGAAATCAGGCCCTCTTTGGTCGCGATAACTTCGCTGCGGTCTTCAAGTTTCTTGCGGGTATCCTGGTATCGCTTTCTCCAGTAAATCTTGCGCAGGTCAAAGCGGTTTATCAGATTATCTTCGACGGTCCGGCTGGTCAGCATGGCCACAAAGATGTCAGTAGGGTTCTTCAATCCCAGGTCGCCCGCACCCAGCCCGGCCATGGCCCCAATCTGTCCCATCAAGTTCATGGACGACTGTTTCTGTTGCGGCGGCAAAATCGTAGCTGTCGCCGTGTACATATTGGGAAGCAGAAGGGTGACTATCAAGGCTGCCAGCGCTGCCGCAAGAGTTATTTGCAGGATTCGCTTCTTGTGCTGGGCCAGCACCAGCAGAAGCTCGGTCGTATCAATGCGACTGCCGGCTTCGAGGCTCGCCTCTGACGCAACGATGCCGTTCTCCACGGCGGCGCCCCGACCCGAGTAGGTCCCAGATGAGTTTGGAGTCTGTGGCATTCGGATTAATTCCTGTTGGGCATTGGCTACCTTAAGACATTGATTGCGGCGGCAGCCAAGCCGAAGTTGAACAGTATCTGCGACCAGTCTTTGAAGTTGCGCAGGCCCGCGCCCTTGTCGAGATTGGGAGGCACCACCAACGCGTCCCCTGGCATCATGACCATGCTGTCGAATCCGCCTCCCCAGAATTTCGATGCGGCGTCTTTGCTGACCACGGCCCCGTTGGCCCGCACCACAAAGGCCCTTCCCGAGTCGGCATCGCGCGTCGGACCACCCGTGTTTTTCAGGTAAGCGTTTACCGTCTTCCCAGGCTGTTGGAGGTAGGAGCCGGGGTTATACACGTCGCCGAAAACACTCACGTCAATGGGCCGGTTCGGGACGTAAAACTGATCGCCATCCTCGAGTGGAATGTCTGGTACGGAGGCGACGGTGTGGTCCTCGGGGTGAATGTTCAGGATAATTCGGCCATTCGCCTTCAACTGCTGCAGCTTTTGCAGCGTAGTGTTGGCCGATTGCAGAGTCGCATTTGCCACCGAGACTTCCTGCACGCTTTGCGAGCCTTGCGCGCGCCTTGCTGCGCTGGCCGCCAGGTCCCGCTCGGCTTGGGCGACCATGATGTTGAGCCTTGCCTGCTGCTCAGCACGTGTGGATTCACGGAGGAACTGCGCCCCGTACAGGTACGCTGACGGCGCAAGGCCTCCCGCTCTTTCGACCACGTCCCGCAGCTTCTCCCCCGGCCTTACACGGTAAACTCCAGACGCTCCGAACTCGCCCTCCAGTCTGACCAGCTTGGTCTGCTGTTCCTCGGGCACTTTGATATCGGCCTGCGAGAAGATGGTGACGATGTCACCCACCTGCAGCGCTAAATTGCTGGCGGGATCCTGGCCGAGAATGGCCTTGCCCAGATTGAACGGAATCAGTTGGGTCGAGAGGTCCTCCTGGCTCATCCTCTGGACAACGGCATAGTCCCAGTCAATTTCAGGAGCGTTGCGCTTGACCGTATTCGCCGTCCCGGTGGTGCCGCCAACCTGAGGGCCGCCAACCTCTGCGGTCAACGCGATTGCGTTCTGCTCTTTCCAATATTCACGCGTGATAAGGAACTCGCGGTTAGGAATCAGGTCAGTGATTCGCATCCCGGCGCGGTAAGGGTATCGTCCGGGCGCCGCCACATTTCCCCGCAGCGTGATGGCGTTTTCAAACTTCGGAGACACCGCAGTGAAACTGACGATATCGCCATCTGCCAACGGATGGGCCATGCCAGTGGCGTCGAGGGTGACCTCCTCAACGCCTCGCATCTGGTGATTCACGATGTGCTCGATATAGACCTTGCCGTTATACGCGGTATTGGTAAGACCGCCGGCCAGCCTGACCGCATCGGCGAGCGTGGTTTCGGTCTTGAGTTCGTAAATGGCAGGCACATTAACTTGCCCGCCCACGGCGACCTGAGGGCCGGTCGACCCGACGTAAATGACATCTTCCGGCTGCAGCACGACGTCCTTACTCTTGTCACCCTTGAGCAGGAGGTCGTACATGTCGAACGTGGATACAACCTTTGCTCCGCGCTTCAACTGGATCTCCCGCATCGAGCCCACCGGCGAGGGCCCGCCGCAGGCAAAGATCGCGTTGGTGAGGGTGCTTAGAGCGCTGACCGTGTACCGCCCGGGACTGGCCACCTGGCCAACCACGTAGATATCAATGGAGCGCAGGGCACCCATGTTCACATTGAGGTCGAAATTCTGATAGATACGCCCGATATGCGACCGCATGAAATTTTCCACCTGCGAATATCTCAGACCGGAGACATTCAGGCTCCCCACTTTCGGAAGATAGATGTTTCCGTTCCGGTCCACCTGGGCGTGAACATCAAGGTCGATCTGACCCCAGGCCCGGATCATAAGCTCGTCGCCGGGGCCGATGACGTAGTCGGCGGTAACCGGTATGTGGTCCACCGGAGCAAAGGTGCTGGGCACATTCCCAAAGAGACTGGCGCCGTAAATGGGGAGCACCTGGCCGATCGAAGACTCCACCATCAGCTGAAAGCCGGTCAACTCAATGTTTCGCACCGGACTCGCGGGCGGCACTGCCTGCGGGCTTTTTTGGGCCTTTGCCTCCTTCGCCTGCCCCTCTTCTGCCGTTTCCGGTTGCTGCTGTAAAATCACCGGCGCTTGAGCCGGCTGGGCGACGGGCGTGGTAGCCGAGGGCTGAGCTGACGATGAGGCTTGCGCTGCTGTATTCATTGCCTGACCAGCCGAGCGCTGTGGCGCCCCGTATGCGACCTGAGAAACGATGAGCACCAGAGAGAGGAACGTCCGGCCGTCTAGTTCTGAGAATCGCCGCGCCGCTTCGCGAATTCCCCATAGAAAACTGTTGATGTTCCGTGGTCGCCGATACTTCACGCGCGATTTTCCTCCGGGCGGGGTCTCGGTTGCATCAGAGACGATCTATATATTACTGCTTTGTAACACTCCATATGTTGTTTCCTGTCTGGCTTTCAGCTTTCCTTTGGCTTCTGCTGGAGTCCCTGGAGCCAGAGCTGGGCATAGACCGGGGCCGCTGTTCGTGCGTCCCCGGATACGTCCTGGCCGGTGAATAACTCATGCAGATTGAGATGCGCCCCCACGGCGCCCACCAGTCCCAGCGTCGCGATAGCCGGGTCGAGGTCACGAATGAGGCCCTTGGCAGCGCATCTTGTGAAATAGGCATTGACGGAATCAAAGATGGGCCCCAGATGCTCGCGGAACACCCGGTCGGCCCCGGGCAACTCGAAGCGGGCAACGTACAGCAGACGCATCAATTCCGGATGCTCCGAGATGTTCTCCACCATGAAGGAAGCCAGCATGGGCACGATCACATCGGGATCAAGGTCCGTCGCCAGACCGTTTTGCAGCTCCCGGCCAAACTTCAGGCGATTCAAACGGGATTCGGCCGCGGCCCAGAAAAGGTCCGTTTTCTTGGGAAAATACCGGAACAAGGTTGCTTCATTTACGCCGGCAAGATTGGCTATGTCGCGTGTGCTGGTGCCTTTGAAGCCGTGCCGGGAAAACAACTGGACAGCAGCCTCAATAAGGCGCACTTCGGTAACGCTTCCTTCCGCGGATCTTTTCACAAGGTCACCTTAAGCGAGTGATTAGGAACAGACCGACAGTTACGTCCGGACTGCCTCGATCTCATCGGCGCCGATTTCCACGGCCACGCTCTGCATGATGAGATCGAGGGTGAGAACCACCCGAAGGTGGCTTTTCTTGCGGACCAGCACCCCAATCATGCCGGCAAGGGCGCCGGAATGGATGCGCACCCGGTCTCCCGCGACCAGATAGGGGTGGGGCTCGAATGCACGGAGAAAAAGCTCAGAGCGCAGGGACTCGATTTCAGAGCTCTCCAACGGAAACGGCTCGCGCCCCGGACCGACCAGCGAGAGCACTCCGGGGGTTTCAAGGACACGAAGGTACTCAGGTCGTTGCAGCGAAACAAAAATATAGTTCGGAAATAGCGGCTGGTCCACGGTCACCCGGCATCCGTTCTTCCAGCGCCGCACCGACCGGTAGAGAGGCAGGAACGCCTCAATTTGCCGCGCCTCGAACTGCCGGGCTACCGCCTTTTCGTGCCGAGGCGTGGTATAGACGGCAAACCAGCTTTTCGCCTGTTCTTCGGCAGCACCCAGCTCCCCTCTGTGAGCGTTGCGCCAGGGGGTCGAATCCAACATCGGGCCACTGCTCACAGACAAGGCTTCGCCTTCCTCACTTAGAAGCGAGGTGTTTCCTGAAGACTGGCGCCCGCAATCGTTTCCGTCGATTCGAGCCGGGAATGCGGCCCCGTCCCGAACAGATCGGCGACTTCTCCGCGGATGCCTCGCGGGCTGCGAAGTTAGCAAGCGCCTACTTGTTCTTGATTGACGCTGTCAGCGTCTAGTTTCGTACCTGGGTAAACTGGGACAAGGATAACGAGAACCAGTTCGGCACGTCAAGCAAAATCGGGCGGGGAAAAGCAGCATTCATCACCTAGTAACAAAGTGAATAGTCCGTTGACGCGCGATTATTTGTCGCCTGTGATGATTAGCTATTCAGGAATGTAAGTGCTTACTTTCTTTTTGTGGCGCCTTCGCGTTCGGTTCAGCCGATTGGAGCGTCTCTTTGTGCCGCGCCTCCGAGGGCAGGGTTCCGGTGGCGCTCAGCATAGGCGGCTCCGTGAAGCCGGGTTGGAGACAAAAAGGGGGAGCCCGAAGGCTCCCCAAAGTACAGCAAGTTTGATCAACCAACTAGAACAGCAGCTTCAGAGCGAACTGGATGTTGCGCCGCTCATCGCTCGGCTGGCCCGCGTAACCGTAAATGCCGCCCTTCTCAGCCTGGATCCACTGATTCGAGAGTGAGGATGCATCCAGGTTAAGCGTCGTGATGTACAGGTTATGATGGTTGAAAATGTTGTAGAACTCGCCACGGAACTGCATGGTGAAGCGCTCCGTCAGCTTGAAGTTCTTGTAGAAGTTCATGTCCATGTTCCAGTAGCCCGGTCCTGGGAAGGCGTTGCGGCCGGGGTACGGAGCACCATCCTGAGTATAGGTGCAGCCCTGGTGATACAGCCCAGTGCAATTGGGCAGTCCCAGCGTGTCGCCCAGGTTAACCGGGGTCCCACCCTGGTTGGGCAGCGCCAGATAGTTAAACAGGTTGGGGGAGGCAGCACCCTGGTTCGAACCGATATATTGCGTCGGTTGGTTGGCGGCATACAGCGGACACGACGTGCCATTGAAGTTGCTGCAATCGTAAACGCTGTAGTAATTGCCCGAATGCACCGAGAAGATTGACCCGATGGCCCAGCCTCCCAGGGCCTGGCGCTTCCAGGCGCTGCCGGCGTTCTGCATCCACGGAATATTCCACACCCCGCTCAAAACAAAGCGGTTGGGGATGTTGTAGTCGGCGTTCCCGAAGTTCAGCTTGGGATTGAATCCGTCAAGGTATCCCAACTGATAGGCGCCCGAGAGTCCGCCGAATTGTTCCGTGAAGGTGGACGACAGGTTGTCCTGGGCATGTGACCAGGTGTAGTCCGCGGTGAGGTTCAGCCCCCAGTTCATCAGGTTCGTGCTGGTAAACCGCGCGTCAAAGGAGTTGTAGTGGTTGTAGCCTCCGTCACTGCGGTAGTTCATGTTGCTGTACTGCAGATTGAGGCGATCGGCTGGATTGGGAAGGCCCAGGTATAAGTTGCCGCTGGCGTAGCCGGCGGGATTACCACCTGAACCGGTGTTGATGTTGGCAATGTCGTACTCATGGATGCCGTGCGATCCCGCGTAGGTAAGGGACAGAACTGAGTTCTTCGCGACCTGACGCTGGATGCCGAGGTTCCAAGTTTGGGCGTAGGCGGTCTGAATGTTCTGGTTGATGGCGCGCTGGCTGACTGCCGGCAGGAACTTCGTTCCCGTACCCTGTAGCGGACCGTTATTGTTGGTATAGACCGGTTGGTTGATCGGCAGGTCCTGGTTGGAGATAAGACTGATCACGCCATAGTTAGGGGGATTCTGGATGGCATTGAACGTCACATTGCCGAAGTTACGTTCGTAGCTGATTCCATAACCACCGCGAACACTGGTGCTGCCATCGCCGAATACGTCATAGGCAAAGCCTATACGCGGCCCAAAGTTGTCTTTATCCGGGTTCCAGAAGACGCCACCCTGGGAGGCCAGCTTAACCTGACCATTGTAGATCTGGTTGTAGATGGTAGGTCCTGCGCCAAAGACAAAGTTGGAGTCGAGGGCCTGATTGGCATTGTGCTGGACACCGTAGTACTCCCAGCGCAAGCCGAGGTTCAGGGTCAAGCGTGGCGTAAGCTTCCACGTATCCTGGCCGTAAATCGCTCCATCGTTGTAGCGGTAGTTGCGGTTAAAGTTCGGCGTCGTCACCGGCAGTTGCAACGTGCAGGCCGGGGTTACGATGTATTTGGCGGTAACCGGATCCTTAACGCAGGGATACTCTCCCTGCGGATAAATGGCATCCTGGAACGAGTAGATGTTTCCGCTTTGTAGCTGTGCCAGCGAGTTACCCAAATTCGTACCCAGGGCCTCGACGGCGTTCAAGTAAGCGCCAAATATGCGGTTGTCGCGCAGTTGGATGTACTCGCCGCCAAACTTGAACTGGTGCTTGCCCTTGGTCCAGGAGATGTCATCCACGAACTGGTACACGTTCTGCGGCCCACCGAAGGGGATAGCGCCGCCAGGACTGGTCTCGTTGTATCCCGGGAACACCAACTGGAGGCCGTTTTCAGTCAGTTACGGAACGGCGGTGGTGGTGTACAGCGTGGGGCCAACGGGAGCAGAGGCAAGCCCTTGTACGGGTCCGTTGATGCGGTTGTAGATGAACTTAAAGGTGTTGACCACGTTGGGAGAAAAGACGT
>Ga0074045_10000318_pt1 | contig 47114 bp, 49 predicted proteins | sample BogForMeECP23OM2_FD_94442 | JGI IMG/M metagenome (GOLD analysis project Ga0074045, IMG submission 94442) | Bog forest soil microbial communities from Calvert Island, British Columbia, Canada - Bog Forest MetaG ECP23OM2 | ecosystem: Environmental > Terrestrial > Soil > Wetlands ... | reverse complement strand
TACCCCCTCCACCAGCGCTTCGGGATCGCGGCGCGATCGCAAGGGTCGAGCCGGTGGGTGGAATGCGGGTGTAGCTCAATGGCAGAGCTCCAGCCTTCCAAGCTGGCTATGTGGGTTCGATCCCCATCACCCGCTCCAGCGTTGCGCGGTGCTGCCACGTCACGGGCAAGCACGCCCGACGGGGTGGTGTAGTCTTTTTCGACAAGAAAGCCGGAAGCCATGTCGAAGGCGAAGTTTCAGCGGACGAAGCCGCATTGCAACATCGGGACGATCGGTCACATCGACCAGGCAAGACGACGTTGACGGCGGCCATCACCAAGGTGTTGGCCGAGAGCGGCGGGGCAACGTTCGTGCCGTTTGACCAGATCGACAAGGCGCCGGAGGGGCGGGGCGCGCGAGATCACGATTGCCACGGCGCATGTCGAATATGAGACGGCCAACCGGCGCTATGCGCATGTCGACTGTCCGGCGGCGCAGACGGACGGGGCGATCCTGATGGTGTCGGCGCCGGCGTCGTCGCCAAAATCATCAAATAGGGAGGTGGCAACATCGCGGCGGATCAGCGTGGCACAGGAGCGGCTGGCCCTTCGTCGATAAGCGCCCGATCTGTACAGCCACGTCGCGCCGACGATGCAGGAAGATGCCACGGCAAAACTCGACATGGCGTTCAAATCTGCTATAACCGCCGCCGCCGTCGGGCCGAAATGAGCAGTTTCAGTAGCAAGTTGGGTAGCGTCGGAGCTCCGGTAGTCTCCATGTGATTGATTTAGGAGTGTAGCTCAACTGGTAGAGCACCGGTCTCCAAAACCGGGGGTTGGGGGTTCGAGCCCCTCCACTCCTGCCAGTCTTTGACTGCATCGATCGGCGCATGGTCGGGCTATAGCTGGAAGGGGCGCAGGCGAGGCGCCATATGATTTGGTGGGAAGCGCATCCCTCGAGGTCAGGAGGTCATGGCAAGAACGAACGCAGCCGAGTTTATTCAGCAGGTTCGGCAGGAGGTCGCGAGGGTCACCTGGCCCAGCCGCAAAGAGACAGTGGTCACCACTGCCATGGTATTCGTGATGGTATTCATTGCGGCGGCTTTCTTCTTCCTGGTCGATCAAATATTTTCGGCGGGTGTGCGGCTCATCTTCGGGCTGGGACAGTAGATTCCGGGGCGTCGGGCGATGTCGAGCCGCTGGTATGTGATCCACGTTTATTCGGGCTTTGAGAAGAAGGTCGCGGCCTCGATCCGCGAGCAGGCCGAGCAGAAAGGTCTCGCCGACAGGTTTGAGGAGATCCTCGTTCCCACCGAAGAGATAGTGGAGGTCAAGCGCGGCGCCAAGGTAAGCTCCGAGCGCAAGTTTTTTCCGGGCTACGTGCTGATCAAACTGGACCTCACCGACGAGACCTGGCATCTCGTCAAGAACACCGCCAAGGTCACCGGGTTTCTCGGCGGGCGCGGTCGGCCGTCGCCGATCAGCGATGCCGAGGCGGCCCGCATCATGCGGCAGGTCGAGGAAGGGATAGAGCGACCGAGGCCGTCGGTGACCTTTGAGGTCGGCGAGCAGGTCCGGGTCTGCGATGGACCGTTCACCTCGTTCAACGGGCTCGTCGAGGAGGTCGACGAAGAGAAGGCGCGGATAAAGGTCGCCGTGTCTATCTTCGGGCGCGCCACCCCGGTCGAGCTCGAATACTCGCAGGTCGAGAAGGTTTAAACTTCGAACCGAACATAACCCATGGCAAAAAAAGTCGTCGGTATCATCAAGCTGCACGTTCCGGCCGGCAAAGCGAACCCGTCGCCGCCGATCGGCCCGGCCCTCGGCCAACGCGGGTTGAACATCATGGAGTTCTGCAAGGCGTTCAACGCCGCGACCCAGAACCTCGAGCCCGGCATGCCGGTCCCGGTAGTGATCACGGCTTACGGCGATCGCTCCTTCGCGTTCGTCACAAAGAGCCCGCCCAACTCCTATTTCCTGAAAAAGGCGGCGGGGATAGAGAAGGGATCGCAGACCGCCGGCAAGGGCAGCATGGTCGGCCGGGTGACGATGGCCCAGATCCGCGCGATCGCCGAACAGAAGATGCAGGACCTCAATGCGAAGGATGTTGATGGCGCGTGCCGCATGCTGATCGGCTCGGCGCGGTCGATGGGGCTCGATGTCGTGGAGTAAGGGAGATGGCAATGACGGGAAAAAGGCTCAAGAAGGCCTATGAGGGCGTCGATCCGACGGTGCAGCACTCGCTCGGCGAGGCGGTCAAGCTGGTTAAGGGGCGTGCCTCGGCGAAGTTCGACGAGACGGTCGAGATCGCGATGAACCTCAACCTCGACCCGCGCAAACCCGATCAAAACTTACGCGGCACGGTGATGCTGCCGCACGGCACCGGCAAGACCGTCCGGGTCGCGGTTTTCGCGCGCGGCGACCGCGCCAAGGAAGCCGAGACCGCCGGCGCGGATATCGTCGGGGCCGAAGATCTCGCCGAGAAGGTCCAGGCCGGACAGATCGATTTCGACCGGGCGATTGCGACCCCGGATCTGATGTCGCTGGTCGGACGGCTCGGCAAGATCCTCGGGCCACGCGGCTTGATGCCCAATCCGCGGCTCGGTACGGTCACGCCGAATGTCGCCGAAGCGGTTCGCGCCGCAAAGGGCGGACAGGTCGAGTTCCGCGCCGAGAAGGCCGGGATCGTCCATGCCGGCGTCGGCAAAGCGAGCTTTACGGATGCGGCACTGGCGGATAATGTGCGCGCCTTCGTCGGCGCCATTACGCGCGGCAAGCCGAGCGGCGTCCGAGGTACCTATATCAAGAAAGTCAGCCTGAGCTCGACGATGGGTCCGGGAGTCAGGGTCGAATTATCGGGCCTTTCCGATGAGGCGAGGCCTTAGGGGCCGCCGGGCGAGGGCTCCAGCAAGAGATAGAGTTCGGTATGCTGCCGCGGCGCGACAAAGTAGGGATGCCCGAAGGGTGGCAACCGGGCTCGTGATCGCGACGGAGTTCGTATGCAACAGGTGGGCGCGTCCTCGGACTGCGCTCGCGAACCGGGTTCGGAGACGAGAGTGGATCGGATACAAAAGCAGCAGGTGGTCGAGACGCTGCAGCAGGTTCTCGCGGACACCGCTTGCGTGGTCGTGACCCACCAATCCGGGCTCAGTGTCGCCGAGGTTACCCAACTGCGGGGCCAGGTACGCGGCGCCGGTGCAGGCTTCAGGGTGACCAAGAACCGGCTGGCGCGGCGCGCTCTTGCCGGCACCGCGTTCGAGCCGCTGTCACCGTTGTTTACAGGCCCGACGGCGATCGCCTTCTCGCGCGACCCGGTGGCAGCGGCAAAGGTGGTCGTCGAGTTCGCCAACCGCAACGATAAATTGACCATCATCGGGGGCGGGCTCCCAGGCCGCCAGATCGATGCCGCCGGGGTCCGGGAACTGGCCAGGCTGCCCTCGCTCGACGGACTGCGTGGCATGCTCGTCGGCTTGCTCCAAGCGCCGGCGACGCGGCTTGCCGTCGTTCTCCAGGCGCCCGCTGGACAGATCGCCCGTGTGCTCGCCCGATATGGCGAGAACCAAGGCGAGGCCGCTTAGCCGCCTTAGGTCAAGAAATCCCGAGAACCTCTATCCCAGACCTCAGGAGTAAGAGATGCCGGATTTGGCAAAGCTGGTCGATGATCTGTCGGCCTTGAGTGTGATCGAAGCGGCGCAGTTGTCCAAAATGTTGGAGGAAAAATGGGGCGTCTCGGCCGCGACACCCGTCGCGGTGGCGGCGTTCGGCGGAGGCGCACCGGCTCCGGCAGCCGAGGCAGCGGTCGAGAAGACTGAGTTCGATGTGATCTTGGCCGCAATCGGCGAGAAGAAGATCAACGTAATCAAGGAGGTCCGGGCGATCACCAGCCTTGGCCTCAAGGAAGCCAAAGATCTCGTCGAGGCGGCGCCCAAGCCGGTCAAGGAGGGTGTCAACAAGGAAGAAGCGGCAAAAATCAAAAAACAGCTTGAAGACGCGGGTGCGACTGTCGAAATAAAGTAGGTCTGTCACGACCTTTGTCACATCGGGACGGGCGCCGATGCTGTCGGCGGCCGCGTCCGAGGCTACCGATCCCGGGGCGCGAGTTATCGCGCACGCCGGGTTTTGGCGTCGCTGACGCAACGACGCGGCGGGGCTTGGCACGAAAGTCGCATATCGAGTTGACGCGGCGCGGGTTGGATCACCGAGCCACCAGGATCGGGTCTGCTTAGGCGGCCCACAACGAGGAGTGTGCATGGCTACATCCTTTACGGGAAAAAAGCGCATCCGCAAGAGCTTCGGGCGCATCCCTGAAGTCGCGCCGATGCCGAACCTGATCGAGGTCCAGAAGAGTTCGTATGACCATTTCCTGCAAATGGGGGTGGCCCCCGAGCAGCGCGCCAATGTCGGGCTGCAGGAGGTTTTTAAGTCGGTTTTCCCGATACGCGATTTTTCCGAGCGCGCCCAGCTCGAGTTCGTCCGCTACGAGTTGGAGACGCCGAAGTACGACGTCGATGAATGCCAACAGCGCGGCATCACCTTCGCTGCCCCTCTAAAGGTCACCCTCCGGCTTGTGGTCTGGGATGTCGACGAGGATAGCGGATCGCGCTCGATCCGCGACATCAAGGAGCAGGACGTGTACATGGGCGATATGCCCCTAATGACGAAGAACGGCACCTTCATCATCAACGGTACCGAGCGCGTCATCGTCTCGCAGATGCATCGCAGCCCGGGAGTCTTCTTCGACCACGACAAGGGCAAGACGCACTCCTCCGGCAAATACCTGTTCGCCGCTCGGGTGATACCCTATCGCGGCTCCTGGCTCGATTTCGAGTTCGACGCCAAGGACCATGTCTATGTGCGCATCGACCGGCGCCGCAAGCTCCCGGCGACGACTTTGCTGCTCGCCCTCGATGGCACGGCGACCGAGGCATTGCGGGCGCGCCGCGAGGCCGAGAACAGCTCCTTGCAGCCCGGCGAAGCGATCGGAATGACCAAGGAAGAGATTCTTTCGCTCTTCTACGGCACGGTCACCTTTCGTCGCGGCGCGCAGGGTTGGATGACACCCTTCGATCCGGAACAGTTCAAAGGCAAGCTGACGAACGAACTTCGGGATGCCCGCTCCGGTGAGACGGTACTCGCCGAGGGCGAAAGGATGACGCCTCGGATTGCCCGCCGGCTACGCGACGAGGGCCTAACCGACATTCTGGTCGGCGACGAGCAATTGATCGGCCGCTATTTCGCTTCGGATCTGATCAACGAGGAGACGGGCGAGATTTATTTCGAAGCCGGTGACGAGATCACGGCGGCGGCGCTTGCGCAGCTGAGCGAGTCCGGCATCGACCAGATCCCGATCCTCGACATCGATCACGTTACCGTCGGTCCTTACATCCGGAACACCCTGGCCATCGACAAGAACGCCACGCGGGAAGATGCGCTGATCGACATCTATCGCGTGATGCGCCCGGGCGAGCCGCCGACTTTGGAAACGGCAGAGGCGCTGTTCCGCAGCCTATTCTCCGATCCCGAACGTTATGATTTGTCGGCGGTTGGCCGCGTCAAGATGAACTCGCGGCTGATGCTCGATACCGACGATTCCGTGCGCATCTTGCGCAAGGCCGACATCTTGGCGATCCTCAAGGTGCTGGTTGAGCTCAAGGACGGTCGCGGTGAGATCGATGACATCGATCATCTGGGCAACCGCCGTGTCCGCTCGGTTGGCGAGCTGATGGAAAACCAGTATCGCGTCGGTCTGTTGCGCATGGAACGAGCGATCCGCGAGCGCATGAGCTCGGTCGAGATCGACACGGTCATGCCGCACGACCTGATCAACGCGAAGCCCGCGGCGGCGGCGGTACGCGAGTTCTTCGGCTCCTCGCAACTATCGCAATTCATGGACCAGACCAATCCCTTGTCCGAAATCACCCACAAGCGCCGGTTGTCAGCGCTCGGTCCTGGGGGCCTGACGCGCGAGCGCGCGGGTTTCGAGGTGCGCGACGTCCATCCGACCCATTACGGCCGAATCTGCCCGATCGAGACCCCGGAAGGTCCGAATATCGGCTTGATCAACAGCCTGGCGACCTATGCCCGTGTCAATCAGTACGGTTTTATCGAGAGCCCCTACCGCAAGGTTGTCAATGGCCAGGTCACCGACGAGGTCATCTATCTTTCGGCAATGGACGAGGGTCGCTTTGCGATCGCTCAGGCCAATGTCGAGACCGATGCGCAAGGCCGGATCACCGCCGATCTGACCAATTGCCGCAAAGGTGGAGACTTTGTGATGCAGCGACCGCAGGACATCGACCTGATCGACGTCTCGCCGAAGCAGCTGGTTTCGGTGGCGGCCGCGCTGATCCCGTTCCTCGAGAACGATGACGCAAACCGCGCTCTGATGGGCTCGAACATGCAGCGCCAGGCGGTGCCGCTAATCCGCGCGGAGGCGCCGCTCGTCGGCACGGGGATGGAGGAGACCGTCGCTCGCGACTCCGGCGTCACGATCATCGCTCGTCGGTCGGGTAGCGTCGACCAAGTCGACGCGACCCGCATTGTCATCCGTGCGACGGAAGAGACCTCGACCGCCGCTTCGGGCGTCGATATCTACAATCTACTCAAGTTCCAGCGCTCCAATCAAAACACCTGCATTACCCAGCAGCCGCTTGTCAAAGTCGGCGACCAGGTCCTGGCGGGCGATATCATCGCCGACGGTCCGTCGACCCAACTCGGCGAACTCGCCCTCGGTCGCAACGTGTTGTGCGCCTTCATGCCGTGGAACGGGTACAACTTCGAGGATTCGATCCTGATCTCCGAGCGGATCGTCTCGGACGACGTGTTTACTTCGATCCATATCGAAGAGTTCGAGGTGATGGCGCGCGACACCAAGCTCGGTCAGGAGGAGATCACCCGCGATATCCCGAATGTCGGTGAAGAGGCACTGAAAAATCTTGACGAGGCCGGGATTGTTTATATCGGGGCCGAGGTGAAGCCGGGCGACATCCTCGTCGGCAAGGTCACTCCAAAGGGCGAGTCGCCGATGACGCCCGAGGAAAAGCTGTTGCGCGCTATCTTCGGCGAGAAGGCTTCCGACGTGCGGGACACTTCGCTAAGGCTGCCACCCGGGGTCTCCGGCACGATCGTCGAAGTGCGCGTCTTCTCGCGGCGCGGGGTCGACAAGGACGAGCGTGCTCTGGCCATCGAACGCGCCGAAATCGAACGGCTCGCCAAGGATCGCGACGACGAGCGCGCGATCCTCGAACGCAGCTTTGCCGCGCGCCTTAAGGAACTGATGCTCGGCCAGATCGCGGTAGGTGGGCCCAAGGGCATGAGGTCCGGCACCGAGATCACCGAGGTCGTGCTCGCCGAGCACCCCGTGGCGCACTGGAAACAAATCTCGATCCGCGACGACGCCATAATGGCGGATATCGAGGCCTTGAAAAACCAGATGGAAGAGGCTGTCACGGGACTTACCGCGCGCTTTGAGAGCAAAGTTGAAAAGCTGCAGCGAGGTGACGAGCTGCCGCCAGGCGTAATGAAGATGGTCAAAGTCTTCGTCGCAGTGAAACGCAAGCTGCAACCCGGCGACAAGATGGCGGGCCGCCACGGCAACAAAGGCGTGATTTCACGGATTGTGCCGTGCGAGGACATGCCCTATCTCGAGGACGGCACGCCGGTCGATATCGTGTTGAACCCGCTTGGCGTGCCGAGCCGAATGAACGTCGGCCAGATCCTTGAGACGCATCTCGGTTGGGCTGCGGCCGGGCTGGGCCGGCGCATCGGTGAGGTGCTCGCCCATGTCAAGCGCGGGGTGGCCGACGGCGAACTACGCAGCTTTCTCAGCGAGATGTATCAAGGTGAGGAGAAAGCCGAAATCGAGCGTCTTGCGCCGCATGACCTCCTGGAACTCGCCGGTAATCTCAGCCATGGCGTGCCGGTCGCGAGCCCGGTCTTCGACGGTGCCAGAGAGGATGACATCGTGGCGATGCTCGATCAGGCTGGTCTCTCCTCCTCGGGGCAGGTCACCCTGGTCGATGGCCGGACCGGAGAGCCCTTCGATCGCCAGGTGACGGTGGGCTACATCTACATGATGAAGCTGCACCACCTAGTCGATGACAAGATCCATGCGCGCTCGATCGGGCCATACAGCCTCGTCACCCAGCAGCCGCTTGGCGGCAAGGCCCAATTCGGCGGCCAGCGTTTCGGCGAGATGGAAGTTTGGGCGCTGGAGGCCTATGGCGCGGCTTACACGTTGCAGGAGATGTTGACGGTCAAGTCGGACGACGTTTCCGGCCGAACCAAGGTCTACGAGGCGATCGTGCGCGGCGACGACAATTTCGAGGCCGGTATCCCGGAATCGTTCAATGTGTTGGTCAAGGAACTGCGGTCGCTCGGCCTCAATGTCGAGCTGGAGCAGCGCAGTTACTGACTGCGAGCCGTTTCGCACAAACCGGTGAGAGTTGCTTATTCGGTCACCCCCGCCATCTCCGGAGCGGCCCGCAAGGGCCGTCCCTCTGGGACGCGGGTCCACTGTCGCGAGTGCAGTATCCGCGGCTCTGGATGCCCGCTGTTTACGGGCATGACGGCAGACCAGGAAAGGGGTCGTTGATGAACGAATTGATGAACATCTTTGGGCAGGTCAGCGGACCGCAGAGCTTCGATCAGATCCGTATCTCGATCGCCAGTCCCGATAGGATCCACTCCTGGTCGTTCGGCGAAATCAAGAAGCCGGAGACGATCAATTATCGCACGTTCAAGCCCGAACGGGACGGCCTATTCTGCGCCCGGATCTTTGGGCCGATCAAGGATTACGAGTGCTTGTGCGGCAAGTACAAGCGAATGAAGTATCGTGGCATCATTTGCGAGAAGTGTGGTGTCGAAGTGACCCTCTCTAAGGTCCGGCGCGATCGAATGGGTCATATCGAGCTCGCCTCGCCGGTGGCGCATATCTGGTTTCTCAAATCGCTGCCGAGCCGCATCGGCCTGTTGCTCGACATGACGCTTAAGGACCTCGAGCGAATCCTCTATTTCGAAAACTACGTCGTCATCGAGCCGGGGCTCACGCCGCTGAAGCAGCACCAGCTGCTCTCCGAGGAGGACTATCTTAAGGCCCAGGACGATTATGGCGACGACCAGTTCACGGCTGCGATCGGAGCCGAGGCGTTGCGGACGATGTTATCGGCGCTAGATCTGGCCGAGGAGAAAGACAGGCTGCGCGGCGAGCTGCGGGACACAAATTCGGAGGCGCGGCGCAAGAAGCTCGTCAAGCGATTGAAGCTCGTCGAGGCCTTCACGGATTCGAACAGTCGGCCGGAGTGGATGATTCTCGAGGTCGTTCCCGTCATTCCACCGGAGCTGCGGCCGCTCGTGCCGCTCGACGGAGGGCGCTTTGCGACCTCGGATCTTAATGATCTCTACCGCCGCGTGATCAACCGCAACAATCGACTGAAACGGCTGATCGAGCTAAAGGCGCCCGACATTATTGTGCGCAACGAGAAGCGCATGCTGCAGGAAGCCGTCGACGCTCTGTTCGACAATGGCCGACGCGGACGAATCATCACCGGGGCTAACAAGCGACCGCTAAAGTCGCTCTCCGACATGCTGAAGGGCAAGCAGGGCCGGTTCCGGCAGAACCTGCTCGGCAAGCGAGTCGACTATTCGGGCCGCTCCGTCATTGTCGTTGGTCCCGAGCTCAAGCTGCACCAGTGCGGTCTGCCGAAGAAGATGGCACTCGAGTTGTTCAAGCCGTTTATCTATTCGAAACTTGAGCTCTATGGTCTCGCCAGTACGATCAAGGCGGCCAAGCGCATGGTCGAGAAGGAGCGACCGGAGGTTTGGGACATCCTTGAGGAGGTGATCCGCGAGCATCCCGTCCTTTTGAACCGCGCGCCGACACTTCATCGCCTCGGGATTCAGGCGTTCGAACCGGTGCTGATCGAAGGCAAGGCGATCCAGCTGCACCCGCTCGTCTGCACCGCGTTCAACGCCGATTTCGACGGCGATCAAATGGCGGTGCACGTGCCGCTGTCGCTCGAAGCTCAGCTTGAGGCGCGTGTCCTGATGATGTCGACCAACAACATCCTGAGCCCGGCGAACGGCAAACCGATCATCGTTCCGTCGCAGGACATCGTCCTTGGTCTCTATCACATCTCGATGGAGCGTCCGGGGGAAACCGGCGAGGGCATGCTGTTCACCAGCATCGGCGAGATCGAGCACGCGCTCGAAGCGAAGGCAGTGTCGCTGCATGCGCGCATTAAGTCGCGTTTTCGCACGGTTGACGCCGAGGGCAAGCCGCTGGTAGCGCGGGTCGAGACCACTCCCGGCCGCATGCTGCTGTCCGAGATCCTGCCGCGCCATCCGGCGATCAGCTTCGAGCTGGTCAACTGCCTTTTGACAAAAAAGGAGGTCAGCAACGTCATCGACCAAGTCTATCGCCATTGCGGCCAGAAGGAGACGGTCATTTTCTGCGACCGGCTGATGTCGCTCGGTTTCCAGCAAGCCTGCAAGGCCGGCATCTCGTTCGGCAAGGACGATCTGATCATCCCCGGGGCGAAGCGCGAACTGGTCGCCCAGGCGCAGGACCAAGTCAAGCAGTATGAACAGCAGTGGCAAGACGGGCTGATCACCAAGGGGGAGAAATACAACAAGGTGGTCGACGTATGGTCACGCTGCAGCGACAAGGTCGCCGAGGAGATGCTCAAGATGATCCGCTCGACAACGCCCGGCGAACCCGTCAACTCGGTGTGGATGATGTCGGATTCAGGCGCCCGCGGATCGGCAGCGCAAATCAGGCAGTTGGCCGGGATGCGCGGTCTGATGGCCAAGCCGTCGGGCGAAATCATCGAGACGCCGATCATCTCCAACTTCAAGGAGGGGCTGACCGTGCTCGAATACTTCAATTCGACGCACGGTGCGCGCAAGGGCCTGGCTGACACGGCGCTCAAAACGGCGAACTCGGGCTATTTGACCCGCCGGCTGGTCGATGTCGCGCAGGATGCGATAATCACCGAGGAGGACTGCGGCACCACCCGCGGCTTGACGACGAGCGCCGTCGTCGACGGTGGCGAGGTCATCGCCCCGCTCGCCGACCGCATTCTGGGTCGCACTGCGGCGATCGACGTCCTCGATCCCATCAGCGGCGAGTTGGTTCTCCGGGCCGGAGCGTTGATCGACGAGGACGCCGTCGACCAGATCGAGCGAGCCGGGGTCGACGCGGTCCCGATTCGCTCGGTGCTGACCTGCGAATCCCGTATCGGTGTCTGCGGCAAGTGCTATGGCCGCGACCTCGCCCGCGGAACGGTCGTCAACATGGGGGAAGCCGTCGGCGTCATCGCGGCACAGTCGATCGGCGAGCCCGGCACGCAGCTGACGATGCGTACCTTCCATATTGGCGGGGCGGCGCAACGCGGCGAACAGTCCTCGATCGATGCCGCGTTTGACGCCAAGATTTCGGTCAGAAACCGCAACGTCGTCGTCAACTCAGCCGGTGTGCCAGTGGCGATGGGCCGCAACTGCGAGATTGTGCTTCTCGACGATGCCGGCCGCGAGAAGGCACGACACCGGATTCCCTACGGTGCACGGCTGGTCGCTGACGAGGGGGCCGAGGTTAAGCGCGGCGATCGGCTGGTAGAGTGGGATCTCTCGATCCCGATCATCACTGAAAAAGATGGGGTAGCCCACTATGTCGACCTGATCGAGGGACTGTCGATGCGCGAGATCGTCGACGAGGAAACAGGCATCCCCCGTAGGGAAGTGATCGATTGGAAGCAGCAACCGCGCGGCGGCGATCTGCGGCCCCGGATCACGTTGCGCGACCAAGACGGCGAAGTGTTGACGCTAGGCAACGGACTCGAAGCGCGCTATTTCATGTCCGTCGACGCAATCCTCTCGGTCGATAACGGGGCGCACGTCAAGGCCGGGGATGTCCTTGCGCGGATTCCGCGCGAATCGTCGAAGACCCGCGATATCACCGGTGGCCTGCCCCGTGTCGCCGAGCTGTTCGAGGCGCGTAAGCCGAAGGATTTCGCTATCATCAGCGAAAGCGACGGTCGCGTCGAATTCGGCAAGGACTATAAGGCGAAGCGGCGCATCATCGTCGCCCCGGCCGAGGAGGACAGGGAGGCGGTCGAGTATCTTATCCCTAAGGGCAAGCACATCAGCGTGCAGGAAGGGGATTACGTCCAGAAAGGCGACCTCTTGATGGACGGCAACCGGGTTCCGCACGACATTCTGCGGATCCTCGGGGTCGAAGAGCTAGCGAGCTATTTGATCAACGAGATCCAAGAGGTCTACCGGCTGCAAGGTGTGCGCATCAACGACAAGCACATCGAAGTGATCGTGCGGCAGATGCTACAGAAGGTTGAGATCGAGGATCCTGGCGACACCACCTTTCTCGCCGGCGAGCAGATCGACCGCTCCGAGTTTGATTTCGAAAATGCGAAGGCCGAGAAGGAGGGGCTACGCGTCGCGCTCGCGCATCCGGTGCTGCAGGGCATCACCAAGGCCAGCCTTCAGACGAATTCGTTCATCTCGGCGGCGTCTTTCCAGGAGACGACACGCGTCCTGACCGAGGCCGCGGTGTCCGGCAGGATCGATACGCTGACCGGGCTGAAGGAGAACGTGATTGTCGGCCGGCTGATCCCGGCCGGTACCGGCAGCGTCATCGCCCGGCTGCGCGAGATCGCTGCCGAGCGGGATCGCGAGCTTGCGGCGATTGCGGCCAACGCGGAAGAGCCGGCTCAGCTCGTCGAAGCCGAACAGCGGACGGCCTAGGCGATCCGACCTCACTCGCTTCCCCGAGATGTAGTCCCGGGGAAGCGAGTGAGCGGGCAGCGGTCGGGATGACACCTGGCGTGGGGCTTGACCCGACGCGCCTGCGTGATTACTAATACTGTTTCTGTTCGGGGCTGGCCGTAGGAAGCCACCTAGACGCAGCTCTGTTGTCAGCATATGGCTCGGCGCTCTTGCGAGAGGGCGCGTTAAAAGTCGGATAGAGGCTCTCCACCGCTCCGGCGTGGCATAGGCGTCGGGCGGTTGTTTCGTTTGAAAAGGTTTTGACCATGCCGACGATAAACCAGCTCATCCGCAGTCCGCGGAGATGGCAGGTGGCCCGCAACAAGGTGCCGGCGATGGAGGCTTGCCCGCAGAAGCGCGGGGTGTGCACGCGCGTCTACACAACCACGCCCAAAAAGCCGAATTCCGCTCTGCGAAAAGTCGCGCGCGTGCGCTTGACCAACGGTTATGAGGTGACGAGCTACATCCCCGGCGAGGGTCACAACCTGCAGGAACACTCGGTTGTGCTGATTCGGGGTGGCCGGGTCAAGGATCTGCCGGGCGTGCGCTACCACATCATCCGCGGCACTCTCGACACCCAAGGGGTCAAAGATCGCCGTCAGCGCCGTTCGAAGTACGGCGCCAAGCGTCCGAAGTAAAGGAAAACGTCATGTCGCGCCGTCGCGCCGCGGTCAAACGCGAGGTCCTGCCGGACGCCAAGTTCGGCGACGCTGTCTTGACCAAGTTCATGAACTGCTTGATGTACGAGGGTAAGAAGTCGGTTGCCGAGCGAATCGTCTATGGTGCTCTGGACCGCATCGCCAAGCGCGCCGGTCAGGAGCCGTTGCGGGTGTTCCACGACGCGCTCGACAACGTGCGTCCCTCCGTCGAGGTGCGCTCGCGCCGTGTCGGCGGTGCCACCTACCAGGTACCGGTCGAGGTTCGCGCCGACCGCAGCCAAGCGTTGGCGATCCGTTGGCTGATCTCAAGCTCCCGCGGCCGCTCCGAGAACACGATGGAAGAGCGGCTTTCGGGTGAACTCCTCGACGCCTCCAATAACCGCGGTGTCGCGGTTAAGCGGCGAGAGGACACGCACCGCATGGCCGACGCCAACAAAGCCTTCTCGCACTATCGCTGGTAGACACCGCAGAGGACGGCCGGTTCAGGTTTTCCTTCAAGGCACCGCTTGCGGGCGGCGCCGTCGGAGCTTTTCTCATGGCACGTACGACACCCCTCGAGCGATATCGGAATATCGGCATCATGGCGCATATCGATGCCGGCAAGACGACCACGACCGAGCGGATCCTCTACTATACCGGACGCTCCTACAAAATCGGCGAGGTCCACGAAGGCACTGCCACGATGGACTGGATGGCGCAGGAGCAGGAGCGCGGCATTACAATCACCTCCGCGGCGACGACCTGTTTTTGGCAGGACCATCGGATCAACATCATCGACACGCCAGGTCATGTGGATTTCACGATAGAGGTAGAGCGCAGTCTGCGTGTGCTCGACGGGGCGGTCGCGGTGTTCGATTCGGTCGCCGGCGTTGAGCCTCAGTCGGAAACCGTGTGGCGCCAAGCCGACAAGTACGGCGTGCCGCGGATCTGTTTTGTCAACAAGATGGATCGCGTCGGCGCGGATTTCCCGCGCTGCGTAGCGATGATTGCTGATCGCCTCGGAGCCCAGCCGCTGGTGCTGCAGCTCCCGATCGGGGTCGAAAGCGATTTTGTTGGTGTGCTGGATCTGGTTGGCCTGCGGGCGATCAGGTGGCGCGAAGAAACCCTGGGCGCCCAGTTCGACATCGGAGACGTTCCGCCCAACATGGCAGCCGACGCGAAAGCTTTCCGCGCAAAACTGGTCGAAACCGCCGTCGAACAGGATGACGCAGCGCTAGAGGCTTATCTCGGCGGCGAGGAACCGAGCGAGGAGACCCTCAAACGCTGCATTCGCAAGGGCACGATCCGCGCCGCCTTTGTCCCGGTGCTGTGCGGCTCGGCCTTTAAAAACAAGGGGGTACAGCCGCTCCTCGACTCGGTCGTCGACTACCTGCCGGCGCCGACCGACGTCACGGCGATCAACGGCGTCAAGATGGGCTCGCACGAGCCGGCGGTGCGCCGCTGCTCGGACGACGAGCCTTTCGCCGGGCTTGCCTTCAAGATTATGAGCGATCCGTTTGTTGGCTCGCTGACCTTCGTGCGTATCTATTCCGGCGTGGTGACGAGCGGCAGCCAAGCGCTCAATACCGTCAAGGGCAGCCGCGAGCGGATCGGCCGTATGCTGCAGATGCACGCGAACCACCGCGAGGACATCAAAGAGGCGCGCGCCGGCGACATTGTCGCGTTGGCCGGGCTTAAGAACACGACGACCGGTGATACGCTGTCGGACCCTGCCCATCCGGTCGTGCTCGAGCGCATGGACTTTCCTGATCCGGTAATCGAGATCGCGGTCGAGCCCAAGACCAAGGGCGATCAGGAGAAGATGGGCCAGGCGTTGGCGCGGCTCGCCACCGAAGACCCGTCATTCCGCGTCACTGTCGACCACGAGAGCGGCCAAACGGTGATTAAGGGAATGGGCGAGTTGCATCTCGAGATCATCGTCGATCGTATGAGGCGCGAATTCAAAGTGGACGCGAATGTCGGTGCGCCGCAGGTCGCCTATCGCGAGACGATCACCCGCTCGGCGGAGGTCGACTACACGCACAAGAAGCAGACCGGCGGTGCCGGCCAATTCGCTCGCGTCAAGCTCCGCTTCGAGCCGCTGCCGCCAGGTTCCAGCTTTGTCTTTGAGAACGCAGTGGTCGGTGGCACCGTGCCGAAGGAATATGTGCCAGGGGTCGAGAAAGGGTTGAAAGCGTCCACCGAGACGGGTGTACTTGCCGGCTTTCCAGTCATCGATCTCAAGGTGATACTGTTCGACGGCGCCTATCATGAAGTGGACTCAAGCGTGCTCGCCTTCGAGATCGCCGCCCGCGCCGCTTTCAAGGAAGGCGTCATGAGGGCCGCGCCCAAACTGCTTGAGCCGATCATGCGGGTCGAAGTCGTGACGCCCGAGGTGTATATGGGCGACGTGATCGGCGACTTGAACAGCCGCCGCGGTCAAGTCACGGGAATGGATGCGCGCGTCAACGCGCGGGTCATCGATGCGATGGTACCTCTTGCCAACATGTTCGGCTATGTCAACACGCTGCGCTCGATGAGCCAGGGCCGTGCCCAGTACACTATGCATTTTGACCACTACGAGCAGGTGCCGCAGGCGGTAGCGGACGAAGTCCGCGCCAAGATGGCCTGATGATCCCGCAAGCGCTGAATTGAGCGGAGAAGGACGATGTCGAAGGCGAAGTTTCAGCGGACGAAGCCGCATTGCAACATCGGGACGATTGGTCACATCGACCATGGCAAGACGACGTTGACGGCGGCCATCACCAAGGTGTTGGCGGAGAGCGGCGGGGCAACGTTTGTGCCGTTTGACCAGATCGACAAGGCGCCGGAGGAGCGGGCGCGGGGGATCACGATTGCCACGGCGCATGTCGAATATGAGACGGCCAACCGGCACTATGCGCATGTCGATTGTCCGGGGCATGCCGACTACATCAAGAACATGATCACCGGGGCGGCGCAGATGGATGGCGCGATCCTGGTGGTGTCGGCGGCGGACGGGCCGATGCCGCAGACGCGCGAGCACATCCTGCTGGCGCGCCAGGTTGGGGTGCCGTCCTTGGTGGTGTACATGAACAAGATCGACATGGTCGACGATCCGGAACTGTTGGATCTGGTCGAGCTGGAGATGCGCGAGCTGATGTCGTCCTATGGCTTCCCCGGGGACGACCTCCCGGTGGTGCGGGGCTCGGCGTTGTCTGCCCTGGAGGGGCGCAACCCGGAGCAGGGTCATGCCTCGATCATCGCGCTGATGGAAGCGGTGGACAGCTACATTCCGCAGCCGGAGCGGGCCAAGGACAGGCCGTTTTTGATGCCGATCGAGGACGTATTCACGATCTCGGGGCGAGGCACGGTGGTGACCGGGCGGGTCGAGCGGGGGGTGATCAAGGTCGGCGACGAGGTGGAGATCGTCGGGCTGCGGCCGACCGCCAAGACGGTAGTGACCGGAGTGGAGATGTTCCGCAAGCTGTTGGACCAGGGCGAGGCGGGCGACAACATCGGGGCGCTCTTACGCGGCACCAAGCGCGAGGAGGTCGAGCGCGGCCAGGTGTTGGCCGCACCGGGTTCGATCACGCCGCATACCCGGTTTCAGTGCGAGGCCTATATTCTGACCAAGGAGGAGGGCGGCCGGCACACGCCGTTTTTTGGCAACTACCGGCCGCAGTTCTATTTCCGCACGACCGATGTGACCGGCACGGTGCACCTGCCGGAGGGCACCGAGATGGTTATGCCGGGCGACAACGTGTCGATGGAGATCGAGCTGATCGCGCCGATCGCGATGGATGAGGGGCTGCGCTTTGCGATCCGCGAGGGCGGCCGAACCGTCGGCGCCGGCGTCGTCGCCAAAATCATCAAATAGGGAGGCGGGCCTCCCGCCCGCTCGGAAACCGGAAGACGTTGATGGCCGCCGACAACCAGAATATCCGCATTCGCCTGCGAGCTTACGATCATCGGGTGCTCGATCAGTCGACCAGTGAGATCGTCAATACGGCCAAGCGGACCGGGGCGCGAGTGCGCGGTCCAATCCCGCTACCGACCAAGATCGAGAAATTCACCGTGCTGCGCTCGCCGCACGTCGACAAGAAGTCGCGCGAACAATTCGAGATCCGAACTCATAAGCGCGTGCTCGACATCGTCGACCCCACACCGCAGACCGTCGACGCGCTGATGAAGCTCGATCTAGCCGCCGGCGTCGATGTCGAGATCAAACTGTGATGTCCCGGCCCGATATGGAGCACTCGTATAAGCCTCGTTCCCCCTTGGCCAGGAGTCGCCCGGCCATCCAGGCCTTTTGCCCACCCGGTGGAGAGCTCGGCGGAGACGTGGGTGGCCGGAACAAATCCGGCCGTGGGAAGCAAGGCAGAAGATAGCGCGATGCGCACCGGCCTCCTCGCGCAGAAGCTGGGCATGACTCGCGTCTTTGCTGCCGAGGGAAATCATGTCCCGGTGACGGTGCTCAAGATCGATAACTGCCAGGTGGTTGCCGTGCGCACCCGGGACAGAGACGGTTACACGGCACTACAGCTGGGCGTCGGCGCCGCGAGGATTAAGAACGTCACAAAGCCGCAACGCGGCCACTTCGCCAAGGCGAAGGTAGAGCCGAAAGCTCGTCTTGCCGAGTTTCGCATTTCTGAGGATGCATTGCTGGAAGTCGGCGCGGAGATCACTGCAGCGCATTTTCTCCCCGGCCAATACGTCGACGTCATCGGTGTCTCCATCGGCAAGGGTTTTGCCGGCGCGATGAAGCGGCATAATTTTGCCGGACTGGGCGCCAGTCACGGCGTCTCTGTCTCGCATCGCAGCCACGGTTCGACCGGCCAGCGCCAATCCCCCGGCAAGACCTTCAAGAACAAGAAGATGGCGGGTCATCTCGGTGCCGTCCGGGTGACCACTCAAAGCGTCGAGGTGATATCGGCCGATGCCGAGCGCGGGGTCCTGATGATCAAGGGTTCGGTGCCGGGCAGCACCGGCGGTTACGTGCTCGTCAAGGATGCCGCCAAGCGCAAAGCACCGGACGGGCTGCCGTTTCCGGCAGCCTTGCGGGGCGGACCATTACCGGCGGAGAGCCCGGAGGCAGAAGCCTCCCAATGAAGCTGATCGTGCGCAACCTCAACAACGAGGAGGTCGGGGACATCGAACTCGCCGACGAGGTTTTCGGGGTTCCCATCCGCCGCGACATCCTCGCCCGCGTCGTCAATTGGCAATTGGCAAAACGCCGCGCGGGCACCCACAAGGCAAAGGGGATCAGCGAGATCCGCGGAACGACCAAGAAACCTTACAAGCAGAAGGGTACCGGCCGCGCCCGCCAGGGCAGCCTGCGCTCGCCGCAGTTCCGTGGCGGTGCGCGGATCTTCGGGCCGGTGGTGCGCTCGCACGCATTCGATCTGCAGAAAAAGGTGCGCCGACTAGGCCTCAAGATCGCGCTTTCGGCCAAGCAAGACGAGGGCAAGCTCGTGGTAATCGATGCCGCCCATCTCACCGAGGCCAAAACCAAGGTGTTGCGGGCAAGGCTCGCAACACTCGGCTGGGACTCGGTGTTGATCATCGACGGGACGGTCGTCGACGAGGGTCTCGCGCGTGCCGCCCGCAATCTGCCGCGCGTCGACGTATTGCCGCAGCAGGGTGCAAATGTCTATGACATCCTGCGCCGTGATACGCTGGTCCTCACACGCGAGGCGGTGCGCCATCTTGAGACTCGCCTCAAATGAGCCGGTTTCGCGTCATCCCGCGTGTCGTGAGGACGCTCACACGGCAACAGATGTACGACATCGTTCGTGCCCCGGTGATCACCGAAAAGGCAACGAATGCCTCAGAACACAAGCAGGTGATCTTTCGCGTGCCGCTGACCGCCAGCAAGCGTGAGGTCAAGGCCGCGGTCGAGGGGCTGTTCAACGTCAAGGTGACTGCGGTCAATACGATCCGGGTCCAAGGCAAGCTGAAGCGTTTTCGCGGCCGCATCGGGCGGCGTCCGGACTTCAAGAAGGCGATCGTGACCCTCGCCGAGGGTCAACGGATCGACGTGACGACGGGGATCTGATGCGATGGCATTGAAGACATTTAACCCGACGACACCCTCGCGACGGCAGCTCGTCATCGTCGACCGCAGCGAGCTGTGGAAGGGCAGGCCGGTCAAGGCGTTGACCGAAGGCCTCCGCGGCAAGGGCGGCCGCAATAACACGGGCCGGATCACGATGCGTTGGCGCGGCGGCGGCAACAAGAGGCGCTTTCGGACCGTCGATTTCAAGCGTGCTAAGCTCGATATCCCCGCGACCGTCGAGCGTCTTGAGTACGATCCCAACCGAACCGCTTTCATCGCTCTGATCCGTTACCAAGACGGCGAACTCGCCTACATTCTCGCACCGCAACGCCTTAGGCCGGGAGACACGGTCGTCTCGGGCGAGAGGGTCGATGTCAAGCCTGGGAACACGATGCCCATGCGCAGCATGCCGGTCGGAACGATCATCCACAATGTCGAGATGAAAGCCGGCAAAGGCGGACAAATTGCGCGCGCGGCTGGAACCTACGCCCAGCTCGTCGGCCGCGACCAGGGTTATGCACTGCTACGACTGTCCTCGGGCGAGCTGCGCATGGTCCGCGCCGAGTGCCGGGCGACGATCGGTGCCGTTTCGAACCCGGATCAGCAGAATATTGTCATCGGCAAGGCGGGTCGCAACAGATGGTTGGGTCGCCGTCCTTCAGTGCGTGGTGTGGCAATGAACCCCATTGACCATCCGCATGGCGGCGGCGAAGGCCGCACTTCGGGAGGTCGCCATCCGGTCACGCCCTGGGGCAAGCCGACCAAGGGCAAGAAGACCCGGCACAACAAGGCGACGGACCGGCTGATCGTCCGGCGCCGCCGCAAGCGTTAGCTTCCCGTAATGACCTTCTCTTATCGGACAGATTCGATGGTCGGGGACCCATCTTGTCACACCGGGGCGCCGGTCCGGCCTCTGGCCGGCGCGAAGACAAGCTCCGGTCAGGGTCAGTGTCGATCATGGGTCCTGTCCTCCGCTGAGACGACGAGAGGGATCAATCCTCTGCGCCGGCGATCCGCCTCGATCGCTAGCGTCCGTTGGACGGGGGAATAGCTTGGCACGCTCGGTCTGGAAGGGGCCGTTTGTCGACGGTTACCTTCTCAAAAAGGCGGATGAAGCGCGCCGGTCCGGACGCAACCAGGTGATCAGAACGTGGTCGCGCCGGTCGACGATCTTTCCGCAGTTCGTCGGGCTCACCTTCGGTGTCTATAATGGCCACAAGTTCATCCCGGTGCTGGTCACCGAGAATATGATCGGCCACAAGCTCGGTGAGTTTGCGCCGACCCGGACCTTTTACGGCCATGCCGGCGACAAGCGGGCGCGAAGGGGCTGAGATGGGCAAGCCAGCTGGGTCACGTCGCCTCGAAGAGACCGAGGCCCAGGCCTGTCTTCGTGGGCTGCGCATCAGCCCGCGCAAGCTCAACCTAGTGGCCCAAACGATTCGCGGCAAAAGCGCCGCCTCGGCGCTGGCCGAACTCACCTTCCTGCACCGCCGCATCGCGCGCGACGTCAAGAAGGTGTTGCAGGCGGCGATCGCCAACGCTGAGAACAACCACCAGCTCGATGTCGACCGCCTCTACGTCAAGGAGGCCACAGTCGGTCGTGCTTTTGTGTTGAAGCGGTTTCACACTCGCGGCCGCGGCCGATCGGCACGGGTCGAAAAGCATTTCGCGCATCTCACGGTGATCGTCCGCGAGCGTGCGGAGGAGAGTACCTAATGGGTCAGAAGGTAAATCCGATCGGGCTTCGGCTCGGCATCAATCGCACCTGGGATTCGCGGTGGTTCGCGCGTAAAGAGTACGGCAACCTGTTGCTCGATGATCTGGGCCTGCGCAAGTTTTTACATCAGCGGCTGACCCAAGCGGGCGTGTCCCGCGTCGTCATCGAGCGCGCCGCCAAGAGGACACGGATCACGCTTCATTCGGCGCGACCGGGTGTCGTAATCGGCAAGAAGGGCGCTGACATCGAGAAGCTGCGCACCGACATTGCCAAGCTCACCAACAGCGAGGTCAGCCTCAACATTGTCGAGATCCGCAAGCCCGAGATCGAAGCGAAGCTAATCGCCGACGGCATCGCACAGCAGCTCGAGCGCCGCGTCGCATTTCGCCGGGCAATGAAGCGCGCGGTGCAGTCGGCGATGCGACTGGGCGCACAGGGCATCCGGATTAACTGCTCCGGCAGGCTGGGCGGGGCCGAGATCGCCCGCATGGAGTGGTATCGCGAGGGCCGGGTGCCCCTGCACACGCTGCGCGCCGATGTCGATTTCGGCTACGGCACCGCGAAGACGACTTACGGCGTGTGCGGCGTCAAGGTCTGGGTGTTCAAGGGCGAGATCCTTTCCCACGACCCGATGGCGCAGGAAAGGCGTATGACGGAGGGACAGCCGGGGGGCCAAGAGCGCGGCCGGCGCGAAGCGCTGGGATGACGCAATCATGCTAAGTCCGAAGCGAAGCAAATATCGCAAAGCGCACAAGGGCCGCGTACACGGTTTTGCCAAAGGCGGGACGACGCTGAATTTCGGCGCCTACGGGCTCAAGGCTGCAGACCCGGGCCGGATCACGGCGCGTCAGATCGAGGCGGCGCGCCGCGCGATTACTCGCCATATACGCCGCGCCGGTCGGGTTTGGATCCGTATCTTCCCGGATGTGCCGGTTTCGCAGAAGCCGGCCGAAGTTCGTATGGGCAGTGGTAAGGGTTCGCCCGAATTCTGGGTGTGCCGGATCAAGCCTGGACGCATCATGTTCGAGCTCGACGGGGTTCCTCCGAATATCGCGCGCGAGGCATTTGCGCTCGCCGCCGCCAAGCTGCCAGTTGCAACCCGTCTCGTGGTGCGCCAGGGCGAGGAGGTCGTCTGATGAACGCGGCCGACGTGCGGGCCAAGACCGATGATGAGCTGACCGAACAACTCGACACTCTCGGGAGAGAAATCTTCAACCTGCGCTTCCAGCGGGCGAACGGGCAGCTAGAGAATACCGCTCGGGTGCGGCAGGTACGGCGCGACATCGCCCGCGTAAAGACAGTGTTGGGCGAGCGGCGCCGCCAGGCGTCCTAGAGGTGAGCTGAGATGTCCAAACGAGTCCTGCAGGGGATCGTTGTCAGCGATGCCTGCGACAAGACGGTGATCGTGCGGGTCGAGCGGCGGGTGATGCACCCCGTGTACAAGAAGTTTATCACGCACTCGAAGAAATTTGCGGCGCATGACGAACACAACAAGTTCCGCGCTGGCGACGCTGTCCAAATCGAGGAAAGCCGGCCGATTTCAAAACGCAAGCACTGGGTAGTGCTGGGCGGTCCCGGGGCTGCCGGCCGCAGCGCCGCACATCCTGCCGGTGGGGCGCCGCCGATCGCCGATGATGCCGTGGATCGCGTGGTCGGGCCTGGGGGAGACACCGCATGATTCAGATGCAGACGAACCTCGACGTCGCTGACAACTCAGGCGCACGCCGGGTACAGTGCATCAAGGTGTTGGGCGGATCTAAGCGCAAGACGGCAACGGTTGGCGACGTGATCATCGTCTCAGTCAAAGAGGCGATCCCCCGCGGCCGGGTCAAGAAGGGCGACGTACATCGCGCGGTCATCGTGCGCACCGCAAAAGAGATACGCCGTACCGATGGCAGTGCGATCCGCTTTGATCGTAATGCAGCAGTGCTGATCACGCATCAGGGTGAGCCGATCGGCACACGGATTTTCGGCCCCGTCACCCGTGAGTTGCGCGCGCGCAGATTCATGAAAATCGTGTCCCTTGCGCCTGAGGTGCTGTGAGCCGACAGAGCGAAACCATGCCAAAGCTGAAGATCAAAAAGGGCGACAATGTCGTCGTCATCACCGGACGTGACAAGGGCAAAACGGGTGAAGTGCTTCGCGTTCTGCCTGCTGAGTCGCGTGTCATCGTGCAGGGGGTCAACGTGGCCAAGCGCCATACTCGGCCGCGCATGGGTGATCCCGGCGGCATCGTCGAGAAAGAGCTGGCGATTCACATCTCCAACGTCGCGCAAATCGATCCGCAATCGAGAAAGCCGACCCGGATCGGCTACAAGTATCTCGATGACGGACACAAGGTTCGGTTTGCCCGCCGCTCCGGCGAAATCATCGACAGGTGAGTAAATGGCCGCGACCCGCTTGCAGGAGCTTTACCAGACAACCGTGCGTCCGGCACTGATGCAGGAATTTGGCTACAAGAACTCGATGCAGGTGCCGCGTCTTGAGAAGATCGTCGTCAACATGGGTGTCGGGGAGGCGGTCCAGGACAGCAAAAAGGCCGACGCCGCCGCCAGCGATCTGACAGCGATCACTGGCCAGCATCCGGTCATAACCAAGGCCAAGCGGTCGATCGCTACCTTCAAGCTGCGCAAGGACATGCCGATCGGATGCAAGGTGACGTTGCGGGGTCAGCGCATGTACGAGTTCCTCGACCGGCTGATCACGGTAGCACTGCCGCGAGTGCGCGACTTTCGCGGTATCCCCGGCAAGAGCTTCGACGGCCGGGGTAATTTCGCGCTGGGCCTCAAGGAGCAGATCGTCTTCCCCGAGATCGACTACGACCGCGTCGATGCGGTGCGCGGGATGAACGTCATCGTGGTTACGACGGCAAGGACCGATGCGGAAGCAAGGGCGCTTCTCAAGGGTTTCGACATGCCATTTGCCAATTAATCGGCCGGGAGTTCAGCCAAATGGCTAAGAAGAGCGCTATAGAGAAGAATGCCAGGCGGAGCAAGCTAGCCAAACGCATCGCGGCAAAACGCACACGGCTGAAGGCGATCGCGATCGACCGGGATGCGCCGCCCGAAGAGCGGTTTGCGGCGCAGTTGAAGCTTGCCGAGCTACCACGCAACGGCTCGCAAACACGAGTGCGCAATCGTTGCGCCATGACCGGGCGCCCGCGGGGGTACTATCGGAAGTTCAAGTTGTCGCGCATCGCGCTGCGCGAACTCGCGTCCTGCGGGCAAATTCCCGGCATGGTCAAATCGAGCTGGTAGGAGGGCCCGGCGATGACGATGAGCGACCCTCTCGGCGATATGCTGACGCGGATCCGCAACGGGCAGAGGGCTCGTCAAGCCGTTATCGCCGCACCCGCCTCGAAGTTCCGGGCCAATGTGCTCGACGTGTTGAGACGCGAGGGTTACATTCGCGGCTTTACTCACGAGCATGTCCGCCCCGGGGTGGCTGAGCTCAAGATCGAACTCAAATATGTCGATGGTGAGCCGGTGATCCGCGACATAGCGCGAGTATCGAAGCCCGGCCGGCGCATCTATTCGCGGATTGCCGACCTGCCCCGAATCTATAATGGACTCGGGATCGCTATTCTCTCGACCCCGAGGGGGGTGATGTCTGACAACGAGGCCCGCGCCGCAAAGGTTGGCGGCGAGGTGCTCTGCCGCGTATTTTGAGGTGTTGCGATGTCGCGCATTGGCAAGCATCCGGTGAGGATCCCGAGTGATGTCGAGGTCCAGCTCTCCGGTCAGACGCTGACCGCCAAGGGCAGACTGGGCACTCTGAGCCTCGCCGTCAGCAACGAGGTCAACGCCTCAATTGCCGACGGCACGGTCACGATCGGACCCAAGAATGACACCAAGCAGTCGCGCGCAATGTGGGGAACGACGCGAGCACTTCTTAACAACATGGTAACCGGGGTATCGACGGGCTTTTCGATCAATCTCGAAATAACGGGCGTCGGGTATCGCGCCCAGATCCAGGGCAACACCCTCAATCTACAGCTCGGCTATAGTCACGATATCCCGTTTCCGATTCCCGGTGACGTCAGGATTACTTGCGAAAGGCCGACGATCATCACCGTGAGCGGCGCCGACCGCCAGCGTGTCGGTCAGATCGCGGCTGATATCCGTGCCCATCGGCCACCCGAACCTTACAAGGGTAAGGGTATCAAATACGCAACCGAGATCGTTCGCCGGAAGGAAGGTAAAAAGAAGTAGCGCCCTATGTCGGACAAATTCAAAGCCCTCTTCCTGCGTCGTCGCCAGCGGGTCCGGAACAATTTGCGGCGCGCGCCGAATAATCGGCCGCGCCTTTCGGTTTTCCGCTCGTCGAAACACATCTATGCGCAGATCATCGATGACGCAGCCGGGCGCACGCTCGCGGCGGCTTCGAGCCTCGATGGCGGCCTCAGGGCGAACCTCAAGAATGGCGCCGACGTGGCCGCGGCGAGCGCCGTCGGAAAGCTCATCGCCGAGCGGGCCAAGGCAGCGGGGGTCGAGCGGGTCGTGTTTGATCGGGGCGCCTATCTGTTTCACGGCCGGGTCAAAGCCCTGGCCGATGCCGCCCGCGAGAGCGGTCTCGATTTCTGAAAGGGTCAGCATGGCACGCACGATGGCGCGCACACAGAGTGAACGGCGGGGGCGCGGCGATGGCGATCGCCAAACGCGAGAGCGCGAAGACAGCGAATTCACCGAAAAGCTGGTCAACATCAATCGTGTCGCCAAGGTGGTAAAGGGCGGCCGGCGCTTCGGCTTCGCCGCTCTCGTCGTCGTCGGCGACAAAAAAGGTCGAGTGGGCTACGGCGCCGGCAAGGCGCGCGAGGTTCCCGAAGCTATCCGCAAGGCGACCGAGCAGGCGCGGCGCGGCATGATTCGCGTCCCCCTGCGTGAAGGGCGGACATTGCACCACGACATCATCAGCAGTTACGGCGCGGGCCGGGTGATCGTGCGTACCGCCAAAGCGGGTACCGGGATCATCGCGGGCGGTCCGATGCGCGCTATCTTCGAAGCCCTCGGGGTCCACGACGTCGTAGCCAAATCTCTCGGCAGTCCTAACCCGCACAACATGATCAAAGCGACGTTCGTCGCGCTCGGCCGGGCGACCAGCCCACGCGCGGTGGCGGCGCGGCGCGGCAAAAAGGTGGGTGAAATCCTCGGCCGCCGTGATGCCGAAGCCCGTGAGAATGGATGATGGACGGCGGGAAGGTTACCGTGGCGCAGACCGGAAGCCCGATCGGGCGTAAGCCTGATCAGCGGGCGACCCTGAAGGGGCTCGGGTTGAACAAGCTGCACCGTCAGCGCGTGCTCGAGGACACGCCGGCAGTCCGGGGCATGATCAAGAAAGTGAATCACCTCGTGCGCGTGGTGGATGAGGGCTAGGTTATCGGCGTTCGAAGACCCTCACCCGCCTCGCTGCGCCCGGCACCCTCTCCCGCACTACGGGAGAGGCGGAACCCAGCCCGAGAGGGCTGGGTGGGTGAGGGCCGACCGGGGAGCGATGATGGAGGAAGGATCAGCGAGCGGATGAAACTCAACGAGATCCGGGACCATCCCGGAGCGCATTATCGGGCAAAGCGGGTCGGGCGCGGTATCGGCTCGGGCAAGGGCAAGACCGCGGCGCGTGGCGGCAAAGGCCAGACCGCGCGGACTGGGGTCGCGCTCAACGGCTTTGAGGGCGGCCAGACGCCGCTTCATCGTCGCTTGCCGAAACGCGGCTTCGACAACAGCATGTTTCGTAAGGATTTCAAGGTGGTCAATATCGGCCGCCTGCAAACCGCGCTCGATGATGGTAAGCTGAAAGCCGAGCGCACAGTCGACGCGGCGGCGTTGGTGGCTTGCGGGCTGCTCCGACGGCTCGGCGATGGTGTCCGGCTTCTGGCCAAGGGCGAGCTCCGCACCGCAATCACGATCGAGGCCGCCGGTGCCTCGAAGGCGGCGATCGCCGCGGTCGAGAACGCCGGAGGCAAAGTTATCCTTCGCACCGCCCGGGCGAAAAAGCAGGAGGCGGGGGCGGCAGCCTCGGCGTGAACATAAGGGCGCTGCCGCGGCCGATATTTGGTTAGGGATCACTGAGATGGCGTCAGCCGCCGAACAACTCGCAGCCAGCATTAATCTCTCGGCCTTCGCCAAGGCGTCCGAGCTCAAGAGCCGAATTTGGTTCACCCTCGGCGCTCTGGTGATCTATCGGCTGGGCACCTACATCCCGATCCCCGGTATCGATCCGGCGATCCTTCAAGACCTCTTTTCTCGCAATGCGGGCGGTATCCTCGGCATGTTCGACATGTTCTCGGGCGGTGCGCTCGGGCGCATGACGATTTTCGCGCTCAACATCATGCCGTACATCTCGGCATCGATCATCATCCAGCTGCTGACGGCGGTTTCTCCGACCCTTGAAGCGCTGAAAAAGGAGGGCGAGAGCGGACGCAAGAAACTGAACCAATATACCCGCTTCGGAACGGTCCTATTGGCGGCGGTGCAGTCCTATGGCATCGCCGTTGGCCTCGAAGGCATGCGTGCCGGGGCCCAATCCGCCGTCCTCGATCCCGGGTTGTTCTTCCGACTGGTGACCATGGTGACGCTGACGAGCGGCACGGTATTCCTGATGTGGCTCGGCGAGCAGATCACCGCCCGCGGGGTCGGGAACGGCATCTCGCTGATCATCATGTCAGGGATCGTCGCGAACCTTCCTCACGCCCTGGCGTCTACGCTCGAACTCGGCCGCACCGGCGCGATATCGACCGTTTTTATCATCATCTTCCTGGCGATCTCGGTCGGGGTAGTCGGCTTCATCGTGTTTATGGAGCGTGCGCAACGGCGAATTCTCATCCAGTACCCGAAACGCCAAGTGGGCAATAAGATGTTCGGCGGTGACGCCTCTCATCTGCCCCTGAAGATCAATACGTCCGGCGTCATTCCGCCAATCTTCGCCTCTTCACTGTTGCTGCTGCCGGCGACAATCGCGAATTTTGAGGCAAACGGGCAGAGCTTCGGTTGGATCGGTGAGATCACGGCCTATCTCGCGCATGGACGGCCGCTCTACATGGCCCTCTACGTCGCCTTGATCTGCTTCTTCTGCTTCTTTTATACCGCGATCGTCTTCAATCCGACCGAGACCGCCGACAATCTACGCAAATATGGCGGCTTCATTCCCGGAATTAGGCCGGGAAAGAACACTGCAGACTACTTGGACTACGTGTTGACGCGATTGACCGTCGTCGGCGCCGCCTATCTCTCGGCAGTCTGCATCCTGCCGGAGATCCTGATTTCGGAATATTCGGTTCCATTCTATTTCGGCGGGACCAGTCTTCTGATCGTCGTCAGCGTCACGATGGACACCGTCGCGCAGATTCACTCGCACCTCTTGGCGCATCAATACGAGGGTTTGATCAGGAAGGCGAAGCTCCGGGGGCGACGGGGATGAACCTCATCCTGCTCGGGCCGCCCGGCTCGGGGAAGGGGACCCAGGCAAAGCGGATCGAGCAGGCCCACGGCATTCCTCAGCTTTCGACCGGGGACATGTTGCGGGCGGCGTCCGCCTCAGGCAGCGAGCTCGGGCTTCGCGTCAAGAGCATTATGGATTCCGGCCAGCTGGTTCCCGACGGCATCATCGTCGCCATGATCGCCGATCGGATCGGCCAGCCGGATTGCCGCAACGGCTTCATTCTTGACGGCTTCCCGAGGACGCTGCCACAGGCGCAGGCGCTCGATGAGATGCTGGCCCAGCGCGGTCTCAGGCTCGACCATGTGATCGAGATCGAGGTCAGCGAGCCCGCCCTGATCGAACGTCTGGCCGGACGGTTTACCTGTCAACAGTGCGGTGTTAGCTATAACGAACGCGACAACCGGCCGAAGGTTGACGGCGTTTGCGACGCCTGCGGCGGCTGCGAGTTCGCCTGTCGCGCGGACGACAGGCCAGAGACCGTCAAGGAGCGGCTCAAGGTCTATCATCGTCAGACGGCGCCGATCTTGCCGTACTATCGCGAGCGCGGCATCCTGCGTAGCGTCGACGGGATGGCCGAGATCGACGCGGTCGCGGGCGAAATCGAAAAGATCCTCGGGTGAGGCTCGGAACCTCCGCCAGATCGAGGGTGGCCCCAAGCGCTTATATTTGACATCCTTCGTTCCAGGCTAACGTCTGGTGAGGGCCAGCATGATCGAACCCTATACCGCGGTCGGTCTGATCCCGAGTTTCTGGGGCATTCGTCGCCGCGAAGACATCGAAAAGAACCTCGAACATCTGGAAAGTCTGACCAAGGCGGCGTTTTGGTTGTCGAACCTCGATATTCCGGTCCGCCTGGTCGCCATTCCGGAGGGTGCCCTGCAGGGGTTCAACGACGAAGTGCTCGATGTTGATCACGCCGAGTTCGCGCGGACCTGCGCCATCGACATTCCCGGCCCGGAAACCGACCGTCTGGGACGGCTCGCCCGCACCTGGGGCACCTTCATCATGGCGCAAGCCAAGGCGCGGCACGACGACTGGCCCGATCGGTTCTTCAATATCGGCTTTGTCATCGACCCGGACGGCTGCGTTATCTTGAAGCATTACAAGATCGTAGCCCTGTTGCCGTGCGAACGCTCCGTCTCGCCGCACGATCTGTTCGACTGGTGGATCGAGAAATACGGTCGCAATCTACAGGCGTTCTGGCCCGTCGCCGACACGGCGATCGGACGCTTGGGGATCATGATGGCGATGGAAGGGAATTACCCGGAGAATGGCCGCGGTCTGGCGCTGAACGGCGCAGAGGTGGTCTACCGGGCCTCGCTGCCTGCGCCGTTCACCGAGAACGACTTCTTCGAAATCTCAAACCGGGCGCGCGCGCTCGAGAACAACATGTATGTCGTCGCGCCCAACATCGGCGGCTACCACCTCTACCCGGACAGCGAAACGCCTATCGATGCCGGCGGCGGACAGTCGATGATCGTCGACTATCGAGGTGCCATCGTCGGCAAGCAACGCGACACGAACGGATCCACTTTCGTCGCCGGCGTGATCAATATCGAAGCGCTGCGGCACCACCGGCAAAGTGCTCAAGTGACGAACTGGCCCAAGGACATCCGCACCGAGCTGGCGCAGATCATCTACGAGCAGCCGATCTACCCCAAGAATCTGTATATCGATAAGCTTCCTGGCCGGCATGCCGAGTACAAGCGCGAGGTCATCGACCGGCAGGTCCGCCTGATGCAGGAGCGCGGGATCTGGAAAGCGCCGAAAAGCGACTAACGGGAACGGGGAGAGGCCGATGTCCGATACGGTGAAATATCTGCTCGATGAGACCCGGCTTCCAAGGGATTGGTACAATATCGTGGCCGACTTGCCGCGCCCGCCCGAGCCGGTGCTGCACCCCGGGACCTTGAAGCCGATCGGACCGCAAGATCTCGAGCCGCTGTTTCCGATGGCGCTGATCCGGCAGGAGGTTTCGGCTGAGCGGACAATCGAGATCCCCGAACCGGTGCGAGAAGTCTACCGTCAATGGCGTCCTTCGCCGCTCTATCGGGCGCATCGGCTGGAGCAAGCGCTCGATACGCCGGCGAAGATTTATTACAAATACGAGGGCGTCAGCCCCGCCGGCAGCCACAAACCCAACACCGCCGTGGCTCAGGCCTTCTACAACAAAGAGGCCGGCGTCAAGCGGCTCACCACCGAGACCGGCGCCGGGCAGTGGGGATCGGCACTCGCCTTCGCGGGCGCCGTGTTCGGTCTCGACGTGCGCGTCTACATGGTCAAAGTCAGCTTCGAGCAGAAGCCGTACCGCAAGGCGCTGATGGAGGCTTGGGGCGCTCAATGCGTGGCGAGCCCGAGCACCGAAACGGAGTCCGGACGGCGCATCCTGGCCGAGCACCCGAACTCACCTGGCAGCTTGGGGATGGCAATCAGCGAGGCGGTGGAAGTCGCCGCGCAAGATCCCGACACCAAATATTCGCTCGGCAGCGTCCTCAACCATGTGCTGCTGCACCAGACCGTGATCGGCCAGGAAGCGATGGCGCAGCTCGAGATGGCGGGCGATTATCCCGACATCATCGTGGGTTGCACGGGCGGCGGCAGCAATTTTGCCGGCATTGCGTTCCCGTTCATCGGCGCCGGGTTGCGCGGCGGGCCAAAGCCGCGGGTGATCGCCTGCGAGCCGTTCGCCTGCCCGAGCCTGACGCGCGGCAAGTACGCGTACGACTTCGGCGACACCGGACACCTGACGCCGCTCGTCAAAATGCACACCCTGGGCTCGACGTTCGTGCCGCCCGGCTTCCACGCCGGCGGTCTGCGATATCACGGTATGGCGCCGCTGGTCAGCCTGCTTCAGGAGCTCGGACTCATCGAGTCCCGCGCCTATACACAGACGCGGTGCTTCGAGGCCGGCATCCAATTCGCGCGCGTCGAGGGCATCCTGCCCGCCCCGGAGGCCAACCACGCCGTACGCGGCGCGATCGACGAGGCGTTGCGCTGCCGCAAGGAGGGCATATCGCACACGATCCTGTTCAACCTGTGCGGCCACGGCCATTTCGACATGCAGGCCTATATCGACTATCAGGCCGGTAAACTCGAGGACCGCGCCTATGACGCGGACGCGCTCGACCTGGCACTCGCCAATCTGCCCAAGGTGGCCGCGGAATAGGGTCTCGATGCGCCAGGTCCCTGCCTAAATTTGATATTCTGACAGAACCAGACGGAACGAATGCCGGTATTTCTGGACGAAGACATGATGGGGCGTGATGCGGCGACTATCGGATTTCCCCACCTGCTCCTCTGCATGGGGTTCGTCGCCCGCACGAATAATGATCTCTGGGGCGTCCATATGGTCACGCCAGCATCCTCCCAGGCGACTTTCGCGGCGTTCTGGCACTGGGCCCAGGGGAGGGGACTCGCAACGGCCGCAATTACAGAGATCTATGGTTGCTGCAACCGCAAGATACGGTACGGGCAAGGTATCTTGGCCGCTTGGGCGGGGGAAATGCAATGGTTCGCGAACACCCTCGGCAATTGGCATGGTCAAGCGCACGGCTTCGACACCAGCATCATCGACCCGAGGGATGGCACCTATGTGGAATATCAGTGGCGGCTGGCTGGGCTCTGTAGGATTTTCTACAAGCGGGATGAGGAGACGGTGCAAACAGGCCTTTCGCAGCAGCTCGCCGCGAACCACAGCCCCGATATCCAGAAGTATAGCCCCACAATTGCGGGTGGTTTCAGCCCCGTCCTTTTCGCAAAGCCGGGCATCTCAAGCCAAGCCGGAGCTCTCGACGAGGTGAATTACGCGCAGCGGCTGACAACGATCCGACTCTGAGGCTAGCCCTGCATTGGAATGACCCGTCCGAGCGCCGTGGTTCTATGAGACCGAGCCGATCGCACCCGAAATCGCCCAGTTGATCGTGGCAGCTTGGTGTCACGCAGGCGGTTTGATGCGATGATCATCACGGCCCTGGGCGACGATGCGCCAGGAGCCGATTGACGCATCAGCTTTGATCCGTATAATGCTAGCCCTTGCGACGAGCGGAACCCATCCCTACTTTGTTTTTTTGAGGAGAAGCGCAGGTGGCGCGCATCGCTGGCGTCAACATTCCCAATCAGAAGCGGGTCCCGATCGGGCTTACTTATATCCACGGCATCGGTCGGACCAAGGCCCTCGAAATCTGCAACAGGATCGCCATTCCGATCGAGCGGCGGGTACACGAGTTGACCGACGACGAAGTGTTGCGCGTCCGCGAGCTAATCGATCGTGACTATACGGTCGAGGGCGACCTGCGGCGGCAAGTCGCGATGAATATCAAGAGGCTGATGGATCTCGGCTGCTACCGCGGATTGCGCCACCGCAAGGGGCTTCCGGTGCGCGGGCAGCGCACGCATACGAACGCGCGGACACGGAAGGGGCCGGCTCGCCCGATCGCCGGCAAGAAGAAATAGATCTCGCTGCCCAAACTGCAACGGCGGAAGCGATAAATGGCCAGAACGGCGACCACGACGCCGCGCCTACGTCGGCGCGAACGCAAAAACATCACCTCGGGCACGGCGCATGTGAACGCGACGTTCAACAACACGATGATCACGATCACCGATGCCCAGGGGAATACGATCGCCTGGTCGTCATCGGGCAGCCAAGGCTTCAAGGGTTCGCGCAAATCCACGCCCTATGCAGCGCAGGTCGCCGCCGAAGACGCGGGACGCAAGGCCATGGAGCACGGCATGCGCACCCTGGACATCGAGGTCAAGGGGCCGGGCTCAGGGCGGGAGTCGGCGTTGCGAGCCTTGCAGGCGGTGGGGTTCGCGGTGACGTCGATCCGGGATGTGACACCGATCCCGCACAATGGTTGCCGCCCGCCCAAGCGGCGTCGCGTCTGATGCGGGAGCGCCCTCCGCCGCGGCGGAGGGTTGAGGATAACGCCGGCAGGTCTTCCATGCCGGCTCATGGTGCGGATGTCGTCCGCTTCGAACGGCCGAGGGTCGAGTGGTGATTCAAAAAAATTGGCAAGCGTTGATCAAGCCGAAACAGCTATCGGTAGAATCGGGTGATGACCCGAAACGTGTTGCAACGGTGGTCGCCGAGCCGCTCGAGCGCGGTTTCGGGCTGACTCTGGGGAATGCGCTGCGCCGGATCTTGCTCTCCTCGCTGCAGGGTGCGGCGGTCACGTCGATGCAGATCGAGGGCGTGCTTCACGAGTTTTCTTCGATCCCGGGTGTGCTCGAGGATGTCACCGACATCGTCCTCAACGTCAAGAGCATCGACCTGCGGATGTACGGGGAAGGCCCAAAGCGTATGCGGTTGCGCGCCAATGGCCCCGGCGAAATCCGCGCAGGCGCGATCGAAACCGGCCATGACATCGATATCCTGAACCCCGAAATGGTGATGTGCACCCTAGATGCCGGTGCCAAAGTCGTCATGGAGCTGACCGTCGAGAACGGCAAGGGATACGTGCCGGCGACGCAGAACCGACCGGAGGATGCGCCCATCGGTCTCATTCCGGTCGACGCGCTGTTCAGTCCGGTGCGAAAGGTGTCCTACAGGGTCGAGAACACGCGTGTGGGCCAAGTTACCGACTATGATCGCTTGGCGATCCGGGTCGAGACCAACGGTGCGGTGACGCCCGAAGATGCGGTGGCGCTCGCCGCACGCATCTTGCAGGATCAGCTTCAGCTCTTCATTAATTTCGAGGAGCCGCGCCATCCCTCCGAGGAGCTTCGCCCGAGCGAGCTGCCGTTTAACAAGAACCTGCTGCGCAAGGTCGACGAGCTCGAGCTGTCGGTGCGCTCGGCCAATTGCCTGAAGAACGACAACATCGTCTATATCGGCGATTTGGTTCAGAAATCCGAGGCCGAGATGCTGCGGACGCCGAATTTCGGACGCAAATCTCTGAACGAGATCAAAGAGGTATTGGCCCAGATGGGACTCCACCTCGGCATGGAGATCACAAACTGGCCGCCCGAGAACATCGAGGAATTGGCCAAGCGCCTCGACGAGCCTTATTGAGGATCCCATGCGCCATCGCCTGCGCGGCCGCAGCTTCAGCCGCAAATCTGCCCACCGCAAGGCGATGTTCGAGAACCTCGCCGCGGCACTGATCAAGCACGAGCAGATCACGACGACCTTGCCAAAGGCGAAGGACTTGCGCCCGATTGTCGAGCGGCTGATCACGATCGGCAAGCATGGGGGGCTGGCGGGACGGCGGCGCGCGATCGCCAAATTGCAGGACGCGGCTCTGGCCAACAAGCTGATGACCACCCTGGCGCAGCGTTATGCGACGCGCGCGGGCGGATATACTAGGATCATCAAGGCCGGCTACCGTTATGGCGACGACGCGGCGATGGCAGTGATCGAGCTCGTCGACCGCGACCCCGAAGCCAAGGGCAAGGATTCCGGCCCGACCGGCACCGAGGAAGACACCGAAGAAGAGGCGGCGTAGGGGTCTCTCGCTGCCTTCGGCGATCAGCCGAGCGAGAAGACGCTGCCGACCATAACCGCGGCAGCGCAGAAAGAACATTTTGGCTTACGGCATAGACGTCGTATGCGACCTCCGATCGCTCGAGGAACGCTTGCCCTATCCCAAGACAATGGAGACGATTGAGCCAAAGGTAGTCAGGATGAGAGGTGTAAAAGCGGGGTGAGCTGCGGATCGGTGTGCCACTCGCCGGCGGTTTCCCCTGGAGGAACTCCTCATAGCCGTTTTCGCCCAGGTCTACCGTGCCGATGTAAGAGAAGTAGATCAGAGCGCCATTGGTGGTCTCCATCGTCGCACGTACGTCAAGTATCCCTATCCCGTCCCTCCGGATCGTCAGCCAATCCGCGCCGACTGGGCGGAATTTTCCTGACTGATGTGTTCGAGGCAGTACTCGATCATGCTCGTTTCTCCCTCAAATGGGCCGACGCTAACGAGTGCACGGATATCCGGCTCCGACCGCTGCCTCGGCTCGTGGCCGCGCTCGCTCCGCGACCGGAGAACGCATAATATGGCCGAAACCGAGGAGGGGGCGAAATGCTGTTTAAATGCCTGCCGCCCGGAGCGCAAATTCCGGGGCGGTTTCCGGGGCCAGTTCATGCCCGCGGCAAATGGTTCACCGTTGACATTCACTGTCATGTGCTGACCCCGAAGGCCGCCGAAATGGTGGCGGGCAATGCTGCTGCCACGCGGCACCCAAGGGAAGTCTACGCCAACGAGCGCACGCGCGAGGTCAACCGCCAGCAGGCGGAGCGGAACCGCATCCAGTCGACATCGGTCGAAAAACGGCTCGAAGACATGGATCGAATGGGGATCGATATCCAGGCGATCTCGCCCTCTCCGAACCAGACCTATTATGCCGCCGATCCCGATCTCGGGATCGCCACGGCACGGATTGTCAACGACAACCTCGCCGAGATCGTCGGACGTCATCCGGACCGCTTCACTGCGCTCGGCACGGTGCCGTTTCAGGCCCCGGAACTCGCCGTCGCCGAACTCGATCGGCTGCACAAATCATTGGGCTTTCGCGGCATCGAGATCGCGACCAACGTCGCCGGTGAAGACCTCTCCGCCGAGCGCTTCCGCAAGATCTTCGCGCGGGTCGAAGAGCTCGGCATGCTGATCTTCATGCACCCGACCGGCTTCCCCGAGGCGCGGCGGTTCGCCGACCATTATCTGGTCAATGTGATCGGCAATCCGCTCGATTCGACCGTCGCCGTCCATCATCTGATCTTTGGCGGCGTTCTGCATGCCCATCCCAACCTTAAGCTCGTCGTCGCCCATGGCGGCGGCTATCTGCCAGCCTATTCCGGCCGCATCGACCATGCCGCTTCAGCGCGCCCGGATTGCTGCGAGCAGATCCACCGGATGCCGACCGAATATCTGAAGCGGCTCTATTTCGACACGATCGTCTTCACCCATCACCAGCTCGAATATCTCGTCGACCAGTACGGCGCCGACCACGTGCTGATGGGCACCGACTACCCAGCCGACATGGGCGAGATCGACCCGATCGGTTTTGTCGAGGGTGCGGCCCGGCTCGATGACGCCGAGCGCAGGGCAATCCTCGGCCGCAATGCCGCGCGACTGCTGAATATCGAAATCCCGGCCGCGCCGGGTTGATTCGAGGAACCGAGATGCTGTTCAAGTGCCTGCCCCCCGGCGCCGAAATTCCCGGGCGGTTCCCGGGGCCGGTGCATGCCCGCGGCAAATGGTTCACGATCGACATTCATTGCCATGCTCGATCGGAAAAGGCGACGCAGCTGGTCGTCGGCAATCCGGTCGCCAATCCGCTTGCCCAGGTTCAGAATGTCTCGCGCTGGTTTCTCGAAACCCAGGCGAGCGAGGGGAGCCGCGCCATCAACCGGGCCAATGGCGAGCGCACCAACGAGCAGAGCGTCTCGCCCGAAACGCGAATCGAGGACATGGACCGAATGGGGATCGACATCCAGGCGATCTCGCCGGCGCCGCGCCAGACCTATTACGGCGCCGACCCCGATCTCGGGCTCGCCACGTCGCGTGCGATCAACGATTTCATCGCCGAGATCTGCGGGCACTATCCCGACCGTTTCGTTGGCCTTGGCACGGTCCCGCTCCAGGCTCCCGATCTCGCGATCGCGGAGCTCGAGCGATTGCACAAATCCTTAGGTTTTCGCGGCATCGAAATCATGACCCACGTCGCCGGCGAGGATTTGTCGGCCGACCGTTTCCGCAAGATCTTCGCCCGATGCGAGGAGCTGGGCCTGCTGGTCTTCATGCACCCGGACGGGTTCACCGAGGCGGGGCGGTTCGCCGACCATTATTTTTCCAATGTGATCGGGAACCCGCTCGACTCGACCGTGGCGCTGCATCATTTGATCTTCGGCGGTGTATTGCGCGACCATCCGAACCTCAAACTCGTCGTCGCGCACGGGGGCGGTTTTCTGCCGGCTTACTCGGGTCGCATCGACCATGCAGCATCGGCGCGGCCGGATTGCTGCGAGCAACTCCACCGGATGCCGACGACATATCTGAAGCGCGTCTATTTCGATGCCCTCGTCTACACCCACCACCAGCTCGACTATCTCGTCGAGCAATATGGCGCCGACCACATCCTGATGGGCACCGACTATCCGGCCGATATGGGGGAGGTGGATCCGATTGGCATGATCGAAGGCGCACCCGGCCTCGATGATGTCGAGCGCCGGGCAATCCTCGGCGGCAACGCCGCCCGCCTGCTTAATCTTGAAGTGCCTGCAACGCCTCTATAGTCGCGGAGGGAGCCATGAAATTCCTGACAGATGAGCAATTGAGCGAATTGCAGCCGGCCGAAACGGCGTCATTTCCGTCGCCGGTGCCGACGCAGATCGTGTCGAGCGACGAGTACATGCCGGTGCCGCAAACCGCAAAGCAGCGCGAGGTCGAAGCGCGGCTCAAGGAGCTGAGCGACCGGCTCGCCCGGCGGCAGGGCCTGTCGCGCCGGCGCTTCTTCCAGACCGCCGCCGGCATGGCGGCCTCGTTTGTCGCGATGAACCAGGTGTTCGGCCGCCTCTTCGAAGTCAGCATGGCCGAGGCGGCGACGCCGGATATGGCGGCCGAGCGTGCCGGCGCACTGTCGAAGCAATTTATCATCGACGGCCACACCCATTTCCTGCGCGACGACACCAGGCTGATGGGGTTCATCAAGGCGCGCGAGGCGGTCGGCAAGGCCGGCTGGAACAAGGCGATCGGCGATAAGGAACAGACCATCGACGATCTCAAATACGGCAATTATATCAAAGAGATCTACATGGACAGCGACACCAAGGTGGCGCTGTTGTCGAACTCGCCCTCGGAGGTTCCCGAGGACTGGTTCATCCCGCAGGAGCAAGTGTTCCGGACCCGCGAGCAGGTCAACAAGGAGGCCGGCACGCGGCGGATGATGGCGCATTTCACGATCACCCCGGGCTGGCCCGGCTGGCTCGACCAGGTCGATCAGGCGATCGAGGTCTACAAGCCCGATTCGTGGAAGGGCTATACCGTCGGCGACAACACCCATAAGGAGCTCGCCAACTATCCCTACCACCTCGACGACGAGAAGCTGATGTACCCCTTCTACGAGAAGGCGGTTAAATCGGGCATCAAGAACGTCTGCATTCACAAGGGATTGTTCGCGCCGGCCGTCGAGGAGAAGTTCCCGCGATTGCGCCCTTATGCCGATGTCAGCGATGTCGGCAAGGCGGCCAAGGATTGGCCGGATCTCAATTTCCTGATCTACCACTCGGCCTATCGCTGGATCGGCGCCGCGCCGGCCGAGGGCATGGCCGAGTTCGACAACACCGGCCGCAGCTCATGGACCAGCGACCTCGCCGAGATACCGGAGAAATACGGCGTCACCAACGTTTATGGCGATTTGGGCCAGCTCTTTGCCTGGACCACGGTCGCTGAGCCGCGCCTTGCCGCAGCGCTGATGGGCATGCTGGTCAAGGGGCTCGGCGCCGACCACGTGCTGTGGGGCACCGACGCGGTGTGGACCGGCGCACCGCAATGGCAAATCGAAGGCCTGCGCCGTCTCGAAATCCCGGAGGATATGCAGAAAAAATACGGGCTTCAGCCGTTGGGTCCGGCCGATGGCCCGACCAAAACGGCGGTTTTCGGCGGCAACACCGCGCGGCTTTATAATTTCGACAAGCGCGCTGAACTCGCCCAGCCCGACCGCTTCGCCGAGTTCAAGGCCGACTATGTCAGAAACGGACCGGGCCGCAGCAACCTAAGGTACGGCTACGTCCGCAATTCGGCTTGACCGCCGGGATCGCTGGAAAATCGGCGCGGGTTCCGACCCGCTCGCGCCGACCCGCGTGGGCTGAAGGGGCCGTGCGCCGGGGAAAATCGAGCAAAGAGCACATCGCTTGATGGCGGTCTCTTCACGTGTGATTTCGTAATTGAAGGCGTACGGGAGGCGCCTGCCTGGATCGCGCTTGACGACGCAATCCAACGCAGTGCGCGTCGCTTCAGCGGACTCCCGCGGCAGCCCAGCGCATGGCCTGACGACATCATGGTCGCCCCGCGGCTGTCGGGTGACGAGTGGAAGGAGTGGATCAGAAATGATCGGAAAACTTGGCGCGCTGACGGTCGTGTTCGGATCGGCGATTGCCATTTTGGCTGGCGGGCCGGCGCTCGCCCAAAAGCAAGGTGGTGTCCTCAAGCTGTCGCATTTCGACAGCCCGGCCAGCATGTCGATCCTCGAGGAGGCGACGCGCGCCACCGTGCAGCCGATGATGGGCGTGTTCAACAATCTCGTCCTCTACGACCAGCACATCGCGCAATCGAGCCTCGAGACGGTGCGGCCGGATCTGGCGACGAGCTGGAGTTGGAGCGAAGACGGCAAGGAGCTGACCTTCCCGCTGCATCAGGGTGTCAAATGGCACGACGGCAAGCCGTTCACCGCAAACGACGTCAAATGTACCTGGGACCTGCTAATGGGGACGGGCAGCGACAAGCTGCGCATCAACCCGCGCAAATCCTGGTACGCGAACATCGAGCAGGTGAGCACCAACGGCGATTACGAGGTCAGCTTCCACCTGCAGCGGCCGCAGCCGGCGCTCTTGGCGCTGCTTGCCTCCGGCTGGGCGCCGATCTATCCCTGCCACGTGCCGGCGCGCGACATGCGCAGCCATCCGATCGGCACCGGCCCGTTCAAATTCGTCGAATTCAAGCCCAACGAATACATCAAGGTGACGAAAAACCCGGATTACTGGAAGCCGGGCCGTCCCTATCTCGACGGCATCGAATACACGATCATGCGCGAACAGGGACCGCGCGATCTTGCCTTCTATGCCGGACGGTTCGACATGACGACCCCGTTCGGCGTCTCGATCCCGACCTTGAAGGACTTCAAGACGCAGGCGCCGCAGGCGGTCTGTGAGATTTCGCACGTCAACGTCCCGCGCACGATGCTGATCAACCCGGCATCGCCGCCCTTCGACAATCCCGAGTTGCGGCGAGCGATGATCTTGTCGGTCGACCGCAAGGCCTTTGTCGACATCCTGACCGAAGGCGAGGGACGCATCGGCGGCAACATGATGCCGCCGCCGGAAGGCGTATGGGGCATGCCGCCAGAGGTGTTGCAGACATTGCCAGGCTACGATCCCGATGTCGAAAAGAACCGCGCCGAAGCGCGCAAGATCATGGAACAGCTCGGCTACGGGCCGGACAAGCGCCTCGCCATCAAGGTGTCGACGCGCAACTTTCCCGGCTGGCGGGACTTTGCGGTGATCATGATCGACCATTTAAAGGAAATCTACATCGACGGCGAGCTCGACCTCGTCGATACCGCGCTCTGGTACCCCAAGATGGCGCGCAGGGACTATACCGTCGGCGCGGTGCCGATGGAGAGCGGCGTCGACGACCCGGACCAGATGTACTACGAGAACTACGTCTGCGGTGCCGCGCGAAACTATACCGGCTATTGCAATCCCGAGCTCGACAAGCTGGTGAACCAGCAGTCGATCGAAGCCAACCCGCAAAAGCGCAAGGAGATCGTCTGGCGGATCGAGCGAAGGTTGGCGGAAGCGGCGGTCCGGCCGGTGCTGTTTTATCCGGTCGGCGCCACCTGCCGGCAGCCCTGGGTCGAGGGGCTGACGATCATGACCAACAGCATCTACAATGAGTGGCGCATGGAAGACGTCTGGCTCGACAAATAGGTTCGTATCTCGGGGCTGTAAGACCGGCTTCTGCCTGGAATACGATGCTGGGCCAGTTCCGCGCCATTTGCGCTACCTATTCGCTATCAGGAACACAAGTTCGAACGCTCTGGCGTCGGGCCTCGCCGGTCAGCGTGCGGCGCCGGAAAGTAGCTAGGTATCTACGAGGAGCGATGGAATGGATCGACGTTCATTTCTATCCTTGGTGGCTGGGTGCATCACATGGCCGTCGATAGCGTATGCGGTTTCCCGCCCGCCCATCGCACTGCGTCGGCTGCGGCTGGTCAACACGCATACCGGTGAGACTTTCGACGGGGCGTACCGCGACGATAAGGGTCCGATCGAAGGGGTCATCGAGGAACTCTGCATTTTTCTCCGCGACCATCACTCCGAGCAGAAGACGCAGATCGATGTCGGAGTGATCGACTTCCTGGCCGATGTGCTAGACGCGGTGGGCGAGACCAAAGCGACGATCCTTTCGGCCTATCGCACGGCCGAGACGAACGCGATGCTCGCCCGCACCACTTTTGGCGTTGCCGAGCACAGCCAGCATATCGTCGGCCGTGCGCTCGATATTCGCCTCGAATCGAGGCTTACCGATGCGATGACCAAAGCCCGGGCAATGCGGCGCGGCGGCGTCGGCTGGTATCCGCATTCGGGTTTTATCCACATCGATACCGGGCCGATACGCAACTGGACCCTCGACCAGCGTGGACTCGACAGCCTTCTGATATTCGATGGCCGCCGGCCAAGGTTCGACGGGACGGGCCAGGCGCTGCTTGGTGGACCGTGGCGGCCGCTTACCGTGGAACAGCAGTGGCTCACTCTGCAGCACCAGCTCGCGCGGGCGGAGTTTCTTGCCCGCTTCGTCGGTCTTCGCGTCAACCCGTAACAGCCCGGTCAGATCCTCGACGCCATGCGTCCGCCTGCGGCAGCAAAACCGATCAGCAGCTGCCGTATCTAGTGTCCTGAACCAGAAGTGCGCGGCATTATTCCACAACGATTGTCATTGCGAGGAGCCCGCAGGGCAACGAAGCAATCTCGGGCAGATTCAGCTCCGCGGCACGAGATTGCTTCGCTTCGCTCGCAATGACGAACGCGGCCATTTATATAACGAACTTCTGAACCGGGACATTAGGTTGATTCCGCTGTGAGGCAAAGCTCGGTGACCTTTGGCGGGGTACCGTGGACGTTGGCAGGTCGAGATATTCAGGATTACATCTCGGTGCCGGCCCCGGCGCAGCCGCCGCCGAAGCATTGACCGATCTGGCATAGGAGGTACAGATGAAACTCGGCGTTGCCCTTCCGATCGTCGATATCGGTGGTGAGCCAGGGGCGTTACGGGATTTTGCCCAGGCGGCGGAGGGGATCGGTTATCACGGCATTGCCGCACCCGATCACGTGCTCGGCGTCAATGTCGCTAGCCGACCCAATTGGACCCAGGGGCGAGCCCGATCGACCGACTGGTATCACGACCCGTTCATGTTGTTCGGTTTTCTTGCCGGATGCACCAAGATCGCCGACTTCTCCACCCAAGTGTTGATCCTGGCGCAACGTCAAACCGTGCTCGTCGCCAAACAGGCTGCCTGTCTCGACGTCCTGTCGGGTGGCCGGTTTCGGCTCGGCATCGGGGTCGGTTGGAACGAGGTGGAGTTCGTTGGGCTCAACGAGAATTTTCACAACCGCGGCCGCCGCTCCGAAGAGCAGGTCGAGGTCATGAAGGCGTTGTGGGCGCAGCCGCACGTCACCTTCAAGGGCAAATGGCACACGATCGAGGATGCGGGGATCAACCCGCTGCCCACCGGGCGCAAGATCCCGCTCTGGTATGGCGGGCACGCCGACGTGACATTGCGCCGCTGCGCCAGATGGGGCGACGGCTGGATGCCGCTTGCCTACCCGCCCGGGGAGGAAGCAAGAAGGGCGATCGCGACATTGCATCGCTATGCCGAGGAGGCCGGCCGTGATCCGGCGACGATCGGCATCGACACGCGGGTCTCGGCCGGTGCCGGCGCGGAGGCCGAGTGGCGCGAGCAGCTGGGTTTTTGGAAGTCGATCGGCGTCACCCACCTGACCTTGGCCAATTACTACGAGAGCGGCCACCTGCACCGCATAGCAGGCCGATCGATGAGCGATCATATCGCCGCGATGAAGCGCTATTGGAACGCGGTCGCCGACCTGCTCTAGCGGTCGGAACCAGCCATGACTCCCGTCATGATCGAGCCTCGCGTCGAGATTGCGTCGTCGCTGCGCTCCTCGCAATGACAGCTATCTGCGGTGTCATTGCGAGCGAAGCGAAGCAATCTCGGTGGTTCAGGCCCGAGGCTGGAATGGTAGCGCGAGGACGCTTCGAAGACGTCTGACTCGACCAGTAGCCCTCACGGTCCACCCATTACGTGCTAATCTCCTCCTCAGAGTTCGGCAAACGGGCAGCAATCGAGGAGGGGAGGACATGCAGCAGAACATTCGAGGCTTCTGCGCGATGACCGGCTTTCTGGCCGCGCTTTCGATCGCGACGACGGCATCCGCTCAAAAGAGCGGTGGCGCGCTGAGGATATACAACCCCGAGAGTATTGGCAGCCTGTCGATGCTCGAAGAGTTTGCCAACGCCGAATTGCCGATCATGGGGATGTTCAACAATCTGGTCATGTTCGACCAGCATGTGGCGCAGGACAGTCTGCAATCGATCGTCCCCGATCTGGCGACGAGCTGGTCATGGGACGAGGATGGCACCGATCTGACCTTCCAGCTGCGCCACGGCGTCAAATGGCACGACGGCAAGCCGTTCACCGCCCGGGACGTCAAATGCACCTGGGACCTCTATATGGAAACGGGCCCCGAGAAGCTGCGCATCAATCCGCGTAAATCCAGTTATTACAACCTCGCGGCGGTCACCACGAACGGCGATTACGAGGTCACGTTTCATCTGAAGCGGCCGCAGCCGGCCTTTCCGATGACGCTCGCCAGCGGGTTCTCGGTCATCTATCCCTGTCATGTCTCGCCGCGCGACATGCGCCAGCATCCGATCGGCACCGGCCCGTTCAAGTTGATGGAGTTCAAGCCGAAGGAATACGTCAAGGTCGCGTGCAACCCCGATTACTGGAAGCCGGACCGGCCTTATCTCGACGGCATCGAGCATACGATCATCCCCGACCCGGCGACGGCGGTCTTGGCCTTCACTGCCGGAAAGTTCGACATGACCGCGCCGTTCCAGCTGACGGTTCCGCTGATGAAGGACATCCAAGACCGGGTGGCGCAGGCGATCTGCGAGTGGACCCCCGGCGCGGTCAACCGGCATCTCCTCGTCAACCGCGACAAGCCGCCTTTCGATAACCCGGAGCTGCGGCGAGCAATGGCGCTCTCGATCGACCGCCAGGCATTCGTCGACATTATCGCTCAAGGACAAGGCCAGATCGGCGGGGTGCTGCAGCCCCCGCCCGCGGGCCTATGGGGGCTGCCGCCGGATATGCTAAAAGAGCTGCCGGGCTACGATCCCGATGTGCAGAACAACCGCGCGGAGGCTCGGCAGATTATGGAGGGGCTCGGCTACGGTCCCGACCATGGGCTGAACATCAAAGTGACCTCGCAGGATTGGTCCATCTACCGGGATCCGGCGGTGCTTCTGACCGATCAACTGAAGCAGGTCTACATCGATGGCGAACTCGAACTGGTCGATACTCCGCAATATTACCCGAAGATCCTGCGTAAGGACTACGCCGTCGCCCTCAACCTGCAGACCAGCGGGCCCGACCCCGATCCGATCCTCCACCTGTTTTACGGCTGCGGTGCGAGCATAAATTGGAGCGGCTACTGCAATGCCGAGGTCGACGAGCTGATCGAGCGGCAATCGCGCGAAGGCGACCCGGAGCGGCGCAAGCCCTTGCTGTGGGAAATCGAGCGCAAGCTGGCGGGGGACGACGCGCGGCCGATCATCTTTTACCGCAACGGCGGGACCTGCCGGCAACCCTATGTCAAAGGGCTGACCTTGATGGTCAATAGCGTCTTCAACGGCTGGCGCATGGAAGACGTCTGGCTCGACAAGTAGCGCTCATTCTGCATTGAGCCCAGACAATGGGCCGAGCACCAGCGAACAGGAGTGGACGGAGATGATGCGATATCTGGGAGCGTTCGCAATGGCGGCGCCACTGCTCGTCGCCGTGGCGGCCGAACCGGTATCGGCCCAAAAACCCGGCGGCATCCTGAAAATGTACAGTCCCGACAGCCCGGCGAGCATGTCGATCCACGAGGAAGCGACCTTCGTCGCCGAGGGGCCGATGATGGGGGTGTTCAACAACCTGGTCATGTTCGACCAGCACGTAAAGCAAAACAGCCTAAACTCGATCGTACCCGATCTCGCCACCGGCTGGTCATGGAACGAGGACGGGACCGAGCTGACCTTGCCGTTGCGCGAAGGGGTCAGCTGGCACGACGGCAAGCCCTTCACGGCCAAGGACGTCCAGTGCACCTTTGACATGCTGACCGGGAAGGCGAGCGAGAAGCTCCGCGTCAATCCCCGCAAGTCGTGGTACCGGAACCTCGAAGCGGTGATCACCAATGGCGATTACGAGGTCACCTTCCATCTGAAGCGGCCGCAGCCGGCCTTTCTTATGGCTCTCGCCGGCGGGTTTTCGCCGATCTATCCCTGCCACGTTACGCCGCGCGACATGCGCAGCCATCCGATCGGCACTGGCCCGTTCAAATTCGTCGAATTCAAGCCGAACGAACGGATCACGGTGACGCGCAACCCGGATTACTGGAAAGCGGACCGGCCTTATCTCGACGGCATCGAGTATACGATCATACGGAACCTGTCGACCGCGACTCTGGCATTTGTCGCCGGGAAGTTCGATATGACCTTCCCCTATAGCCTCGAGGTGCCGCTGCTCCGGGACGTGAAGAACCAGATGCCACAGGCGATTTGCGAGTTGGCGCCGCTCGGCATCAGCCGCACACTGCTCATCAACCGGGACGTGGCGCCCTTCGCCAATTCCGATCTGCGGCGAGCAATGGCGCTCAGTCTGGACCGTCAGGCGTTCATCAACATCATTACCGAAGGGCAGGGCGACATCAGCGGAGCCATGCAACCCCCGCCCGAAGGGCTGTGGGGCATGCCGCCGAATCTGCTGAAGACACTGCCCGGCTATGACCCCGATGTGCAGAATAACCGCGCGGAAGCCCGCCGGCTGATGGGCAAGCTCGGTTATGGCCCCGCCAACCAGCTCAAAATAAAGCTGTCTGTGCGCGACCTGCCGTTCTTGCGGGATCCGGCGGTGATCCTGACCGACCAGCTGAAGGAGGTCTACATCGACGGCGAGCTCGAAACCATCGACACCACCAACTGGCTCCCCAAGATCATGCGCAAGGACTACATCGTTGGCCTCAACGGCCAGGGCGGCGGGGTCGACCCCGACCTCAGTCTCAATCTGGCTTACCGGTGCGGCGGCGAGCTGAACTATAACGGCTACTGCAGTCCCGAGGTGGACAAGCTGATCGATCAGCAATCCATCGAGGCCGACACCCAAAAGCGCAAGAAGCTGGTGTGGGAGATCGAGCGGAAGTTGGCGGAAGACGGCGCCCGGCCGATCATCTTTTACGACCGCCGCGCGACCTGCTGGCAACCCCATGTCAAGGGGTGGACGGTCATGGTCAACAGTATCTTCAACGGCTGGCGTATGGAGGACGTCTGGCTCGACAAATAGGCGCGCTAAAGGGAGACAGGGAGATGACGCTCAATCTGCGTGCCGCGGCGGCGGCGACTGCATTGCTGATAGCGATATCGGGCGGCGGGCCGGCATTGGCCCAAAAAGCCGGCGGCATCCTGAGGATGTACGACCCCGATAGCCCGGCGAGCATGTCGATCCACGAGGAGGCGACGATCGTTTCGGAGCGGCCGATG
>Ga0074045_10000317_pt1 | contig 47137 bp, 36 predicted proteins | sample BogForMeECP23OM2_FD_94442 | JGI IMG/M metagenome (GOLD analysis project Ga0074045, IMG submission 94442) | Bog forest soil microbial communities from Calvert Island, British Columbia, Canada - Bog Forest MetaG ECP23OM2 | ecosystem: Environmental > Terrestrial > Soil > Wetlands ... | reverse complement strand
CGTGTACGGACCGCGCCAGGATCCGTACTCGCCCTATAGCGGGGTGATCTCGATCTTCGCGCGCAATCTTGCCGAGGGGCAGCCGATCGTGTTGCACGGCGATGGTGGCCAGACGCGCGATTTCGTCCACGTGTCCGATGCGGTCGCTCACCTGCGGGCGGCGATGGACCTCCTGCGCAGCGATGGGACTGCGGCGGGTTCGGTGCTGAACGTGTGTACCGGGCGCGCGACGTCGATACGAGAGCTGGCATCGATGCTCGGCCGGCTCCGAGGGGCTGCCCTGCGGATACAGCATGGAAGCGCTCGACCGGGCGACATTCGCCAGTCACGTGGTGCACCGGAACGAGCGCTGGCGATGCTCGGGATCCGGGCCGAGGTGACGCTCGAGGTCGGTCTCGCCTCGCTTGCCTGAGGCTTCCGGCGGCTCGAAGTCCGACACCCCTGGCGCATCGGCGCTCGCACATACCGCGCTCCGGCTCTAGACTGCCGGAAAACATGGAGGGGGGAGGAATGCCGGACGACCTGAGCGGGCCGTCGGCCGCCGCGTCGCCGACTGGCCGCGCAGCACTGGCCGTCGCCGTGGAGATCGCCGCCGCGCGGGCGGTCGCGTCCGGCCGGGACAGCGCCATGGCGCGCCAGTTCGTGACGCTGTTCTGGAGCCATGTTCCCGACAGCGAGCTGGAAACGCGCTCGGCGGAGGCGCTCGCTGACGCGGCGATGGCGTTGTGGGAGTTCGCGACCGATCGCGTGCCCGGCCGCCCGACAATCGCTGTGGACGTCGGGCGCACGCCGCCTGTGGTGCGCGTCGTCAACGACGACATGCCGTTCCTGGTCGACAGCACGATCGCCGCGCTGAACGGGCTTGGCCTGACGGTCCGGCTCCTGATCCATCCGATCATGGCGGTGCATCGCGAAGCCGGCCGGCTGGTCTCGCTCGGCGACCATCCGCTGGCGTTCAAGGAATCGATGATGCACATCGAGGTCGATCGGCTTCCGTCCGATCGCGCCGATGAGGTCCGCACCCGGCTCGCGGAGGTGCTGTCGAATGTCCGCGCCGTGGTGCTGGACTGGCCTGAGATGCGCGGCGCCGCGTTGCGTCTCGCGTCCGGCATCACCAGCGGCGCCGCACCGGTGCCGATGGCGGAAGCCTCCGAGGCGTCGGCGTTCCTGCATTGGCTCGCCGACGACAACTTCGTCTTCATCGGGCTGCGCGATTACTGCTTCGCCGGTGACGAGATCGACGTCGTCGCCGGCAGCGGGCGCGGCCTGTTGCGCGACGACAATTACCGCGTGCTCGACGGACTGCGCCAGATCGTCCGGTCGTCGCCGGAGATCCAGGCCTTCCTCCACTCGCCGCGCCTGACGACGATCGCGAAGTCCAGCCGGCGCTCGCCGGTTCATCGGCCGGCGCTGATGGACACGATCGGCATCAAGACCTTCGACACCGACGGCCGCCCGAGCGGCATACGGCTGATGGCGGGCCTGTTCACGTCCGAGAGCTACACCAACAGCCCGCGTACGATTCCCATCCTGCGCCACAAGGTGAAGCGGTGCGTCGAATGGGCCGGATTTCCGCCGGGCAGCCACGACGCGCGCGCGCTGCAGCACATCCTCGATGCGCTGCCGCGCGACGACCTGTTCCAGTCCGACGAACGGACGCTGTTCGAGCTCGCGCTCGGAGTTCTTTATCTGCAGCAGCGTCAGCGCGTGGCGCTGTTCACGTTGCAAGACCCGTTCGAGCGCGGGATCACCTGCCTGGTGTTCGTGCCGCGCGAACGCTACGGCGCGGACGTGCAGCGCCGCATGGCGGCCATCCTGGAACGTGCCTTCGACGGCCGGCTGGATGCCGACGAAGTCCGGTTGGACGACAGCGCGCTTGCGCGCCTGCGTTTCCTGATCGCCACGCGTCCCGGTCAGGTCAGGCAGCCTGATCGCGCGGCGCTGGAGCAGGAACTCACGCAGGCGTCGCGTACCTGGCGCGACCGGCTTGAGGAAGCGCTGACCGCCGCTGACGGCGCCGCCCTGCTGACACGCTACGTCGGGGCGTTCCCTGCGGGCTACGTCGAGACCGGCTCCCCGGGCGACGCGATCCTGGATATCGCCGCCGCCGAGCGGTGCCTTGCCGGAGAAGGCCTGGTGACCCGTCTGACCGCGGGCGCGGAGGCCGGCACATTGCATCTGCGTACGATACGCGAAGCAGCGCCGCTGCCGTTGTCCGACATTCTCCCGGTGCTGGAAGACTTTGGCTTGCGCGTGCTTGGCGAGTCGCCGCACGAGTTGCGCCCGCGCGACGCCGCGCAGCCGTTGTGGCTGCAAGTCTTCGACCTGGCCTGGGACGGGCCGGAGCTGACGCTAAACGATGCCGCGCCGCGGTTTGCCGAGGCCTTCGGTGCCGCCTGGGCCGGCACGCTGGAGAGCGACGGATTCAATCGCCTTGTGCTGCGCGCCGGGCTGACCGCGCGCGAGACGACGATTCTGCGCGCCTGCTGCAAAGTGCTGCGGCAGGCGGGCAGCGGCTTCAGCCAGGCTTACATGGAGGACACGGCCGCCGCACATCCGGTCATCGCGCGCAAGCTGGTCGAATTGTTCGCCGTCAGCTTCGATCCCGCCTTCGCAGGCGACCGCGAGGCCGCACGCGACCGTCTGCGCGCGGACATCCTGGCAGCCTTGGATGCGGTTTCCGTGCTCGACGAGGATCGCATCCTGCGCTCGTTCCTCGATCTGATCTGGTCGGCGCTGCGCACCAATCACTATCGCGGCGGGCGTTCCAGCCTGGCGATCAAGTTCGCCAGCCGCGAGCTCGACCTGATCCCGAAGCCGAAGCCCTGGGCGGAAATCTACGTCTATTCGCCGCGCGCCGAAGGCTGCCACCTGCGCGGCGGCCCGGTGGCGCGCGGCGGCATCCGCTGGTCCGATCGGAAGGAGGATTTCCGCACCGAGATCCTCGGCCTGATGAAGGCGCAGATGGTCAAGAATGCGGTGATCGTGCCGGTGGGCTCCAAGGGCGGGTTCGTGGTGAAGCGACCGCCGGCGGCGCGCGACGCGCTGATGCAGGAAGTCGTGGCGTGCTACCGCACGCTGATCTCGGGTCTGCTCGACGTCACTGACACGGTGCGCGGCGACGCGGTCGTGCCGCCGCCCGACGTGGTGCGACGCGACGGCGACGACCCGTACCTGGTCGTCGCGGCCGACAAGGGCACCGCGACCTTCTCCGACATCGCCAATGGCATTGCGGCGGAATACGGATTCTGGCTCGGCGACGCCTTCGCCAGCGGCGGCTCGGTCGGCTACGACCACAAGGTCATGGGCATCACGGCGCGCGGCGCGTGGGAGGCGGTGAAGCGGCATTTCCGCGAGATGGGCCGCGACATCCAGACCCAGCCGTTCACGTGTGTCGGCGTCGGCGACATGTCGGGCGACGTGTTCGGCAACGGCATGCTGCTCTCGCGGCAGACACGGCTGCTCGCGGCGTTCAACCACCAGCACATCTTTATCGATCCGAACCCCGATACCGCCGCCAGCTTCGCCGAGCGCCAGCGGATGTTCGCGCTGCCACGCTCGACCTGGGCGGACTACGACCGGGCGGTGATCTCCGCCGGCGGCGGCGTGTGGGAGCGCGCAGCGAAGTCGATCCCGATCTCGCCCGAAGCGCGGGCCGCGCTCGACATCCAGGCGGAACATCTGCCGCCGGCTCAGCTCATCCAGGCGCTGTTGCGCGCCCCGGCCGATCTTCTGTGGTTCGGCGGCATCGGCACGTACGTGAAGGCCGCCAGCGAGACCAATGCGGACGCCGGCGACCGTGCCAACGACGCGCTACGCGTCGACGCGGCGATGCTGCGGGCGAAGGTGGTGGGCGAGGGCGCCAATCTCGCGTTGACCCAGCGCGGGCGCGTCGAATACGCGCTCGCCGGTGGCCGGCTGAACACTGACGCGATCGACAACTCGGCGGGTGTCAGCGCCTCGGACCACGAGGTGAACATCAAGATCGCGGTGAATGCGTTCGTCGACTCCGGCGTGCTGCCGGCCGACGAGCGCGCCGCTTTCCTTGGCGCCATGACCGACGAGGTCGCCGAGCTGGTCCTGCGCGACAACGTGCTGCAGCCGCTCGCTTTGTCCCTGGACGAGGCGGATGCGCCGGCGCTGCTCGACCGGCACGTGCGCCTGATGCGCGCGCTGGAGCGGGCCGGCCGGCTCGACCGTCGCATCGAATTCCTGCCGGACGAGGAGGCGCTGGCCGAGCGCGCGGCCGCGCGCCGCGGACTGACGCGGCCTGAGCTTGCGGTATTGCTCGCCACCGCGAAGATGGAACTGGACCCCGCGCTGGTCGCGTCCGATCTGCCGGATGCGCCGGAGATGGACCAGCTTCTCGTCGCCTATTTCCCGCCGCGCATGCGCACGGTCTCGCCGCGCGACCTCGCAGCCCACCGGCTCCGGCGCGAGATCGTGGCGACGTCGATCGCCAACGAGGTCGTCAACCGGATGGGCCCGGGTTTCGTGGTCGATCTCGCTGCGGCGAGCGGCCGGCCCTCGGCAGATGTGGCGCGTGCCTTCCTCACCGTGCGCGACGTGCTCGATCTGAACTCGATCTGGGATGCGGCGGAGGCGGCGGACGACGCCGCCCGCGCTCCGGTGATCATCCGTCTGCTGCTTGCGGTGCGGACGCTGGCCGAGCGTGCGGCGCGCCGCTTGCTGCAGCCCGGTGCGCCCGGTGTCGCCCGCTTGCGGGCCGGCGTCGCGGCGCTGTCCGCCGGGCTGGACCGAGGCGACCTGCTGCCGGCGGACGCCGCGCATGGACTCGCCGCGCGCGCCGAGGCGTGGCGCGCCGACGGCGTGCCGGATGCGTTGGCAGAGCGGGTCGCACGGCTGGATACGCTGGCCGCTGCCGTCGATATCGCCCGCGTGGGGAATGACGCTGCGGCCGCGCGTGCCTTCCTGGCGGCGGGCGAGACGTTGGGCCTGGACATGCTGCGCGGGCGGGCGGCGTCTGTGCCCGCAGCCACGCAATGGCAGCGGCAAGCGCTGGAGACGCAGGTCGAGGAGTTGCTCGACCTGCAATGCGCGGTCGCTGGTCGCGTCACCCAAGCCGGGGTCGAGCTCGACACATGGCTGGCGGGACGCGCTGGTTCCTGGGCACGTCTGCAGGAGACGCTGACCCAGGTGCGCGCGGCGCCCAGGCCGGACCTGTCAATGCTGGTGGTCGCGTCGCGTCAGGTGCGCGCGTTGCTCGCCGCGGATTAGAGCAATTTCAAACTGAGTGCGATCGCACTCACGTTGGTCTCGTCATGGTCCGCGCAGGCGGACCATGACGTTGAAAAGTAGCGCGAACATACCCAGGCTGAAAACGCTCGAGAACGGCTTCAGCCTGACGGGGACTCGCCTGGGACCAGGTCGTTCCACTATCGTCATGGCCTGGGTTGTCCCCGCTAACTACGATTTTCTTCCTTGCCAGCGCCGGCCAGACCATCGCGGCCGGCGCGTCCCGGCAGTCTAGAAACTAAACCTAGACACCGGCTCACATTCAGGCCTATTATCCTGGCCGGCTTTTGTGCGACCCCCAAAACTGAAAGGAGGGGCTGATGTTCGACTTCCTGCCGCCCTTCCTCAAGCGGCTCTACCGCAGCCTCCTCAACGCCACGCCGTATGCACGCGCCACCCGCGTGCCCGCCGAGCCCGATCCCACGCCCGACATCGCCGTGTCCATGCGGCTGCCGCCGCCTCCGCGCCTTGCGGACGCCCCGCCCGCCCCCGCCGCCGGGGGTCTGGGCCAGCCTCGGCTGGGCGCGCTGGCGCGAACGCCGCGCCGCCGAACCCACACCCTGGTTCATCGCCGAGCGGCGCGCGGCCGAGGCCAGGCTCGTGCGCGCCCACGCAAGCAAGCTGCGCCGCATGGCCCAGCGCCACAGCGCCCGCCTGCGCGACCGCCAAATGGCCCGCGACGCCGCAGGGCCGACACGCGAAGCGCCGTCCGCCGTCTCGCCCGGGACAGAAGCGGCGGACTGCCGTCGGCCCGACACCGTCGAACCACCGCCGGACGCGCACGCGCCCACGCGCATTCCGCGCGGGCCGCCCGGCGGCGCGACCATCATCAACATCGGCGCCGGGCGGCCGACGATTCCGCCGCCAGGCGCGCGCAAGGACGGCACCGCGAACGGCTGCGCCGACAGTGACCCCGCTCTACCCCGCGTCTTCGGGAATGACGGTCATGCTGCGGCGTTCGCCCTGGCGCAGCACGTCGATGGAAGTCTCGATTCCGGCGCGCTCGCCGCTCAGCCGCCGGTGCAGATCGTCGACGCCCGAGATCTGCTCGCCGGCGAAGCTCAGGATGAGATCGCCCGGCCGCACGCCGGCGCGCGCAGCGGGTCCGCCGTCGGTGACCTCCGTGGCCAGCACGCCGGTGCGGAACGGCCAATCGAGCGCGCGGCGGAGGCGGGTTTCGATCGGCACGGTCTGCGTGGTGACGCCGAGCCGCGCGCGCTTGACCCGCCCGTCGCGCATCAGCCGCAGTGCCACGTCCGACGCGGTGTCGATCCCGATCGCGAAGCAGATGCCCTGCGCCGGCCGGATCATCGCCGTGTTGATGCCGACGACGAGGCCCGCGCCGGACACCAGCGGGCCGCCGGAGTTGCCGGGATTGAGCGGTGCGTCTGTCTGGATCACGCTCTCGATCAGGCGCCCGGAGCGGGCGCGCAGCGTGCGGCCGAGCGCGCTGACGATGCCCGCGGTCAGCGTGCACTGAAAGCCGAGCGGGTTGCCGATCGCGACCACCAGCTCGCCGACGTGCAAGGATGCCGACCGCCCAAGGTCGGCATGCGGAAGCCCGGTGCCGGATAGGCGCAGGACGGCGATGTCGGTGTCCGGATCGTCGCCGACGAGCGAGGCCGCGAACTCCCGTCCGTCGGTCAGCGACGCGCGCACGCCGGTCGCGCCGGAGACGACGTGGCTGTTGGTCAGCGCGTATCCGTCGGGCGTGAAGACGATGCCGGAGCCCTGGCCGTGCCGCGCGCGGCCGGGCAACTCCGCCATGACGTGCAGAACCGCGGGTGCGACGCGCTCGTAGGCCCCGATGACGCGGGCTGAATACGGGTCGAGCGTGTCGTCCGCATCAAGGGCGGATGGAATCGGGTCGCGTGGCATGGGCGTCCGTCGGTTTCAGGCTCGGCCAGATGGTGCGTGCTGCCGTCCCGCGTCACCTGCCCAGGTGGCCGGGAAGCGGTCAGAGGGCGGGTACTGGCGCTGCCGGCTGCAACGAGTACATCCGGCACGATCCGAAGCCCTTGGCCATCGGCTGGATGCCGACGTAATCGCATCGCCAGTCCGCGCCGTCGGCGCAGGCGAGCGCCGCCGCGAACTGCTCCGTGACATACGTCTCGCCGGGCGGTGTGACCGGCTCGATGCGCGCGGTGCGGATGACCTCGGTGCCGCAGTAGCGGTGCCGTCCGATCACCCGATCGAACATCCGCCGAACCGGTCCGGCATGGGCCGATATGCGGAGCTTCAGATGGCCCGGCAGTCCCACGGATTGCAGACGCGCGGGCGACAGCACGCCATGCATGCCGAGGCTGCATGCGGCCGCCTCGCGCACGGACCCGAGTACGACGTAGATTCCGTCGCCGGCGGTCTCGACATAATCGATCGACGGGGCACGAGCCGCGAGCGCGTCGGCGAAGCCGCCGATCACGTGCTCGATGAACAACAGCTGACCGGCCTCGTCGAGGCGGCTGAACCCGTTGACGTCTCCGAACAGCAGCGCGCGCCAGACCCGGTCCCCCGGCTTCACATCAGCCGACCGCTGACTCGCCCGAAGCATCGCCTCCTCATGTCCGTCGTCGAGCGACATCTCGATTTGCCCGCCTGCCCCAGCCGCGGCACGCCAGACCGGAGCGGCCAGACCCGCGCCGCGCAACAGTGCCGTACCGCGCGCTTGCTGGTGCGCGAGCAGGGCCAGAGCCGCCTCGTCGGGCCGCCCTTCCGCCGTCACGTAGGCGGCGGTCGATGCCGCGGCGACCGTCGCGTCGAACAGCGCCGGGTCGACGCCGGGGGCCAGCGCGTCGCGGCAAGCGGGAAGCGCACATGGCAGCACCAATTCCACCTGCACGCCGTCGAGTTGCAGGCGATGGGCGATGGCGACGTCGGCGGCCGACAGAACGGGACCGATGGCCAACGCCTGCTGCCGTTGCACGTGACGGCCATCCAGTGCCGCGATCAGCGCGCCAGCGGCATCCGCAGACGCCGAGGGGTCTGCCGCCCAGTACAGGATCATCGGCGGAGCAGGCCCGCGGACCGTCGCAGGCGTCAGGCCGAGCGCCGGGATCAGCCATTGCAACTGCCGCCGTGCCGTGCCGATCGCGCGCATGTTCTCGCCGGCCGCCGTCGCGCCCCGGGCATAGGCGTCCCCGGCCGCATCGACATCGCCGAGTATCAGCAGGGCTTCCGCCTCGGTGAACATCGTCCAGACGTCGGGCGGTTGCGACCGGGCGCGTGCCAACGCCCGCTCGGCATGGTCTTTCGCCGCGGTCAAGTCGCCCGAGAGCGCCGACAGGGACGCTGCATTGATTGCGGGGTAGTAGCTGCCGCCAGACGCGTCGGCTGCCGCGTACGCGGCAGCCGCCTCGAGCGCGGTGCGCCGGCGCTCGGCGCCCTGCTGGCGCAACGCCTTATCCTTCAGCAGTCTCGCCCGCAGTGTCTTCAGATCGAGCGCGAGGTCAGGCTCGGCCTTGTCGATGCGGTCCTGTTCCAGCCGGTTCAACCGCTGGGTCGCGCCGGCAATGGCCCCCAGATTCGCCAAGGCGAAGATCGCCTCGTACTCGAGCTGCAGCTCGTCGGGCCAAGTCTCGAGTGCGTGGCAGGCCTGATCGTAGGCCGACAGAAAGTCGAGCCGCCGTGTCGATTGGCGAATGGACCGCAATGTTTCGTTGAGCGACGCTGCGTCCGGCATAAGGCGCAGCATAGTCGCCCGAAGATCGGCCGGGTCAAGCTCTGCGCGACCGACGCCGAACGTACAATCGATCTTCCCCGGACAGCGGAAACGGAGTTCATTCGGCCTCGGACCGGCGTCGGCCGGCGGCCCGAATGGGAGGTGAACGATGGTCAGCAGGACAATCGTCGCGGCGGTGGCGTTGGCGATGATCGGCGGCATGGGCGCGGCGCGGGCGAAGACGCTCGTCTACTGCTCGGAAGGTTCGCCGGAGAGCTTCAACCCGATGCTGAACACCACGGGGACCACCTTCGACGCCAACCACCCGATCTATGACAAGCTCGTGGAGTTCAAGCCGGGGACGACCGAGGTCGAGCCCGACCTCGCCGAAAGCTGGGACGTCTCGCCCGACGGCAAGACGTACACGTTCCACCTGCGGCATGGCGTGAAGTGGCAGTCCAACGCCGACTTCAAGCCCGCGCGGGACTTCAACGCCGACGACGTGCTGTTCACCTTCGACCGCCAATGGAAGGCGGACGACCCGTTCCACAAGGTCTCGGGTGGACACTATCCGTATTTCGGCGACATGGGCTTCGACAAGCTGCTCGCGTCGATCGACAAGCCGGACGACTACACCGTCCGCTTCACGCTCAATAAGCCCGAGGCGCCGTTCCTGGCCGACATGGCGATGGATTTCGCGTCCATCCAGTCGAAGGAATACGCCGACGCGATGCTGAAGGCCGGCAAGCCGGAGTCGATCGACCAGCACCCGATCGGCACCGGCCCGTTCGAGCTGCTGCAGTACCAGAAGGACGCGATCATCCGCTACCGGCCCTTCGCCGGCTACTGGGGGGAGAAGCCGAAGCTGACCGGCCTCGTCTTCTCGATCAGCACCGATCCTGCGGTGCGGCTCGCGAAGCTGCGCGCCGACGAATGCCAGGCGATGGCCTTCCCGCTGCTGTCGGACCTAACGTCCATCAAGTCCGATCCCAACCTGCAGCTGATGCAGCAGCCCGGGATGAACATCGGCTATCTCGCGTTCAACAACCAGAAGAAGCCATTCACCGACCAGCGTGTGCGGCTGGCGATCAACATGGCGATCGATCGCGGCGCCATCCTGCAGGCGATCTACCAGGGCGCGGGGACGGAGGCGACGAACCTGATCCCGCCGACGATGTGGTCGTGGGACGGCAACATCCAGCAATACCCGCACGATCCGGACAAGGCGAAGAAGCTGCTCGCCGACGCCGGCTTCCCGGAGGGCTTCGAGACGACGCTGTGGGCGATGCCGGTCCAGCGCCCCTACAACCCCGATGCGAAGCGGATGGCGGAGCTGATGCAGTCCGACCTCGCCAAGATCGGCATCAAGGCGAAGATCGTCAGCTACGAATGGGGCGAATATATCAAGCGCACCCAGAACGGCGAGCATGACATGGCGCTGCTCGGCTGGACCGGCGACAACGGCGATCCCGACAACTTCTTCGTCCCGCTGGCGAGTTGCGACGCGTCGCGTCCCGGCGGCGGCAGCGCGTCGAAGTGGTGCGATCACCGGTTCGACGAGGTGATCGAGAAGGCGGCGGCGACCAGCAACCACGACGAGCGGGTGACGCTGTACCAGCAGGCCCAGGTCATCATGCACGAACAGGGCCCGTTCTTCCTGATTGCCCACTCGATCACCTTCATGCCGCTGCGCAAGAACGTCGAGGGGTTCGTCATGAGCCCAATGGGCCGGCACGACTTCAACTTCGTCGACCTGAAGTAGGCGACGCTTGCTGCGCTTCGTCCTGCGGCGGATCGGCCTGATCGTCCCGACCTTCATCGGCGTGACGTTCATCAGCTTCATGCTGATCCACGCAGTGCCGGGCGACCCGATCGAAGTGCTGGCCGGCGAGCACGGGATCTCGCCGGCCCGCCACGCCGAGTTGATGCACCAGTACGGCTTCGACCGGCCGCTCTGGCAGCAGTTCGTCAGCTACGACGTCGGGCTCGTCGAAGGACATCTCGGCACCTCGATGGTCACGCACGCCTCGGTGTGGTCGGAGTTCGTGCAGCTGTTTCCCGCCACGATCGAACTGGCGACCTGCGCCATCCTGTTCGCGACCGTGATCGGCATGCCGCTCGGCGTGCTGGCGGCGGTGCGGCGCGGATCGGTGTTCGACTACGGGCTGATGAGCCTGTCCGTCACCGGGGCGTCGATGCCGATCTTCTGGCTCGGCCTGATGATGATCCTGATCTTCTCCGTCGCCCTCGGCTGGACGCCCGTCTCCGGGCAGATCGGCGACGCCTACTACGTGCCCCAGGTCACGGGATTCATGCTGATCGACAGCCTGTTCTCGGATGATCAGGGCGCGTTCTGGTCGGCGGTCAGCCACCTGATCCTGCCCACCATGGTCCTCGGCACCGTCCCGCTCGCGGTCGTCGCGCGCATGACCCGCTCGTCGATGCTGGAAGTGCTGGGCGAGGACTACGTCCGTACAGCCCGCGCCAAGGGACTGAGCGGGCCGCGCGTCGTCGTGGTGCATGCGTTGCGCAACGCGCTGATCCCGATCGTCACCGTGATCGGCCTTCAGGTCGGCGCGCTGCTCTCGGGCGCGATCCTGACCGAGACCATCTTCTCCTGGCCCGGCGTCGGCCACTGGCTGGTCAACAGCGTCTACCAGCGCGACTACGCGGTGTTGCAGGGCGGCGTGCTGCTGGTGGCTTCGGTGGTCATGCTGGTCAATCTCGGCGTCGACCTGACCTACGGCGTGCTCAACCCGCGGATCCGCCGCTGATGCCGTCCGACGACGCCCTCGTCATGGCGACCGTCGCGCCGGACATCGAGCCCGGCGCCGCCAGGCTGGTCTGGCGCGCCTTCGCCGAGAATCGCGGCGCGGTGGTGGGCCTCGTCGTGATGGCGGTGCTGGTCCTGCTCGCGGTCTTCGCCGATTTCGTCGCCCCGCATTCGCCCATCGAGCAGTTCCGCCAGCACTTCCTCGCACCGCCGTTCTTCCAGGCCGGCGGCAGCACGGAGTTCCTGCTCGGCACCGACGACGTCGGCCGCGATATCCTCTCGCGCCTGATCTACGGGGCGCGGCTGTCGCTGCTGATCGGGCTTGCGGTGGTGGCGTTGGCGCTCTCGCTCGGCACCGTGCTCGGCCTCACCGCGGCGTTCAGCGGCGGCGTGGTCGATACCGCGATCATGCGGCTGATGGACATCCTGCTGGTCTTCCCGAGCCTGCTGCTGGCGATCGTCATCGTCGCCATCCTGGGACCCGGCCTGTTCAACGCGATGATCGCGGTCGCCATCGTCTCACTGCCCGGCTACACGCGCCTTTCGCGCGCGGCCGCGCTGTCGGAACTCGCGCGCGACTACGTCACCGCCACACGCTGCGCGGGCGCCGGCCGCCTGCGGCTGATGTTCGATACCGTTCTGCCGAACTGCATGGCGCCGCTGATCGTGCAGGCGAGCCTCGGTTTCGCATCCGCGATCCTGGACGCGGCGGCACTCGGCTTTCTCGGCCTCGGTGCGCAGCCGCCGACGCCGGAATGGGGCACCATGCTCTCCAGCGCGATGCAGTTCTACCAGCGTGCGTGGTGGCTGCTCGCATGGCCGGGGCTGGCCATCCTGATGACGGTGCTCGCGTTCAACCTGGCCGGCGACGGACTGCGCGACGCGCTCGATCCGAAGTTGAAACGCTGATGCCGCTGCTCGAAATCCGCAACCTCGCCGTCACGTTTGCGACCGGGCGTGGTCCGCTGCGCGCGGTGGACGGCGTCGACGTGGACGTTGAGGAAGGCGAGATTCTCTGTGTCGTCGGCGAGTCCGGATCGGGCAAGAGCGTCTCGATGCTCGCGGTCATGGGCCTGATCGCTCACCCGGGCCGTGTCACCGCCGACCGGATGCGCTTCGGCGCCACCGATCTTCTGGGCATCTCCCCGCGCGAGCGCCGCCGCCTGGTTGGCCGCGACATCGCGATGATCTTCCAGGAGCCGATGAGTTCGCTGAACCCGTGCTATTCGGTCGGCTGGCAGATCGGCGAGATGCTGAGGACGCATCATGCGGTGCCGGAGCGTCAGGTGCGCGACCGCACGGTGGAGTTGCTGGACCAGGTCGGCATCCCCGCCCCCGCGACCCGGCTGCGCGCCTTCCCGCATCAACTCTCCGGCGGGATGAACCAGCGCGTGATGATCGCGATGTCGATCGCCTGCAACCCGCGCCTGCTGATTGCGGACGAGCCGACGACCGCGCTCGACGTCACCATCCAGAAGCAGATCCTTGAACTGCTGGTCGGGCTGCAGCGTAGCCGCGGCATGGGGCTGGTGCTGATCACCCACGACATGGGCGTCGTCGCCGAAACGGCGCAGCGCGTGCAGGTCATGTACGCCGGACAGGTGCGCGAGGAACGCGAGACCGATGCGCTGTTCGCCGCTCCGCGCGATCCCTACACGGCGGCACTGCTCGACGCGCTGCCGGAGCGCGCGATCGGCCGACGCCGTCTGCCGACCATCCCCGGCGTCGTACCCGGGATCGACGACCGCCCGACGGGCTGCCTGTTCAATCCGCGCTGCCGGTTCGCGACCGAGCGTTGCGTCCGCGAACCGCCGGCCTTCGCCGGCCCGCCCGGCGCCCGCACGCGGTGCCATTACCCGCTCGACGAGCAGGGCGTTCCGACGAACGACCATCCGCTGCGCATGGCGAGCGTGGCATGACCGTGCTGATGGAAGCGCGGGGCGTGCGCCGTTACTACGACGTGCGCGGCGGCATGTTCGCCAAGCATGGCGTGGTCAAGGCGCTCGACGGCGCCTCGTTCGAACTCTACCCCGGACGCACGCTCGCGGTGGTGGGCGAGTCCGGTTGCGGCAAATCGACACTCGCGCGCATCGCGACGTTGCTCGAGCCGCCCAGCGAGGGCGAGCTGCTGATCGACGGCAAACCCACGGCCGGCGCCACGGGCGCCGAGCGCCGGCACCTGCGCCTGACGGTGCAGATGGTGTTCCAGAACCCCTATGGCTCGCTCAATCCACGCAAGACCGTGGGCGCGATCCTGGAGGAGCCTCTGGCAATCAACCGCCTCGGCAACCGGCGGCAACGGCAGGACGCCGCGCGCGCCATGATGGCGAAGGTCGGGCTGCGGCCCGAGCAGTACGGCCGCTACCCGCACATGTTCTCCGGCGGCCAGCGGCAGCGCGTCGCGATCGCCCGCGCGCTAATGCTGAACCCGCGCGTGGTGGTCGCGGACGAGCCGGTCTCGGCGCTGGACGTGTCGATCCAGGCGCAGGTGCTGAACCTGATGATGGACCTGCAGGAGGAGTTCGATCTCGCCTACCTGTTCATCAGCCACGATCTTTCGGTGGTGCGTCACATCGCGCACGACGTGATGGTGATGTACTGCGGCCGCCCGGTGGAGATGGCGTCGAAAGACGAGCTGTTTTCGGCGCCCCGCCACCCGTACACCCGCGTGCTGCTGGCCGCGACGCCCTCCGTCGATCCCAGCCACCGCAATACCACCGCGGTGATCAGGGGCGAGCTTCCGTCGCCGCTGGACCCGCCCGCCGGCTGCGCCTTCCGCACGCGCTGCCCGTTCGCCACCGAGCGCTGCGAAGCGGAGCGGCCGGATCTACGCGACGTGGATGGCAGCCTCGTCGCATGCCACTACGCCGAACAGATCGGGCGGTTGCCTGATGCGGCAGAAGCCGCCTCTCCGCCCCAATAGGCGTCAGCAAGACAAGCGCTGATCAGAACGGCCGGTCGCCCTTGATCGTGACCCGATTGCCGGAGCGCACCTGCGGGAAGTAGTCCCACAGGGCCAGGTGCTGCGCGCACCGATTGTCCCAGAAGGCGACGCTGTCGACCTGCCAGCGGAAGCGCACCTGGAACTCGGGTCGCTCGGCGTGCTGGTACAGGAAGTTCAGCACCGCGTCGCTTTCCTCCTCGGGCAGCTCGTTGATGCGGTAGGTGAAGCCGCGATTGACGAACAGCGCCCGGCGGCGTGTGACTGGATGCGTCCTGATCACGGGGTGGGTTGCACTGGGAAACCGGCGGCCGGTGTCGTCCACCCCGAGAAGCGCGTTGGCGCGGCGATAGTAGCGTTCGCCCGAATGCAGCGCGGTCATCCCTTCGAGGAACGATTTCATGCGGTCGGACAGGGTGTCGTAGGCCGCGTACATGCTGGCGAACAGCGTGTCGCCGCCGCACGGCGGCACTGTGTGCAGATGCAGGATGCTGCCCATCGGCGGCTCCGGATCGCACGACACGTCGCTGTGCCACTCCTCGCCGGCGATGCGCTTGGACTTGGCATCGGCGTGGACGGGCATGATCTCGGGATGTCCCGGTGGGCCGGGATTGTTCGGATGGATGTGCAGCTCGCCGAACAGCCGGCCGAACGCTTTCTGGCTGTCGAGCGTGAACCGCTGATTGCGGAAGAACAGCACCTGGTGGTCGGCCAGCGCACGATGCAGCTCGTCGACCTGACGGTTGCTCAGCGAATGCGTGATGTCGACGTCTGAAACCTCGGCGCCGATGCGCGGTGTGACCGGCCGGACGGTGATCGCTTGGTAGCCTTCGCTCATGCTTCCCTCCGTCGCCGTCCGTGACCGGATACTCAGCGATCTGGTCTCGTCCGTCAAAACATCGGCCATCCAGCTGTGGTTGCAGCTCGGCTTCCCCTACGTGCTCTCCGGTGGCGCGATGAACGTGCCGGTATCGAAGAACCGCTCCATCGTCGCCTCCGCCGGTCCCGTGTCGATGCCCTGCTGCCGCAGCCACGCATCGTCCAGGTGCGTGCTCCGGTAGCGCTCGCCCGAATCGCATAGTAGCGTCGCCACCGATCCTCGCTCACCCCTCGCGCCCATCTCGGCGATGATCTGCGCCGCTGCCCACAGGTTGGTGCCGGTCGAGCCGCCGCACGACCGGCCGATGCGGCGCGACAGCACGCGAGCGGCCGCTATGCTCGCCGCATCCGGCACGGCGACCGCGCGATCGATCAGCGTCGGGATGAACGAAGGCTCGCACCGCGGGCGTCCGAGGCCTTCGATCAGCGACGGCGGCCCGTCGTAGGTGCAGACACGCGCGTCGGCGAGATGGCGGTGGAACACCGATGCCTCCGGGTCGGCGAGGCATAGCCGTGCCGCCAGCTGCCGGTAGCGGATGTAGCGGCCGAGCGTGGCCGAGGTGCCCCCGGTGCCGGCGCCGACGACGATCCAGGCCGGCACCGGATGCTCCTCGCGCTGCATCTGGCTGAAGATCGACTCCGCGATGTTGTTGTTGCCCCGCCAGTCGGTCGCGCGCTCGGCGTAGGTGAACTGGTCCATGTAATGGCCGTCCAGCTCACGCGCGAGGCGGGCGCTCTCTGCATACATTTCCGCGGGGCTGTCGACGAAATGCGTCTCGCCGCCGTGGAATGCGATCTGCGCGATCTTCTCGGCCGACGTGGTGCGCGGCATGACGGCGACGAAGCGCAGCCCGAGCAGTCTGGCGAAATACGCCTCCGAAACCGCGGTCGAGCCGCTCGACGCCTCGACGATGGAGGTCTGCGGGCCGACCCAGCCGTTGCAGACGCTGTAGAGGAACAGCGAGCGGGCAAGCCGGTGCTTGAGGCTGCCCGACGGGTGGGTCGACTCGTCCTTCAAGTATAGCGCGACGCCGCGCATGCCGGGAAGCGGCACGCGGAGCAGATGCGTGTCGGACGAGCGGTTGAAGTCGGACCCGATGGTCTGGATCGCGTGGACCACCCACGACCGGTCCGCGGGGCTTGGCATCCTGGGGTCTCCGTCGCTCTCCGGAACCTGCACGAGGACCGGCCGGCTCGCAGCCTGTGTTCCGCGGCGGCGCACGCGACCGCACGACGATCGATGGTCCGGCGCCTGATCGGTATTACTATCGCGGCAACGGCGGCGGGCGCCACGGTCTATAGGGCGCGCCGGCGGATCGGGAGCAACACGATGAGCATCAAAAGCACGCATTCCGACATGCTCGGGAACCACCGCCTGCATCCGGAAACGCTGATGCTGGGCTACGGCTACGACCCGGCCCTCTCCGAAGGGTCGGTCAAGCCGCCGGTCTTCCTGACATCGACCTTCGTGTTCCGCAGCGCCGAAGACGGGCGCGACTTCTTCGACTACATGGCCGGACGCAGGCCGGTGCCTGCCGACATCTCGCCCGGCCTCGTCTATTCGCGGTTCAACCATCCGAACAGTGAAATCGTCGAGGACCGGCTCGCCGTTCACGAGGGGGCGGAGCGCGCGCTGGTCTTCTCCTCCGGCATGTCGGCGATCACCACGGCGTTGCTCGCGCATGTGCGGCCCGGCGACTGCATCCTGCACAGCCAGCCGCTGTACGGCGGAACCGAGACCCTGCTGCACAAGACGCTCGCGCCGTTCGGCATCGCGGCCGAAGGCTTCGTCGACGGGTTGGATCCGTATGCCATGGAAGCGGCGGCGGAGTGTGCCTGCGCGCGGGGCCGCGTGTCCGCCATCCTGGTCGAGACGCCGTCCAACCCGCTCAACACGCTGGTCGACCTGTCGGCCGTGGCCGCGCTCGCGCACCGGCTGGAACAATCGCGCGGCCTGCGGCCGATCACGCTGTGCGACAACACGCTGCTCGGGCCGATCCATCAGAAGCCGCTCGCGCATGGCATCGACGTGTCGCTGTATTCACTGACGAAATATGTCGGCGGACACAGCGACCTGATCGCCGGTGCGGCGATCGGATCGGCGCGCGCCATCGCTCCGTTGCGCACGCTGAGGAGCGCGATGGGAACGCAGCTCGACCCGCATTCGTGCTGGATGCTCGGCCGCTCGCTCGAGACGTTGTCGTTGCGGGTCAACCAGGCCGCGCGTTCTGCCCGAACGGTCGCCGCGTTCCTGCGGACGCATCCCAAAGTCGAAGCGGTCCACACGCTCGCCGATCTGCCGCCGGACGACCGCGTGGGGCGGGTCTTCGATCGGCAGTGCACCGGTCCGGGATCGACGTTCAGTATCGAGGTCGAGGGCGGGCAGCCGGCGGCCTTCCGTCTGCTCAATGCGCTGCGGATCTTCAAGCTTGCGGTCAGCCTGGGTGGCACCGAATCGCTGGTGTGCCACCCGGCCAGCACGACGCACTCGGGCATCGATGCGGCGACGCGCGAACGGATCGGCGTGACCGAAAGCCTGATCCGCTTCAGCATCGGCGTCGAACACGAGGACGATCTGATTGCGGATCTGTCTCAGGCGCTTGGCATGCTGTGATCGCCTGCGAGCGTTCCGCGATCCGCGCCGAGGGCTGCATCGGGTTTCAGCCCGACGCCGCTGAGCTTGCGGCGCCGTGCCTCGGTCATCAGCCAGGTCACCATCTCCGCCGCGGCCGCGCAGGACAGCCCGTCCGGGTGGATGTTGGAGACGCAGTTGCGTTCGGCATCGCGCCGCCCCACGCGCGGCTGCCACGTCAGGTAGACGCCGAGACTGTTGGCGACACTCAGTCCCGGACGCTCGCCGATGAGGATCGCGCAAACCCGGGCGCCGAGCACCTCGCCGATCTCATCGCCCAGTGCGACGCGTGCCTGGGTGGCGATCACCGTCGGCGCGATCGACCAGTCCTTGAGCCTATCGCGGCAGGTCTGCAGAAGCTGCGGCGCCGATTGCTGCACGCCGATCGACGACAGGCCGTCCGCGATGACGAATACGGCGTCCCAGCCGCCCGCGGGCCGCGCCTCGGCGCTCAACGCACTGCGGGATTCCGCGTCCAGCATGCGGCCGAGATCGGGTCGCCGAAGGTAGGTCTCGCGACCGCCGGCGGCGCTGCGCACGATGCGGGCGGGACCGACCGCGCGCCTGATCGCCTCGACATCCAGCGGCGCGTGGACGGCGTCGCGCGCCCTGGCATGAGCGAGCTGGAAGTCGAGCATCGCGGCAAGCGGCGGCGCGTCGCCCCGGCGCCCCAAGCCGACCCGCGCGGGCGTCGCGGCGCGCAACGCGGCCCAGGGATCAGGCGGCGAAGACATCGGACTCGTCCGGACCCGACAGCAGCAGCGGCATCGAAGCGGGTTGGAACTGCCGCACCCGACCGGCGCGGTCCATCATCTCCATCCGCTCCAGCCACGCCTCGAACTCGGGCGCGGCGCGGACCTTCAGCGCTGAGCGCAGATAGAGCATGTCGTGGAACGACGCGCTCTGGTAGTTCAGCATCACGTCATCGGCGCCGGGCACGACGATGATGAAAGTCACGCCCGCAACCGTCAGCAGCGTGATCAGTGTGTCCACGTCGTCCTGGTCCGCTTCGGCGTGGTTGGTGTAGCACGCGTCACAGCCCATCGGCAGGCCGAGCAGCTTGCCGCAGAAATGGTCCTCCAGTCCCGCGCGGATGATCTGCTTGCCGTCGAACAGGTATTCCGGCCCGATGAATCCGACCACGGTGTTGATCAGTAACGGGGAGAACGCGCGGGCCACCGCGTAGGCCCGCGCCTCCACCGTCTGCTGGTCGATGCCGTGATGGGCGTCCGCAGACAACGCCGCACCTTGCCCGGTCTCGAAATACATCACGTTGCGGCCGACCGTGCCGCGCTTCAGCGACAGCGCGGCATCCTGTGCCTCCCGCAGCATGCCGAGGTTCACGCCGAAGCCGGCATTGGCCGCCTCGGTTCCGGCGATGGACTGGAACACGAGGTCCACCGGTGCGCCCCGCCGCATGATCTCGATCGTGTTGGTCACATGGGTCAGCACGCAAGTCTGCGCCGGGATGTCATGGCGCTGGCGCAGCTCGTCGAGCATCCCCAGCAGCGCGATGCAGGTGTTCACGCTGTCGCCGGCCGGATTGACGCCGATCACCGCATCCCCGGTCCCGAACAGCAGTCCGTCCAGCGTCGCCGCCGCCACGCCCCGCAGATCGTCGGTCGGATGATTGGGCTGCAATCGCGTGCCGAGGCGGCCGGGCAGGCCCTGCGTGTTGCGGAACGCGGTCGTGACCCGGCAGCGGCTGGCGACGGAGATCAGGTCCTGGTTGCGCATCAGCTTGCACACCGCCGCGGCCATTTCCGGCGTGATGGCGGGCGCGAGGCGCGCAAGCTGATCGGGCGTTGTCTCGTAGGACAGCAGCCAGTCGCGGAAGTCGCCGACCGTCATGTGCGACAGCGCCGCAAACCCCGCCGCGTCGTGTGTATCCATGATCAGCCGCGTGGTCTCGTCGGACTCGTATGGCACCAGCGGCTGGTCGAGGAACGTGCGCAGCGGCAGATCGGCGAGCACGGCGCGCGCGGCGACCCGCTGCGCGTCGGACTCGGCGGCCAGCCCCGCGAGCTCGTCGCCCGACCGGCGATGCGATGCCTTGGCTAGCACGTCGCGCAGGTCGACGAAGCGGTGCCGCTCGCCACGGAAGTCGCTGACGTAGCTCGGCATCCTCCGCCTCCCGCTCGCGTCGGCCTAGGTTGCGCCGCTCCGGGACCGGCCGACAAGCTGCGACAGCACGACCAGAACCGAGGACAGCACGATCATCACCGTCGAGATCGCCGCGATCGTCGGGTCGATCTGGTCGCGCAGCGCGTCGAACATCGCCCGGGTCAGTGTCGCGTTGTCGCCGCCGGAGACGAACATCGCCACCACCACCTCGTCGAACGAGGTGAGGAATGCCAGCACCGCGCTGGTGACGATCGCGAACTGCACCTGCGGCAGAGTCACCAGCCAGAACGCGCGCAGCCGCGACGCGCCGAGGCTGCGCGCAACCATCTCCTGGTTCAGGTCGAAGCTCTGCAGCGCGGAGGTCACGACCATCACGACCAGCGGGAGGGCCAGCATGCTGTGCGCGACCACCAGCCCGGCCAGCGTGTTCACCAGCCCGAGTTTGACATAGACATAGAACACCCCGATCGCGACCAGGATCACCGGCACCAGGATCGGCGTCAGCAGCATCGACCGCACCACGTGTGCCCAGCGACTACGCGAGACCAGCAGCCCGTACGCCGCCATCGTGCCCAACGGCACCGCGACCAGCATCGTCAGGAACCCTGCCTTCAGCGATGTGGCGGTCGCTTGCAGCCATTCCGGCGAAGCGAGATACGCTTCGTACCAGCGCAACGACCAGTGCTGCGGCGGAAACTCGAGGTACTGCGACGCCGAGAACGACATCGGAATGACGATCAGCGTCGGCAGGACCAGGAACGCCATGACGACGCAGGCGAGGGCATACAGCCACACCCGCGCGCCGTGCGTCACTTGCGTGCTGGATGCGGGAGCGCGCAGCCACCTCATGTGCCGTGCCCGCCGAGCAGCCGGTCCGCACCGGCCAGGCGCGATGCCGTCCACAGGATGCAGCCGGTCAGCACCATCAGCACGACGCCCAGCGCGCTGGCAGCACCCCAGTTGAAGAAGATCTGTACGTTCTCGGCAATCCCGTTGGCGACCATCACCACCTTGCCGCCGCCCAGCATCGCCGGCGTGACGTAGGCGCCGAGGCATAGGATGAACACCATCAGGCATCCCGCCGTGACCCCCGGCAGCGACAACGGGAAGAACACGCGCCAGAAGGTCTGCGTTGGCGATGCGCCCAGGTTCGCCGCAGCCTTCAGGTAGTCCACGTCGATCGCCCGCATGGACCCGAACACCGGCAGGATCAGGAACGGCAGCATGATGTGGACAAGCCCGATGAGCGTGCCGGTGAAGTTGTACACAAGGTCGAGCGGCTGCTGCCACAGCCCAAGCCGCATGCCCCAATGTTGATCAGGCCGTGCCGCTGCAAAAGCACCAGCCACGCGTATGTGCGCACCAGGATCGACGTCCAGAACGGCATCAGCACGCCCAGCATGCACAGGTTCGCGACGCGGCGCGGCAGTTGCGACAGCACATAGGCGAGCGGGTAGCCCAGCAGCACGCAGATCAGAGTAGTCATCGCGCTGATCTCGAACGTCGCCAGCAGGATGCGCACATAGGAAGGCTCGCGCAGCATGCGCGCATAGTTCACCCCGCTCAGGCTTCCGTCGTCGGCCAGGAACGACAGCCCGAACAGCCATCCGACGGGGATCACCAGGATCACCGTGACCAGCGCGAGCGCAGGCAGGCTCAGGCCGAACAGCGACAGACGCTCCGCGACCGCATCCCGCCGCAGCTCGACGAGGTTCGGCTCGATCGCGATGGCCGCCCGGTTCATGGCACGTCGTCGTCGGCCAGCAGGACGGTGTCCTCCAGGCTCAACCCGAGCATGATCGGCGCGCCGCGCTGCGGGATCGCCGCCATGGCGCCGCGCGTCGACGCGCACCGCGCGCCGATCCTGTCGCCCCCCGTCAGCTCAACCTGAAGCAGCACGCTGTCGCCCTGGTACACCACGTCCTGCACGCGGCCCTGCAGCACGTTCATGTGCTCGGGCGGCGACCCGTCCACGATCTGCAGCCGCTCCGGCCGCAGCATCAGCACGCGGCACCCGGCGGGCGCCGTCCCGTTCGGCAGCCTGAGGTTCCGCCCAGCGTGGCTGTAGCCGCCTTCGCACGGCTCGATCGGCAGGAACGTCGACTCGCCGATGAACTCGGCGACGAAGCGGCTGGCGGGGCGCTCGTAGAGGTGCTGTGGCGTGTCGACCTGCACGATCCGGCCGCGATGCAGCACCGCGATGCGGTCGGACATGGTGAGCGCTTCGCGCTGGTCGTGGGTGACATAAACCGTGGTCATCCCCAGCGTCTCATGCAGCCGGCGCAGTTCGATCTGCATGTGCTCGCGCAGCTGCTTGTCGAGCGCCGACAGCGGCTCGTCCATCAGCAGAACGCGCGGCTCGAACACGATGGCGCGGGCGAGGGCCACGCGCTGACGTTGGCCGCCGCTCAGTTCGTGGACGCGGCGGGTGCCGTACCCGCCGAGCCGCACCAGCTCCAGCGCCCGCTCCACGCGGGCGCCGGCTTCCTGCCGCGCAACACCGCGCAGCCGCAGCGGGAAGCCGACATTGGCCGCCACATCCAAGTGCGGGAACAGCGCATAGTTCTGGAACACCATGCCCAGGTTGCGCTTGTGGGGCGCCACCCGGATCATCTCCACGTCCCCGAACATCAGGCTGCCGTAGTCCGGCCGGATGAACCCGGCGAGCACCATCAGCAGCGTCGTCTTGCCCGACCCCGACGGCCCCAGCAGCGTCAGGAACTCGCCGCTGCTTATATCCAGGCTGACGTCGTCCAGCGCGTGCACGGGGCCATAGCGCTTGCTGACCTGCCGGATGCCGATCGGCAGCCCCTGGCGTTCCATTCAGGCCCGGCGGCTCATGCGGTCAGCATGTTCTGATACGCCTGAGATGCCTGCGCCTCGAACTTGATGTACCAGTCGATGTCGATGGGCAGCTGCAGTGCCTCGTTGGCCGGCGACGACGGCAGCTTCTTGGCATACGCGGCGTCGATGATCCCGAGGTCGTAGGCCTTCGTGTTGGTCGGCCCGTACGGGATGTACTTGGTCAGCTCCGCCTGGTACTGCGGCTTGCTGATCTCGGCGAGGAACTTCATCGCCAGGTCCTTGTGCGGCGCGCCCTTGGGGATCGCATACGCGTCATAGTCGAGCAGCGCCTGGTTGAACGTATACGCGACCTTGCCGCCGTCCTTGGCCACCGTGTCGAACCTTCCGTTCCAGCCGGTGATCATGTCCACCTCGCCGTCCTTCATCAGCTGCGCATGCTGCGCGCCCGAGGACCACCACACCGCGATGTGCGGCTTCAGCTCGGCGATCTTGCGGATCGCGCGGTCGATGCCCCCGGGTGCGGACAGCGTCGCATAGACCTTGTCCATCGGCACGCCGTCAGCCATCAGCGCCGGCTCCAGCGCGCCCGCCGCCGCGTTGCGGTACGACCGCTTGCCGGGGAATTTCTTGACATCCCAGAAGTCGGCCCAGTTCTGCGGCGGATGGTCGCCGTACGTCGCGGTATTCCATGCCATCACGGTGGAGAACACGTCGCCGCCGACGCAATACTTCTGCCACGTCCCGGGGATGAAGTTGGAGACGTCGATGACCTTGTAATCGAGTTCCTCCAGGATGCCTTCCGCGCCTGCATGCGCGGCGCTGCCGGAGCCGCTGGCGACCACGTCCCACGTCACCGCGCCCGCCTTCACCTGCAGCCGCAGCTGCGCGATGCCGGTGTAGGTGTCCTCCTTGACCGTGATGCCCAGCGCCTTCGCGGCAGGCTGGAACAGCGCCTTGCTTTCGGCGTCCTGATAGGCGCCGCCGAACGAGACGACGGTCAGGTCCTGCGCGGCGGCGGCCTGCATCGGCCGCAAGCCTACGGCAGCGACCGCCAGTGCCGAACCCAGAAGCGTCCTTCTCCGCATGACATCCTCCCTGTTGCGCGGGTCGCGCCCGCCGTTGTCATCGTTCGCTCAGTCCAGCGTGCTGGCCCGGTACACCGCACGTTCGAGCCACCCGGGGTCGATCGCGACTCCCCAGCCGGGCTCGCTGGGGATGGTCACGCGGCCGTCGCGCACCGCGTAGGGCGCATTGCGGAACAGGCCCTCCTGCCACGGATAGTAGTCCGGCCCCTCGATGGACAGCTCAAGGTATTTGCCGGCGTTCGGGATGGCGCCGAGCAGGTGCATGGTGAACAGCGTCACCATCGATAGGTTGGCGCTGTGCGGCGTGCACGGCAGGCCGGCCGCCGCGCCCATCGCCGCCACCTGCAGCGCGCGCGTCAGGCCGCCGATATAGCAGACGTCCGGCTGGATCACGTCGACCGCGTGCATCTCGATCATGTGCCTCCAGGTCGGCAGCATGCAGTCCTGCTCGCCGCCGGTCACGTCGATGCTCAGCGCCTCGGCCACTTCGCGAGTCTGCTCCAGCTCCCAGTAGAGGCACGGCTCCTCGTAGTGCGTCACGTCGTGGTCCTCGAGCATATGGCCGACTTCGATGGCGCGGCGGGGCGAGAAGCCGCTGTTGGCATCGACCAGCAGCGCCACCTCGTCGCCCATGACGCGGCGCATCGTGGGTACGATCTCCTCGGTGCGGCCCGGCCATTCGTCGACATCGCGGTTGCACTCGGCGCCGATGCGGAACTTGAAGGCGTCGAACCCGTGTCGCTCGCGTAGCCGCATCAGCCGGTCGGCCTCCGCCGCGGGCGTGATGTCGCGCTTCATCGACGACGCATAGGCGCGCAACGGCCGCGGCGTCCCGCCCAGCAGCGCGCACACGCTCTGTCCTTCGCTCTTGCCGCGCATGTCCCACAGCGCGGTATCCGGCCCGCACATTGCGCGGCACAGGTAGGAGCCGGGGAACTTGTGCTCGCGCAGCGGGATCAGCTCCATCAGTCCGGCGATGTCGTCCGCGTCGTGTCCCAGCGCCCAAGGTGCGACCTGCCGGTGCAGCACCTGCACGGAAATATCCGCGTTGTAGGTCGACACCTGCCCCCAGCCCTGCGCGCCGTCATCGGCGGTGACGCGGACGAAGCCCACGAACTCGGTGCAGAAGGTTTCGATGCTGCTGATCTTCATGCGCGCTCGCTTGGGGCGACTGGCCGGACGGTCGGCCCAAAAAGGAGGCTTCCAAAGGGCCATTCTGGGCATAAGCTGATACCACTTTGCCGGGGGGAAGGGGATCATGGTCAAGCGGGCAGGGGGCGCCTTGCTGCTGTCGGTCGCGCTCGACCACCAATCGGCCCACCCGCGCCGCTCGCCCGCTTCTGCATCGAGCTGTTGGACGTGAACGCGCTGGTGCTCGGGTTCGGCTGCGTCACGCCTGCCGAGGTCGGAGCCGGCGTCAGCGCGCTTCGCCGGGGACTGCAGGAGCTGGTGCCCCCGCGCCGGGTCGCCTGGGTTCGCCGGCCACCACGCGCAATTGGTATGGCGGACCGTCGAAAGTGGCTCTGCGCAGCGGATCGGCGCGCCCGCAGTCTGAGTGCGCATGGACGATCCGGACTACATCATCGTCGGCGCGGGCTCCGCCGGCTGTGTGCTGGCCAGCCGGTTGACCGAGAGCGGGAAGCACAAAGTGCTGCTGCTGGAGGCCGGCGGCAGCGACCGGCGCCTGTCGGTGCAGGTGCCGATCGGCTACGGCAAGCTTTTCTACGACCCTCGCGTCAACTGGATGTACCGAACCGAGCCCGACCCTGCACTCGCCGGCCGGCAGGGCTACTGGCCACGCGGCAAGGTCCTCGGTGGCTCCAGCTCGATCAACGCGATGGTGTTCATCCGCGGTCTGCGCGAGGACTTCGACGCGTGGCAGGCGGAGGGAAATCCCGGCTGGGGCTGGCACGACGTGCTGCCGTATTTCCGCAAGCTGGAGGACTTCGAGGGCGGTGCGGACGCCGTGCGCGGGGTCGGCGGCCCGGTGCACGTCTCGGATGTAACCGCCGCTTGCCATCCGCTGTGCCACGCGTTCTTGCGCGCCTGCGAGGAGATCGGCCTGCGCCGCTCGCCCGATCTGAACGGCGCGCAGCCCGAAGGGGTGGCGCACTACCAGATCACGACGCGCAACGGCCGGCGCATGTCGGCAGCGCGCGCCTATCTGTGGCCGGCGATGCACCGGCCGAATCTGCGCGTCGAGACGGGCGCGCACGTCACCCGCATCCTGTTCGACGCCATGCGTGCGGCCGGTGTCGGGTACCACCGCAACGGCACGCTCGGCGTCGCGCGCGCGCGGCGCGAGGTCATCGTGGCGGCCGGCGCGATCAACTCGCCGCAACTGCTGCAGCTTTCCGGCATCGGGCCGCAACCCGTGTTGTCCTCGCTCGGCCTCGACACCGTCCGCGACAGCCCCGCCGTCGGCCGGTACCTGCAGGACCATCTCTGCATCGATCATCTGTACCGCGCTCGAGTGCCGACCCTGAACGAGGACTTCGGCCGCTGGCGCGGCAAGCTGCGCGCGGGCCTTGCCTATGCGCTGCTGCGGCGCGGGCCGCTTGCCATCAGCGTCAATCAGGCGGGCGGCTTCGCCCGTTCGCGTCCGGACGCGGAGCGCCCGAACATCCAGCTCTATTTCTCGCCGCTCAGCTACACCCGCGCCGTGCCCGGCAAGCGGGCCCTGCTGCGCCCGGACCCGTTTCCCGGCTTCCTGCTCAGCGCCCAACCCTGCCGGCCGGAAAGCCGCGGCTGCGTCCAGATCGTATCGCCCGATCCTACCGCCGCACCGCGGATCGTGCCGAACTCGCTCGCCACCGAAGGCGACGTCCGCGACATGCTGGAGGCCACGAAGTTCCTCCGCCGCCTCGCCGCCGCGCCCGCGCTCGCCGCCGTCATTGCGGAGGAACTGAAGCCCGGCTCGGCGGTCCACACCGACGACGACCTGCTCGATGACGTGCGCCAGCGCGCATCGACAGTCTTCCATCCGGTGGGCACCTGTCGCATGGGACGGGGCATCGCCACCAGCGTCGTCGACGCCGCGCTCAGGGTGCACGGCGTGCAAGGCTTACGGGTGATCGATGCCTCGGTCTTCCCCGCGTTGACGTCGGGCAACACCAACGCGCCCGCGATCATGGTCGGCGAAAAGGGCGCCGATCTGGTGTTGCGCGATGCAAGATGACGATTTCCGCCCGCCGCGACGAGGTGACGCCGGATGCCGCACAGCCTGTTTGCAGACGACCTGAAGCTCACGCCCTATTGGTGGGACCGTGTGCCCCGGCCGGTGCTGCCCGAGACTGCGCTGCCCGCGAAGGTCGACGTCGTCGTCATCGGCTCGGGCTACACCGGCCTGAGCGCCGCGCTGCAGACAGCGCGGGGCGGGCGTTCGACCCTGGTGCTGGACGCCGAGCAGGCCGGCTTCGGCTGCAGCACGCGCAACGGCGGCCAGATCTCCACCAGCATCAAGCCGTCGTATGAGGAGCTGGCGCGGCGTCATGGTGCCGAGACGGCGGCCCGCATCGTCCGGGACGGACAGGCCTCGCTCGCCTGGGTCGGCGATTTTGTGGCGACCGAAGGCATCGACTGCGACTTCCGGGTCGTCGGCCGGTTCCATGCCGCGCACAGCCCGCGCCACTACGAGGACCTCGCGCGCCACGTGCAGAACCAGCCCAAGGGCCTCGAGGTCGAGGCGCACGTCGTGCCGCGCAGCGAACAGCGCAGCGAACTCGGCAGCGACGCCTATTTCGGCGGTGTCGTCTATGCCCGGCACGCGTCGATCGACCCGGCCCGCTTCCACCAGGGCATGCTCGATCGCGTGCTCGCGGCAGGAGCGGGCGTGGTGGCGAACTGTCCGGCGACGGCGTTGCGCCGCGAGAGCGCCAGCTTCCACGTCGAGACGCCGCGCGGCTCCGTCATGGCCCGCGAGGTGGTCGTCGCGACCAACGGCTACACCGGCCGCCTTACGCCATGGCTGCGGCGCCGGGTGATCCCGATCGGCAGCTACATGATCGCGACCGAACCACTGCCGCGCGAGACGATCGCACGCCTGTTCCCGCGCGACCGCATCGTCAGCGACACGCGCAAGGTCGTCTACTATTACCGCCCGTCACCGGACGGGCGTCGCGTCCTGTTCGGCGGCCGGGTATCGGCCACGGAGACGGACGCCCGCGTGAGCGGCCCCAAGCTGCACGCCGAAATGACGAGGCTGTTCCCCGAACTCGCGGGCGCGCGCATCAGCCATTCCTGGCTCGGCTTCGTCGCCTACACGTTCGACGAGCTGATGCATATCGGGCAGCACGACGGGCTGCACTACGCGATGGGCTATTGCGGCTCCGGCGCGGGCATGGGCGGCTATCTCGGCATGCGCCTCGGCCAGCAGGTGCTCGGCGTGACGGACGCCCGCACCGGACTGCACGAGACGCAATTCCGGACGCGTCCGTTCTACAACGGTTCGCCCTGGTTCCTCGCGCCATCGGTGATGTACTACCGCTGGCGCGACCGCGCCGCGGCGCGCACGACCGCGGACGCGTGACGCCGCCGCTCAGTCGGGTAGCGGCCTGCCTTTCGTCTCCGGCAGGAACCAGGGGACAACTAGGCCGACCACGTAGATCGTGGCCAGCGTCATCGCGGTCCGCGGGATGCCACCGAACGCCTGGATCATCGTCCCGGCGATGACCGGGAACAGCCAGGCGATCAGCCGTGTTGCGTTGAAGATGAAGCTCGCCGCCGTCGAGCGCACGCTCGAGGTGAACAGCTCCGCAGGATAGATCGCCATCCAGGTGTAGGCGCAACCAAGGGTGAAGAACCCGTTCACGAACGCCGACGCGAGGATCGCCTCCGGCGTGCTCAGCCATACATACGTGACCGGCACGACGACGATGCAGCCGAGGTAGGTGATGAACAGGAACGTCCGACGGCCGATCGCGTCGATCACGAAACCCGAGATCAGGTAGGCGACGATGGCGCCGGTCGTGTAGACCAGCTCAGCCCAGGTGCTCCAGCTCTGCGGATCGGGGTAGCCTGCGGCCTTCGCGACGCCCGCGATATAGCGGCCGAGCAGATTGGCCACCGCCCACCAGCCGACCGTCGTCGCCAACGACAGCAGCAATGTCAGCAGGACCCGGCGGCGACTTTCCGGCTCGCGGAAGATTTCCGTCAGCGTGAACGGCCGCTTGCCGCCGTGCACCGCCTCGCCTTCGGTGGCGTGCCAGCGCTGCTCGCGCATTGCGGTCAGCCACTTCTCGCTCTCGTTGACGTTGCGGCGGATGTAGAGGACGAAGACTGCCGGCAGCGCGCCGACCACGAACATCAGCCGCCAGGTCTCCGCACCCAGCGGCATCCAGGCGCTGAGGATCAGCCAGGCCAGCGCGGCCAGGAACGTGCCCCATCCGAAGCCGGACTGCAGGAAGCCGCAGCCTTTCGGACGTGCGCGCTCGGGCCAGGTCTCCGCCAGCAACGCGACGCCCGTGCTCCATTCGCTGCCCATCGCGATCCCGGTGATGATGCGCAGCCCGACCATCGTCCAGTAGTTCGGCGACAGCGCGGTGAAGCCGGTGAACAGTGCGTACAGGAACACGGACCACAGCATCATCCGCTTGCGGCCGACATAGTCGGCAAGCGTTCCGCCGACGAGGCCGCCGATGCCCCAGCCGAGCAGGGTGGTGCCGATGCAAAGCCCCGCCCACGCCGGCAGATTGGCAAACTGAGCCGGTGCGAGGAGGCTGTGGAGCATCGGCACGATGACAACGATAAGCGCGAAGGACTCGTAGCCGTCGAAGATCCAGCCCATGAAGCTGGCCGCCAGGATGCGCCAGTGCATCGCGTTGAGGCCCGTGTACCAGGGCTGGTGGAACGGGATCGCTCTGCCTGTGGAGATGCCGCTCATGTTCCCTCCGATCTCAGTTGGCGGCTTGTCGCCGCTCCATACGGTTGTCGGTCGCGATGCTGGCGCGGCAAGCTACTCGGCGGCTTGCTTTTGCGGTCCGGACGCGTAGCGACCCGACAGCAGCGTGCCCGCATTCGGCGCGACCGTCTTGAGGCCGAGGCGTTGCAGCATCTGGAACGTGGTGCAGACTGACGCCGAGACGACCGGCACGCCGCAGGCCTTCTCGACCACCGGGATCGCTGCGAGCGAGGGCATCTGCACGCAGGCGGACAGGATCAGCACGTCGATACCCTTGATGTCCACGCGGGGCCAGATGTCGACCAGCGCCATCGGGTCGCGCGCGCCGACTTCGTTGTTGTCCTCGATCTCCAGCGCGATGCGGTCGTGCACGGTGAACCCTTCGGCCTCGATGTAGTCGCACACGAGTTGGGTCAGCGGCTTCATGTACGGCGCGATGACGGAGATCTTCTTCGCGCCGAGCGTCTTCAGGCCATCGATCAGCGCGCCGGCGCTGGTGACGACCGGAATGGGATTCCCGCTGTCGGCCGTGACCTTGCGCAGGCGCGCCTCGGACTCGCGGTGGTAGCCTTTGCCCATGCTCATGATCGCGACCAGGCAGGCGTAGCCTATGACGTCGATCGGCGCGTCCGCCAGCTCGAGCGCGCAGCGATCGGAATCCCGGTCCATCGCCTCGAGTTCCTGCTTGGTGACCTTCTTCATCCGCATCCGGCTGGAGTGGAACGTGAAGCGCTCGGGCTCGACGGTCTCGCGCGCCCGCAGTATCGCGGGGATTTCCGTTTCCATCGTGGTGTTGGAGCTCGGCACGATCTGCCCGATGCGGTGATAGCGCTTTGCCATGTGTTACCGTCCGTTCGGCTGATGATTGACAGGATCGTGGCCGGCGACGGGTGTCCGTACTGGCTGGGTGTCGACGAACATCATTACGTCACGGCGACGCAGGCGTTCTGACCCGACGTGAGCGCGGCGCGCACCCGTCCGCCGGGCGTGCCGCCCGGGATCGCGGCGCCGTCCACGGCAACCGGGACCAGCTTGGCGATGTCGATGCCGGTCGCAACACCCATGCGGTCGAACATCCACACGACGTCCTCGGTCGCGACGTTGCCGGTGGCGCCCGGTGCGAATGGGCAGCCGCCCAGCCCGCCGAACGCCGCATCGAACACGCGCACGCCTTCCCGGTAGGCGGTGTGGACGTTCGCAAGGCCGAGGCCGTACGTGTCGTGCGGATGCAGCGCCCAGGTGCGCACCTCCGGGAAGCGCTCCATGCATGCGGCGAACAGCGACTGCACATGCGACGGGTCGGCCCGACCGGTGGTGTCGCAGAGGCAGACTTCCGCATCCGGCCGGAGCGGCACGAGCACCTCGAGCAACGCGATCACCTTCTCTTCAGGGATGCGACCCTCGAACGGGCAATCGAACGACGTCGCCAGATCGAGACGGATGAACACGTCGCTGGGGATCGCTTCCAGCAGCCGTCCGTATTCCGCGGCGGACTCCAGCGGATGACGGCGCACGTTGTTGCGGTTGTGCGCCTCCGACACCGAGAGCACGAACACCAGCGCCTTCGCGCCGGCCTCGACCGCCTGCCGGCCCCATTTCTCGCTGGGCACAAGGATCTGTGCCTTCAGGCCCGGCACTGCGGCGACCGCCGCCAGGATCTCCGGCGTGTCGCGCATCTGCGGCAGCGCCTTGGGACTGACGAAGGACCCGATCTCGATACGCTTCAGCCCGGCATCGACCAAACGGCGCAGGAACTCGATCTTGGTTTCGGTCGGGATGAACGGGCCGATCCCCTGATAGCCGTCGCGCGGCCCGACCTCGACGATCTCGACGCTCGGCATCAGACGACTCCTTCCTTGCGCAAGGATTCGATCTCGCCCGCGCCCAGCCCCAGCCAGTCGCGAAGCACCTCGTCGGTATGCTGACCGATCTTCGGGCCCGTCCAGCGGATGCCGCTGCCGCATTCCGGCATGTACGGCACAACGCCCGTGTGCAGCACCGGGCCGAAGATCGGGTCCTGCACTTCCCGCACCATGCCACGCTCGAGGAACTGCGGATCCTCCGCGATCTCCTTCGCGGTGTAGACAAGCGTGGACGGGATGTCCGCCTCGCTCAGGATGCGGTCGGCCTCCGCCGCGGTGTGCTGGCGGGTCCAGGCAGCGATCTCGGTATCCAATGCCTCGACGTTCTGGCAGCGCTTCTGGTTGCCCTTGAAACGCTCGTCTTCGGCCAGTTGCGGCTTGCCGATCAGCTTCGCCAGCCTTGCGAACAGCGGGTCGGAATTGGCCGCGACCAGGATCCAGCCCTGGTCGGCAGTCGGATAGGCGTTGGACGGCGCTGCCGTGGGAATGCGCGAACCGGTCGGCTGCCGCACCTTCCCGAGCACGCTGTACTCGGGGATCAGCCCCTCCATCATGCTGAGGATCGAATCCGTCAGCGCGACGTCCAGGCTGCGGCCTTTCCCGTCGCCGCCGTTCCGCCTGTCGCGCTGCCAGCAGGCGGCGACGATGCCGAACGCGGCGTACAGGCCGGCGATCGAATCGCCGATGCTGATGCCCACGCGGACCGGCGGCAGCTCGCTGGTGCCCGGCGGATGGTTCGTCAGGTGGCGCAGTCCGCCGATCGCCTCGCCGATCACACCGAATGCGGCGCGGTCGCGATACGGGCCGTTCTGTCCGAAGCCGGAGATGTGCGCGATGACGAGGTCCGGCTTTGCCTCGCGCAGCGTCGCATCGCCGAGCCCTAGCTTGTCCATCTGACCGGGGCGGAAATTCTCGACCAGCGCGTCGGCCTTCGCGCACAGCCGAAGCACGATGTTGACCGCTTCCTTGTGCTTCAGGTTGAGCGTGATCGACTTCTTGTTCCGCGAATGCTGCGAGAACCAGACGGAGTTGCCGTTGACCTGGCCGCCCCATTGGCGGACGGGATCGCCGGTCGGCGGCTCGATCTTGACGATGTCGGCGCCGAGATCGCCGAGCAGCCGCGTGCAGAACGGGGCGGCGACGAAGTGGCCGATCTCGATGACGCGGAGGCCGGAAAGCGGGCCGGGTTCGGTTGCAGCCATGTGCTCACCTTCTTCTGCAGGCGGTGATTTCAGCCGGGGTTGACGAGTGCCGCGGTTTCCTGCCTCGGTGCGGACGCGGCTTGGCTTCCGAGGTGAGCGCGCAGCCAGTTGATGATACCGCCCGCAAGCAGGATGTCGATCTGTCGTTGTGACAGGTCGTGCCGCAGCGCGACCGGGCGCTTCAGGGCGATTTCCGGGCCCGCGCGCGCGTTGCCGTCGACCAAGTGCGCATGGATCAGCTTCTGAGCGAAATTCAGAGCCATCCAACCTTGCCTTGCCGGCTCCTGCCGCCGGCTTCGAACGCCACCGGATCGGGTAGTTCCGGCGGTGACAAGAGTTTAGCTCCGGCGGACTTTTGTCCAGCGTGTCGACACGTCTTCGCGCACGTTTACCGCGCCCGCAACGCGCGTCTCACATGACGGTGATCGCCGGAGCAGGTCTGCGGCGAAGGTTTTGCCGCCCCCGAGTGCATTCGGCATTCGGAACGCGCGAACGGGATACGGCGAACAGGGGTGCTTCGGATCAGACCCGGCAGGTCAGGCCGCCATCGACCGGAAGGCACACGCCGGTGATGTACTCCGCGTCGTCGGAGGCGAGGAACACTGCGGCCTTGGCGATGTCCCAGCCGGTGCCCATTCGGCCCATCGGACACATCGCCGAGCGCTCCGCCACCATCCGCTCGCGCGCACCGTCGTACTGGCCGACGATGGCCTTGTAGATGTGCGGGGTGTCGATCAGGCCCGGCATGATCGCATTCACCCGGATGCCGTCGCGCGCATATTGCACGGCGAGCGCGACGGTGAGTTGGTTTACGCCGGCCTTGCTCGCGTAGTAGCCCGGATACGGGTAGCCGGTGTGCCGGATCGCGGCCACGGACGAGATGTTGATGATCGCGCCCTTGCGCTGCCGGCGCATCATCGGGATCACCCGCTTGCAGGTCAGGAACACGCTTTTCAGGTTGATGTCCTGCGTGCGCGTCCACTGTTCGACGGTGATGTCCTCGATCGTGCCCATGTCGGGCGCGCCGACATTGTTGTGCAGGATGTCGACCCGGCCGTGCTCGCGCTCGACCGCTGCGATGACCGCCTCGATACCCTCCGGTTGCGTCACATCGCAGCGAAACGCCAGCGCGGTGCCCTGTTCGCCGGCGATCAGAGCGGCGGTCTCCTCCGCGGCGGCAAGCGCGATGTCCACCACGGCCACGGTCGCGCCCGATCTCGCGTATTGCAGCGCCGCGGCCTTGCCGTTGCCCCAGCCGGGCCCGACCGACCCGCCGCCGAACACGACCGCAATGCGCCCGGCCAGACGGTCCATCCCTGCGTTCATCGGCACGCCATCGCGGTCTCGCCCGTCCATCAAGAGCCGTCCGGAATCATCGTCGCGAATCGGTCGTCGTGCAATGCACCTTGATTGCCTGCCCGCGAGGACTCGCATCGCCGGGGAGCCCGCTCTACCATCACGTAACGTTCGCGTAGCCGTCCCGGATGGCGTAGTCGGGGATATCAAGCGGGCTGATGACGGATACGCGCGAAGTTCGGGTCTTCGTCGCCTCGCCCGACGACATGCGGGTCGAGCGGGCGCGCGTCGAGCATGTCGTCAGCCGGCTCGATGCCGAGTTCGAAGGCGTCGCGCGTTTCCGCGCCATCCGCTACGAGCGCAGCTTCTACACCGCCGACCGGACGTTCCAGGCACAGATACCGACGCCGGCGCAGTGCGACGTCGTCATCGTCATCTTCGGTCACCGGCTCGGCAGCGAGCTGCCGCCGGATTTCGAAGAGCGCCTGCTCGACGGCACGCCCTACCCCAGCGGTACGGCGTACGAGCTGCTGTCATCGCTTGCGGCGGCTGACGCGCGCGTGTCCGCGGGCGGCGATGCCGTGCCGGCCGTCTACGTGTTCCGCAAGACGGCGGAGCCGCGCTTCGGTCCCAGCGAGGAGGCGGCGTTCAAGGCCGCGCAGCGCGAATCCGCTCGGCTCCATGACTTCTTCGACCGCCTGTTTCTGACTCCAAGCGGTGGGGTCCGCCGGGCGTTCCACCAATTCGCCGGCGCCGACGACTTCGAAGACCAGGTGGACGACCTGCTGCACCAATGGGCGCGGCGGTCCCTCCGGCTCCCGGTGTTGTGGGATATCGAGAAAAGCGGCTCGCGATTCCGCGGGCTGCAGCCGTTCGATGCGCGCCACAGCCGGATCTTCTTCGGGCGCGACAGGAAGGTGCGCCGCGCGCTCGACGAGCTGGTGCGTACGCGGGCGCGTGAGCCTGGCCGGCCGTTCCTACTGGTCGTGGGGCCCAGTGGCTCGGGCAAGTCCTCGCTGGTGCGCGCCGGCGTCATTCCCCGCATGGTCGCGGCGGGGGCGGTGAGCGACGTGGACCGCTGGCGCGTTGCGGTGATGCGGCCGGGCGAGGGACCGACCGCCTTCCACGCGCTGGCGCAAGCGCTGTGCGTCACCGAGGAGCGCGACACCGGCGGTTTCGGACCGGCGCTGCCGGAACTGATGTCATCGACCGGCCAGGACCCGTCGGATCTGGCCGAGACGCTCAGTCACGCGGGCCCATCCTCGGTGGAACCGATCATTGCGGTGCTGGACGGCATCGGCGCCTCGGTGCGCCAGGCGGAAGGCTACGAACGCACGGTCCGCGTCGACCTGCTGCTGCTGGTCGATCAGCTGGAGGAGATCTTCGCCACCAGCGTGACGGATGCCGAGCGCAGCGCGTTCGGCCGGCTGCTGACCCTGCTCGTGGACACCAGACGGATCTGGATCATCGCGACGCTGCGCGCGGACCTCTATCCGCAGATCCTCGACCAGAGACTGCCGTTCCTGGCATTGAAGGATCGCGGCGGCAGCTACGACCTCGCCTCGCCCGGCGAGTCCGAGCTACGCGAGATCCTCGAGCGGTCGGCCGCGGCGGCCGACCTCGTCTACGACCAGGACCCGGCAACGGGCGAGTCGCTCGACGAACTCCTGCTGCACGACGCCTCGGGCGCGGATGCACTGCCGCTGTTGCAGTTCTCGCTCAAGGAACTGTTCGATCGGCGCGGGCCCGTGCAGACGCCGCAGGGCGAACGGGTCGGGCTGACCCTGGCCGCGTACCGTGAACTCGGCGGGCTGGACGGCGCGATCGATCAGGTCGCCGAGGCTGCCATCCGCGACCCGGTAACCGGCGCTGCGCGGCGTGATTTCGAGTCGGCGCTGCCGCGGCTGCTGCGCGGCGTGTCCGAACGCGTCCGTGCCGGCGGCAGTACGACGACGGCGCAAGCGGCGCTGACGGCGCGCCCCGTCGCGGTCGATGCGCTGGCGCGCGACGCCGCCGCGCACGCGCTGATCGACAGGCTGGTCGAGACCCGGCTGCTCGTGTCGGATCGCACCGTGTCCGGCCAGCCGTCGGTGCGCCTCGCGCATGAACGCGTGCTGACCAGCTGGAAGCGCGCCCAGCGCATCATCGACGCGCACCGCGCCTATTTCGACGTGATGTCGGACCTGAAGAACCAATGCCAGCGCTGGGTCGATGGCGGGCGCACCCAGGACTTCCTGCTGGCCGGCGTCCCGCTCGCCAGGGCCGACGATATGGTGCGGGAGTACGGCGACGAGGTGCCGCAAGACCTGCGGCAATTCGTCGTCGCCTCGGGACGGCGGGCGCGGCGGCGGCAGCGAGTGCGCACGCTGGTCGGGGCGGGCGTCGCGGCGGTGCTGGCGATCGCGGCCATCTTCGGCGCGCTGACCTGGAGCGCCGAGCAGAGGGCCGCCGGCAACTTCAACGCCGCCAAGAGCGCCGCGGACTCGCTGATCACCGACGTCGCCGATTCGCTCGAGACGCAGACGACGGTAAGTTCAGACACGCTGAACGTCATCTACAAGGTCACCGACGGCATGCTGGACGGCCTGGAGGCGACGGGGCGGCAGCATGATAACCCGCTGATCCAGCGCGTGCAGGGCGCCTGGAACGCACTTCGCGCCGCCATCGTCGGCACCAAGGAAGCGCAACCCAACGAGGAAACGGCCATCCGCGGCAGCCGGGCGACGTTGCTGTACCGTTTCGCGGATATCTATCACCGGCTCGCGACGGACGAGGACCGCGCGGAGGAGAAGGCGAAGCAGAGCCTTCGGATACGCCAGGAGCTTGTTGCCGCGGGCGACACCTCGACGCGGGCACTGGCGGACGTGGGGCTGTCGCAAATCGTGCTGAGCGATATCGAACGTGCCAAGATCCAGAATGCGTCGACGCTTGCCGACCGCTCCGGCCGCGCCGATTTCTCCCCGGCCCGCGCACTGCTGGAACCGGCGCTGAAAACATTCACCGATCTGAACGCAGCGCAGCCGAATACGTCCGAGTGGGAACGCTCGCTGTCACAGGTTCTGACGCGCCTTGGGGATCTCGACCTGAGAGCCGGCAGAGACACGGCTGCGGCGGAACGGTTCGAGCGGGCGAGAGTCATCAGCCTGCGCGCTTTCAAAGGTGTCGAGAGCATCAAGACGCCGCGCGACGTGCACCAGCAGCTGGACGACGCGAAGGCGACGAACGAGCTGGCATGGACCTACCGAAAGCTCGGCGATTTGCGGGTGCTGCAAAAGAGATTTGCCGATGCAGCGGCGGCCTATCGCGACGACGTATGCGTCCGACGCAAGCTCGCCGTCGCGGACCCGAGCAACATCAACTGGACCAGCAACCTCGGTTGGAGCCTGATCAAGCTCGGGAGTGCCGATGTGAACATGCAGCCGTCGAACACGGCGGAGGCGCACGACGCCTTCTTCGAAGCTCTCACGGTGCGGATCGGCCTCGTGAACGACGATAACTCGAAGAAGGCGTCCTTCGACGATTTCGCCCAGTCGCTGACCCTGATCGGCGACATGTATAGAGGCACCGGAAACTCGACACTGGCTGACATCTACAGCGGGGCGGCACAGGATGTTCGCAAGCAGATCGCGGCGGCGTTCCCCGACCTCAGCAAGATCCCGGACGAAACACAGCGGACAATGACAACGACCAGCGCGGCGACGATCAGGAACCGGGGCCCGATGGCAATGATTCTCGATCCCGAGCGACGGTCAGCGATCGAGGCGGCCGTTCAGGCGTTCAGTGTTGCACGGCCCGCAGGCCTTCGCGATGCGACCGGATGCTGGGACGCGTTGATGCGGGCCGTATCGGCGGAAACCTCGGTGGCGGTCCGTACCGAATGACGCGCATCGGTGGAGTGGCCGGATGAGCCTCGCGCGCCTGTCCCGGCGCAGCGCAATCATCGGCGCCGGCTGCCTGCTGGGCTGCACCGGCGCCGCCCATGGACAGTTGGCGCCGCACCAGGCGTCGTCTCCGCGCTGCCCCGATGCCGCGCCGGCCGTCACGCTGTCGGCCGAGGAGCGGGAGCGGCACGCCATCTTCATGCTCCTCGCGATGGCGCTGACACATGATGGCTGGGGAGTCGACCGCAGCCGGCCCGACCTCGTCGCCGCCTATGCGGCTGTCGAGCCGAAGCGCTCGTTCAGCGACTACCTCGGCCACAACATCGGAGCGGTCCTGGTCGGCCGGGACTCGCAGATCGTCTGCTTTGCGCTCAATCGCAGCGTCGAGCTGAACAGCACCCTCGAACGCGCCGAGGCGCGCTGTATCCGTGCGGCATTCGCGATCGCCAATGCCGGCCTGGTGCCGGGCGCACTGCCGCCGTGGACGTTCGGCCGCCTGCTGCAGCCAGACCGGCTCTACACGACCTTGGAGCCGTGCGCCCAATGCGCCGGCATCATGGACCTTGCCAACGTGCAGGCGGTCGTCTTCGCGCAGGACGACCCTGGCCAGCATCACATCGTCGACATCCTCTACAACCTCCCCCGCGAGCGCGGAGAGCCTGCAGCGCCGTTGCCCCTCGCGGCCGATTTCCTGCCGGTCTGGAAGGATCTCGCCGCGTCCTACAACCGATTCCTCGCCACTGCCCTGCCCGACGGCCGCACGGGAGTGACGTCGTTTCTGCAATCCGTGGACGCTTATCTGATCTACCGCGACGCGGCGGCGCGCTTCGCCGATATGCGCGTGCAGCATCGCGCCAACGAGGACCCTCTGCGAGACGCGCGCGCCTTCCGTGCCGAGTGGGGCGCGAAGGTGCAGAGCGGACTTGTGCCGAGCTGAACCCGAACTGGCGCCCGAACGTCAGGGCCGCCGGCGGTCCTTCTTCGCGCGCAGAAAATCGGCAAGCACCCGGCCGACATTGCGGATGTGCTGCGCCAGCAGCACGGATGCCTCGCCGAACTTGCCGCGGCGGCAGAGGGACGCGAGTTGCGCGTGTTCCCGCTCGGCCCGCTTGCGGCCATCGGTGAAGCTGAGCTGGATTCGCGTGTAGCGGTCCGACGCTTGCAGCAGCGTGGCCACGATCGCCATCGACCGCCGCTGGTTCGCACGGCTGTAGAGCAGCATGTGGAATTCGGTGTTCAGCTCCCCCCAGCGGCGCGGATCGCCGGTCCGCATCGCCTCGCTGTACTCGGCGAGCAGCCTCTGCAGCGCGTCGTGATCGGCGACCGTCAGGCGCGGGGCGGAGCGGCGAAGCAGGCGGGGCTCCATCCAGGCGCGCAACGCGAACAGGTCCTCGATGTCGTCGACCGACAGGTCGGAAACGACGGCGCCCCGATGCGGCACGATGCGCACAAGGCCCTCGGCCTCGAGCTGGGTCAGCGCCTCGCGCACCGGGATGCGGCTGACGCCGAGGTCGGCGGCAAGCGCGTCCTGCCGCAGCTGAAAGCCTTCCGGGTAGAACCCGTCCAGGATGCGCTGTCGCAACGCGGCGGCGGTCGCGGCCGCCATCGTGCGGTGTTCAAGTGTCGCCGGCGCTCCACGCACGGCGACCGCGGCGGCGTGGGTCAGGCCGCACCCCGCGTCGGCGCGCCCCGCAGCCCCACATCGGGCAGCCCGACATCCGGCAGCTCAGGCCGGTGCGCCAGCGCCGTTCGCATCAGCGCCTCGACCTCGGTGCGCTCCGCACCCTCCAGCGGCAGCCGCGGCGGGCGCGTGCGGTCGGACCCGCGGCCCATGATGCGTTCGCACAGCTTGATGCACTGAACCAGGTCCGGCCGCGCATCCAGGTGCAGCAGCGGCATGAACCAGTCGTACAGCGGCCTCGCTTCCTCGAACCGTCCGGCGCGGGCGAGGCGGAACAGCGTTTCGCCTTCGCGCGGGAAGGCGTTCGACATGCCGGACACCCAGCCGACCGCACCGAGCATCACGCTCTCGACCACCACGTCGTCCAGCCCGGCGAACAGCACGAACCTGTCGCCGACGAGGTTGCGCACGTCGGTGAACCGCCGCGTGTCGCCGGACGATTCCTTGAACGCGACGACCGTTTCGCAATCGGCGAGCGTCGCCAGGACCGCAGGTGTCACGTCGTTCTTGTAGATCGGCGGGTTGTTGTACACCATCATCTGCAGGTCGCACGCGCGCGCCACGGTGCGGAAATGCGCCGCCGTCTCGTGCGGCTTGGACGAGTACACCAGCGCGGGCATCAGCATGATGCCGTCCACCTTGCAGCGCGCCGCCTCCCGCGCCGTCTCGATCGCGAACGGCGTGGTGAACGCGGCGATCCCCGCGATCACCGGCACGCGCCCGGCCGCCGCGTCGACCGCCGCCTCCATCACCGCGCATTTCTCGGCGCGCGTCAGCGAGGTGTTCTCGCCGACCGTGCCGCAGACGATCAGGCCGGACACGCCGTCGCGGATCAGCCCGTCGATCACCCGCCGCGTCGCCGCGACGTCCAGGCTGAAGTCCTCGCGGAACTGCGTGGTGACGGCCGGGAATACGCCCGACCAGCTCGGCTTTCGGTCCATGAAACTGCGCCCGTGTCCGCGCCGGGTGTCCTTCCGGCTGTCCTTCCCGGCCCGAACCATATATTTTATCCAAAATCCGTCAATCCTGGCCTCGGGCTTATTGCGCCGTGCGGGCGGATGGCTGACAGTCGTGCGCCCCACCCACCGAAGGAGATCGAGGATGCCTTGCTCTTCCTTGCCGCGGCTTCTCGCCATCGTCGCCCTCGCCGCAGTGTCCGTGCTCGCGACCGGCAGCGCGAAGGCGGACCGGCGCGACGAGATCATCAACTCCGGCAAGCTGCGTTGCGCGGTCACGCTGGACTTCCCGCCGATGGGCTTCCGCGACGACAAGAACAACCCGGTCGGCTTCGACGTTGACACCTGCAACGACCTCGCCAAGGCGCTCGGCGTGAAGGCCGAGGTCGTCGAAACCCCATTCCCCGACCGCATCCCGGCGATCCTGTCCGGCCGCGCCGATGTCGGCGTCGCATCGACCTCCAACACGCTCGAACGCGCCAAGACCATCGGCTTCTCCAACCCGTATTTCGCCTTCAAGTTCGTCGTGCTCGCGCGCGACGGCGCCAGCGTTACCGACTACCAGTCGCTGAAGGGCCATCGCGTCGGCAACGTTGCCGGCACCTACGAGGCGATCGCGATGAAGAAGGACGTCAAGACGTGGAACGACCCGAAAGGCGCGTTCCGCCCGTACCAGACGGAAGCCGACGTCTTCTTGGCACTCTCGCAGGGCCAGATCGACGCGACCGCGGTCACGTCCACCGTTGCCGCCGCGATCGTCAAGTCGGGCAAATACCCCAACCTGAAGATCACCGGCGACGCGCCCTACGCCACCGACTACGTGTGCCTCATCGGCCCGCGGCTCGAGCAGGGACTGCTCAACTACCTCAACCTGTTCATCAGCCATCAGGTGCGCGAAGGCCGCTACCAGGAACTGTACCAGAAGTGGATCGGCATCGGCAGTCCGGTCGACCTGACCATCCCCGGCGTCTACGAGTAGCCGCCGCCGTTGCACTACAGCTTCCACTGGCGGGCGGCCTTCCTCGCCCTGCCGGACATGCTGGAAGGCTCGCTGGTGACGATCGAGATCGCGGTGCTCTCGATCGTCATCGGCGTCGCCTTTGGCATCCTCCTCGCCCTCGCCCGCCTGTCGCAGGCGCGCATCCCGAAGGCCGTCGCGCTTACCTGGATCGAGACCGCGCGCAACACCCCGGCGCTGCTGCAGATCTATATGTGCTATTTCGGCCTGGGCTCGCTCGGTATCTATCTCGACAGCTTCCCGGCCCTGCTCGCCGGCATCGCGTTCAACAACGCGGGCTATCTCGCCGAAACCTTTCGCGGCGGCCTGAATGCCGTGCCGCCGACCCAGATGCGCGCGGCGCGCTCGCTCGGGATGTCGGCGCCGCAGGCGTTCCGGATGGTGGTGCTGCCGCAGCTGTTCCGCATCGTCTTCTACCCGATCACGAACCAGATGATCTGGGCCATCCTGATGACCGCACTCGGCCTGACCGTGGGTCTCGCCACCGACCTTTCGGGTGTCACGCAGGAGCTGAACGTGCGCACCTTCCGCACGTTCGAGTTCTTCTCCATCGCCGCCGTGCTGTATTACCTGATCGCCAAATTCGTCACGCTCGGCGCGCGCCTGCTCGCCTGGCGCCTGTTCCGCTACTGACGCCGGGACCGCCGCGTGTTCACCGCCACCCTCAGCTGGAACGACATGCTGTTCCTGATCGAGGGCGCCGGCACCACGCTCGTCATCACCCTGCTCTCGCTGGCAGGCGGCACGCTGCTCGGCCTCGTCTTCGGGCTTGTCCGCGCGGGCGCCCCGTGGTGGCTGAACGCTCCGCTCGGCGCGGTGCTAGATGCCTTCCGCTCGGTGCCGCTGCTGATCCAGCTCATTCTCGCCAACGCCTTCAAGCCGATCATCGGCCTGCCCTGGTCCAACTTCACCGTCGCCTGCGTCGTGCTCGCGGTCTACGGCGCTGCCTATTGCACGGAAATCGTGCGCGCGGGCGTGCTCGCCGTGCCGGTCACCACCCGCCGCGCCGCCCGCTCGCTCGGCCTGACATGGCGGCAGGACCTGACCTCGATCGTCTTCCCCATGGCGTTGCGCGTCGCGTTGCCGAGCTGGATCGGATTGGCGCTGGGCCTGATGAAGGACTCCGCACTCGTCCTCTGGCTTGGTATCATCGAGCTCTTGCGGTCGGCCCAGATCATCATCACGCGCACGCAGGAGCCGTTGCTGATCCTCTCGATAGCCGGCGCGATCTATTTTGCGCTGAGCTTCCCGATCGCACGCATCGGCGCCAGGCTGGAGCGGAGCTGGAACGACCGTGATTGAGATCGACGATGTCCGAAAGTGCTACGGCCCGCTGGAAGTGCTGCGCGGCGTCACCATGACCGTCGAAAAGGGCGAGGTCGTATCCGTGATCGGCGGCTCGGGGTCAGGCAAGTCCACGCTGCTGATGTGCGTCAACGGACTCGAGCCGATCCAGGGCGGCCGCATCGCAGTCGACGGTATCGACGTTCATGCGCGCGGCACCAACGTCGACCGGCTGCGCCAGCGGATCGGCATCGTCTTCCAGCAGTGGAACGCCTTTCCGCACCTGACGGTGCTGGAGAACGTCATGCTGGCGCCGCGCAAGGTGCTGCGGCTGCCGCGCCGCGAGGCGGAGGCGCGTGCGGTCGCCCAGCTGCGCCATGTCGGCCTTGGCGACAAGCTGAATGTCTATCCCTCGCGCCTGTCGGGCGGCCAGCAGCAGCGCATGGCAATCGCCCGCGCGCTCGCGATGCAGCCGGCCTACATGCTGTTCGACGAGGTCACCTCGGCGCTCGATCCGCTGCTCGTCGGCGAAGTGCTCGACACGCTGCGGATGTTGTCCTCGGAAGGCATGACCATGATCGTCGTGACGCACGAGATCGCGTTCGCGCGCGAAGTCTCCGACCGCGTCGCATTCTTTCACGCCGGGCAGATCCACGAAATCGGCCCACCGGAGCAGGTGATCGGCAATCCGACCAGGCCCGAAACCGTCGCCTTCCTGGAGTCCGTCCTCTGACGCCGCGCGAAGGGAGCCCCCTATGAAGATTACGGCCATCAAGGCCTGGCAGGTCGATCTGCCCTTGCGCGAAGGCCATTACAACTGGTCGAACAACAACTCGGTCGCGGTGTTCGACGCCACCGTCGTCGCGGTCGAAACCGATGCCGGCGTCACAGGCTACGCCGAATGCACGCCGCTCGGCTCGGCCTATCTGGCGGCCTACGCACGTGGCGTGCGTACGGGGCTGCTCGAGCTTGCACCCTCGCTCATCGGCCGCGATCCGACCGACCTCACGGCGATCAACCGGCACATGGACGGCGCCCTGCGCGGCCACCCATACGTGAAGGCGCCGCTCGACATCGCCTGCTGGGACATCCTGGGCAAGGTTTCGGGCCTGTCCGTGTGCAAGCTGCTGGGTGGCGCGGCGCAGCCCGATATCGCCCTCTACCGCGCCATCTCGCAGGACACGCCGGAGCGCATGGCCGACAGCATCCGCCGCTACCGGTCCGAGGGCTACCGCAAGTTCCAGCTCAAAGTCGGCGGCGATGCCGACGACGACATCGCCCGCATCACCGCGTGCTCCGCAGTGCTCCCGCCGGGCGACATCCTCGACGCCGACGCCAACACCGGCTGGACCATGCACGAAGCCGCGCGGGTGGTCGCCGCCGTCGCCTCGGTCGACGTCTATATCGAGCAGCCCTGCCCAACCTACCGCGAATGCCGCTCCATCCGCCGCCGCACGTCGCGTCCGTTCGTGCTCGATGAGGTTATCACCGACCCCGGCATCCTGGTGCAGGCGATCGCCGACGACGCGATGGACGTCATCAACCTGAAGATCTCCAAGGTCGGCGGCGTCACCAAGTCTCGGCTGATGCGCGACATCTGCGTCGACGCCGGAATCCCAATGATCATCGAGGACACCTGGGGTGGCGACATCGTCACCGCGTCGATCGCGCATCTGGCGCAATCCACGCCCGCCGAGTTCTGCTTCGCCGCCACCGACTTCAACAGCTACGGCACCCGCCGTATCGCCGACGGCGCGCCGCAGCGCGTCGACGGCCGCATGACCGCGCCGACCGGACCGGGCCTCGGCATCACGCCGATCCTCGCCGAACTGGGAGAGCCGATCATGGACGTCCGGGCCTGATCTCGGCTCGCCTCAGTCGACGTGCACGGCGGCGCCGACGCGCGGCTGGTGCTCCACGTCGTACAGCAGGCCGCCCCGGCGCGCGTAGACCCACCATGTGAGCGCGATGCAGCTGACGTAGAACGCCAGGAAGGCATACAGCGCCGCCTGAGCGCCGCCCGTCATGGTGATCGACGTGCCGAAGCTCTTGGGGATGAAGAACGCGCCATAAGCGGCAATCGCTGAGGTGAAGCCGATGATGGCCGCGGCTTCCTTGTCGGACTGCTTGACCAGCTCCGCACCGCCCAGACCGGGCTCCAGGCGCGCCACCTCCTTGCGCATGATCGCGGGGATCATCTGGAACGTCGATGCGTTGCCCACGCCGGTTGCGGCGAAGAGGAACAGGAAGCTCGCGAAGAACACCGGGAACGATGTCGGGTCGCCCTTCATCCCGATCGCGTAGAGGATGCCGACGGTCCCGAGGCTCATCGCCACGAACACAAACAGCGTGATTCGCGCGCCGCCGAAGCGGTCGGACGGCTTGCCGGCGGCCGCGCGCGCGAGCGCACCGACCAGCGGGCCAAGGAAGGCGTACTGCAGCGCGCCGACGTTCGGATAAAGGATCTTGGTCAGCAGCGGGAACGCGGCGGAGAAGCCGATGAACGAGCCGAAAGTGCCGGTGTAGAGCCAGCACATGATCCAGGTGTGCGCGCGGCGGAAGATCACCGCCTGGTCGGCGAACGACGCCTTCATCGTCGTGATGTCGTCCATGCCGAACCACGCGGCGAAGGCGCTCGCGGCGATGAACGGCACGAACACGAAACCGGCGTTCTGCAGCCACAGGCTGGTCTTGACGCCGTTCTGCACCGCCGTCTGCGGCGCGCCGCCGAGCCAGCCGAACACGCCGGCGGTGATCGCCAGCGGCACGACGAACTGCACCACGCTGACGCCCAGATTGCCGAGGCCGGCATTGAGCGCCAGCGCGTTGCCCTTCTCCGCCTTGGGGAAGAAGAACGAGATGTTGGCCATCGACGAGGCGAAGTTGCCGCCGCCCAGGCCACACAGCAGCGCGAGTGCCAGGAAGATCCAGTACGCGGTGCCGGGCGTCTGCACGGCGAAGCCGATGCCGAGGGCGGGTACGAGCAGCGACCACGTCGTCAGCGTGGTCCACAGCCGGCCGCCGAAGATCGCCGGCATGAACGAGTAGAAGACGCGCAACGTCGCCCCCGACAGGCCGGGGAGGGCGGCGAGCCAGAACAGCTGGTCGTTGGTGAACGCGAAGCCGATCGACGGCAGCTTCGCCACCACCACCGACCAGACCATCCAGACCGCGAAGGACAGCAGCAGGCAGGGCACCGAGATCCACAGGTTGCGCCGCGCGATCGCGCGTCCGCGCTGCTGCCAGAACACCGGGTCCTCCGGCCGCCAGTCCCGGATCGCGCCGCGGGCTGCCAGCGCACCAATCTGCGCAGGGCCGTGCACCAGCTCCATCTCGGGCAGCTCGGGCAGCGTCCGCACCGGCACGCCGGCCGCCTGCGCGCGGCGCTCCATCTGCCGGATCGCGACGTGCATCCAGACCAGCGAGGTGACCACGACGACGAACATCAGCCAGAAGCAGCTCTGCCAGATGCCCGTCAGGTCATCGAGCGCGCCGAAGGCGATCGGCAGCACGAAGCCGCCGAGGCCGCCGACCATCCCGACCACGCCGCCCACGGCGCCGACGCGGTCGGGATAGTAGACCGGGATGTGCTTGAAGACCGCCGCCGTGCCGAGGCTCATGAAGAAGCCGAGCACGAAGGCGACGGCCACGAAGCCGAAGATACCGAGTTGCGCGCTGAACGCCACCGGCCCGTGGATGCCCTGCATTACGTACTGGGTCGGCGGATAAGACAGGACGAACGTGCCCGTCGCCGCGACGCCGAACGACCAGTACATGACCCGGCGCGCGCCGAACTTGTCGGCTAGCAGCCTGTCGGAGTTAGCAGTTTTGCGGATGAATATGTCGCCAACGGCCACCGGCGGATTCTCTTGTTGTGCAGAACCGCGAAGTATCGAAAGAAATCT
>Ga0074045_10000316_pt1 | contig 47193 bp, 42 predicted proteins | sample BogForMeECP23OM2_FD_94442 | JGI IMG/M metagenome (GOLD analysis project Ga0074045, IMG submission 94442) | Bog forest soil microbial communities from Calvert Island, British Columbia, Canada - Bog Forest MetaG ECP23OM2 | ecosystem: Environmental > Terrestrial > Soil > Wetlands ... | reverse complement strand
GCTCGACACTGCGGATCTTTCGAGCCGAGGCCGCGAACCAATGGCAAAACGCAATTACGGCAGAATGACCGCAGACGGTGGTTTATTCCTGTTTCGCCCAATGCAACTTAATTTGACAATGCCTTTGCGGGTGTAGATGGCGCAGCGAACCCTTGCGTTCCGCCGTGTGCCGAGGCTCATTGGTCGCGTCATCGGCCGGCCTTGGCGCCAGCCAAAGCACTCGCGTGCTTGGTCAGGCCAAAGAACCGCGGACCCGACCAATGGGCCTCGGTAATCTGCTCGGCAATTGCCGTTAGCGACCGATAGCGCTGGCCCTCGTGCTCGAACCCGTCTTTGTGGACGAGGACAGTGTGCGTGTGTCCGCGCCACTGGCGCACCAGGGTCGTGCCGGCCTTTAGCACGAGACCGGGATCGGCTTTCTCTGACGCTCCGGCCAGGCGCTGCAGGCGGCGCCGCAGCGCCCGGCTCACGCCGCCATAGCTTTGCTCTTGCAGCTGATTGGCGAGGGCTCGGATCAGCAGATCGCGACTGAGCCCGAGAGGCGGTCCAGTGCGATGCAACTGGCGCCAGCCAACCCGTAGATCTGGCGTCGACAGATTGGCCAGGCGGGCAATTTGGCGCTCGACCTCGGTGATGTCAGGACGGCGCGGCCGATCGTGCCGATTGTCGTTCCGGTGGCGAACCGGCGATGGCTCGCCAGCGCGCTGGCGAGCCGAAGCGTCGTAGATTGCCAGTTTCATGCGCTTGCCGGTCCGTCGACGCGGTAGACGCGGCCGCGTTCCTCTTTGGCGGAGGCAAGCGTGAGCCCGAGCTTCTTCTTCAGGGTGCCCGAGAAGACGCCGCGCACGGTGTGTCGCTGCCACCCGGTGGCCCTTGCCACCTCATCCACGGTTGCGCCCTCGGGCCGCCGCAGCATTGCAATCACCTCGTTCTGCTTTGACCGCCGTTTTGCGTCGGGCTCCAATTCCGGGTCCGGCAGGTCCTCGATTGCCGGCCACAGCTGATCGATCAGGGCCCCGCGGTCGCCGACCTTCCTCCGCTTTTCGACACCGGGCAGAGCGTTCCATAGCGCCGGCGCTGTGGCGGTGCGCGTCGTGATCGGGGGCGCCGATAATTTGGCAACATCGCCTCCCGGTTTCCCGGTGCGCCCGGCCAATACCGGGGCGGCATCAGCCGAGGGCGGCACCATCACCCTCTCGGCCGGGCAAACCTATGGGTTATTGTCGGCGGACGCGACGGCGCTGGTCAATGCCGGCTTTGCGACATTGGCGTGAGAGGGCACAATGTTAAGACAAACCCTTCCCGGCTCAATCCGCAGTGTAGGACCGCGCGAATTTAAATTCACCCGTTGTACCGCTCAGTTGGCACGTGACGGTCACGTCCTGCTGCCCGCCGGCATGGACCTGCGGGACTATAAGAAAAATCCTGTCGTGTTGTTTTTCCATCAGCCCGAAAAACCGGTCGCCAGATGTACGCAAATCGGGCTGATCGACGGCGAGATCCGCGGCACTGCCGAATTCCCGCCTGAAGGCGCCAGCCCAACCGCCGCCCTCTCCGTAGGGCGGATGGCGCTTTTCACCTTTAGTGTGATGCATTTCACACTTACGCGCACTATAGTTAATGATTATAAGGGGTGCAACTGCAGAATCAGCGGATAAAACAAATACTTATCTTGGTTCAACTAGTTGGCGCTACCAAGAGGAGACCGCCATGGGCGTGGGGCACGCGTCGAGTCCGATCGGGGAATGCGCGGCGGCTGACAGGAAATCAGGTCAGGGAGGCAGCAATAACGATGCTCTCGGGCTGCCCGCGCAGCCTGCACGCGTGTACATAGTTAGCGAGACACGCCTATTCCGCGAGGGCCTCAAAGCAATGCTGATGCGAGAGGTCGAGCTGAACGTTGTCGGCCACGGCTCCTGTGCTGATGCGCTGGAAGAGATTGGAAGGTCGAGGCCGGCGTCACTGCTCCTCGACATGGCAGGGCACGATTGCTTCGCTGTTCCCCGGCAGCTCCACGCGATCCTCCCCGATCTGCGGATCGTGGCGGTGGCCGTCGCGGAGCTGGAGGGCGACATCATCGCCTGCGCCGAGGCCGGCATCTGTGGCTATGTGGCACAGCACGGGACCGTGCAAGATCTGATCGCAACCATAATGCGTGCCCTCGGCGGCGAGTTGGTCTGCCCTCCCCGAATCGCGGCCGTGCTGTTCAACCGAGTGGCGATGCTGGCAGCCGACCGCCCGCCGAGTCCCTTGGGCGAGGCGCTAACCCGGCGTGAGCGGGAAATCGCCGGACTGATCGCACTCGGTTTGCAGAATAAAGAAATCGCGCGCCGCTTGGGCTTGGGCAATGCGACCGTCAAGAACCACGTACATAACATTCTGCAAAAGCTGAATATCCGAGGCCGCGACAAGATAGTCGGCCGGCGGTTCGATCCTGACCCCTGGCGCGAGAGCGGCGGCGCTACCCCTTCAGGACGCTTCCAAAGTTACGCCTGAGGCGGCCTCTGAACCAGCATGTCGAGGACCTCGCCCTGGTGGTCGGCGGCCCACCAGAGCCACAACCACTCACCAGCGATCCGGACCACCAACTCACCCAGATTGCCATCGGTCGCTCGGCAGAGGCCCCGCCGTCGTAGCCAGTGCGCGATCACCGGTTCGATCTTCAGCAACCAGCTCCGGATCGACTTGTAAGAGAGTTAGAGCCTGCGTTCGGGAGAAGATCTTGGACGTCTCGATCGGCCGAGCGGCAAGCGCAGGTAGAGCCACACAGCATGCGGGATGAGAAACGCGAAAGCGGTGACGGCGCCAGAAGATTCAGCCATCGCGTCAGGCCTGCAGCGACTCTCTCCCAAGCTCTCCGATGATCGTGACAAAGCCGGTCTCGAGCTCGGCGGACAGATCGAGCATGTCGAAGAGGGCCTTGCCCGACGCGGTGCGGGTATCGATCGGCCGCTCGTTTGCCTTCGGCGTAACCCGCGCTCCCGGAGTCGCGAATGCTGCGCGCCCAGCGATCGACCCGGGTTACGACAAAGGGCGTCTCCGGCCGGAAAAGTCGAACACCACCTTGAGTTCGATCCAGCCTTTGCTTCGCGCTCCGTTCGCCTTTTCGGCGGCAATTACATCGCAGCCGGTAACCTTCAGCTGCCGGCTGACGTGATGGTCGATCGTCAAGACGCTACCATAGCCATCCATACGGCGCGATCAGCGCCATCCGTCTTTGAAGATTCTGGACCTTCCAGCGGTATCGTGCCAGAATGCCGTCCATGCCGTAGTTGAGACAGTGATTTCGACTCATCGCTCCGCCTCGGTCCGGTAGACCAGAATGACGCAGTCATGCCGGGGGGCGCTGCGGGTTCGGCGAAATCAGGCTAACGCTACGGCGGTGTATTCTCCTCGCTCATAGGCATCGGTCAAAGGGTGCAGCCATGTTTGCTCCGCCAGTCGCGAAGGCACAGAGGGCAGCCGCGAGCCCGACCAGAAAACTGGCGCCCCAGCGGTCGACGCTTGTAGCGCGACCATCTATTGGTGGTGCGGCAGAACAAGCGCACATGCTCCAGAGGAGCATCGGCAATCAGGCGACGTTGCGGCTTCTCTCGCAGCGGACTCGAACCCTGACCGAGAACGAGCCCCATGGCCACAATGAGCAAGAGGCTGACCCAACTAACCTGACCGCCCGAGGGGCCAGGCCCGGTGTCTCCTGGGATTTCAGCAAGATTCCGCTGTCTCCACCTGGCCGGGCCGTTTTGCAGCGAAAGCTGGTGGTGGGGACGGTGGACGATCCATTGGAGTGTGAGGCGGACGCCGTCGCGGACCGGGTAATGCGCATGGCCGCGCCCGTCGCACCGATTTCGGCCGCTACGGTTCGGCTTAGCCGAAGCTGCGAGGCATGCGAGTCGAACGAGCGCGAGATGATCCATCGTAAGCGGATCGACCCCGACGACGAGATCCACGGGAAGCTGATTGGGCCGCCTCCACTGATCACGGACGGGCTGGAACAGCGCATCAGAAATTTGAGCGCCGGCGACCCGCTTCCGGCGTCGGAACGCGCGTTCTTCGAGCCCCGGTTCGGCCATGACTTTGGTAGCGTGCGGGTGCATACGGACCCGGACGCGGCGGCGCTGGCGCGCGGGTTGAACGCGCGCGCCTTCACCATCGGCCCGAAGATCGTCTTCGGGCCCGGCGAGTTTTCGCCTGGCAGTGCCGCCGGGCGGCGTTTGGTGGCACACGAGCTGGCCCATGTCGTCCAGCAGCGGCCGATTACGCAAAACACGGTGCAGCGGGACCTTGCCACCCCGCCTCCCGAGCCCGCGCCGGCGGCCCAGCGGGACCTGACGCAAGCCCAAGTCGATGCTGCGATCCGGTTCAACAAATTCACCTATGACGAGGCGCGAACAAAGCAATTGCAAGATCTGATCGGGACTGACCCCACGGGAATCTGGGCGGAAGAGGACATTCTGGCCGTCGCCGCTCTCCAGGAAGAATACGGTCTGCACAAAGATGGAATGATCGGGCCGCGAACATTCGAATTCCTCGACAGGGAAACAAGGAGGGAAGGGCTGCCCAGGACCGACGAGAATTGCCTGCTCGCCTTCAACGTGGGTGTCGATCGCCCCACAGTGGGCCCTATCGCCGGCGGCCAGCGCCCGATTACGGGCCACTTCACAATGCGGGCGCTATTTTCGCAGTATTGCAACTGCACCGACTACGTATACCGGCAACTCATACGCGGCCATTGGCGGCGTATCAGGGGAGGCGTAGTGACGGACCTAGCCGGGACCTTCACCAACTTCCCCGGAGGCGCACTGCCTGCTGCATTCACCGAGGATGGCAACATCACTACCCCGGCGCTGAATTATGGTCATCGCGATCAAGCGAACGAGGGTACGAACAACGGGTATTTCGATGATCCGGCAGGGGCAACTGCAAATCAGGCGACCGGCTGTCATTATGTCGGTGATGACACCCCAGGCGGACCCGACAACGTAATGCCCGGCGACGTGTTCGATATCCTTGTCGCCTTTCAGGGCGAAATCCGGCGCGGAGGCAGAGTGGTGGAGACCCAGTTTTGGTCCGCAATCAACGGCCGGTTCCCCGTCCCCTGACAGTGGCGGGGCCGTCAAGGCCCGCGCGAGTGCGGGTCAAGACCGCCGGGGCCTCATGGTCAACGGTCGGAATTCGAGAGGCAGCAACGCGTTGCGTTCGAATGTGGCCCGCACGACGCGGTCCTCATGTCGAGCCGCGCTCTGATCGGTCTTCGCTTCGTGGCAGCTCTGAAGCCCGTTGCCGACGCGTTGGCAGGCTCTCGGCGCCATCGCTCGGCCGCGGGTGGGCGATTTAATTCGATCACGATCGGGTTCTCTAGCAGGATCCGGAAAAAGTCGACCCATTGGTCCAGATATTGGGTTATAAGCCATGCTGCGTGACGAGATGCGGGGGACGTCCGATGCGCGGTTGGGATACCAGGAGCGACGCGCTGTTCAGCTATGTGAGCTGCGAGGCGCGGGTTCCAAAGGATCATCCGTTGCGGCCGATCCGACGGATAGTGGACGAGGCGCTGGCGGCTCTGTCGCCGGAATTCGAGAAGCTGTACGCCAAGCTCGGCCGACCATCGATTCCGCGGGAGAGACTGCTTCGCGCGTTGCTGTTGCAGGCCTTCTATTGGGTGCGCTCGGAGCTGCAGTTGATGGAGCAGCTCGACTACAATTTGCTGTTCCGCTGGTTTGTCGGGCTGTCGCTGGATGAGGCGGTGTGGGATGAAACGGTGTTCACCAAGAACCGCGAGCGCCTGATCGAGGGTGACATTGCCAGGAGGTTCATGGCTGCAGTGCTCACCCAGGAGCCCATCAAAGCACTGCTGTCGGACGACCATTTCTCGGTCGACGGCACGCTGATCGAAGCCTGGGCCAGCATGAAGAGCTTTCGCCCCAAGGATGGCAGCGGCGAGCCGCCGGCTCCCGGCCGCAATGGCGAGCGCGACTTTCACGGCGAGAAGCGCAGCAATGAGACGCACGCCTCGACCACCGATCCCGATGCTCGGCTGTACCGCAAGGGGCCGGGTCAGCCCGCCAAACTTGCCTATCTAGGGCACGTTCTGATGGAGAACCGGCACGCTCTGGTGGTCGACACGCGTCTGACCCTGGCCATCGGGACGGCGGAACGCGAGGCTGCGCTCGAGATGGTGGCGGCCCGTCCCGGCACCTATCGGATCACGCTGGGCGCCGACAAGGCCTACGATGTGGCCGAGTTTGTCGCCGATCTGCGGGCGCACAATGTGACGCCGCATGTCGCGCAGAACACCACGAACCGGCGTTCTGCGATCGACGGTCGAACGACCCGCCACCCCGGCTATGTGGTCAGCGGGCGGGTGCGCAAGCGCATTGAGGAGGTGTTTGGCTGGACCAAGGCGGCCGCTGGCTTTCGCAAGACCCGTCACCGTGGTCTGGCCCGCGTCGGCTGGATGTTCACGCTGAATGCCATCGCCTACAACCTCGTCCGGCTGCCCAAGCTGGTGGCAGTCGTGACGTAGCCACGCCCGGAATCCGCCCACACGCGGCAAAACCAGCAAAATCGACGCAAAGACCTGCTTGACGAGCACCTTCGGCAACTCAAGAGAGAGTGACTTCTTAAGACTCTACCTCCTTGCTTCGCTAACACTGAATTTTTCAGCGTCCTGCTAGAGGCGCGGCGCTGGTGGGCCGCGACGTAGAGGCATCACAGCCTACTTCGTGATGCCCAGGGGCCCGTCGCGGCCCACACCCAAAATGAGTATAGCATCTGCGGTTCGAATGTAAACAACCCACCGGTCAAGCCACCCTGACGTATCGATCGTGGAGGCCGCTGGGACGAGGATCACGGAGATCTGCCCCAAGGTGTGCAAGGTGTGCAGCGGTCGCCTGGCGCGATGATCGCGCCGACCACGCTAGCCGCCGTCGTGGAACGCAGCGATGCCTGCAGGATGTTCGGCATCGGATTTTTGTTCATGTTGGCCGTGTATGCGCTGAAGACGATCGGCCGACTCTGACGGATAAATCTGAAATGCCGCGTCGGGTCAGGCTTTCTCGATGGGAAGACCGACGCGCTGGCAGACCGACGATACGAGGCCGATCTTCTCGACAGGAGAGAGCAAGTGATTCCAGGCATCGGGATGAAACCGGATGCTCGCACACTCGCGCATCCCGCCCGGCGACAGGGCGAAATCGCGATAGTCATCCTCCACCAAAAAGCAGTCCAGCGCGCTGAAGTCCGCGGAGCCAAGGACCTCCACGATAATGATCGGTCGATGCCGGCCTATCCTGCGGCGTCCACCTTCGATCACCGCATGCTCGTGACCTTCCACATCTATCTTCACCAGCCGGATCGGTTCCTTGTGGGTCGCCTCTGCCCAATCATCCAATGTCTCCGTGGTGATCTCGTACTGGATATGGATGCCGACCTGCATCGCGTGGCTCTGCTCGAGAGACGAACTGGTCGATATCAGCCCCTGGTCGTTGATCGTCTCGAAGAACGGTACGATGGCGCGCATGCGCGACAGTGCGAAAGGCTCGACGGTAATCCGGGAAGCCATCTCGGGGTTGCAGGAGTCGTTCCTCGACATCACCTGCCGCGCAGTCTCGAGCGGCTCGAACGCGCAGACGCTCACGACAGGGCTGGCGGCAACGGCAAGAAACGTGAAGATACCGGTGTTGGCACCTATGTCGAGGACAAAACCCGACGCCTCCCGAATCAAACCGGCGAAAAACGGCTGGGGTGGGGGCTTCGTAGCTGGCGAGACCATGCGCGCGAACGAAAGATGCGATGTGATCCCGGTCGCCGCCGCTGGTGAAGGCAAAGCGGATCGGATCGCCCGCGCCGGGCACGCTTAGTTCGAACGTCGCCGATTGCTCGCTCATCGCATCACTGGCCCCGAATTGCGGCGCGCAAAGGGGCACCGCCCGACCGCAAGCCTCAGACGACACGCGTCGCTCATGTCGGCAGCACGTCGGCCAGCCGCTCGCATCGTCGGTAAAAGTCAGGCCAATCGCGACCCACGCGTTGGGCGAGGCGCTGACCGGCCGCGGGGATGCGCTTGCCCCCCATCAGATGCGTATAGCCGACACGAGCAGCGTAATTGGTGTCGTTCGCCTCGGTCCAGGAGGGGAACAGGTGTGCCACGCGCACCCCGCGATAGGGAGAATCGGGCCGCGCGGCGTGGAAGCCAATGCACGCGGCCAGCATGAACTGCTCGACCGCGCAGTTGTGCCAAAAGCCGACAGAGAGGGTCCGCAAGGCCGGCTGGTTGGCCTCATACTCTATTAGCGAGAGCGCGGCCAGCGCGTAATGGCGGAGGAATGCCGCGTCCTGCCCGCCTACGATCCCGCAATTCTCGACCCGTACGACGTGGTCGAGCGAGCATGCCCATTCCCACTCGGCGGGCAGCCAACCCTCGTTCCCGTGCAGGATCGCGCTGAGTTCGTCTATGCCGTAATCCGCCTTCTGGTGATACTCCGGGTTCTGCGTCAGCACCGGCGCATTTGTAAGGTGTTCAGGCAGCTTGTTCCAAAGGAACACGTCGCTGTCGATATGAACATACGGATCCGTCTGCAGCCCGTAGGCAACCAGCTTGCCAAGCATCCACCAGGAAACGTCTCGCCCCGCGAGCCGGTCCAATTCCGTCGAGACGGCAGTAAACGGAAGCCCGAGCCGGTCCACGAGCAGCCGCCGGCCGGGGCTGTCGGTCACCAACATTGCATCGGGGTAGTGGCGCATCGCGGTCTTCACGGAGACCACCCAGGAGAGCAGGTGATCGAGAGGGCGCGCCCAGGCATGCCGGTAATGCGCGACGTACGGCGCCGACCAGAAAGACCATATTGCCCGCACCGGCTGATTACCTGGTCTCATCGCTCGGGATCGATGCACCGCCGCCGCTGATCGTCGCGGACGGCAGAATGGGGGAGATTGGTTCCCCGATCACCGGCGGCGGCGGGATCAGGGTCGTGTGCCCGGTCACGGAGAAAGTGGTTTGCACCGGAAACTGCACTCCGCTCGACAATATGACAGCCGCCGTCAGGGTGTAAGTCTCTGTCGTCGCCTGCCCGGTGTTGCGGACCGAGAGCGGGATCGGCTGCGCGGGCGAGACTGCCCCGCGTGGAATCGTTACCGGGCTCTGCACGGTCACGATCCCGGGCGTGCCGCCAGTGACGGTGATCATGACCTGCGTGTCGGCAATCGCGTAATAATTCAGCGACAGGTTCAAAACGGGTACCGCCATCACCGTCGGATTCGCGGCGTCGACCAGCTCTAGGCGAGTGATGATGATTCTGATGCCTGGGATTGGAACCCAAGCGACGGCGGGCGGCGCCGCCGCTAGTGAGGTGACGCGTGGCAATGGTGCCAGATAGAACCAGCTCTCGAAGTCGCTCGCCTTCGCGGCCGCGCCGGAGGGCATCATGAGATCGGTACGCGGCGTCTGCCCGTCGGAACGTGTTCCGGCAACACCAAAACACTGGCCATCGAGGAAAGGCGTTGCTCCCGCTCCGGATCCCCAGATCATTCGACCTTTCAGGAGAACACGGGCACGGATGTATTGCTGCTGATTGGCGAAGCCATCGAAAGACTCGAGCCCCTGTGCGAGGTAGAAATATAAATTTTGCGGCAGCGACCAAGTAATTATGTTGCCGGTCACCGATACTGCGCCGTCGACGATCACCCCACTCCGCAACAATCCGCTTGCGACAGACGGGACGAACGCGGATGCCGCGTTGCTGAACTGATCGATCGAGATCGGGTACTCCAGGCTGACAATGTAGCGTGCCGGATCGATGCTGGTGACAGGCGCCCCATCCAGCGTCACGTTGAGGCCACCCGCGAAAAGCTGGTCGAGCGTCTGCACGTCGTCATTCGCCCAGTTGATCGCAGTGACGTGCAGTGCGGCCTCCGTCGGCGGCGGCGTGAGCTCGGTGAGCGGATAGAAGGAATTGCGGCAATCGTACGGGACAAAGCCGCCTGCGTTCGGCTCCCAATCGATGCAGGCGAGCGGAGCGCGATACACGGTGGTGTTGCGCGCGGGCTGGAAACTCGCGCCGTCGCTGCCGCAAGGCGGCCATTCCACCTCGCCTGTCGCGGTGCGCGCCGGCACCAGCCAGAAATCGCCGGGTTGGAACGGTCGCGCGTCGGAGAACTGCACCTGGATGCCGTTCTCCAGGCTGTTCCAGTCCCCTTGCGCGGCCATCGGCACGCCGGCGCTCGTCGCGTTGGCGTCGGTCTGGTCCCAGCGGCGCAGCTTGGCATGGCCATTCTCGGTGTCGACCGCCGGCGCGGTATCGGTCAGCGTGATCTGGTTGTGCTCGAAATCGACGGTCTGGATCTGATGCAACTGGCCAGGCTGATTCGGCGTTTGGCCGAACTCGTCGCTGTCGTCCGAGATCTCGACCCATTGCAGCGGCGCGAAGCCCAGATTGGCATCGGGGCCGAGACTATCCACGGTGAGCACCTTGCCGCTCACATTCGTGATGCGCGTGAGCACCGATCCGTTGTCGCGCGACCATTTGAACCTCGCCGCGCCGAGCGCACCACCCTGATGCAGCTCGATGCGGTAGAGCTGGTTCTCGAGGCCGCGATATGCCGCCTGGGGCGAAGGCAGGCATGGTCCCAGGTTGGACGCGTCGCCGGTGCCCACCGTCATCTCGCCAGCCATGAGCTGCACTGGGCTGAGGCTCATCGTGGCGCAGCAATCTCCTTGCAGATAGGCGCTGTTCAAGAGCGATATAGCATTCACGGACACCGAGAGTTGCGCGCCGATTCCGGCCGGCAGTTGCGTCAGCCGCGAGACGGTGGCGGAGGCCACCGTGTGCAGGGCGGTAAGCGAGGATGCGATACGCACGTCGCTGATGTTGCCCGCAGCCACCAACGCCGCGAGCGTGTCAGCTTGCGTTGCCACCGATTCGAGAGCGGTCGACCGGGTGGTCTGTTGGTACAAGGCGATTGACTGACGCAGACCCTGCACAGCCTGCGCCACAGCGGTCTGGCCGGTCGTGATTGGAGCGACCTCCTCGGCCACCACGCGCCAAACGGTCTGCACCCGCACGGTTGTGTCCGCTTCGCCGAGCGCGGGATCCCTTATGCAGGGATCGTCGATAGGCGTGACCATCCGCTGCCACGCCTCGAGCCAGACCTGTATCGCGCTCGCCCGTCCCGCGCGAAGATCGGCGAGCATCACATCAACGCCGGGCTGTGGCCCGATCAGAAAGGTCTGCTGCGTGTAGTCAGTCTGCGCCAACATCTCGCACAGCAGGCCGTTGACGTAATAGCGACCCGGTCCGATCAGCAGCGAATTGTTGTCAGAGCGCAGCGAGATCACGAAGCCGGCAGCGTTTATCGGCGCACCGGTGGTGCCGATTACGTCGATTGTCTCGGTTACCAGCCGGAGCGCGTCTATCGCGCGCTGCTCGTTCGCATCGGCGTCGAGCTGCACCCGCCCCTGCTGCTCAAGCACGGCGGTGTAGTTCTTCGCCGGATCGAAGCGATATCGGCTGAAATCACCCCTCATCGCATCTCTCCCTCGACGCGCGGTCATGCTTGTCTGCCGTAGCGCATCCTGGCTCTGTCAAATCAGGGCCGCTCCGATCGAAATCCCGAACAGGGCATCCACGTTTTCCAGCAGTGCAGAACGAGGCCGACTGCGACCGCCGTAGCCATAAGGCAGTTCAGCGATCAGCCGCTCCTCGCGCGATGGCACGAGGAAGATGCCCGCCTCCAGCCCGAACGGCAGGTACTCGTCCATCCGGCTCCGCAGGTTGCCAACGCCCTGCGTCTCGTAAAGCAAGTGGTAGGCGCCGATCTGGCTCTCGTCATCGGCGCCCTGCCAGACGGCGACCGGACAATCCCCACCGAGCAGCCCGTAGGATGGGCTGCCGTAGCGCAGGCTGACGAATTGCTGCGCCAGTGCGTCCTCCAGCTCCGGGTCGGTGCCGGGCAGGCAGCGATACTGGCCGGGCGTAATCGCGTCCGCCGGAACGAAGCAGAAGCGCACGCAGCCGGACTGCCGCCGTGTGCACCAGATCGCCGCCTCCCACGCGTCGTGCCGCAGCGCGCGGCGCGCCAGGAATATCGTGTTCGAGGCCAGCGGCAGCCGATGCGTGCGCACCTTGCCGATGATCGTGCTGTCCTCGACCTGCAGCGTCCCGCCTTCGCCGGCGCCGTCCGGCCCGGCATAGGCGACGCGCCAGCGCGCCAGCGCATCGACAAAGGTGCTGGTCACACGCGCCGAAGCGGATTCCTGGACGAGCAGCGGGCCGACGATGCAATTATTGACGACCAGTGTGCTGCCGGCGAACTGCATGACGATCGCCGGTGCGTCTGGGTCCAGGGGCTGTCCGTCGCGTGTCAACCCCTTGCCGGGAACCAGCGTGCAATCCTGCAGAGTCATCGCCACGGCGCCGTTTTGCGCCCGCATCGCCCCCGCGATCAGCGGACCGTTGCAGAACAGCTGGCCGGGAGTCCCTCCGGGTGGCGTGCCCGCACCGTCGATCTCGATGTTGCCGCGCAGCGTCGCACGGGCGCGCGACGGGGCCCATGTGCCGTCCGGCAGCACCTGGGCGGCGATAATCCACAGCGTGCTGCCGGACGGTATGACGATGCGGCGGGTGCCGGTGAGGTCGATATCGGCCACCAGGAAATCGGCCAGCACGATCACCCCGACCGTGCCCGCCGGCTGCGCATTGAACAGCGCAACCGCGGCTTCGAGTGTGATTGGGACGCCGAAGATGTCTGTCGCGCCCGCGCCGACCACCTGGCTCCAGGTAATCTGCGTCCGGTCGAGCGTCAGGTTTTGGGTGCGGTCGTAGGGTCCGCCACCGAGTTCGGCGGGAAATCCGTAGTTGTAGTCGAGCGTCACCGTGGCGGGTGCCGGCAGATCGTCCGCGAAGACGATGCGGCCAAGCACCGGATCGATCGCGACCTTGCCAGCCGGCGCCGGTGCCCAGCCACCCAGGAAGTCCGAAAGATCGCAGACGCAGATCGTCTCGAGCCCGACAGGGACGCCGTTCACATAAATGACGAGGCCGTTCGACGCCCCATAGAACGCGTTCGGGTCATCGTGGAACTCGCGCCGGCCGATCGGCTGGGGCACGTCGGCGCGGGTCGTCAGGCTCTGGAACGAGGCGCGTACCGGCGGCGCATTGAACAGCGGCATGTCGTTGCCAAGGGGGCTGGCGAGAAAGCGCCGGGCATCGACCACCGTCGCCGGTTGGCCGGTCACTGGAAAGGAGATCCAGCGCCACACCCAGGCGCCGATATCGGAAATATTGTATCGTCCTTCGCCATGCAGCGCGATGTCGAGTGCAGCGTTGTCAGGGATGTTCGGCGTCCGCACGCGCGGCGGAATGCGGCGCACGTCGACGGTGCGGCTAAGTGTGTCGAATGGTCCGCCGATCCGCGTCAGCGCGGCTCCATGACGCAGATTGACGAAGCTGGCATGGTGCAGCCGGAGATGCCGGAAACTCTGGTTGACCGCGAGGCGGCGAAAATACTCAACAATATGGACCGGCCGCCCGGTGACGTCGTGTCCCGCCTGCTCGAGCGCGATCACCGTGCCTTTGCGCCGGCGGTAGCCCATCGTGTTGGCGACATCCGCCCGCGCGCGGGCCCCGTTCGGAATGTTTTCGACCAGTCCGGTCCAGCCGATCAGGTCGCCGATATAGGGTATCACCCAAGGCGCACAGGTTTCGATGAACTGGTCGGCGTACAGATTGGTCAGGTCCTGCTCGAGCACGCCGACCTGTTCGGCGATGACGCCGACCAGCGCCTGCGACGGCCCGCCGGCCGCCGCATCGCGCGTGCGATGGATCGCCGGCAGCAGGGAATAGATCTGGTCCGCGTCCAGGCTCATGGCCATTGCACCAGGTCGGGCAGCGACAGCGGGTCGATCAGCAGCATCTGCGCGCCCGTCACCGTGCCGCGTGCGCCCATCTGCGGGGCGGCCGCCGGCAGGTAGTCGGGCAATTGGGCCGGGGGGGCGGCGCCGGCCAGGGCGAAGGCGGTCAGTTTCGTGCCCTGCACACCGGAGACCGACTGTATGGCAGCGACCACCTCGCTTTGCGCGACACCTTGGCCGAGCGCGCGGGCGGCGAAACCGAAGACGGTGAGCAGTGCGGTCCGCACCGCGGCAAGCACGAGCGTCGGGTCGTAGTCGTTGGTATCGACGCTGACCAGGCCGGCGACCGCAAATTGCTGCGGCTGGTGTGGCAGCACCGTTACCGGCACATAAGGATTGCCCGAATTGCGCAGTGCGGCAGCAAGATTGGTGATGGTGTTGCCGTTCGGATCGAGCACCGCGCCTCCGGCACCAGCCACGGTGAGGACTACGCCGCGCGTCCGGCCGAACCACGTCCACGTCGCCAGCGCCTTCGCGACTCCCGCGAATGCGGTGGAATAGTCTTGATAGTCCTGCAGCGAGACGACACGCTCCAGGGTTAGCACGTGCAGCGGCGCGCTGGTCCTCGCGTCGGCCGGCGTATCCGGATCGGCGCCCCCTGTCGCATCCGCCGGATTGCCGACCGATTTCAGTCCGGCCGGCCGATCGATCGCCTGGCTGATCCCGCCCGCCGGCACGTTGCCCGACAAGCCAAGGCCGACGCGGTAGAGCGCGCGCACATTGGTCTGGCCGGTCGGCGGCCGGGCTCCCTCTGTGCCGTCGCCGAACTTGACGATCACCGCGCCGCCGTTCGCTTGCTGCGTGGTGTACACCCGGTCCTTCGGCGTCGCATCGAGCAGACTTGGCTCTTCTTGCCAAAGCAGATCGTTCACCCAGACTTGCAACGTCGAAATCGCCCCTTGCCCGCTCGGCGTGCTCAGGTAGGTCAGCGGCATTTGCTTCAATGTGAAGGTCTGGTTCGGCTGCGACGCGTCGCCGCTGCCGAGAACCTCCTGCACGGTCTGGCCATGCGTCGCGGCCACGACATTGGCGTTGAATGCCGCTGTCGCGCGATCGTAGATGCGCGCCAGCGGATTGACGAAGGTCAGCACGGTCTGTCCGGAATTACCCGGCTGCACGGTGTCCAGCACCGCGGCCTCGCTTACCACCGGATCCGCCTTCGGGTCGGCCGGCTGCAGAACAAGACTCACCGCCGCCGCGGTCAGTGTCGCGGAGATACCTTGCGTCGTAAGCACGGTCCACTGGGTTTGGCCCGATGCGAGCGTGGTGGGCGGATAGGCATCGGCCAGGACCAAGTCCCCGGGGTTGAAAGGGATGGCGGTCACGCCGTCAGGACCGATCAAGATCGCAGATTGGCTGGGCGCGAGCTGCAGACGTGCGCGCTGACCGGTGATGGCGATGGTCTGCCCCGCCATTAGCAAGGCGCCGCCCGAGAGGGTCACACCGGACCCGGCAATCGGCTGGAGCATGCCTGGCGCCAGATTCGGCGGCCCGGCAGCCCAGGCGATCAGCGGCTGCGGCGCGACGGCCAGCGGCTCGCTGTCGATAAACGCTGTCGTCAGGCGCGTGCGGGCGACGAAATAAGGCAGGTAGTCGTCGCGGTCGAGCCTAAGTCCGGTTGCCTTTGCCGACAGGGTGTAGCGCAGCGGCGCTCGGTCCGCGGCAGCCAGAACCTGGTAAAGCCGGCGCTCCTTTCTCCCCTCCGACAGGACTACCCAGGTGAACCGCTCCGGAGCCGTGGCGAAATCCTGGGGCTGCGCGTGCAGCGGTGCCAGCCCGGTATAGGTCGTGTCCAGGTCGATGTGACCGATGTCGTGGATGAATTTCCAGTCGCCCTTGGGCGGGTTGGTCAGCACCTTTGCCAGCAATTTCGGATCGGGCGCGTTTACGCCGAACAGCGAGGCACGACGCCCGAACGTGTAAAGCTGCACGGTCGTTGCGTTATTCTCGAAATACGGGAACAGCGCGACATCCCAAGCGATCAGCGTGCGGTTGTTCGTCGAGTCGGTGGTCACCGCGGTGACAGTCCGGAACTCCCATACCTGACTATTAGTATTGGTCGTCCGGTCGGCGTCGACCAGCAAGATCGCGTCGCCCGCCTTGACTCCCGTCGCGGTTCCGGCGAGCCACAGCGACGTGGTGATCGTGGTCCAGTCAACCGGCTGCGTCGTCACCGGCGGCATCGCGTTGTTGGCGATGCGCGCGACCAGATCGGCGCTGGTCTCGAACACGGCCGGCTGCTGGCCGGCCGGAGGCACGCTCTGCACCCGCGTTCCCGCCGGGATCAGCGCCGGGTCGGGCGCACCCTGTGCGTCGTTCAACGTTATCGCGAGTGGGGCGGAGGCGGACACGCCCGGTGACGGCTGGTAGCCGACCAGCCGAGCCAGTTCGAACACAGAGCGCGGTTGGACAGCGGTGCGCAGATAGGATTCGTTGGCCAGCCGCTCCTGGTAGAACGTCAGGATGTCGGCCGTTACCGCGAATGCATCGAGCAGGGCAATGGTGAAATCGCTGGTCTCGCGCGTCGTCAGCGGCGCGATCGCCGAATAGGCCGGGTCAGTGAGCGAGGCGAGCAGGCTCGCGTCAAAACTTGCTTGCGTGCCGACGCGGTAGGAGATCTGCGACAGGCCAGGCCGGTTGAAGATCGCGGCGGGCGTCTCGCGGGTGACGCCGACGCAGCAGGCGCAGGGCAGGGTCGAGCTGTCGCTCATTGCCCGCCGTCCAGCGACAGATCGAGGATGCCGTGGTCGGGCCGACTCGGGTCGTTGTCGACACGGGCGATCTCCAGCCTCTGCATGGTGATGAACCCGTCCGCGACCGAATCACGCGTTGGGTCGTCGACCCGCTGGAACTCTCTGGCCCGCACCGAGGCGACGCCCTGCACGCCCTGAACCGCGGCGATGATCGGACTGAGGTAGATCGTCTGACCGAAGCTGAAGTTGCTGGGATCGAGCAGCCCCGGCGTCCCGGTGCAGGTCTGGCCGGAGATCAACACCTGCAGCAGCGCGGACGCCACGTCGGTGCGGCGATAGCCCGGCTGGACGCACACTGCCAGCCCGATGCGCAGGCCGACAATGATCGCCGGCTCGACGGCGAGATCGACCCCGGCCATGCGCATCAGATTGAGGCTTTGCAGCGTGCTAGCGGCGAGCGCTGCCGGCGTGATCACCGAGGCATTGGCCGGTGCCGGATCGATGGCGACAAAGGCGGTGCGCCAGCTTCCTGTCCAGCGCAATGTGCCGCGGGCCTCGCTGATCTCCGGATTGCGCGCCGCGACATCGCCGTAATCCTGCTCGGTTACGGCGCGAAGCTGCGTGCGGAAGTTCCAAGGCGCTTGCTGGCGGATCGCCTCCATCGTGTCCGGATCGCGCCCGCCGCCGCCGGGGAGCGGGTTGCGCACCTGATTGATGCGCGGATCCTGCGCCAGGATGTGGCCGAGCGTTTCGGGGCCGACATTGCCCACGGTGCCGTTGCCGGTGCGAAAGTTCGCGCTGAAAACCAAGTTCGTGTCAGGCGCCGCGCCATAGTCGCCGTCGCCGAAGCGCAGGAAGGAGGTGCCGTCGCGCTCGTTTTCAACGACGTAGCCAAGCTGCAGGTTGTCGAGGCTTAGCAGATCGGTCTCCGCCATCCATTTGCCGCCGCCGTCATCCATCACGCAGATCTGCGGGGTCGGCACCGCCGCGTCCGCGGCGGGTGGAGCGGTCAACATGGAGGCGGCGGCCGTTGGATCGAAGGTACGCGCGTAGGTCAGCGGGGACGCGGGCAACGACGGATAGAAATAGGCCGGCGGCGGGGTCGGGGCCGTCGTGATGCAACAGGTGCCGCCGCTGCCACCGACCGGGATGGGCGGCGCTGCCGGTACGGTGCCGATGTTAGTGAGACCCTGCCACAGCCCGTGATCGGCCGGCACCATGTTGCCGCGCGCGATGCTGACATCGGTGACCGGCTTTGCGCCGTGGTCCTGATCGGTCACCGATGACAGACAAAGCGGAAACGGCAGCGCGTCGGCGGCGCCCCATTCGATCAACGTGATCGGGTCGCCGTTTGCCGGATCAATCAGCACTTTGCCGAACCGGTCCTTCCAAGTGACGCCGGTCAGCCGCACCAGCCAGCGATTGCGCGGGTTCGCATCCTCCGGCGCGCCGGTAAGCGGGCCGGCGATCTCCTCGAACAACAGCACGTCGCCGGGAGAAAGCGCATCGAGATGGCCGGCAAGCGTTGCCGCGGTGGCACCGGTCGGCAGACAGCAGCTGGAATCGCTCCAGGTGTAGAACGAGATCTGGTTCAGCGATTGGATGAGGGTCGCGCCCACGAGGGTCGCGAACACAATACCATTCTGTGCAAGCATCGTCTGGGCGGTCTGGCTGGTCGGATCGACCCGCGCCGTGACGCCGGGGAGGCGCGGCAGCACCTGCGTGCCGATCGGTAACGGCACGCCCTCGGCGGTGGCGGCGACGTGGACCCAGACCTTTGCGTTCTCGCCCTCGTCCACCTGATAGTCGACCAGTTTGGCATGACGGCGGAGCGAGATCCGGCTGCGCGCAGTACCGAGATAGGCCTCGGTCGCCACCGCATCCTGTTGATAGCTGAGGTGGTCGGCGACGTAGGCCAGCACCTCGATCAGCGTCACACCGATATCCGCAGCATGCGTTTCGGTCCAGGTCGGCGCCAGCACCGCCATGCGATCCAGCATCACCTGCACGAACCCGGGATAATCCTTGGCGGTGTAGTTTATGTCGGGCTCGTCTGGGGCCGCCGACGGGCAGCACTGGATGGGCAGGCAGTCGGCGCTGACCGGACAGCCGGCCTTGAAGGAGAACGCTACCTGCGACAGCGCCGGATCGACGCCGGTGGGCGGCTCGACGGTCGTGCTGTTGGCGCGCAGGCTGAGCGCGTACGGCGAGAAGTCGCCGGCCTGATCCACCATCACGGCGAGCGTGTAAGGCTGGTCCGAAACGCCCGCCACCGACAGGACCTGGATACCGGTGATGCTCTCGCCGCCGGAAATGACGATCTGTTCGGGACCGATTCCGAGCGGCGACGGGTCGCGCAGGAGCGTCAGCAGCAACAGAGTCTGGTCGGTGGCACTCGCCACTTCGAGAAAGTCGACGCCGTTGAGCGAGGGTGTGGCCAGCACGACGGTACGGCGGACGCGGTTGGCGCAGAAATAAACCTCGGCAGCGGCCGCCGGCACCACGGGCTGGGGCAGCGCGGCCGACGCACTCATCACGAACCGCTCACGACGAACTGCGCCGTCTGCGCGCGCTGCGTCTTAATTACAGTGTACACCACAGTTACGAGCAGTGTCGCGTCGTTGTTGGTGACCTGCACCGACTGCACCGAGATCAAATCGGACAGCCAGAGCTGCAGGTTGCCCTGGATCAGCGCCCGCTGCGCCATCGCCAGAGCGTCGCTGTTCGGCGCGAACACGAGTTGCCCGGTGCCGGTGCCGAAGGTCGGCCGGTTCACGCGCTCTCCGGGCGCGGTCAGCAGGACCTGCTCGATCAGGTCAACGATGTGCTGGTCCGCGTCCGTCGGTGCCGCGGTGCGGCCGGAGGTGTCGAAGCCGTAGGGAAATGCGACATCCACCATGGCCCTCGCGCTCCTATTCCGCGGCTACCCGGGTTTGCGCGACGATCGGCAGCAGTGGTGTTCCGGTGGGCGCGCAGATCGCCTGGCCCGTCAGCAGCAGCAGCGGTTGGCCGTTGGAGGTGACCCGTGTGGCGCCGACTGTCCACTGCGCCGTCACGCACGGCCCCGGCGCGGGAGGCACGAACGGGCAGCCGGCGACGGTCCAGGGCGCAGACAACGTCACCGAAGGGACGCCGGAAAGCAGCACGTTTGGGTTCGGCACCGTCGGCAGTGCCTGGCCACCGTGCGAGCAGGTGACCGTTGCACCCACCTGCAAGAGAAAGCCTGGCACCGTGTTCCCCCTTTCTTTCGCGCGGCTCAGACCACCGAGAGAGCGCCCTCGTTGATCGTGACGCTCGGGCCGCTCAGCACGATCGTCGCGCCCTGGCCGTTGCTGATGGTGATGCCGACATTGTTGATCGAGATCAGCGCGCCGGTGGCTGACTTCAGCAGGAATCCGCCGGTCGGCCCCGGCATGTCGCTGATCATCAGCGTGTTCTGCCCGACCGTCTGCAAAACGATCGCCTGCAGCGGCGGCGTTGTGGCGATCGCGAGGGCCGGCACTTCGGCGGCCGACCCCCAGAAGCCGCCGGTCCAGATCGGGTAGTCGCGGTCGCCATGCTCGAACTCGACCCACACGGCCGCACCGATTGGCGGGACGGTGAATTCCCCGCACTGCGGTCCGGCCATCGGCACACAGGGCAATGCCCAGGTGCTCGGCAGGACGTTCGTCACGTCCGGCACCACCACCTGGATGCGGCCCATCTGCATCGGGTCGATGTTGTTGAAGACAGTGCCGCGATACTTGCCGTAATACTGTGCCACGGTTCCGCCCTACAGCCCGATCGCCGGAACCGCCGGCGTATTGGAAACCAAAGCGTTGCGGGTAAGCGTAAAGCTCTGCTTGAACTGCCCGCGCGACAGGGTGTGGGTGACACTGTCGACGTAGTGCAGGCCGTCGAAGGCCGGCCCCGCGCCTCGCACGCCGACCAGCTGCCGAGCCTGCAGGACGCTGCCGTAGTGCAATACATCCAGCGAGCCGGAACCGGTCACCACATCGGCGGCCGCCGAGGCCCTTGCCATGCCTTGCAGCAGCGCCAAACCCGGGTCTTTGTTCGCCACACTGGACGCTTGCTCGATCCGCAGCGGTGTCGGCACATAGATGCCCAGCGGTGGGTTTAGCGGGGTGACCGGCGGGATCGGGACCGGGATCGGGACCCCCGTCGTCTGATCCTGGATCGTCACGACCGGCGTCGTCGCCTTGTACGGGGCATAGCGGAACGTCAGCTGCTCGACGTTGGTCCAGGTGTCCATGTTCACGGTCAGCGCCGGCTGCGGCACACCGAACTTTATCTGCGGCCCCCAGTAGGCGCGGCTGACGCCCGGAAGCGGTCCGGGATCGATGTAGAAGACATAGCCGACCAACTGGGCGAGCTGGCTGATATAAGCGTAGTCGGTACCCTCCTGGCTCGGCAAGCGCTCCACCGGGATCTGGATGTCGGGGATCAGCGGCGGCAAGACCTGTGGGATCACCCCATACATCGCGTATCTGGCCAGGATGGTAAGGACGCTGAGGTCGGGCGACAGCCCGGCCGGCACGCCATTCATCTGGATCAGATCCATCGCAGCGGTCAGGTCCTCGCCAGTGATGGTCATGGTCGACCCGGCGGTACCGGCCGAGGGATGCACATCGTGCTCCCGCATCACGCCGTCCATCAGTACCTGCGGGATGCCGTTGACGGTCACCATGATGACGACCCGCAGCTCCACGCCCGGCGGGGCCAGCAGGAACAGCGCCTGCAGGATGGACTGATCGGCAAGCATGAAGGAAAGCTGGAAACCGCTGCGGCCGCTGGCGCTGGTGGTCACCGTGATCGAGGTCAGCGCGTCGATCACCGGTTTCGGCGCCGGCAGCGGCACCATCGGCCCCACCAGCAGCGTGAGGTAGAGACTGCTAGGCACTGGTCCCTCCGGTCGTGCCGATGCCCGCCGGGAGGGTGATCGTCAGCACACGGCCGGCGTCGGCGGTCAGTGCGTCCGGGTCCGACGCGGCGTTGGCATCGCACAGGATCCAGTACAGCAGCGGGTCGCCAATCTGCGCGTTGGCGACCGTGTCGATGCGGTCGCCCTGCACGACCACATACTGCCGGAGTGTGGTGTACTGGTCCGGTTGCGGGATGATGCGGCGGTTCAGGTAGCGGACGACGGTGCCGTCCGGCCGGGTGTAGGTCGTGGTGCCGATGCTGTAGTAGCGGCTGTTGGTATGCATCGTCGCGCCGCTGGTGCCGCCACTGGCGACGAAATTGTCGATTGGGCTGGTGCTCATAGCGACACCGACGCGCTGAGGCTGGCGCCGACGACCTGCCCGGCGTTGACGAGCGCCATCGCCTCCTTTTCGATCTGATAGACCATGTAGATCAGGCCGGCCGGGTTCAGGAAACCAGTGTCGTTGACGTTCAGCACCCTCATCTCCAGCGATACCTTGGCGCGGATGGGGTTGAGGATCGTGTCGAACGCCTCCTCGGTGATGTCGATCGAGGTGATGCGGACCGGGGTGATGCGCGTAGCATTCCACACGAAGATCGCCAGCGGCTGCTCCATCGGCAGGATCTCGATGGTACCGAGCAGGGTGAGCGCCTCATTGAGGATCAGGTCGACGCTGGTTGGATAGACCAGCAGCTCCAGCGCGGAGAGCTGCGGCTGGATGCCAAGCGTGGTGGCGATCGGATCGGAGGCGGCGAGCGCGTCGGTAGCGTCGATCTCCGCGACGACGCTGATCGTTTCCGTCGGCGGGCCCTTGAGGCGCAGGATTTCGGTGCGCTCCGGCTGGTCAGCTACCGCCTGCGGCTGCAGCTTGCGGGTCAGCGTTTCCGGATTGTATTGCAAAGGGATGATGCCGGTCGGGATGCCAGTGGTGGCGTCGAGCGTGACGATCCCCCCCTTCAACAGCCGCGGCGAAATCGGCGCCGTCATTGCTTTGGTCCCCCTGGTGCGATGCCGGCCCAGACCGTTGACGCAACGGATCGGCCAGTCTGTTCCGGCAGGCAGCCGGCAACGATGGGCGCGGTTGGCAGTCGGTCCGCCGTGATCGGCTGGAACTGCGTGCCGGGCTGCACGGCGAGATGGGCGAGTTCCGCCTCCAGCGCACGCCTCAGGCGTCCCGCCTCGGCCGGCGCGACGCCGCGCAGCACGAGGTGTTCGATGTGCAGACGCACCGCACCGTCCGGCGAAGGGGTGGCGCGTTCGCGCCGGCGCTGGGCGTGCGCGGTCATATCCATCCCGCCGTCTCGGCGCGGCCCAGTGGGCGCTCGAGCTTGGCGTACTCGGTGCGCGCGGCCGCCAGCATGTGCGACATGCGCACCGGTTCGGCCGCGTCCGCCGCGAGAAACGCCGCGTGCATTGCGATGTTGCGGATCACACCGCCCGCTACGCCAAGCTGGGCGAGCCGAATCGGATCGAGATTTGCTTGCGGCGTCGCCGCCGGCAGCACGCGCTGCCAGATGCGGGCGCGCTCCGCGACGTCAGGGAAGGGAAATTCGACCAGAAAGCGCAGGCGACGCAGGAACGCCGGATCGATTGCGTGGCGCATGTTGGTAGTAAGGATCGCCAGGCCTCGATACGCCTCCATGCGTTGGAGAAGGTAGCTGACCTCCAGGTTGGCATAGCGGTCGTGGCTGTCCTTGACCTCGGAACGCTTGCCGAACAGCGCATCTGCCTCGTCGAACAGCAGGATCGCACCGCTGTCCTCGGCGGCGTCGAACACGCGGCGGAGGTTCTTCTCAGTCTCGCCGATATACTTGCTCACCAACCCGGCGAGATCGATCTGGAAGAGGTCGAGGTCGAGCGTATGGGCCAGTACTTCGGCGGCCATCGTCTTACCGGTGCCGCTGGCACCCGAGAACAGCGCGGTGACACCGAGGCCGCGTGAATAGCGTGCAGCGAACCCCCAGCGTTCCAGGACCGTGATGCGATTGCGCACGTGCATGGCGATCTGCCGCAGGGTACGCGTCTGCGCCTCGGGCAGCACGAGGCTGTCCCAATCCGCCTTCGGCTCAATACGGCGCGCCAGCTGCTCGAGCGAACGGCGCGCATGCGCGCGACCAATCCGCCAGGCGGCCCGGCCAAGGCCGTCATCGTCCGTCTCCGCGTCCTGCAGGGCGAGCGACGCGGAGACAGAGTAGATCGCCGACGTGTCCAAGTTGAACTGGTCGGCGACCGCGTCGAGCGCGCCATTAATGCGCGCGGCCAGCGGACCGATGCTATCGGCCCAGATCGCGCGCCGCTCGGCCGCCGAGGGCGATGGCACGGCGACACGCACGGCAGCGAGCCCTGCCGGCACCACGTTTTCATCCGACTCGACGAGTACCGGCACGTCGATCTGCGCCAGCAGGCCGAGCAGTGGGCGCGTCTCAGCCGCGTCGGCGAGTTGCACGCAGAGCCCGGCCTCAACAAGGCGCGCCTCCCGGCTCCACTGCCGTGCCAGCGCCGTGCGCTCGAATGTCGCAACGGGGATATCGGCGGCTTGCAGCACGTACGGCCGCAACCCGTTGCGGCGCAGCGCCTCGGCCGCAGCCACCGCGCGGTCGCCGGCACTCCGGCCCGTGAGCAGCACGCGGCTACCGGGTGCTGCGAGCGCGCGCGCAGCGAACGCTGCTGCATCCGCGATCCAGCTGGGCGGTGACTGCCAATACGCTGGCGGCATCGCCGCGATCAGGCCATCCAGCCGCTCATCACTGCTCTCGACGCCGGCCAGGAGATGCAGGATTCGCTCGTCGATACGCAACGGCGCGCTCGCCAGTGTGTCGCCCGGCAGCATCTCGACAAGCCGCCAGTGGCGCAGCGGCCGGTTGCGCGACAGCGCGCTCCAATGCGCGTCCGGCAGCGCGGCGAGCGCGAGCCCAAACGTGGCGTAGCACTTGCGCGGATCGCCTTGTGCAATGGCGCAGGCCTCAGCGAAGCGGCCGTCCAGTTCGACCCCCGCGCAGAGCAGCAGCACCGCGCTCTCGAACGGACTGAGGCCGAAGATCGCGGGGAGCCGGTCGATCGCCGACGGCGGGTCGAGCAGCGGCGCGAACTGCGTCCCGGGATCGATTGACTCGGGTTCCCCGATATGGCGGCGAAGCGCTGCGAAGACCGGAGACAGCGCCGCCAGGAGCGCCGCCTGGTTGGCTGTCTGCCATGATGCGGCGTCCGTGCTCATGGGTTTACCACAATGAGTGGCAGGTATGGCGGCGCGGGCGGCGGTGCTGGGTTGGGCTGGATCCGGCTCTCTGCGCCGTCGATGCGCACCCGCAGCACCGCACCGGGCGCGGCGACCGGCGTGAAGCCGGTCGATGGGATTGGGAAAGCGAGCGTGGCAGACGTGGCGGGTGCCGATCCCGGGCGCGCCCCAATTTCGATCGACTGGCTGCCGATCAGCACCGCGGCGCGCTGCTGCCGCGCGACAGGTGGGTTAACCGTCAGCGTGAGCGTCGTACCGACCTGGGTGGTTGCCGGCGGCGTCACCAGGGTCGGCAACAGCATGAAACTCGCGAGGTTCGACTGGATCCCCGGGTGCGGGTCGCCCGGCGAGCCGAAGATCACGCGGCGGATGATCTGCACACCGCGCATGCCGGCGAGCAACGTCGGCGCGATGGTGACGCGCACCGCGGCATCCTGCACGGTGTCGGGCGCAACCGACGTGCCGTCGTCGAAGGTGACGACCGTGTCGGACGCGTTGTCGCCCAGGAAATGATGGCCAGTGATGACCAGCTGCTCTCCCGTCGCGACCAGGCCGGGCGAGATGTTTTCGATCACCGGGCGATCCAATGCCTGCACGAGGATGTTGCGTGTCTGCACCCTAAGATTGGCGCGCATCGGGCGTGGCCGCTGGATCAGGACTACAGTGGCGAGATAGGCCGCTGTCGCGCGATAATGCGCATTGAATGCAGGCCAGAGCCGGTAAACTTCCTCGGTGGTCAGCGCTTGTGGCGAGAGCTTGATCAGCTCCGCTTGGTCGGCGAGCGTGGAGAGGCCGACTTGCTGATCCTCGGCGGTCGCGCCGGCGGCGGTGGCGATGGCGGAGAGCGCCGACTGAACGAGGTCCCTTGTCAGCACCGGCTGCTCGTGCATGATCTGCATCGCCCAGCCGAGCAGGATCTCACCGTCTAACTCGTTCGGACCGTAAGCGGAGAGCAGGAAATGCAGGTCGATGGCGAGCGGCGGCGAACTGACCCGGTTACCGCTTGAGTCGAGTTCAGGCAGACCGATATCGCGCCAGCCAATATTGAAACTGACGTGATACATGAAGATGTTGACCTGCGGGATCTCGGTGGCGCCGACCACGATGCGATCCGGCGGCAGGGCACTGATCGTCGGCGTTGCACCGACCGCGGTGTCGACGCCGCTGCCCGTGATTGCCTCGCGCAGCATCCACCGCAACACCGCCGTGACGCCCCCGACCGCCAGGAAGTCGCTCATTTCCGCTGCGCCAGATAGTCGGCGAGCGACAGCGGCGGACGCTGCGCCAAGGCGGCGCGGACCGGAGCTGCTCGTGCGGGCGCGGCATGCACCTCCAACCGGCCGATGCTGATCTGCACGTTAGGCGCGCGCTCCGATGCAGGCGAGCCTGCCGCATACGACGGAGGCGTGCGGGCGGAGCGCGGGATTTCGGTGGGGGGTGGCACGAACGCAGCGGCGACCGGCTGCGGACGGATGGGTGCCGGCGGGAGGGATTCGGGCTCGAAGTGCTCACCAGGCGCCATCGGGCGCGGGCGCGAGGCCGCGATGCGGGCGATGAGTTCCGGTGTCTCTGCCTGTGCGAGCGGCACGGCGGCCGTGACGGGGTGATCTGGAACGGCGAGCGGCGAAGCCGGCGCCCGCTCGGGCGAGATCGCAGCCAACGCTTCGATGGCGAACGGTGTGGCCGAAGAAAGGGATGCCGCGCGAACCGGCGCGGTATCAGCCTGGAACAGGGACGATACAGAGACGGCCGACCCGGTTTCTGCCTCCGTCTCGTCCCGGAACGCGGGCGCGCGCTCGGCTTCAGGAGTGGGCGGCGTTTCAGGACCGGTCGAGGGTTGAGGAGCGTGCCGCGCTCGCGGAGCGGGCGGCGTTCCGCGGGCCGACGGCGCCGGTGCGGGCTCGCTCCACCCGGTTTCCGTCGCCAAAGGGCGCGTCGTCGCGGGAGCTGGCCCGGCCGACGCGAAGCGAGAGGGCAGCAGTGGCTCCGCAACGGGCAACTGCCCTTGCGCGCGCAGCACCAGCCTCGCCAGACTGCCCCTCATCCGCGCACGCGGTCGAGATAGGCCTGCCTGCGCCCGACACTCATCGCCAGGATCGCGCTCTCGGACCAGCCATAGGCCCAGGCCAGTTCGTGCACCTCGTCGAGAAGGCGCTGCGCGCCGTGACGGATCTCGGCCCACAGGAAGCTGGCGATGTCGAGCTGTACCGCCTGACTTGCGCCACAAGCAGGACAGCCAAGCGCCAGCGAAACCTCCGCCGCCTCGTGCATCTCGTCGAGCCGATCAAACGCGGCGTCACGCAGCGATTCCGGCAGTGGGACAATCCGCCCGCCATCTATCACCTCGGCGCAGCGCGCGAGCAGCAGGAAGCGCGCCGTCTCAGGATCCGGCGAGGCGGCGGCGTCAGTCATGTCTCGCGTATTCGCCAGACGCAGCCGTAGCGTGAAGCCGTCCTGTGCCACGATGCAGTCCGCGTCCGCCGCCTGCAGGTTCAACGCAACTTGTTGCGCCGGCAACATGAACTCCAGCCGCTCGCCGCAGGACTCGCACGTCGCGACAGCCGAAAATATGGGCCCGAAGTTTCGCGCGTGGAGCGCGACGAGGGCGTGATCGCGCAGCGTCAGCGGCAGCGCCGCGGCGTCTTCCTCGCCGAGCGCGGGACAGCCGGCGCGCAGCAGGGTCAGCGCCCGCGTCGACGGCGGTTCGGCGGTGCCGTGCTCCCAGGCCGCGAGCAGCGCCACGCCGGACAGCGGCTGCTCGCTTGCGGCTCGGTCGCCAACGTTTTGGAAACCTTGTTGCTGCATGGCGAAATCGGGCCTGCCTTTGCGCCTCCGCGGCTAGGATGGCGGGGTGAGCGTCGGCTCGGTGGGCTCCGTCACGGCGAAGTCGCGCTGCCAGCCCTCGTTCTCGAGCTTGATGTGCTGAATCGCGACGGCATTGGCATTCGCGTCGAGATCCGGTAGCGCCTGGTATTCGGAGACCCAGCAGCGAAAGATTTGGTAGGAGATCGCGAGCTGACCGGCCTCGTTGTAGAAATCGAGGATGATGTCCTTGCGAAAATCCGCGAGCGACACCTCGCTGCCCAGCGCCGCCTGCAGCTGCCACACCTTACTGGCCCATGTCTCGAATTCGAGATCGTGCGTCACGCCGCGCTCCAGCGTGATCGCATCGTACTCGGTACGGCCGGGCGATTTGCGGCTGGTGCTGGGATCACCGCCCTCGCGATGCTTGACTATCTCGGTGGTGCGCTTCAGCGGCGAGACCTTGCTGATCCCGGCGACATAGCGCCCGTCCCAACGCAGCCGGAATTTGAAGTTCTTGTAGGGGTCGAAGCGCTGAGGATTGACAACGAATTCCGCCATGAGCGTGTCCTTCGATCGGCGATTGCGCCCGCTCGCGTCAGGTCTGCAGCTGACCCGCGAGCTGCTGGATTTGGATCACGACGAACTCCGCCGGCTTGAGCGGCGCGAACCCCACCAGGACGTTGACCACACCGGCGTCGATGTCGTTCTGCGTGGTGGTGTCCTGGTCGCACTTCACCAGATAGGCGGTGCTCGGCGAGCTGCCCTGGAAGGCGCCCTGTTGGAAAAGGTTGTGCATAAACGCACCGATATTGAGTCGGAGCTGCGCCCAGAGCGGCTCGTCGTTCGGCTCGAACACCGCCCATTTGGTGCCACGGTACAGGCTCTCCTCGATGTAGAGGGCGAGCCGGCGCACGGGCACGTATTTCCACTGGCTGGCCTCGGCGTCCGATCCCACCAGGGTGCGCGCGCCCCACGCCACCGCGCCGTAGATCGGGAAAATGCGGAAGCAGTTCAGGCCGAGGGGGTTGAGTACCCCGTTCTCGGGGTCGCTCAGCTTGTACACCGCGGCCTGCACGCCGGTCAGCGTCGCCTCGGTCCCCGCCGGAGCCTTCCACACGCCGCGCGTGCCGTCGATCCGCGCGTACAGTCCTGCGACCACGCCCGAAGGCGAGAAGGTGCGGAGCTGGTAGTTGTTCGCTGGATCCGGCAGACGCAGGCGCGGGAAATACGCCGCGCCATTAGGGCTGTGCACCGCAAGTTGGACTGTCTTCCAGTCCACGGCCGATGTAACGTCGCGCACCGGGGGTGGCGCATCGACGAGCAGCATCGCATACGACTGCTCGCAGAGCGTGATGGCGGCGCCGTAGATGCTGTTCGGATCGACGTTCGGATCGAGCGAATTCGGATCGCCGGCGGCAGCGCGGGTCGCGTCGGGAATGCTGAGCAGGTTGAACTGATCGACCTTGAGCAACGCGTATATTCCGGTGAATGCGAGCTGGTCGCCGACGAGCTGTGTGGTGCCGGGCAGCCCGCTGCCGTCGGTACCGACGCCCGATGCGGTCTGCGAGCCGAACGTGTTGGTTGTACCCATCGTGTAGTGCGCGACGTTTGTTGAGGTCAACGCCGCCGGGGCAAAGCCGAGCGTCGTCGACGCGTCGCTGAACAGACTGGCAACCGAGGGCGCCGCGATCGCAATCTCGGCATCGTTGTTGCCGACCTGGCCGCTGGCGCCGGGAAAGGTGCCGTCGACGCGAATTGCCTGGTTGGTGCCGCCGGGCGGGGTGACCGCGCTGCAGCTTACCGAGGCGCTCGGCCAATTGACTGCCAGGGTCGCGTTGATTGTCTGCTCGAGCCGCGAGGCCAGTCCGGCGACGGTCTGTGGGATGGAGCCATTGCGGGCGAAAACCTTGATGTCGAGCGGCAGAGGCGAGAGCGGCGGCGGGGGCTGTGAGGTCGTCAGAGAGATCCCGAAATCGGCGGTTGACAGCACCGTCGTCGCGGTGTTGCTGCCGCCGATCGCCGTATTCACGCCGGCGAGGACGGCCGTGTTGTTCACGGTTGTCAGCGGGAGAGCTGCGCCGATCAAACCAGTCTGCACTGGCGGATTGGCCGGCGGATTGCCGCCTGGCCAGGGCGCGACGAGCGCCACGTTGGCCAGCTGTGAGCCGGTATCAGGGTCGTTTACCACCGGGAGCACGTAGCTGCTCTTGTTGAGGTTGAGCGAGACCGACGGAAAGGGCTCGACCGTGCCGTCCTCGAGATTGGCAATCGTGAGGTTGAAGGCAGTCACCTCCCCCGTCGCGGCGGTCTGATCAACTCCGTTATAGTCGATGTCGATCAGCAAGTTGCCGTTCGCCCAGGCGCCGCTGCTAAGCGCGGTAAAAATCAGGTTGGCGAACGTCACTGTGGCGCCGATCGCGCCCGTGTGCGGCACGCGTACCACATAGGCCTGGGCGCCCCCATTGGCGAAGAATTGCTGCACCGCGTAGGACACCTCGCTCTGCGAGTCGATGCCGCCGAACTGGCGCTCGTAGTCGGAGAAGCTCAGGATCTGCTCGGCACGGTTGTCGATGCCGCGCGAGGTATAACCAACGAAGGCGGTGATCGACGTCGCGACCCCAGCGATAGTATGGACGGGGCTCGGCAGCTCTTCGACGTAGACCCCGGGATAGGTGAGCGCAGTCGCCATGACCGTTCCTTTCGAGGCCGTAGCCGATTGATAGCTCTGAGTTACAGCTCGTCTGCATGCCGCGACGTCGCGACACCCGACGGTGCCTCGCGATCCGCGCCGTGCAGCCGATCATCGAGTTGCCGACGTCCCTCGTATAACTGTCGGCCAATGGCTAACCGTCGAAGCCAATTCGTTTCGCAGAGTGCGAAATGTTCCGATCTCATGACCCCGCCGCCCGCCGGATAGGGGTAGATGGCGAGCGCAACGCGGACAGCAGCACCTCGGCAGAAACTTCCGCGAAGCGAAACGAGTACGGACGCAGCTGATGCAAGAAACCGCTGCCAGTTGAGTCGATCGCCACCACTTTGAGCGTGGAAAAGGTGTGGAGAAGCGGGAGGAAAGTCGCTGCGGCGCTGGGGCGGCTGGTCTGGACGATCACCGCGTCGGCGCCAGTGAAGCAAATTTGGGAAGCAAGGTTATCGGTGTCGGCGACGTGGCCCGCTACGACAATGTCGGGCGCCCGAGCGAGCGCAGCCGTAACGATGTTGGAGAGCATGTTCGACATTCCGGCCAGCAAGATGCGCACGCGATGTAAAGTCCCCAATCTTGCCGCCTCATTATGGCTCGGACGCTGCCAGCGCGAAAATGAGCCATTCGCTCCGGTTGATGGTCCAGAAGATGATCCGGATCATGGATGGTGCGTCGGCGAACCTTCAGGCGCCCCGACGGACGCGTGGCCTCGGCCAGAGCAGCCCGTCAATGGACCATTGGATCTAGATTAGGGTCCTGTCGCGGAAGTTTCTGCGGGGCCTTGTCAGGATAACCTGATGGCCGGGGAGAGACGTCGCGGGTAGGCTGGCGCGATGGCAGAAATTTCATACCGCCGCCACCGCTTTCCGCCGATTGTCATCCAGCATGCGGTGTGGCTCTAACTGCGCTTCACGCTTAGCTACCGCGATGTCGAAGAACTGCTTGCCGAACGCGGGCTCGACATCTCCTACGAGAGCGTGCGCAGCTGGGTGCTGAAATTCGGGCCGATGATTGCACGGCGGCTGCGGCAGGTTCGTCCTCGGCCGAGCGATCGATGGCATCTCGACGAGATGGTCGTCCGGATCGCGGGCAAGCGGATGTATCTATGGCGCGCCGTCGATCACGAAGGCGAGATCCTCGACGTCTTGGTTCAGCGTCGGCGAGACCGGCGCGCGGCCGTCAAGCTCATGCGCAAGCTGATGCGAAAGCAGGGGTTCGCGCCAAAAAAGGTGGTCACGGATAAGCTGCGCTCCTACGGCGCTGCCCTCCGGCACCTCAGGCTTTCCTGTCACCATGAGCAGGGCTTGCGACAGAACAATCGGGCCGAGAACTCGCACCAGGTGGTGCGAAGACGAGAACGCAAGCTGCAGTGCTTCAAATCACCGGGCTCCGCCCAGCGCTTCCTCAGCATGCATGCCGCTGTCCACAACACATTCAACCTGCAGCGGCATCTTGTCTCTCGCTCAACTCTCCGGATCTTCCGATCAGATGCGGCTGCGCAATGGCGCAGCGCAACCGCCGCCGCATGATGCCGAGCCCGTTGCACCCCATCTCGGCCGAAACGGCTCAACTTGACAATGCCAGATGAACTTTTTCCAAGTGTGAACTACCTCACACTCCCCGACCGATTCCTGAAGGATGCTGGCGAGCGTGGACGGATCGGCCGCCCATCTGACGAGCGCCGGCTAACCCTGGGAATCCGGGGAATGTCGGCCAATACCGAGGAGGTCCGGCATGGCCACTCCGATTATGATCCAGTGCAAGCTCAACGGCCAGGACTTGGTCGGCAATGTGATCGACATCCAGGACAATTCCACCCAGCCCGGTGCCCTGCTCGACGCGTACCCGCCCAAGGCCGGGCAGTCGCTGACAAAACCGACAACATTTGCGGCCAACCAGACATGGGAGGTCCTGCCTGACCCCGCCGGTTCAAGTCATTTCATCATACAGAATCCGGCCGGTCTCTGCATCGACATCCGCGACAACTCGATCGACCCCGGAGCGTCGCTCGACGCGTATCCGGCCAAGAAGAAAGACAATCAGAACCAACTGTGGGACTTCCTTCCCGACCCGTTCGGTTCGGGATATTTCTTCCTCCAGAACCCGCAGACTGGCTACGTGATCGAGATAGAGAACGGATCCTCAAAGTCAGGTGCCTCCTTAGTGGTGAATCCGAGGCGGCTGTTCGACAACAACTTCCAGCTATGGGCGGGCGTAGAGCAGGACTGGGGCCGAGCAACGTTCCCGGCTCTGACGTTGGCCTCAGCGCCCCCCGTTTTCGGAAGCAACAACCAGTACGTCCTTCTGGCGCCGAACCAGAACACCAACCTCAAGAGCGTCACCGTCAACATCGACATCATCGAAGAGCTGATCGCCGACTCCTTCTCGATACAAATCAACGGCAACGCACCGACTCCCGCGGATGGGTCCGGCGCACGATGGGACGCCCAATGGGTGCAGTACGCTCTCCTGATGCAGAATAATGGTCTATATTTGTGGAATCAGGCTTGGCACGCACTCGGCCCGGATCAGAAAGGCGATCCCTTGGCGTCACTGCCGGTGACCTCGCCGCAGATGATGCTGCAACTCCAGAACAATACGGTTCCAGCGGGGACGCAGATCGTCCTCACGCTGACCATCGACCACAGCGATAACGACTTCGTAACCGCCGTGTCGGGGCAGGTCTTCGACAACGGCGTGCCGATCGGGACCCCGATCACCTTATCGCTGATCGGGCAGCCGACCTTCAACCCCGGAGGCCCCGTTCAAGAGTCGGACCTGGCGCCCTTCGGAGCCCTGAGCGTCGTGGTGGTCGGCGCGCCGGGGGGTAACACGAATTTCAGCTCCGGCATGGGCACTATCACAGTGACGTGCGACCCGGCGGTGACGGTGTCCTCGCAGTTGAACGGGCCCAACCCTCATGGGATCCAGACGGCCGAGGAGTCGAATTGCTACTACGGCCAGGTGCAGCAAGGCTCGTCCAAGCAGATCGTCCAGCCGTTCGGTGTGTTGACCCCGAAGGTCATAAACATTCAGGGTTCATCGGATTTTGTGGTATCAGGTAGAGGTTTTTTCTCCAACGATCAGCTAACTTTGTCCTATCTACTCTTGAACGGAGGGTCAGGGGCTAGCGAGAACAATTCTGTCGACTGCGCCGCTGCGAGAGATGGTACCTTTTCTTGTACGATCGAACCCCCAAACTACCCGGGGCCAGAGTTCCCCCCCGGCACAGTGGTTTCATTTAGCGTTACGGTAAGCGACCAGCACGGTGATTACGCCCAAGCTGGCTGTCACGTTGACGCCGCAGGAAGAATTACAAATTTCCAAAGGGGGCAAAGCGGTCCGGGTCCTTGGTTTTAATGCAGCCTCGAAATCGTCCACCGGCTGACATTGCAGCGGCGCCCTCGCGTACGTTCTTCGGGCGTCGGCGGTCTAGCTGGCGGTGGTTCGCGTGGCGCAGTCGGGAACTTTGCCCGGATGGAGCGCAGGACCCGGATTCGCTGCGAGAGGGGATAGCGATCGTTCTTGATGATCTGGTTGAGTTCTTTGAGGAGCGCCGCCTCCTCCTCGTCGGTAAGGTCGAGATGCATGCTGCATGACCTACAGACAGTGCCGCCAGAAGATCTCGATCCACGCAATGACGAGCCCGGCGCTCCCCACCATGATGTAGAGCGGCCGGAGCGCCAACTCCTTTCGCGTCGGCAACCGCTCGATGCGTTCGATGAGGAATTCGAGGTCGGTTTTGATCGCTGCGAGCCGAGCGCGTCGACTATCATGCTGCCCTGGATGCGTCAATCCGCTTGATCAGACGAGAGATGGATCAACCGCAATCAGCGGCTTCAACACTCGGCTCCCTTCGGGCAAAGGGAAGCGAAACCCAGCCAACCGGGGGCAATCCGACAAAGGGTCGGTGCCGGCGATCTGGGCAGGAGCAATCCGAGAAAACCGGTGGGCGCAGTCGTCGCGGCGGCAAGAGTGCTGCGCATCTTGCATGGTTCGGAGCGGCCGCTGAATGCAAGCGAGGTCGCCCGTGCCGCCGGCCTCCATCGCGGCACCGCGTACAACATCCTGCGGACGCTGCAAGCCGAGGAATTTGTCGGTTACGACGAGGCGACCTGCAGCTATTCGGTCAGCCTCCATATTCTCGAACTCGCCTATGCGTCTTGCGGCGCAGCGGGCTGATGGATCTGGCGCGCCCGCTGATGCACGCGATCTCCGATGCGCACGGCGTGTCGGTGTATCTGTCGAAGGTGCTGGGCCCCTCGTCTCTGCTGCTGTTGGACTGGGTCGGCGTCGCGTTCCGCACTGACCTGTACGTCACCGTGGGGCGCCCCTCCCCGGTCCCGGAGGGCGCATCGGGCGTCATCATGGGCGCCTTCGGAAGCAGCAGCGAGCCGGAGCTCGAAGCGCTGTTCTCGCAAGTTGCGTGGTACCAGAAGCCACCTTTCGCGGAGTTCCTTGCCTGCGTCAGGGAAGCGAAGAAATGCGGTTTCGCGATCGATCGCGGCGCGATGTTTCAGGGAATTACGCTGGTCTCCGTCCCGGTTCTGTCGCCGTCATGGGAGCTGCTGCTGATCCTGACCGCGGCTGGACATTCCCATGATCTGGATGCCGAGGCGCTGGGCGCGCTTAGCCGTGCGATGCAGTCGGCAGCGGCGCGGCTTTCGGAGAGCGCGCGATTGCTGCGTCTAGGTTGACTGTGTGGTTTTGCGTTGGGAGTTCCCGCAAGCATCAGTGCAAGGAATCAGAGCATGGTTTACTCGCAGGCGGCCGCGCACCAGGCCTGGACGGATCCGAGCACGGATTTCGACGCAATCATCATCGGTGCCGGCGTTTCCGGGCTCTAACAGCTCTATAAGCTGCGTGAACTCGGCCTCAAGGTGCGGGTGTTCGAGACCGGCACCGGCGTCGGCGGCACCTGGTACTGGAACCGCTATCCCGGCGCACGCTTCGATTCGGAGAGCTGGACCTATGGCTACTCCTTTTCGCAGGAACTCCTGGAGGAATGGGACTGGGAGGAGCATTTCGCTGGTCAACCCGAGACCGAGCGCTATCTGAACCATGTTGCCGACAAGTTCGACCTGCGCTGCGACATCCAGTTCAAGAGCCGCGTCACGGCGGCGCATTATCAGGAGGACACGTGCAGCTGGGAGGTCATCCTGGAGGATGGCAGGCGCTACAATACGCGGTTCGTTATAACCGCCGTTGGCGTGCTGTCGGCGCCGACAATGCCGCGCTTCCCCGGCGTCGAGAGCTTCCGCGGCCAGTCCTGCCACACTCATTACTGGCCTAAGGAACCGGTGAAGTTCGACGGCAAGCGCGTTGCGGTGATCGGCACGGGTGCCACCGGTGTGCAGACCATCACGGAAGTGGCCAAGACCGTCGGCCATCTGACCGTGTTCCAGCGAACGCCGCAGTGGTGCGCGCCATTGCACAACGGCAAGATCAGCGATGGGGAGATGCGCGAGATCCGAGCTAACTATACCGAGATCTTCGCGCGCTGCCAGCAGACCCATGGCTGCTTCATCCCATGCGACCGACCCGCGCGCCACCCTCGAGGTGACAGAAGAGGAACGCGAGGCTTTCTGGGAGAAGTTCTACGGCGAGCCCGGTTTCGGCATCTGGATGGGCAATTTCCGCGATATTCTGGTGGACCGCGAGGCCAACGCGCTGATCTCGGATTTCGTCGCCCGCAAGATCCGCCAGCGCGTCAAGGACCCGGCGGTCGCCGAGAAGCTGATCCCGAAGAACCACGGTTTCGGCACCCGCCGCGTGCCGCTCGAAAGCGGCTATTTCGAGGTCTATAACCAGCCCAATATCAAACTGGTCGACATCACGGAGACGCCGATCGAGCGCATCACCCCGACCGGCATCAAGACCAGCGATGCCGAGTACGAATTCGACATCATCATTTACGCGACCGGCTTCGACGCGATCACCGGCAGTTTCGACCGCATCGACATCAGGGGCGTCGATGGGGTGTTGCTGAAGGAAAAATGGCAGGACGGACCGCAGACCTTTCTCGGCATCCTGGTGGACGACTTCCCCAATATGCTGATGGTGATGGGTCCGCATGCCGGGCTCGGCAACTTTCCACGCGCCGCCGAATACAGTGCCGATTGGGTGACCGGGCTAATCCGCTTCGCGTGCGACCGCGGCCTGAACCGCATCGAGGCCACAGCGGCAGGTGCCACTGCCTGGACCGACCACGTCATTGAGTCGAGCGAGGGCTTGCTGTTCACCGAGGTCGACTCATGGATGACCGGCATCAACCGCAACGTCGAGGGCAAGCAGATCCGCCGGATCATGCGCTACAGCGGCGGCCACCCCAAGTTCCGCGAGCGTTGCGAAGCGGTCACGGCGGACGGGTATCGTGAGCTCTCACTGGCTTAGCGCGACAACGGCGGCCAGGCCAGCCAGCGTTAGCTCAGACTGATAGTTAGCGACACACAGCGAACGAAGGAGCGCTCCATGGATGTCGGCTTGATGATGGTATTTGCCAACTACGGCTGGGATGATTGCTCCGACGCGCGCGTGTGGGAGGAGGAAATCCAACTGGCTCGGCTCGCTGCCGATCTCGGCTTCGACTGCCTGTGGTCGGCCGAGCACCATTTCAACGACTATTCGTTCGTTCCCGACAACCTGCAGCTGATGACCTATCTGACCGCGCTTTGCCCCAACGTCGATCTCGGCACCGCAGCGGTGATCCTGCCCTGGCACGACCCGCTGCGTGTCTCTGAACAGGCGGCCGTGCTCGATATGCTGAGCAAGGGCCGGCTACGCCTCGGTCTCGGGCGGGGGCTTGCGCGCCGGGAGTTCGCGGCGTTTCGCCTGAGCATGGACGAATCGCGAGAGCGCTTCGATGAGGCGGCTCCGCTGATCGTCAAGGCCTTGAAGACCGGGTTCATCGAAGGCGACGGCAAGTTCTACAAGCAGCCGCGCATCGAGATCCGGCCGCGGCCACAATATTCCTTCGACGGCCGCATCTACGCCGTGGCGTCCAGCGAGGACTCGATCGACTCCGCCGCCAAGCTCGGCGCCCATATCGTCATGTTCGCCGACCGTCCGTGGGAAATGCGGCTGCTGGCCATCGAGCGCGGCCGCGAACTGCACCGCAAATATCACGGCACCGAGCCGCCCCAGGTCATGCTGACGGAGTTCTGCGTGTGCGGCACCAACCTCGCCCAAACCGAAGAAGAGGCGCGCAAGTACCAAGGAAAATTCGTCGAGAGCAACTTTTACCACTACGAATTCCTGGGCGAGCACTTCAAGACCGTGAAGGGTTACGACGCCTATCAGCAGAAGGCGGAAATCGCGCGTAAGGGCGGCCTCGAAGGTGCTGTAACCGGCTTCATGCGGGCTGCAAGCTGGGGAACGCCTGACAAGATCCTGCGCGGGCTCGAAGAGCGTCGGAAGATCATCGGCGACTTCGAACTCAATGTCGCCTTCCGCTTCGGCGGCACGCCTTACGAGGTCGCGGAGCGTGGGCTGAGGCTCTTTGCCAAGGAGGTGCTTCCGGTGCTCAAGTCACCATCCTCAAAGAAAGTTCGCGAGGCGGCCGAGTGAAGCGTTCCGTCGTAAAGAGCGGCAGCGCACCTTCATAACCTCCAACATTGGTAGGAGATCCGAGTTGTCGGCACGCACCTCAGAACCTGCAAAATTTGATGCGATCGTCATCGGCGCCGGAGTCGGCGGTCTCTACGCGATCTATCGCCTACGTAAACTCGGCCTCAAAGTGCGTGGCTTCGAGGCGGGTGGCGGGGTTGGCGGCACTTGGTACTGGAACCGCTACCCGGGGTGCCGCTGCGACGTCGAAAGCATGGAATACTCGTATTCCTTCTCAGACGAGCTGCAGCAGGAATGGCATTGGCCCGAGCGCTACGGCACGCAGCCTGAGATCCTGCGTTACATCAACCATGTGGCTGACCGCTTCGACCTCAGGCGCGACATTGAGTTCAACACCCGGGTCAAAGAGGCGGTCTTCGACAGCAAGACAAACACATGGACCGTCAGGACCGACAAAGGGAACGCCGCGATCGCGCGCTTCTGTATCATGGCGACGGGCAATCTTTCGACACCTCGGACGCCGAGCCTCCCTGGTTTGGAGAGCTTCCAGGGAGAGTGGTATCATACCGGGTTATGGCCCCATGAAGGAGTCGATTTCACCGGATTGCGAGTAGGCGTGATTGGAACCGGCTCGTCGGGCGTCCAGTCGATACCCATCATCGCAAAGCAGGCGAAGCATCTTTACGTCTTCCAGCGGACAGCCAACTTCAGCTTGCCCGCGCGCAATGCGCCAATGGATCCCGTTAAGGAGAGCGCTCACAAAGCGCAGTATCCCGAGCGCCGCCTTGCCGCCTTCGATACGCCATTCGGGATCGCCGGGTACCCGGCGCCCGTGAAGTCCGCGCTCGATTTAACCGAGGAGGAGCGGCGACGCGCCTACGAGGCAAAATGGACCGAGGGCGGCAGCATCAGCTTCCTGTATTCATTTACAGATCTGTTGATCAACAAAGGTTCCAACGAAACGGCGTCGGAGTTCGTGCGCCGGAAGATCCGCGCCACGGTCAAGGATCCCAAGACGGCGGAGCTGCTCTGCCCCAATGATCATCCAATCGGTACAAAGCGGCTCATTCTCGATACCGACTACTACGAGACGTACAATCGCGATAACGTTACACTGGTAGATATAAGAAGCAAGCCGATCAAAGAAATTACGCCCACCGGGTTGCGTACGGCCGATGCCGACTACGCGCTCGATGCGATCGTGTTTGCAACGGGCTTTGATGCCATGACGGGGGCAATGAAAGAGATCGACATTCACACTGACGCAGGAATGTCGGTTCGAGAGAAGTGGGAACACGGCCCGCGTACCTATCTCGGGATCATGATCGCCGGGTTCCCCAACATGTTTATGATTACCGGCCCGCAGAGCCCAGGGGTCAAGAGTCAGATGATCTTGGCTTGCGAGCAGCACGTCGATTGGATCGCGGATTGCCTGCAGTACTTGCGCGACCACAGGTTCTCGCGCATCGAGGCGGGGGAGGATGCCGAGGACGCTTGGGTGCAGCACAACAACGAGGTGGCGGATCGTACACTCTATCCGTTGGCGAACTCATGGTACGTCGGCGCCAATATCCCGGGGAAACCCCGTGTGTTCATGCCGTATGTCGGCGGCATCGCCGCATACAAGAAGAAATGTGATGAGATCGCGGCCAGGCGCTACGAAGGCTTTCGTTTGGGTGTTGGCGTTGAAGAGCAGCGGTTTGCGGCGGACTGATCGTACGAATGACGTTCTGCTCGCGGCCGTTTGACCAAGGGCACTGGCCACCCCGCGCAACTCCAGCGGGACCGGTCGTCTGCTGATGCTCCGCAGCTCCAGCCGGTGACACGCAGATGGCGGTTTCGGCGCGAAGACGTCAGCCAACGAGTAGCAGCCACTCTTCTGAGCCAGAACAAGCGGCTCTGTACACGCATGCTTCAGCGCTGCCTCAGTAAGCAGACGCTCTGCTGCCACGACTGCGGGCCTCTTTTGCCAAAATCCGGCGTTCGCAAGCTCACAATATAAGCCCGCAACCGGACCTGCACCAGCCATTCTCGCAGCAGCAAATGATCGGATGGGTTTGGTAGGACATTCGCACCAAACCTGTGCCCAGATCCCGTCGTATTGAGTCGCGTGCGTCAAGTTCAGCAATTTGATCATGGTGGTTGGGTGTTGTCGGTGACAAACCTCCTGTATCAGTCGCGGCCGTAGCCGCGCGGCGGGTCGATCATCTGCAGCTCATCGAGGTCGAGTTCGGCAATCGCTTGCAGCTTCTCCGCCAGCCTCGATCCTTCGAGATTGGCCGGCAGAGTGTCGAGCCATGCGCGGTATTCTGCCTGCAGATCGACGAGCGCGGCGATCGCCGTCGCCCATCGTCTCGGCCGTGACAGGCTGCGCCGCACCGACGTTGGGGGCATGATCTGGCTGTACTGGCGCAGCTTGGCGCGGTGCCGCGCCTGGCGCTCGGCCGGGGTCATGGGAGCGATACCGATGCGATGTGCGGGCATCCACCACCTTCTATTGGCAATCGTGACAGTCACGTTTCGCGAGGGCTGTCACGGTTGGGTGTCTCAGGCATCAACACCCCGTTTCTTTGTTCGATCAGGGCACCGTTTCTTCGCCCCGACCTGGCTCTGGTGGGGGCACCGCGCGCAGGGAGGGTCAAGGCTGGCCGCTTGCGGCCACCGCGCCAGCCGGCGCGGCTTGGCCTTGACCGAGCGAGCACGGTCCCAAACTGGAGAAGACCGGGGTCATGCAGCACGGCGCAGCGCCTCCTTTTTGTGCTCGTGCAGATCATCCATGTTGAGATAGCGATGCTGTTCGAGCCAGTTCTCGTGGGTCTCGACCGCAAGCGCCCGCACCAGCCGAAGGCAACTCTCGCCATTGGGGAAGATCCGCACCACATGGGTGCGGCGCTTGATCTCCTCGTTTAGCCGCTCCAGCATGTTTGTGGATTTGAGATGCTTATGGTGCTGGCGCGGCAGCCGGTAAAAGGTGAGCGTCTCGTCGATGTTTTCTTCGACCCAGCCGGTGAGCTTGGAATACTTCGCGGACCACTTGGCGAGCCAAGCAGCCAGGTCGCGCCGCGCCTCGCTCAGATCGCGGCGGTCATAGAGCCAGCGCAGCTCCTGCAGGCAGTCGTCGTCGACCCGGCGCGGCACGTAGTCGAGTGCGTTTCGCAAGAAGTGCACATAGCAACGCTGGTAAGCCGCCTCCGCCAGAACCTCGCGGAGCGCGGCCCGCAGCCCCGCGTGATCGTCGGCGACCACGAATTCGACGCCGTTGAGGCCGCGGGCCCTCAGCGCCAGCAGGAAGTCCCGCCAGCTCGATCGGCTCTCCCGGTTGGCGAGTTCGACTGCCAGCACTTGGCGCCTGCCGTCCCAATCGATGCCGATCGCGATCAGCACCGCATGGTTCGAGATCACCCCGGCCTCGCGCACCCGCTCGTAGCGCGCGTCGAGGATCAGATAAGGGAACGCTTCGGTCAAGGGACGGCCGGCAAATTGCGCCAGGTTCGCATCCAGTCGCTGGTTGATCGCGCTGATCGACGAGGCCGAAAAGCTGTGGCCGCACAGCTCCTCGGTGATCGCCTTCACTTTCTGGGTTGAAACCCCCTGCACGTACATCTCCGCCAGCGCCGCTACCAATGCTCGCTCCGAGCGTTGATAGCGCTCGAACAATTCGGTGGAGAATCGCCCGCCGCGGTCCTGGGGTACGCGCAGCTCGAGCTTGCCAATCCGCGTGATCAGCGTCCGCCCGTAATAACCCGAGCGGTAGCCCAGCCGGCCCCCCGTCCGCTCGCTCTTCTCGGCCCCCAGTGCCTCGCTCATCTCAACTTCGAGCACCTCCTGGAGGGCCGTCCGCACCAGCCCCCGGAGGAACTCCTCGTCCCCCGCCAGAAGGGCTTTCACGTCGATCGTTCCACGCTTAACTTTTCTCTCGGTCATGGTGTGCATCCTCGCCAAAGGATCCGGTGACTGCGAAATCACCCGCATACCATGACCATCAGTTTCATCGCATTTTGCTGAACCTTCCGGACGCTACCTCGTATTGGCCACAGCGCAAGGTGGCCGTTGAAATATGTCCTTGGAGCCGCCGATGTGAACCGGAATATCTCACCCAGCAGACGAACCACGTCGCCCGCCATCGCCGCACCCGCGTCACGTAGCGCTGTTCGCCGCCAATTCTTCTGCGAGGCTGGGCTTATGGATCTTGCCAGTCGGCGTGCGCGGGAGCTGCGCCGCCGTTCGAAGGGCGAGCCGCGCCGGGACCTTGTAGCTGGCCAGCCGCTCGCGGCAGAAGGCGACGATCGCCGCGGGATCTGTTGCCGCCCCGCCGCGCAGCTGGACCGCTGCGGCGACGATCTCGCCCTTCGATCGATCCGGAACGCCCACGACATAGGCCTGCACGATGTCCGGATGCTGTAACAGGACTTGCTCGACCTCAAGCGGTGCGACATTGACGCCGCCGGTCTTGATCATCTCCTTTAGCCGCCCGAGAAACCGGATGCGTCCGTCCGGCTCGATCGTGCCGAGATCACCGGTCAAAAAATAGCCATCCCGGTCGAATGCCTCTGCATCGAGTTCCGGCGCCCGATAATAGCCCGGCGTGACGTAACCGCCGACGGCGAGCTCCCCGATCTCGCCTTGGGGCAAGGGCCGCCGCGTAGCGAGATCGACGGCACGGATCGTCATTCCGGGGAGCGGCAGGCCTTGGCTGTGCAAGCGGAGCGCCAGCGGGTCATCGGCATCGGTCACGGCGCAATTGCCATAGGTCTCAGTCGAGCCGTAGACATTGCAGAGTTCTCCCGCCCCCAGCGCCGCGATCGTCATTGCGATGTCTTCGGGCGGGCCGATGGTGAGCCCGGTCCGCATAGCACCGAGGCGGCGCCTAGGGTGATCCTCGTGCTCCAGCAGTGCCCGCGCCATGTTGCTCATGCCGTAGTAGACGCTGCAGCGCTCGCGCTCTATCAGCGCCAGAGCTTCTCCCGCCTCGAAGCTCTCTTGCAGCACGACGCAGCCGCCATGAGTCATGATCGCCGGCAGGGCATTGGCCGAACCGAATGACCAGAACAGCGGCACGGCGACCCATAACCGGTCGCTGGCGCGAAGGTGCTGCCGTTCGCCGATGTCGAAGCCGTTGGCGATCAGCGGCCCATGCGCCAAGGTCACGCCCTTTGGCGCCGCGGTCGAGCCCGAGGTATAGAGGATGTAGCAGATGTCCTCCGGCGTCACAGCCTGTTGTGCAGCGGCGAGTGTCGCGACATCGACTGTGGCGCCTCGTGCCAGGAATTGCGGCAGCAAGAAGACCGCGGCGGGTGCGCGCCCCTCCAGAGCCACGACGGTGTGCAAGGATGGCAGCCGCGCGCTCGTGAGCGCGCCCGGCGCTGACCCGTCGAGTTCGGGGCAAAAGTCGCGCAGCGCGTCGAGGAAGCGCCGGCCGCGAAAGGCATCGAGGGTGATCAACGCCGCGGCGCCGGAATGCTCCAAAGCCCAGGCGAGTTCGCGCGGCGTCGAGAACGTACTGATGGCGGCAACGACGGCGCCGATCTTGGCGGAGGCGAAGGCGGCGACAATCCATTCCGTTCGGTTGGTAACCAGCAGCGCGATCCGGTCCCCACGCCGGATGCCGGCGGCGAGGAATGCCCGGGCGAATTCATCCACCCGCACCTTCAGGCCGGCGTAATCGAGACGCTCGTCGCGAAACACCAGAGCCTCCGCGCCGGGCCTGGCGGTCGCCATCTCATCGACCAGATCGCCGAGCGTGCGGCTGGCCGGGCGCAGGCTCGCGTCATCACTCATCGCGCCCGTCATTCATAGCGAGGACGCCGCTTCTCGCGGAACGCGGCGATGCCCTCGGCGAAGTGAGGGCTGGCTCGCACCTCGTCGCCGAGTTGCTGCTCCAGCGCCTCGCGGGTCAACGCGTGATCTGCGATTGTGGCGCTGACCTGCCGCTTGACCGCCTGCACCGCCGAGGGGCTGTTCGCAGCGATCATTTCCGCGGTCTCGATCGCCCAACCCATTAGCTCGCTGCGGGGCACAAGCCGGTTTACCAGGCCAAGCCGGGCCGCCTCCCCAGCGTCGATCAAGCGCGCCGTCAGCAGCAGGTCCATCGCGTGAACGTAACCGATCTGCTGGATCAGCTTTATGGTCGAGCCGCCGAACGGGTAGATCGACCACTTGACCTCGGTCAGGCCAAAACGCGCCTCTGGTGCGGCGGCGCGGATGTCGGTCGAGAGCATCAATTCGAGGCCGCCGCCGACGCAGTCGCCGTTGACCGCGGCGACGATCGGCTTCGAGTATGGCTCATTCTTCAGCAATGCATGATTGACCATCCGCGCCACTTCCGGCCCGGCCGACAGATCGCCGGTGACATCGGCGCCGACGGTAAAGGCTCGCTGACCGGCGCCGGTCAAGATGATGCAGCGGCAGTCGCCGTCGCGCTCCAGCTCGTCCCAGAGGCGCCCGAGCTTGCTCAGCATTGCTCGCGTCATGACGTTGAGGCGCGGCTGGTTGTCAACGGTGACGACCGCGACGTGCGGGCCATGCCGGGCGAGTCGGATCTCCATCACTCGGGCTCCAGGCAGCGTCACACCTGACAGCAGTTGAGGGCCGGCGTCGACCGCCTGTCAACCGACCACTCTCGGTCGTTTTGCGATATCGTCGGCGCTAGGGAGAGGCCGATGGCGAGGAGCAGGAGATGAAGGCGATCCGTTGCCGGGAGTGGGGCGCTCCCGATGTGCTGCGGCTCGAAGAGGCCGAGAGCCCGAGGCTCCAGCGGCACCAGGTGCGCATCCGGGTCCGCGCCGCCGGCGTCAACTTCGCCGACAGCCTGATGGTCGGCGGCACTTATCAGGTGAAGCCGGCGTTCCCGTTCACCCCAGGGCTCGAAGCGGCGGGCGAGATTGTCGAGACCGGCAGTGCTGTCGATGGCTTGCGGGCCGGGCAGCGGGCTCTCGCGGTGCTGCGCAACGGCGGCGGCTATGCAGAGGAGATCGTGCTCGACGCTGCCGCGGTGGTGCCGATCCCCGATGCGATGGATTTTGTCACCGCTGCCGCCTTTCCGGTTGCCTACGGCACCTCGCATTTTGCGCTGACCCATCGCGGCCATCTGCAAGCGGGCGAGACGCTGCTCGTGCTCGGTGCCGCCGGCGGGGTCGGGCTGACCGCGGTCGAGATCGGCAAGGCGATGGGCGCGCGGGTCATCGCCGCAGCGGGAGGCATGGAAAAATTGGCGGTGGCGCGCTCGCGGGGCGCCGACGAGCTGATCGACTACAAGGAGGAAAGCATCCGCGATCGGGTGCGCACGCTGACCGGCGGCAAGGGTGCAGATGTCGTCTTCGACCCGGTCGGCGGCGATGCGTTCGACCAGGCGCTGCGCGCGGTCAACTGGGAGGCGCGGATGCTGGTGATCGGCTTTGCCGCCGGCCGCATCCAGGCGGTTCCGGCCAATCTGATCCTGGTCAAGAACGTCTCGGTCATCGGCGTCGTCTGGGGCGCCCAGTCCGAACGCGACCCTGCCCTGATCAGCGGCAACCTCGCCGAGCTGTTGCGCCGGTGGAAGGCCGGCCGGCTCAAGCCTCTGGTCGCGAAGGTTTTTCCCTTGCCCGAGGCCAGCGCGGCGCTGACGGCGCTGCTGTCGCGCCGGTATGCCGGTAAGATCGTCCTCGAAACCTGAGGGGTCGACGCGGCCTCAAAGCGGCTCGCCGCGGCCCTAGCCTTACACCAACCGCTCGCCCGCCTGCTCCAATTCGGCGCGGAAAGCCGGGTCGGCGACTGCGACAAGCGCACGGGCTCGTTCGCCCAGCGTGCGGCCGCGCAATTCGGCGATGCCGTGCTCCGTGACCACAAGGTCGGCCTCGGCGCGCGGCGTAGTGACGATCCCGTCGGCCAGCGTGGCGACGATGCGCGAACGGGTGCGTCCGCGATCGGTCGATTGCAGCGCGATGATCGAACGCCCCTCCATGGCGCGGTTGGCGGCACGTATGAAATCCATTTGCCCACCGACAAGGCCGATATGTCTTCCCCGTGCGGTCTCGGCGTTGACCTGACCGGTTAGGTCGACCTCGAGCGCGCCATTGATCGCGACGAAGCGGCGGAAATTGCCGAGCACCAGCGCGTCATGGGTATACGACGTCGCGCGGATTTGGATCGTCGAGTTGCGGTTGGCGAAGCGGTAGAGCCGCGAGGTTCCCATCAACATCGTCGCCGTGGTGACGGCGGGGTCGATCTCCTTGTGCCGGTTGTCGACGATGCCCGCCTCCATCAGATCGGCGATCCCGTCGCCGATCGCCCCCGAATGGACGCCGAGACCCTGCTTGCCACCGAGCGCGGCGGTCACCGCCTGAGGTATCGCGCCGAGGCCGAGCTCGATCGTCGCGCGGTCAGGGATCAGCCGGGCGACATGATCGGCGATGGCGCGGTCGATCGGCCCCGCCGGCCGCGCCGGCAGTTCGATCGGCGGTAGGGCGGCCGGCACCAGCACATCGATCGCCGTCGGCTCGATTGCCGCGTCGCCGCTGGTCCACGGCAATTCCGGGTTGACCTGCGCGATCACCAACCGCGCCCGGCCGATCGCCTCGTGCAGATGCTCGATGCCGAGCCCGGCATTGTACCGCCCCGTCTCGTCAGGGCCGCTGACCTGCAGCAGCACGACGACGATCGGCAGGCGGCCACTGGATACGAGGCCGCAAATATCGGAAATATTGGCCGGCATGACGTTGTCGGCGCGGTTGGCGAAAAACCGCCGTCCGGCGCTGGCGCCGCCCAACGCGGTGACGATAACGTTGGGGTGATCCGCGGCGAAGCCGTCGCTGAAGGTCAGCGCGAAAAAAACGCGGAATGGCGGGCAGCGCTCCGCCTGCGCGTCAAGCAGGCGGGTGAGGAACACCGGCTCCGCCGTCGCCTCGGCCCACCCGATTGTCTCGCCGGCACGGATCAGCTGGGTGAAATCGAGCGCTTCGGGCGCTATGGTGACCGGGGTTTTCACGCGCCGCTCAGAGCCGGCATCTCATCGGCGCATCGGACTTCCTCGAACTGCGTGGCCGCGTTGCGCGGAAAGGCCGAACCTCGGTAGCCCGCCGCGACCCCACCGAGGAAAGGTAGAAACTCACGGCGCGTTATCCAGTCACCTCATCCGCACCGCCGAGACCTCAGCATCATGCGGAAGAGAATATGCCCCCTCACGGCCATTTCGATACGCCAAATCAATGGTGGTTTACCGTCAAGCCCGTAGGTTCACCGATGTCCGTGACAAGTCAGCTTAGGACCCGTCAGGAAATAAGCGCGCAATTTGGCGGATCGGCATTCGGTGAGATGGTGTAGTTCCACTCCCCGTGGAACTCGGCAGGTTTTATGTTGAGGGCGGCCATCTCGGCGTCGGAG
>Ga0074045_10000315_pt1 | contig 47207 bp, 39 predicted proteins | sample BogForMeECP23OM2_FD_94442 | JGI IMG/M metagenome (GOLD analysis project Ga0074045, IMG submission 94442) | Bog forest soil microbial communities from Calvert Island, British Columbia, Canada - Bog Forest MetaG ECP23OM2 | ecosystem: Environmental > Terrestrial > Soil > Wetlands ... | reverse complement strand
TGCCCACCGCGATACCGGCTGCGACAGGCGGACTCACCGAGCGCACCACTGCGTCCTCGAACGAGCAGAACGACTTGACGCCGGTGGAATTGAACGTTAACGGGTTGGACGCTACCTGGTAGCTAGTGACGGGGGCAGCTCCGGTTACCGCGTAGTTCAACAAATAACCACCTTTTGCAACGACGTCTGCGTTGGCCAGTGTTCCGTCAATCAGACAAGCGGTTGCAGCTACCGGAGGATTCGGGCAAGCGGCAGCAGGACCTCCAGGTCCCAGGTTGATGAGCAAAGGCGCGTATCCAGTCAAGGGGTAGCTCGACGTGTACGAAACCTCGGCAGTGTTGATGGTGCGAATTCCACTGGCCGCAGCCGACTCATTGGCCGCAATGCGCGCGCGCAGCAGGTTCGGGATAGCGATAGCGGCGATGATCAGGATGATCGCCACCACAATCAGCAATTCGATCAGTGAGAAGCCTTTTTGTTTCCGCATTCAGATTGTCCTCGTCTCCAAAATTTGATTTTCGTGGCGGGGGGTCCAACTCGCTCTTACTGTCGCACTCCGATTGCCAGAGGCCCAAGTAACGGAAGTCATAGGTCGTTCTGGGGTAAGTGCAGCATTTTCAGCAGAGTCCTGCGTGAGGGGCACCCCCTCATTACCTCTTGACCCTCTCAGTATGACACTTTCCGGGACCCGGACTGCCAAATTTTGCCAGTCGCCCCTGGTCTTCATCTTCATCGATCTTCATCTTCCTTTCAAACGGCCCGTCAGATACCGCAACCCGCATTTTTGGGAACGCTCGCTTCTGCTTGCTTGCGCGCGCGCATAAATTTCCACCGCCGGGACGCCGAGCACGCCGAGAGAAACTTAATCGCTTTTTCTCGGCAGCCTCCGCGTCCCGGGGGTAGAATGACGCTCGCCGGACCGCGCCCATGGCGAACCTTCCATTAAATGCCGATCGCGACATCGCTCGCGCTTCCACTCTGCCCGCATCCCTCTATTTCAGCCCCGAAACCTTTGAGGACGAAAAAACCAGGCTCTTCGCCTCCACCTGGCAGGTCGTCGGGCATGTTCACCAGGCTGCCAGGCCCGGCGACTACTTTACCTTCGACCTCATCGGAGAGCCCCTTCTCATTGCCCGCGGCGACGACGGCATTGTTCGATGCTTTCATAACGTCTGCCGCCATCGCGCCGGCAACCCCGCCTCCGGCTGTGGCAACCGCAAACTCTTCCGCTGCGGCTACCATGGCTGGACCTACCGCCTCGACGGCTCCCTGCTCCTCACCCCGGAATTCGATGGCGTGCAGGATTTCGATCCGAAAGACTTCGGCCTCGTCCCCGTTCGCCTCGAGGAATGGTTCAACCTCGTCTTCGTCAATCTCGATGCCGAGGCTCCCCCGCTGCGCGAGTGCCTGGGAGAATTGCCCGCCCAGACCGGCAGGTTCGCTTTTACCAGCATGAAGTTTTCCGAGAGCCGCACCTACGAAATGAACTGCAACTGGAAGACCTACATCGATAACTATCTCGAGGGCTACCACGTCCCCAGCATCCACCCGGCGCTCAATCGCGAAATCAACTACGGCGCCTACACGGTCGAGCCTCATGCCCAGTACGTCCGCCAGTGGACGCCGCTCCGCGGTTCGCAGCCGGGAGACTCCACTCCGCGCCGCTACCAGCAGGCAGGCGAGGGCCTCACCGCCGACTATTTCTGGATCTTTCCTAACTGGATGCTCAACTGCTATCCCGACAACGTCCAGCTCAACATCATCCTGCCGCTCGGGCCCGAGCGCACGCGCGCAATCTTTGAATGGTACTTGCCGGAGAAGGATCTGGGCAGCGAAGCGGCCAGCAAAGCCTTGGCCTTCAGCGACGAGATTCAGACGGAAGACGTCAAAATCTGCGAGATCGTCCAGAAAAATCTTCACTCCCGCAGCTATCACAGCGGCCGCTACAGCGTGAAGCAGGAAAAAGGCGTCCACGCGTTCCACCAGATGTACCGCGAGCTGATGCCGTAAGAGCAGGTGTCAGGTCACAGGTGTCAGGTCTTAGGTCCTACCCTCTTGAGGCGGAGCAGAAGAATCAGACGGCCAACGATGTAGGACCCGAAAACTGAAAGCTAAGACCTGAGACCTAAGACCTGAGACCTAAGACCTGAGACCTGCCCTTTTCAGTTTCGCTTCAGCAGCAAACAAGTGATGTCATCGTGCTGCGGAGTGTTGCCTACAAACTGATCCAATCCTGCCATCAGGCTGCGGAGCAATTCCGCCGGAGCCGACCCGGACTCGCGATCGACCAGGCGTATCAATTCCGGTTCACCATATTCCACATCCTTCGTATTGACCGCTTCCACCACCCCATCGGTAAAAATCACCAGCCAGTCGCCGCGTTCCAGGCGAGCCGTTCCCACCTGGTAAGCCGTGTTCTCAAATATTCCTACCGGGATGCCTCCCGCCTCCAGCCGTTCCAGCACGCCCGAAGCCTTCCGCAGAATCGGAACGTTGTGGCCGGCGTTGACATAAACGAGGTTCCCCGTTTCCGAATCCAGTTCCGCAAAGAACGCGGTGGTGAACCGAACCCCGCCCATGGTGTTCGAACAGGAATAGTGGTTCACGCCGGCAACCAATTCCGCGAGAGGTTGACCGCTTGACGACAACGTCCGCAGACTAGCCTGGAAAGTTGCCATCAGCATCGCCGCCGGAATACTTTTTCCCGCCACATCGGCCACGACAAACAGAATGCGGCCTTCGCCCAAACTCCGGCCCGGCCTCAGGATCACATCGTAGTAATCGCCCGCCACCGTGTTTGCCGGACGCGTCGCATAAGCAATCTGGTATCCCGGAATCTGCAGCGGCGCGCCCGGCAACAACCATGCCTGAATGTCTTTGGCGATCTCCAAGTCGCGCTTCATTACCACTCGATCCGCCAGCTCCAGCAGCAGGACGACGAACATCAGCAGCCCGCCCCAAAATCGCAAGTCCAGCCCATTGACCTCGACATGATGGTTAGCGTTGGTGTAAGAAAGTCCGCCGCCGGGAAAGAACAGGAGAATCAGAGCCAGCAGCAGTAGCACGCGTCGTGCCGGGGTCAGCTTTTCCAGGATCGCCCAGAACAGCGCCTTCGCCTTCTGCCACACCCGGCGCGATCTGCGGGACTCCGCCGGCAGATTGTCCAGTCCCGCCGAGTACAGCCGGTAACTCGATCGCGCATCCTTTTCAAACTGCGACCAGAGCTGGCTCAACTCCAGCCCCTCACTCACCCGTTGCCAGAACTGCCGGGCATTGCTCTTGGCGCGCGGAAGAGTTTGCTGTGGGGAAGTCATGGCGGAGCAACCATTATAGGGCAGTCGGTCTGCAGCCTCGCGGGTGTTGCAGGGCATGGACTGCGACCGCGACTCGGATAGCTCGCATCGCCCTTCCTGATTCGCGCAGGTTTTGGGAAGGGTACGACTTCAGTCGTACCGCTAATGACTGCTAGAAAATGCGGGCTTTGGCCCTGAGGAAAACTCCAGCGGCACGATCAAAGGCGTGAACACGGTTGGCCAAGGCAAGAACAGTGGCTGCGGTATTGGCATCTGGGACTTTGTGGCAGGTACTGCCCCAGCCAAGCTCTCGCTCACCAACAGCTCGCTCCAGGATGCAAACGACATTGGCTTGTATTTGGAAGGTGCCGGCTTGAGCGTGAGTGTAAGTAACAATGTCTTGGACCTCGCCAGCAATACCTGGGGAATCGAAATCAACAATCCTTCCGGAACGATCTCATCGAACTTCGTCAGCGCACCGGCAAATGCTCTTGTTTATGACCCGTCTGAAAGCGGGGTCTCCATCACCTATTCCGGCAATGTTCTACGGGGAACCACCGGATGCGCGGCCCTCGATCTCTATCGGCCAGCTCAAGTGACTGGAAACAAGATCGATGGGTGCACCGTTGGGATCGCTCTCGAAGCCGCCCCCATCGCAGTTACCATCAAAACCAATCTCATTGTCAATGCCACCACGGGCATGTTTCTGGCATGCAACGCCGTTACGCTGTCCGGTAACACCGTTAACAATGCTGCGCTTGGTGTTTATGACTTTCCCGGTCCACTATCGTCTGCGCAAGTCACGTTCGACAATGTGGATACGGTAGCGACCAGCGTTTGTCCATAGTGGCTGGGGACGAGAGCCCAGTCGCGGGCGTCATTGAATTGGACTTGCAACGCTGGTGGGGATAATCACCAGGACCCTGATGACCGGCGCGACCCCTCAGTTTCTGGCGCCCGTGGCCGGTGGTTTGCTCTTTGCTCTGAGGAATTCTGGCTGCCTTTACAATCACGGCCCGCATCTTCCAATGGAGAATTCCGCAAGAGGGTGCGGTCGTACTGTCGTTGGCGGTTCTGAGTGCTAACGCCTTGCACTGTGTGTAAATTGTTTCACACTATCGGGAAACCACCGGATAGGTGTATGCTCAGTTGCGTTTTTGCGAACCAACTCACTCAGACGCGCTCGGGTTGACCTGAATTGAGAGTTCGATTCTTTACCAACTCATACCTTGTCATCGTCATCGACTTGCGAAATTTCGCATGTCCTGGGCCTCTCCTCCGCATTCTTCTGCTTTCATCTTTGCCGAACCTGTGATTCAGGGGCTTGATGAGAAATCTGCCGTATAGAGGAGAAATTGTGATGAAACGAATCGCCTTGCTTCTTCTGCTGGCCGCAGTACTGCACATGGGGGCTCGCTCCGCTGCCGCCCAGAACGTCGTTGTGGGGAGATGCATGCCAAAGCTTAAGAGCTACGCGACGATCCAGGCAGCTGTGCTTGCGGCGCCATTGAACGGAACTGTGTTTGTCTGTCCGGGCACTTATCCCGAGCAGGTCACGATTTCCGCGCCGGTGACCGTGGAGGGTGTAGTCAGCGGGACGCTGGACCGTGCCGTCATTACGGTGCCTCCAAACGGCCTGGCGATCAACACGACGTTGATCGAAGGTGGGTACCAACTCGCGGCCCAAGTGCTGGTGACTGTGGGCACACCCTCAGTCAACATCACCAATATGACCATCGACGGGACCGGCGGCAACCCCACTGGAGCTTTTGTGGTCGGAATCGTTTATGACCTGGGTACCTCGGGAACCGTTAACAAGGTGACAGCTCGCAATCAGACGGGTGTAGTCGGGATGGGAATCGTCGCCCAAAATTCACTCGCCGTAAACGGATCGGTGACCATTGAAAACTCCAGCATCCACGATGTGAACTTTTACGGAATATACGCGGTGAGCAATCAAACGCCGCCAACCCTCACCGCCACGATCCGAGGAAACCGCGTATCGACCATACCGGCCTCAGGGAATGGCATCCGGGACGAAAGCGCCGGGACCGTGGATGGGAATGTCGTCAACGCAGCCTTTGATGGTATCGATGTACTGGCCGGGTCGACGGCTACGGTGGCCGCAAACATAGTATCGAACACGCAGTTTGGAGTAACGGTCAGCGGCCCAACCAATGTGGTTAAGTCTAACATCATCTTTAATAGCTCGATCACCGGCATCCAACTGTACGGAAACGGCGCGACGGTGGAAAACAACAGCATCACGGAAGGTCCCGTGGGAATCGAGTTCAGCTGCTTTACAGGCACCGTATCGGGTAACACGATTAACGACGCAAGCACGGCCATCGATTCAGTTCCTACGAGCTTCAATTTGGTGAACACATTCCAGAATGTCGACACTACACGGAGAGGTGGTTGCTAGCTCGGTTTCGGCGAGTAATATGAAAAACTCCGGACAGCAGGGCTGGCCACCCTTCCCCGTCCTCTGTTTTTCCTTTCCCATAAACGAAACGTGGCTGCCCCATCCTTGCGTTTTTTGCAAGGGTGGGCCGCGATGCCGCTGATAGCATAATCCTCGTCATGTCGCGCGGCGGGTGGCCGACACCTACGGCGGCGAGTATAAGGCGAGTTGCCCTTAACTGCTGACAGAGCAAAACCAGGGGTGGCCCAGAGCCTGCCCTGAGCTTGTCGAAGGGTCTCGCGCCTTTCGAGACTGGGGATCCAGCCAACTTTTCGCGGACAGGAGTGTCCGCGCCACACAAGGCCTTACGGATGGTCGCCTTGCTCCGGCATCAACCCCGGCGGTGGCGCCGGAATTGTAATATCCAGTTTGTTCACCGTCCCGAGCGACGACAGCGGCTTGTCGAATTCGCTGGCGTTACCCACCACCAGCACCACCATCTGCTCGCGGTGGATGTACTTCGCCGCGACCCGCGCGACATCTTCCTTCGTAACTCCTTCGATCCCTTTCTGAAAGTGTTCCAGAAAATCCAGCGGATAGCCGTAAAACTCGTACGCCATTTTTTCCTGCAAAACTTTCTCCGGTGAATCGAAACGAAAAACAAAGGAATTCAGAATCGCGTCCTTGGCGCGCTTGATTTCCTCATCGTTGATGGGACGTTTGGGAAGGTCGGCGATCTCCTCGTCGATCGCCTGAATGGTTTCGATCGTAGTCTTACTCTTGGTGCTCACCATCAGCCGCAGCATCCCGGGATGATCCCAACTCGCCCCCACTCCGCCACCAACCCCATAGGCCAGTCCTTTGGTGGTGCGAATGTCGCCAAACAGGCGCGACGAAAATCCTCCGCCGAAAGCTTCGTTAAATACCGAAACCGCGAAGTAATCGGGATTCTTGCGCGTAATGCCCAACGCAACCATTTGAATGTTGCTTTGATTTACGTCGGTTTTCTCGACCTGGTAATACCCCGGTTTCGCGGGCTCCGGCTTGATCTCCGGATTGCCTGCCGCCTGCCCCCTGGGCCAGGATGCAAAGGCCTCGCGCAGGCGAGCCTCCATCTTTGCCGCGTCAAAGTCGCCGACTACGCCGAGGATGATGTCATTCGGGTGCACATACTTGCGGTGCCACTCGATCAAATCCTGACGCGTGATCGCCGCCACCGTTCGATACTCGGCGACCCGCGCATACGGATTCGTTGCCCCGTACACTAGCTTCGCCGCTTCGCGTCCCGCAATCTGCGAGGGATCGTCGTTGCGCCGCGAGATAGCGTCGTATTGCCCCTTCTGCGCGATGTTGATTTTTTCGGCGCGAAACTCCGGGTTTCTCAGCACGTCCACGAACACGCGAAACACGTCGTCGAAATCATCTTTCAGACACGACCAGCTCACCGTCGTCGAGTCCATGCTTCCGCCGGTTTCGACTTTGGCGGCGCGCTGCTCCAGATAGTCGTCGAGTTGATCGCCGGTCTGGGACTTGGTGCCGCCGGTGCGCCACACTTCTCCGTAGACATCCGTCAATCCGATCTTGTTCGCCGGAACCAAGCGTTCGCCGCCGCGAATGCGAGCCGTGCCGTCAATCGTCGGCAACTCGTGGTCTTCCTGTAGAAACACCACCATGCCATTCGGCAACTCGATGCGTTTCGGCTGTTGCGGATGGAACGCCGGCAACCTCCCCACCGGTATCTGCTGCCACGGCTGCTGAGAGGTTTGCTGCGCCTGTGCCCACAATCGCACACCGCCGGCGAAACAGACGCACAGGACGATCACGAACACCAAGAGCTTCGTATCAGGGTATCGCTTTAGCGATACCGTAAGAGTCTCGAAATCCGGTGCCCCTTTAGGGGCCGTGCATGCGCGCTTCACTGCCCACCTCCCTGCGGAACTGCACCAGTTCCCGGCGGCCCGCCGGCAAATTCGATAATCCCCACTGTCCGGTTATCCGGCACAAACGTCTGATTCGCGACCCGCCGGATGTCTGCCTTCGTAACCTTTTCAATCCGGTCCACCGAGCGGAACAGTTCCCGCCAATCGTCATAGCGCGCCTGATACAGGCCGAGCTCGGATGCCAGCCCCTCATTGGACCCGAGCGAGCGGATCAGGTTTGCCTTGGCTCGCGTCTTGATCATTTTCAGCTCATCATCCGAAATATCTTCTTTCTTCAGCCGCTCGATCTCGGCATGAATCGCCTCGGCCATCTCGTGCGGCTTGTGTCCCGGAATCGGAAACGCGTAAAACGCGAACAGGTGCGGATATTTATTTCCCGGCAACCCGGTGAATCCCGCTGAATCCGAAGCGATCTGTTTGTCGCGGACCAGAGCCCGATAAAGTCGCGAAGTCCGTCCATTCGACATCAAATCGGCGATGGCGTCGTAGATCTGGTCGTCCGGGCTGCGGTACTCGGGACGGTGATAGCCTTCGAGATAAAGCGGCTGTGCTTGCTCGTGCAGCACCACCGTACGCTCGGAATTCTGCGGTGGCTCGACGGTCGTCGCCGTGTCGGGCCTGGGACGCGCCGGAATGTGCGAAAAATATTTCTCGACAACCGGCATCGCTTCTGAAGCTTTGAGGTCTCCAACCACGGCGACCACCATGTTCGAAGGCACATAGTACGTATCGAAGAAGTTCTGTGCGTCGGTCGCCGAAAAGGAATTCAAATCCGAAATCCACCCGATCGTCGGCCGATGATAAGGATGCGCCGCAAACGCTTCTTCGGTGAATTGCTCAAGCAGTCGCCCAATGGGATTGCTGTCGGTCCTCATACGGCGCTCTTCGATCACCACGTTGCGCTCTTTATAAAACTGCCGCATCACGGGATGCAGAAAGCGTTCCGACTCGAGATAGGCCCACAATTCCAGCCGGTTGATGGGAAACGAGTAGAAATATTGGGTTTCGTCGAAACTGGTTTCGGCGTTCATGCCCTCGCCGCCTTCGCTTTCGACGATCTTGCCGAACTCGTTGTTGTAAGGCGCGGAGAACTTGTCGGCTGCCGCAATCGCGTCCTTCCAGTTCTGTTCAAGCTGCTGCAGCTTCTTTTCGTCGCGGTCCACCGGCTGGTCGCGCTCGGCAATGTAGGCGGTATAAGCCTCTTCGACTTTTGCCAGCGCCACTTTTTCGCCGGCATAGTCGCGCGTCCCAATCGTGTCCGTTCCCTTGAACGCCATGTGCTCGAACATGTGCGCCAGGCCCGTCTTGCCCATGGGGTCCTGCACCGAGCCCACATCGACGTGGGTGAAGAAGGAAAACACCGGAGCCTCCGGCCGCTCACAGATGATGATGGTCAGCCCGTTAGCGAGTTTCTTCACGGTGGTGCGCTTCTCGAATGACGCCAGATCCTGGCCAAGAGCGATCGAGCACAGCACGAAACAGACGACGAGTGTTTGTATAGAAGTTAAGCGGACTTTCATTCTGCCTCCACGACCCAATACCAAAATTCGAAATTACGTGGAGGCAGGGAACATTGTCAAACGGCGAACTTTGACCGACGGCCGAGCGTCGCAGCATTGCCCGAGCGACTCGGGCATAATTGTCATGGCAACGAAGGAGAATTAGTGAACGTCTTTCACATCGTAGGCGCTCGTCCGAATTTCATGAAGGTGGCGCCCGTGATGAACGCGCTCAAAACGCGCCAGCACATCGGCCAGACGCTGGTTCACACCGGCCAGCACTACGACGCCAATATGTCCGATGTCTTCTTTAAGCAACTCGGCATCCCCGCTCCCGATGTGAACCTGGCGGTAGGCTCCGGGACGCATGCGCGGCAGACTGCCGAAATCATGACCCGTCTCGAGCCCGTTTTGTTAGACCGCAAGCCTGACCTGGTACTGGTCTATGGCGACGTCAACTCCACTGTAGCCGCCGCTCTGGTCTGCGCCAAGCTCGGAGTGCGCGTCGGCCACGTCGAAGCCGGGCTGCGCTCCTTCGACCGCACCATGCCGGAGGAAATCAACCGCCTGGTTACCGATCAACTCGCCGATCTGCTGTTTACGCCTTCCGAGGACGGAGACTGCAATCTTCGCAAAGAGGGAATCCCCGACGCAAGAATCTTCCGCGTCGGTAACGTGATGATCGATTCACTGGTAAAGCTGTTGCCCGCGGCGCAGCGCCAGAAGCCAATCGGCCTTCGTATTGATCAACCCCAGCGCTATGCCTTGGTGACCTTGCATCGTCCGGCCAATGTCGACGACGGCGCGATTCTGAAAGGCATTCTCCAGTCCTTGCTTGAGGTCAGCCACGATCTTGCCGTGGTATTTCCCGCCCATCCGCGCACCCGAAAACGCATTGCCGATTTCGACCTGCATGCCGGCCAGCTCCAGGTCCTCGACCCGCTCTCGTATCTGGAGTTTCTTGGCATGCAGTCGCGTGCCACGGTAGTTATCACCGATTCAGGGGGCGTTCAGGAAGAGACCACCTACCTCGGTATTCCGTGCCTGACCCTGCGCGAGAACACCGAGCGCCCGGTCACCGTTTCCCTGGGAACCAACGTTCTGGTCGGACGCGATCCCGACAAACTGCGCGCTGAACTTTCGCGAATTCTCGCCGGCCAGGCGAAAAAGGGAACCATACCTCCTCTGTGGGACGGCCACGCGGGCGAGCGCATTGCCGCCGTACTAGCCAAGTATCCGTAGAGATGCGGCTTGCCGCGTCTCCCCTTACCCCGTGAAAATGTCCGGCCAAAAGAGCCTTGCCGGCTATGTCAATGTGCAGAAGTTTGCATATTGTCCAAATCCTGCTCATTACCGCCCGCCTTGCCTGGAACCGCAGTCCCGACTAACCCGTTCGCCCACTTACAATTCTCGCGAGTGCTTTCCCGCAGCGGCGGGTTTAACATATACAGGGGCGTGGGCGCTGAATGGCAGGGTGCGTGCATCTAATAGATCAAGCACCCCGAAGTTCAGGAGCAGAGGATCAAAGATGAGGTTTTCATTGGCGGTTGCGGTTGCACTGGCGAGTCTCAGCGTGAGCGGAGTGGCGCAGCAAAATAACACCTACAAGGTTAAGCCTTCGCATACCGAAAAGGCCCCGAGAAGCAGCGTGCCCGTCAACAAGGCGGGAATGGGTCCGGCAGCGACGTCCGGCTCCGCCGACAAGGATTTGAAGAGCCTGGAACATCAAACCGCCAAGTCCTCCGCGCCCATTCGACCTGCCGGACGGAGGACGCCGGGAATGGCGTCCACTCTGAAGCCGGCTAAAGCCAAGTCCAATACGCCGATCAATTTCAATGGATCCGGCGGCCCCAAGCATGAGGGAGTGGCCGGCCAGGCGTCGAACGCATACAAAGGGCGGCTCCGCGAGAAAGACCGCCAAAAATAGAACTCTCGAAAAGACCCTTCAGGGATATCATCTCGGAGACTGATTGAAACGGTGCGCGGTGAGGGGAACGAGCGCCTCCAACCGCAACCGCGTTCTTAGCGAAATCGCTCGGCTTCACCAACGATCCCTTCATTTTCTCTCGTTGATACCGGCGGAACATCACTCTCGAATCCTGCGTACCGCCGGAAAAGAAATGGCGCGAGCCCACGGATGAACCCGCACCCGGCGCGATCCGCAGCGATGCTTGCCCTTCCCTCAGATCCGACCGAGAACCAGGAGAATGACAACGATGCAGAGGATTAGTCCCAGTCCTCCGGTCGGCGCATAACCCCAGTTGCGACTGTGCGACCAGCGGGGTAGCGCCCCAAAAAGCGCTAAGATCAAAATCACGATCAGTATAGTTCCAAGCATGTTTTACTCCTTTTCCAGTACTGAGACACCGTCCGGGCGTCCACAAATAGCCGTCGGCGGGCTGACGAAGAAAGAAACGGCGGCGAGCCCACGGAATGGACCCGCGCCGGGAGTAGTTAAGCTGCTCTCGTTCTCAAAGAACGGGTGCTACAGTGTGAAGCTCAGCACCAGGTTAACGCCAGGAAACGATGCGTTGCACAGGTAATACACGCCGTCAATCTCAATCACATAAACGTTCTGCGTGTAGAGCCAGTTGCTGGGCCATGGGTCAACGAATCCGAACGAATAGCCGCCGTATTGGAAGCGGTGATTGCGGTAGTCGCCTTCGCTGACACGAAACGAGTGCTGCTCTCCAAAATTGGCCTTGAAACGGTCGGCCGGAATGCGGCCACCACCGTTACCAGCGGCGCGCTGTTCCTGCTGCGCGTTCTTTTCCGCCGGCTTGGTGTTCTTTTCCTCTTGCTTTGCGTTCTTTTCTTCCGGCTTAGTGTTCTTCTCTTCTTGCTTTGCATTCTTTTCTTCCGGCTTAGCGTTTCTCTCCTGCTGCGCCGCGGGTTTTTCCTCTTGCTTTGTGGACTTCTCGGGTTGCGCTTTCTTCTCCTCAGGTTTGGCTTTCTGTTCTTCCTGCTCGTGCGGCTCCTGGGCGTACATCGGAGCCGCGGCTATGAGGGTCAAAGACAGAACTGCTGTGCTGATAAATCCAACTAGATTCATACGTGTTGCCTCCATTGATCGATTTGTTGCGTGCTTTGCTCTTACTGCAAGTTTCTGTTGTCCCGTTAACCGGGTTGCCTGCTCCATCCTTTGCCGATCGTCATCCCTTACCAAGGTGGATATTGGGAAGAGAATGGAACAGCCCGGTAACATTGAGGATCCACAGAACCACCGCAATGACCACGACACCGTTCAAAATTGATTTGATGGATCCCTGCATGGGAATGAATCGATTCACTAGCCACAGGAGGACACCCACCACGATGAGAACTTCCAACAGTTGAACTAAAGGCATGATCTTCGACCTTCCTTGTTTCAGGGGCTAACGCCTCCCATCCGCCTGGAGGTGTTGCCCTAAACTGCAAAATTCGAGACTGGTTAGGGTCGAATCGTGTACCGCCGCGAGGTTGCGCGGCGCACACACGGATGACGAACGCCGATTGTCTGGATGTGGTCGCCTCGCCGTGGCTTGTTTAAACCCGATTGGCAGCGAGCTGTGAATGAGAGCTGCGAATCAGCGTACGCGGCTCCCTCTACACACTCAGTACAACAAGAATGACAGGTGCAGGCTTTCGCGTCTGAGCAAGATAGCTCACATCTGCAGATCGGGATTGCGCCCCTGTGCCGCAACCGGACCAAAGTACGTCGGCATCTCAAATGCGGTCCGGCGCAGGGGAATCATCGCACTACACTCTACCGCGGAGATTCCCTCAAGGCGCACGAAGCTCAAATTCCCGGCCACATTTGAAGCAGACCTGATACGTCCGACTCTTGATCGTGAACACACGGCTCATCTGCTTATGATGGCACCCGAAGACAAATCGGAAAATCCAAAACAAGGACTTCATGCCTCAGCTCGCCGGCGGTCGCAGCTGCCATGGGCATCCAGCCACTCTAGTAGAGAACGCACGCTAGCGCGAGCCAGGGCAATTGCGCAATCCGCCGCACCGTAATAAATATTGATGGTGTCGCCATCAGGGCTGATCGTGTATCCGCACGGGAATACGACATCGTCGACGTCGCCGTGGCGTTCGTACTCGGCCTCCGGGCCAAAGATCCACGAATCTCCTCGCAGCAAGCACTTTTCCGGTTTCTCAAGATCGAAAAGGGCTAAACCCAATCGATACAGACAGCCCGAAGGCGTGTGTCGCACTCCGTGATAGAGCACGAGCCATCCCCGGGGAGTCTCGATGGGCGGCGGTGAGAGGCCGATTTTGTTGGCGTCCCACCAGGCACCCTTGCGCGCCTCTAACATCAGCCTGTGCCTGCCCCAGTATCGCAGGTCGGGAGAGTAGGAAATCCACATGTGCGCCCCGAGTGCCGTCATGGGCCGATGAATCAGTGCCCAGCATCCATCGATTCTCCGCGGCAGAAGCGCGGAGTCTTTGTCGTCCGGCGGCATGATGACGCCGTAGCGCTCAAAACTTCGGAAGTCCTTGGTCAGAGCCAGAGAAACCCCGGGGCCGCCGCGCGAATAAGAAGTGTAAGTCACCGCGTATCGCTGCAGTTCAGGCACAAACGTGATGCGAGGATCTTCGATGCCCCATATCTCTTCCGGATACTGCTGCGGGCTGGGCATCAGGGTAGGTTCACGGTCAATCTGCCAGCCATCGACTCCGTTTTGAGAGCGCGCTGCACACAGATGCGACAAGCCGCGGCGGTCTTCGACGCGGCACAGAAGCAACGTGCTCCCGTCCTGCAGCAAGGTGGCGCCGGCGTTGAACACGCTGTTTATGGAATAGGGCCAGTCCTTACTGGTCAGGATCGGGTTGGCAGGATGACGAAGAAGTAGTGGCGGGTAGTGCGTGCTTTCGACGTCGATAAGTGTTGTGTCAGGAGCAGTCATGATGGATCTTCCGGCCTTTCAGGTTGTGGCAGCGAGTGCATTTCGAGCAGTGCCATCAGAAAAGACAGCGTGGATTCCGCTCCCTGATTCTGATTGGCGCGCTCGGGATGCAAGCCGTCCCGGCAACCGCCGGTGACGGAATCATAAAGAGGAAGCTGCAAATCGTTGGCGCCCAGGAACCAGTTGAAAGCGGACCAGGCTTCGCTTCGCCAGCGGTTGTCGCCCGTCACGCGGTACGCTTCCAGACACGCAGCCACAGCGCCGGCGGCTTCGATCGGCTGCTGATCGAAGCGGGCTTTTTCGCCGTCCTGGTGATAAAAGCCTTCTGACCCGATGGGCACAAAGTGGTGGTTGGTTTCACAATGCTGCGTTTGCAGAAGCCAATCCAGCGATTCGAGAGCGGCCGAGACCATGTGATCATCCGAGCACGCCGAGCCTACGCGCAGTAAGGCTTGGGGCAATCTCGCGTTACCATAGGCGACGACGTTCTCGAACCACTTCCAATCCGGGCGGCGAATCGAGTCGTACATTTCGAGCAATCGTCGGCTCAGTACGGATCTTATTTTTTGCGCGTCGCGATCTCCAGGATACACATTGAGGTATTCCTGAATTCCGAGCAGCGTGTAGGCCCAGGCACGGGGACTGCTGAATTCCACCGCTGCAGGGAGCGAAAACTCGAACAGACGTCCGGCAGCACTCCTCAACCCCTGATCTTCGGATCGGCCGAGGGCCGTTCCCAGGCTCCACAATGCACGCCCATGGCAGTCTTCAGAGCCTTTGGCATCGAGCCAACGGCGATCGTAGCCGAGAACGTTTCTGAATCTGCCCTGTGCGGAATCGAATGCATGTTCCAGGAACGACAGATACCGCGAAGAAAAATCCAGGGGCACTGAATCTACATTCCCCAGTGGGCCTTTCCCCAGTTGCGCCAGCAGCACCCTGAAAATCAGCGCGCGAGCGTTGTCGTCCGTGGTATAGCCTTCGGCTCGATTGGGGATGGTAAAGATTGCATGCTGCAGGATTCCCGTGTCATCCGTCAGCGCGTTCACGTGATTCAGTTTCAATTCCGGCAGTTGATCGAACGCTTTGGGAGTAGCGCGAGCCGAGAACTGAACGCGGGGACTTTCCATGCGGTCGCTGCGCACCCGGGTGAAGCTTTCCATGTAGCCTTGCGCTACTTTTTTCCAGACCATGTCGCGTGCGAACAAATAAGCGCGCTTGCGCATGGCGTGGCGGATCGCTGGCGTATTCAAGAGTTCTATTGCCTTGTTTGCAATAGCAGTGGGGTTCTGGAACGGCACCAGCGCACCACGGCGGTCGTCTAATAACTCAATCGCGTGCCAGTATGGAGTTGATATGATTGCCTTACCTGCCCCCAGCGCATAGGCTAGCGTTCCGGAAACCACCTGCGCCTCATAGCGATAAGGAGTGATGTAAATGTCGGCGGCGCCAATGAACTCGGCCATTTCCTCGGGGCTCACAAAGCGGTCATGGAAGATCACCTGTGACTCTACTCCCACTTCTTTTGCCAACGCCTGCAGACTGGCGCGATATTTGTCCCCCTCGCGACGGAGGATATGAGGATGGGTCGCGCCAGCAACGATGTACACAACATTTTTGTGCTTCGACAAAATCTCCGGCAACGCCTGAATGACGTTTTCGATTCCCTTGTTAGGAGAGAGCAGGCCGAACGTCAGCAGCACTGCCTTTCCTTCCACGCCAAAGCGGTCCTTATAGAAGTTGGGATCGAGAAAGGGCAGGTCCGGAACGCCGTGCGGAACCATATCGATCTTGTTGCCCGGAACTTTAAAGATTTCCTGCAGGAACTGGGATGAGAGCTGGCTCATGACAATGAGGCGATCCGAAAGCTCGGCGATCTCTTCCATGACCGTGAGCTGATCGGGATTCGGCTCGCGCAGAACCGTGTGCAGCGTGGTTACCACGGGCATCTTCAAGCCGCGCAGCAGATGCAGAATATGGCTTCCCGCCGGACCCCCGAAAATTCCATATTCGTGTTGCAGGCACACCATGTCGATATTGTTGAAGTTCAGGAATTCAGCCGCGTCCTGATACGACTTCACCTCATCCTGGGCGAGCGACCATCGCACGCGTGCGGGATAGTCATACCCTTGTTCGGTGTCGTTCACTGGCAGCGCCAAGAGTCGGGCGGTTCCGTACTCCGCGGATATGGCCGCGCACAGGTCGGTGGTGAAGGTGGCAATCCCGCACTGCCGCGGAAGATAATTCCCGATCACCGCGATTCGACTCGGCAGCGAAGGCTTGGACTGCGATCTTGGACGAGCCGCCGAGCCTGTTTGTTCCGCGGAGCGTTGGGGGACGACTTCCAACAGTCCAGCCGGAGACACGCTGATTGGTAGTACCATTCGTCCCTCACTTCCTTGAGTACGGGTATTGCGTCAGATGTCGTCCGGCGATACAGCTTGCCTCCTATATTGTTCAACGAAAATGGACTTGCGGACTGGTCAAAATTGACCAGACATGCCTCGGATCGAGACAGAAACATCCGCGGAATGATGTGAGTGCACTGGTCACAATTGACCAGTCTTCTGCCGGATAATCCGGCATCATGGGGTCATGAAAGCCGAGAAGGAACCAGCGCTGCTTGTCCGCTGTCCTACGTGTGGCGCCAAGCCGCGAGAGAAATGCGAGCTGAACACTGGCCTGCCCCGCACCGAGCCGCATCCAGCACGACGCTTAGCAGCTGAGGAAGCCTGACCAGTCTGCAACCGGGTTAGCCCGGCTCGATAGGCTCCATCCGGTGAAGAAATTCTCTATTAGGACTAAAATAGCAGCTGATGGGATCCCCTGTACTGGCAAATAAGAAGAGCCGCGAGTTCGAGCCGAACACCTTCCTCGCAACCATTGGCGAGGGCAGGAAGAATCTGACTTTCGCTCAGAAGCAAGGAATCTTCGCCCAAGGGGACGCGGCGGACGCGGTCTTCTATATTCAAAAAGGCAAGGTCAAGCTCACGGTTGTCTCCAAGACCGGCCGAGAAGCGACCATCGGCATGTTAAGAGAAGGGAACTTCTTTGGCGAAGGTGCGCTGGCAGGCCAGGCCCTGCGCATGGGATCTGCCGCGGCCATGACGGATTGCGAAATTCAGCGGATTGACAAGAAATCAATGATGGCCGCCCTGCACCGCGAGCCGGCGTTTTCCGAGCTGTTCGTGGCCTATTTGCTGGCGCGGAACGTCCGTTATGAGGAGGATCTGGTCGACCAGCTGTTTAACTCCAGCGAAAAACGGCTGGCTCGCATCCTTCTTCTACTCGCGCATTTCGGCAAGGAAGGCGTGCCCGAGACGGTGATCCCCAAGATCAGTCAGGAGAGTTTGGCCGAGATGGTCGGAACTACTCGTTCCCGAGTGAGTTTTTTCATGAACCGGTTCAGGAAACTGGGTTTTGTGAATTACTCCGGTGGCCCGGAGGGCGGGTTACAGGTCCACAGCTCGCTGCTCGGTGTAGTTCTGCATGACTAGCTGCTCTCGCGGTGTAATTTCACACTAATATCGATAGCGAGGACTGGATATGAAGATTTTGCTGTTTGCCGGACTGCTTCTGATTGTGCTCGGCATCGCCTCCCTGGTCGTGCCGATCCCTCAAACCGAGACCGAGGGCATTAAGGTCGGAGACAAGAACTTCGGCGTTCAGACCAGTCACAGCGAGCGCGTTTCGCCTGTCATCAGCGTGGTGCTGATCGCGGGTGGAATCGCGCTCAGCATCGCGGGTGCGCGGGGGCGAAACTGACGCGCGTTCGCGTGCGGCCCACTGTTTCAACAGATCCTTGAGCGCTTGTGCTGCCGCCTGCTTAACCCCGGCCGCTCACTAAATTAATGATCAACACCACCACCGCAACCACCAGCAGCAAGTGAATCAGACCGCCCGCTATGTGGAGGCTGAAACCAAGCAGCCACAGAATCAGAAGCACAACGAAAATTGTCCAGAGCACGTTGATCTCCTTCGCGAATTTGAGTGTCCTGAAAATAAGGGTCCCCGAAAACTCATCTATCTCGTCGTGGCCGGCGCGAGCGACTTCCCGCACTCCAGGCAGGATGTCTTCGACCGCGGCGTGATGAGCCCGCAAAACGGGCACATTCTTTGCGATGCGTAATTTCGAACCGGTGGCGCAACTGTCGCGAACAGCTTGGAGACGGACGCAGTGACCGCGGCCATGCTTCTACGAAAGCGATCGCGGAACCGGCGAAGAACCGCTTCCATCAGCGACCCAGGTTCATCCTTGCTGCTCATACAGGACCAATCCTCACTTCTACCTCTGTCATGTGTCCTGCTGACGATGACATGTCCGGGCCAGCTAGTCTGTGCAAGATTGCTCACGCCGGAGAGAGGCGATGGTGCGTGACACCTCGCCTTCGGCCAAAGTGAGCAATGTAGACCAGCTTTCTGCTGCCGGCTCAGCGATCATGGCAACTGAGATGAGCACTTCTTCTCTCTTTCAGGTTATCTGAGCTAAGTCAGCCCATCTGAAGTTTTCTCCTCTTAGTTCCGTAACCCATAAGGAACAATCATGAAAAAAGTAATGTCGCTGCTGTTGATGAGTTTGATCGGTCTGGTCGGGACCTTCGCGTGGGCAGGCTCGGCCCGCGAGGACACGGTCGATCGCATGCAAAAATCGGTGGATGTTCTTCACGCCGTGATGTCCACTCCCGACAAAGGTATCCCGGAAGAAGTGTTAAGCGGTGCAAAATGCATCGTCGTCGTCCCCGACCTGGTCAAAGGTGGCTTCGTCTTCGGCGGCAAACACGGACGCGGCGTGGCTACGTGCCGCACATCGGAAGGCTGGAGCGCGCCCGCATTTGTCTCCGTTGGCGGTGGAAGTTGGGGACTGCAGATTGGCATCGAAGATGTGGACCTGGTCATGCTGGTCATGAACGACCGTGGTTTACAACATCTGCTCTCCAGCAAGTTCGAACTCACCGGTGAAGGATCGGTGGCAGCGGGTCCGGTAGGCCGTCACACTTCCGCCGGAACTGACATATTGCTGAACACTGAAGTGCTGACTTACTCGCGCTCGAAAGGCATATTCGCCGGCTTGACCCTCGAAGGTGCAGTGGTGGAGCAGGACAACGACTCGACCCGTGCCATTTACGGCAAGCACATGAGCTTCCGCAACATTCTTTCCGGCAAAGCAACCACTCCCCGAAGCGCCGATGCATTCTTGAAGGCCGTGGCAGACGCGGGCCAACAGGCGCACATCGCAGAAGCAAGAGAAGACAATAGGTAAGTTGATAAGCATCTGCGGTCGAGATGTGATTTCCGCTGACCGAGACCGTTCCCCAGTTTCGGTCAGCTTCACTGTCTGGGATGACGCCCCAATCCTTTGCCGCGTTCCTGCTACTCCAGCCTGATCGTCACTGTACTCAACCACGGCTGGAGCTATACTCACCTGTCGCGCGGGAACCCATGTCAACCGGTCCGCCCGGCACGTACTAATGAGGACCTTCCGCAATCTTAAATTCATCGCGGCCGCGCTGGCCTTTGTGGTTGGCCTCGGCACGCTGGGCTTTCACTACATTGAAGGATGGCCGTGGTTCGATGGTTTCTACATGGTCATTACCACCCTGACCACCATCGGATATCAGGAAGTACATCCCCTGTCGCATGCCGGGCGGGTGTTCAACGTCTGCATCATCCTGGGCGGAGTCTCGCTGGTCTTTCTGGCCATCGGATCTCTGACCCAGGCTTTGTTAGAATTCGAGCTGCAAAGCTTTTTCGGAAGGCGCCGCATGGAGCGTGACATAGGTCGTCTCACCGGTCACTACATCATCTGCGGCGCCGGACGCGTCGGCCGCAGCGCCGCCCGCGAACTGGCTCGCCGGCCGGCTCAATTCGTGATCATCGAAAACAACGAATCCAAGGCGCAGAAATTCGCCAGCGACAACTGGCTCATGCTTATCGGTGACGCCACCCAGGAACAGACTTTGCGCGACGCCCAGATCGAACGCGCCCGCGGTCTGGTTGCCGCCACCACCACCGACGCCACCAATCTTTATATTGTCCTGACCGCCCGCAGTCTGAATCCAAAGTTGCGCATCATCGCTCGCGCCAGCGAAGACATGGCAGAGAAGCATCTGCGCAGCGCCGGCGCTGACGCGGTCGTCTGCCCCTATGTTTTTGCCGGACAGCGTATCGCCCATTCTTTTCTGAGTCCGCACGTGGTCAGCTTTCTCGACACTGCCACCACCCATCTCGGCATGGATCTGGAGATCGGCGAAGTGCCGGTCACGCCGCGCAGTCCGTTTGCCGGCAAGACCATCGAAAACTCGCGCATTCGCCAGGACAGCGGCGTCATCATCCTCGCCATCAAGCGCGAGGCGGGCATGCGCTTCAACCCCGCGCCCGACGATCGCATCGAAGCCGGCGATTTTCTGATTGCCATGGGCGAGCCGCAACAACTGCGCGAACTCGAACAGACGGCCGGGTCCGAATCATGAAAATCGTGAGCGCGGCGGAAATGCGCGAGATCGATCGCGCCACCTCGGAGCGCTTCGGAGTACCGTCCCTCACCTTGATGGAGAACGCCGGCTCGGCCGTAGCCCGTTTCGTCCTCTCCGATTACCCGCAAGCGGAGCGCGTCGGCATTCTCTGCGGCAAAGGCAACAATGGCGGCGACGGATTCGTCGTAGCCCGCAAGCTGGTCGAGGCGGGTCGCGCCGTGCGCGTTCTGCTGTTGTCGGATCCCGCGGAACTGCGCGGCGATGCGGCGGCGATGTTTCAGAAGATGCAGCTCCAGCCACTGAAAATTGCGCCCTTGATTGCGCGCGAGGCGAGTGGGCTCGATTCCTCGGATGCAGCGGAGATCTTCACCGCCGACGTGATCGTGGACGCAATTCTCGGCACCGGTTTTCGTCCGCCCGTCAGCCCCCTCTATGCCGCGGCGATTGCCCGGATGAACCGAGCGGCGGCTCCGATTGTTGCGATTGACATTCCTTCAGGCGCGGATGCCGATGCCATGCAGTCAACAGGCGCGGCTGCCTCCAGTGACAAAGCGCGAGCTGATGCCATCGTAACTTTCACCGCGCCGCGTCCGGCGCACGTTTTCGCCGGGTTAACCGGAGGGGCCACGGTGATTGCGCCCATCGGTTCACCGCCGGCGGCAATGGTTTCCGAACTCGGACTGCATTTGAGTACTCCCTGCGATTTCGCTCCGTTGCTCGCACCGCGAGCGCGCGAAGGCAACAAGGGAAAGTACGGACACGTGCTGATCCTCGGCGGATCGCTCGGCAAAGCAGGCGCGGCGGCGATGGCGGGATTTGCGGCCCTCCGGGCCGGCACGGGCCTGGCCACAGTCGCCACGCCAAAATCCGTGCTTGCCACTGTTGCGGGCTTTCATCCTGAGCTCATGACCGAGCCGCTGGCGGAAACCGAGCGAGGCACCATCTCATTGCGAGCGGTCGGGCTAGGCCTCGATGCGCTACTGGAACATAAGACGATCGCGATTGGCCCAGGCATCTCGCGTAATTCCGAAACCGTCGAATTCGTGCGTACGGTCGTCACCCGTGGCGACAAATCGATCGTGGTCGATGCGGATGGCCTGAACGCTTTCGAAGGAGCAGCCGACAAGCTCAACGGCCGCGGACGAACCGTCGTGATCACGCCGCACCCGGGTGAAATGATGCGCATGACCGGCTGGAGTATTGCCGAGATTCAAGCGAACCGTCTGGATGTTGCGCGTAACTTCGCCCGCGAGCATGAGTTGATCGTCGTGCTCAAGGGACATCGCACCTTGATCGCCGCGCCCGATGGCACCGTCTGGGTGAATCCCACCGGCAATCCCGGCATGGCCACCGGAGGCACGGGAGACGTCCTCACCGGAATGGTCGCCGGCCTGATTGCGCAACATCCGCAACAGGCGCTCGAAGCCACCGCTCTCGCTGTCTATCTTCATGGACTGGCGGGAGACATAGCGAGTGAATCCCTCGGCGAAAATTCTCTGGTGGCGACCGACCTGGTACGCTTCCTGCCGCAAGCATTCGCAGCGGTGCGGAAGCAGAAGCCGGAGGAAATCCGCATTCACGCCTAAGCGCTCGTTACCGAAGGTGGGGCTCCGCGGCTCAACCAGCGATTGGAATTGTCATCCCGAACGAAGTGAGGGATCTGCAGTTCGCGGCAAAATGCAGATCCCTCACTTCGTTCGGGATGACAATCTATAAAGGGTGCTATAGCAACTACCGCGGTATGTAGCTGTCGAGCAGCGGCAGGAACAGCGACCCAAGTTTCATCATGCGCGCCTGCGCGGCAGCGGGAGACTCGTTGTTCAGCATCGGAGTCATCAGCCGCACCAGTCCGCCGTCGCTGCGATTCATGCGAATCGAATCCGAGACCAGATAATACTTGGCCCACCACTCGCTGGCCACGACGCGGCCATGCGCCTGAAACCAGTACAACACCAATTGCCGCTCCCCCGCCTTTGCCACTACGTACCGGTTGACCGGAAACGAAGAGCCGTCGGGACGCGAAATCTGAACCACCTCGCGCGAAATCGGAACCCATCCCGCGCCGGGCAGGCAGTGGTTCGGCGAATGGATCGTATCGCCCGCTTTTTGCGATGGAAAATAGGCGATGTAGAGATTGATCCACGGTTGCGGTTGGCCCGCGTCTTCGTAGGTGCGCACCAGAAACTCGCCCGGCCCCAGGATGTTCAGGGTCTCCTGGTCGAGAACGCTGTCAGTTCCATTCCAGCCATCCAGTTGCGAGGGCAGGGAACTCAAAGGCGTTCGCGGCGGAAAGAACTCGTTGTGCGAATGGGCCTGGAGCACGAGTGCTGTCGCCAGCATCAGCAGCGCCACAATCCCGAAGCGAAGCGATCCTGCCTTCATGCGGATTTTGCCTCCTGCCCCAACTTCTCCGGGCTACCCCAGATTAGTGTGATCGCGCGGTGCACCGCGAACAGCAGGAGCAGCGCCACCACGAAGATCAGCCATCCCCCCAGAGCGTGGTAAAACCCCTCCGCTTTATCCGGATCCCAGTATTGCACCAGCAGCCCTGTGCCAAAAATGCGAAAGCTGTTTGCCGCCACTGCGATTGGCACTGCGCAGAGCGCCAGCACTACCCGTACCCACCTCCGAGTCTCCATCAGGTACCCGTAGATGATGGCCAGCGTTACCAGGGTCAGAAGGGACCGGATTCCGCTGCAGGCCTCGGCGATGTCCAGCGGCATCGAAGCAAGCACGATCACATTCCCCTGCCGCAGCACGGGAACTCCAACTATTTCCAGCAGTCCAGAAGCCATCTTCGAGGCCAGCAACTGAAGCGGAAAGGTGACCTGGTTGATCAAAAGCGCGGGGATCGGGATCATCAGAATCAAAAAGGCCCAGGGGAACAGCACGGCACGAAAGAAGGTCCATCCCTGAAACAGAATGATCAGGCCCGCCAGCAGGATCAGCAACGACACCCGCGAGAAAAATAATTCCGCCCCCATTACTCCCAGACCCAGCACCAGCAGGCTCAGCACCACCAGGGGAAGACCAGCCCAGGATGGGGCCGGCTCGATGGGTTCGAGTTTCTTGCGGTCTTGCCACAGAACAAACAAAGCGAACAAGGGGACGAAGATTCCGTGCTGGAAATTCGGATCGCTATGGGGCCCGACCCACTGCAGGAACAGGCGGGCGAGGATGGAGGCGTAAAGCCAGGCAGTCAGCAGCAGCAGCACCACTCCCTGCCAATGGGGCAAGCTGGACGACAGGCTACCCTCCCTCGTCGAGAGGACCGGAACTACCTCGGTTGTGTTACCCATAGGGCGCGCGCTTGCATTTGAGAATATGCGAAAGCAGGCCATCCCGCCAAGTAAAACCAGAAAATGAAGCTGCATCTCGGGGGCAAGCACAAGCAGAAGTTACCTTCGGACCGGGATAGCTCAGGCTGTCGAACCGAGAGCGCCGGAGGCCCCAAGAAACGGAAAACCATTTCCCATCCACCCCGCTGCATCCCGGCAGTCTCTCTAAGTTCCCCCTTCACGCCAGCTTGCCAGTGCTTGCAGAGAGTTAGGATCTAATCCCCAAGGCGCGTGGGAAGTAATGCCCCATAGATTACCTGGTAATGTGGGTAATAAATTTCCCATTTGTCCGCAATGTGGTAACGTATGAATCGCGTTGCGATCCCAGGTCACAATCGCAAGCCATTGAAACATAAACATATACTGTCCCGGCGACGGGAAATCAAGTTGACCGGATTGGCAGCGGGTGTGCTCTAGACTGTGTAGGCATCTGCCCGAGACGTCTCCCCACTGTCTTGCGCCCGCCCAACAGTAAAGCGGAAAAGTATGGACCTGGACAGAACCGAAATACTGGCAACCGCAGGCGCACCGCGGAACGGTGAAGCTCGCATTTGGCTGGAAAGCGTCAGCTCCGGCATGCGCACCGTGGAAGCGGTGATCCGCGAGCTATCGCAGAATGACGTTCCCGTGCTGGTAGTCGCGGAGCACGGTTCGGGCAAAGCGGCGGCGGCCGAGCGCATTCATGTTCTTTCCAGCCGGGCTGCGGAGCCGTTCCGGGCTTATCAGAGTTCCGAGGCCAGCGAACAGATTCTCGCGGCAGGCGGCGGTCTAGGCGGAACCGTCTATCTTCAGGAAGTGGGTGACCTCACGGCGACGGCCCAGAAAGAACTGGTTCGCCAGATCGGCTTGAGTGGCCATGGCAATGGAGACGACCAGCGCCGTGTGCCTCGCTATATCTGCGGAACTTCGCGGGAACTGGAACCCGAGGTCAAGGCCGGCAAGTTCCGCGAAGACCTCTATTATGGAATCAGCGGAGTTTGTTTGCGGATGCCTCCTTTGCGTCAGCGGAAGGAAGATGTTCCGGTTCTGCGCGACTGGTTTCTCGCCGCCGCCGCCCGCGATTTTTGCCGGGACGTACCCGTGCTCAGTCCCGTGACCCAAAGCTTCTTTCTGGAATACAACTGGCCCGGAAACATTCGCGAACTGAAAGACGCCGCTCGAGCCATCGTCGCGCTCGGCGATGAAACGCTGGCCATGGGAGGATTACGCTCCCTCTTGCGGCGCGTCGATAAGGGCGGCAACGGCGAGAAAATTTCTTTGAAAGATGCAGCCCGCGCCGCTTCCCGCGAAGCCGAGCGGGAAATCATCCTCCAGGTATTGACTCGGACCCGCTGGAACCGCCGCCGCGCCGCCCAAGAGTTGCAGATCAGCTACAAAGCGCTTCTCTACAAGCTGAAACAGATCGGGTATGAACAGTATGGGTCTTGATCACAGCGATCAGGAGTTGAGTGCAGCAAAACAGTTTCGAGGAGAAGATATGAAATCGACATGGAAAGCGGTGGCCGCGGCACTCGTTTTGATCGCTAGCCTGGCTTGGGCGCAGGATGCGCCCGCCCCGAGTCCCGCTCCCGACAAGACCGCTTCCGACAAAGCCACTTCTGACAAGCCAGCCGCCCCCGCTTCCGACAAAGACACTTCTGACAAGCCAGCGGCCGCCGCTTCTGCCAGCCCAGCCGGACCCGAGTATGTCATCGGTCCGGAGGACGTCCTCCACATCGCCGTGTGGAGGGAAAATGATCTTACCGCCACCTTGCCAGTGCGTCCCGATGGCAAAATCTCTCTTCCCTTGCTCGACGATGTGCAGGCCTCAGGCCTCACACCCAAGCAGTTGGCTGAGTCGGTGACCGAAAAACTGAAAAAATACATCGCCGACCCCCGCGTTACCGTGGTCGTCACCTCGATCAACAGCAAGCGGATCTTCCTGGTCGGCGAGGTCATGCACCCCGGGGCTACCGCGATGCTGCCCAACATGACCGTTCTGCAAGCATTGTCCAGCGCGGGATTAAGCCCGTTTGCCAACACCAAACGGATTTACGTCCTGCGTACCGAAAACGGTAAACAGCAGAAACTGCCGGTGAACTATCGCAAGCTGGTCAAAGGGGAGGAGATCGAACAGAATTATCTGTTGCAGCCGGGGGACACAGTTGTCGTTCCGTAAGGAAATGCGGCTTTGCAAGGAGATCTACGGGTGAAAAGCATGGCAAGAATGCGAACAATCCGGTTGGCACTGCTGGTTTTCGGCATGACCGTCTGCGCGGCCGCCCAGAGTAGTTCTCAATCTCAGCCCGCTCCCGCTCCGGCGCCGGCCTTCGGCCAGACCGCGCCCGTCCTGAACCCGGAGAATCCACCCGTATCTGGCCTCGACGAACCCTCGCTCGACCTCCATCCCGCCACCCGCAGCTTCATCTCGCCCGCTTTGCAGGTCAGCGAATCGGCGGACACCAACGGGGCCAACCAGATCGGCGCCACCGGCCTCGAATCGGTCAGCCACGTTCTCGGAGCCCTTGACCTCCAGCAATTCTGGCCCAAGAGCGATTTGTTTCTTGAGTATCTCGGTGGCGGCGCATTTTACAGCAGTCCTTATGAAGCGAAGCAGATGCATGCTGCTGGTCTGGAAGCCATTACCCGCTGGCGGACCGGCCAGGCGACGCTGCGCGACTCCTTCAGCTACCTGCCTGACGGCTCCTTCCAAATCGGCTATGGCGGCAACCCAGGCTTGGGTTTCGCCACCGGTGGCGGCACCGCTGGGGTGGGTGGTGGGTTGCCCGGCTTTCACCTCGGTGGTCAGTTCGGCGCGGTCGGAAATGTTCCCCGGCTCGCCAACTCGGCGATTCTGGACGCGGTACAGGCCATCACTCCGGTCTCTGCCTTCACGGTGGCGGGCGGCTTCGTCAACTCTCACTTCTATGACCCCACCAATACCTACCTCAACGGCGACCAGTACATCGTTCAGGGTGGATACAGCCATCTGCTTAACCGGCACGATCAGATCGGCCTGGTCTACGGCTTTGAGCTGTTTCAATTTCCCCAGGTTTCTGGCGGTGAGGTTTATAACCACATCATCAATGTGCGGTACAGCCATGCCCTGACTGGGAGATTGAGCTTCGTTGGCGGAGTCGGTCCGCAGTATACCGAATTGGAAATAGGCGGCTCCTTCCCGCATTGGTCGGTGAGCGTGCGAGCCCAACTGCGCTACAAGTTTGCCCATTCCTCGGTATTTGCAACCTACGAAAAGTTCACTTCGCCAGGATCCGGCTTCTTTGCCGGTTCCAACACCCAGGCTGCACGGCTCGGCTATACCCGCCCCTTGGGACGCACTTGGACTCTCTATGCCGATATGAGCTACTCCAATAACAAGAAGCTCCAGAGTGTTCCGTTTGGTGCGGTGGGTGCTTCCAGCTACAACGAAGGCTCTGCTGGAGCCATCTTCCGCAAGCACCTGGGACGTTCCTACGACTTCTTTGGCGCTTATCGCTTCAGCGAACTGGCCTTCGATACTCCACCTGGGCTGGCCGGTATCTACGGCAACGGCAGGATTTCTCATCGGCACATCGGCAGCATTGGGGTTGAATGGCACCCCAGGCCGACTCGTATCGAATAGTTTTTGGGCCGCCTCTTCTGATGACGGCCGGATTGGTGAACTGTTATGAGTGAAAATCGCGAACTGACGATGGACGATTATCTGGCGATGCTGCGGCGGCGCCTGAAAGTCCTTGTGATCCCGACGCTGCTCGCCGCGCTGGGGGGCTTCCTGGTCTCGTATGTTTTCCCACCGAAATATACCTCCCAGTCCACCGTACTGGTGGAAGTCCAGAAGGTGCCCGATACCTTGGTGCAGCCGGTCATCACCGCCGACTTTACTCAGCGCATCCAGACCCTCAGTCAGCAGATCCTGGACCCGACCCGCCTGCGTCCGGTGCTTCACAGCCTTGCGCTCGTCAAGCCTGACGAAGAGAGCAAGCTTATCTCCGACATCCAGCAGAATATGACGGTGGAGCCGGTGATCACCTCCATGAGTTCTGCCGCTAACACGCCGGGACTTGCCGGCGCCAAGCGAAAGCCCTCTGCTAACAGCGAGCCAGTGCCCGGCTTCAATGTCAATTACACCGACAGCAACGCAGAACGTGCACAAAAAATCTGCAATGCCATGACCTCGCTGATCCTGGATGAAAACCTGACTTCCCGTGCCGCAGTTGCTCAGGGCACGACGGAGTTTCTCAGCCGCCAGGTCGAGGATGCCAAGCGCGCGATTGACGAGCAGGATGCCAAGCTCGCCGCCTTCAAGAAGCAATACATGGGTCAGTTGCCCGGCGACTCCGACAACAACATGCGCATGCTGATGTCGCTGAATTCGCAACTCGATGCCACCACCCAGACCCTGAGCCGCGCCCAACAGGATAAGGCTTACACCGAAAGCATGCTGGCGCAGCAGATCGCTACCTGGAAGAGTTCGCAGTCCAGTACCAATCCGCAAACGCTCGAAACCCAATTGAACCAGCTGCAGGCGCAGCTGTTGGACCTGCAGGCGCGCTATACCGGCGATCACCCCGACGTCATCAAAACCAAGGCTGACATCGCCTCGGTCGAGAAGAAGCTGAAAGAGGTCAACGCCGCGGCTGCCAATGCCCCCGACACCAGCGAAAAGGCCAGCGCCGCCGAACCACCTGAAATTCGCCAACTGCGTCTGCAGATTCACCAGTACCAGGCCGTGATCGAGCAAGCTGCACTCGACCAGAAGAGGCTGCAGAGCCAGATCGGGGTGTACCAGAACCGCACCGCCATGAGCCCGAACGTGGAGGAGCAATACAAATTGCTCACTCGCGACAACGATAATGCGCAGAAAAATTACCAAGATCTACTGGAGAAGAAGAGCAAAGCTGAACTGGGTACCAGCATGGAAAACCAGCAGGAGGGAGAGCAGATGCGCCCTCTGGGCCCGGCTAGCTTGCCGGATTCTCCCAGTTTTCCCAACCGCCCGCTGCTTGCCGCCGGTGGCCTGGGCGCCGGTCTGGCACTCGGGTGCCTCATTGCCATCTTTCTGGAGTTTAGCGATAAGTCGATCCGCACCGAAAGAGATGCTGCTGCTGTCATGGATCTGCCCCTCCTGATTTCCGTGCCTTGGCTGGGTGAGGACGAGAATGATGCCGATAGCTCGGGTAATGGGAACGCCAAGCGCCCCTTCTGGGGCCGGGGGGATCCCGGCTCGCCCCAGGACAAGGATAAGGATAAAGTTCGTGAGAACGTCGAGGTCTAACGCAGCCTATGTACAAAGAATTCTTTGGACTCCGAGCCAACCCGTTCAACGTCAATCCGGACCCGCGCTACCTGTTTCTGACGCGGCACACCGAAGAGGCGCTGGCCTGCCTTACGTACGGCATACAAAGCCGCAAGGGCTTCGTGTTGCTGACCGGCGAGGTGGGTACCGGCAAAACGACGCTGATCAACAAATTGATGGAATGGCTCCGCCTCCAGCAGGTCGCGACCGCCTTCATCTTCAACTCGCGCATGGATGTGCCTCAGCTTCTCGATTTCATGATGGCCGATTTCGGTGTTCCCTGCGACGGTATGTCGAAGAGCCAGCTCCTGCAGCGTCTGTATAACTGGCTGCTCGACCGTTATCGCGCCGGGGAAACCGCGGTGCTGGTCATCGATGAGGCTCAGAACTTGTCCGACGAAGCGCTCGAAGAGATCCGCATGATGACGAACCTCGAGACCTTCACCGAAAAGCTCCTGCAGATCGTGCTGGTCGGGCAGCCGGAACTCGAACATCGATTGAAACAGCCCCAGTTGCGCCAGTTGCGTCAGCGCTTGACCCTGCGCGCCAAAACCCATCCTTTTAATCTTGAGGAAACCAAGTCCTATATAACCCAGCGCCTCCGCATCGCCGGCTCCAACGGAGACCCGATTTTCGAACCTGAGGCGGCCGTCGCCATTTTCCGATACTCGTTGGGCATTCCACGCATCATTAATCTGCTCTGCGAGCACTGCCTGGTCAGCGCCTTCGTCGACCAGAAGAAGACTGTCTCGGCCGAAGTCGTCGATGCCGTCGCCCGCGATTTCGATCTCAGCGATGGCAACGCCGCCGCAGCCATGACTGCGCCGGTTCCACCCTCCGAAAAGTTTGATCTGGTCGAAGCCTTGCGCACTCTCGCAACCCTGGCCGACCGGTTGCGCCAATCTGAACAACAGGATCTCCCCAAGGAAAGGAAACTATGAGCCGCATCCATGACGCTTTGAAACGCGCCGAGCAGGAACGAGCAACCTCCACGGGGACGCACGTCGAGCCCGCCTTCGATCAACCCCAATTCGAAAACGAAGCGCGAAACGAAACGCGAAACGAAGCCCAACGCCAAACCCTGCCGTCCTTGGGATCCTCGGGAGCCACCACGATCTCCACCATGGCCTCCGGGTTGAGTTACGAATCGCTCGTCGCCCGCTGCCCCCAGACTGCATGGACTCCCGATCCCCGCACCATGCTCTTCTTTGAGGAAGACGACAGCCGCATGGGGGCGGAAGAGTTCCGCACTTTGCGCAACCGCCTCTACCAGATCCGCGAGAAGATGCCGCTCAAACGTTTGATGGTGACCAGCGCGCTTCCCAAGGAAGGGAAGTCGTTCGTTGCCGCCAATCTGGCCCAGGTCATGGTGCGCCAGCACGGCCGCCGCGCCCTGGTGATTGACGGCGATCTGCGCAACCCTGGCATGCACCGCCACCTCGGCGCACCCCAGTCCCCCGGATTAGCTGACTACCTGTTGGGCGAATGCGACGAGTTTGCCGCCCTGCAACGCGGGCCTATGGAAAACCTGTTCTTCATGCCCGCCGGCCGCATTGTTGGCAGCGCCCCCGAATTGCTCGCCAACGGCCGCCTCAAGCTGTTCCTGCAGCGCGTCGAGCCTTTGTTTGACTGGATCATTATGGACACGTCGCCCGTCATCCCCGTATCGGATGCCACCTTGGTTGCCGGTGTCTGCGACGGCATCCTCATGGTCGTGCGCTCCAATGTGACGCCTTCTGATTTGGCTCGGCGTGCCCGCGAAGAGTTCCCTGACAAATTGCTGCTGGGAGTAGTGCTCAACGGAGCCCCATCCGGAAAGCTTGAACGCTCGAAATACTACTATGGCGAGGCCGTGAGCAGCCAAGCCTGAGATCTTACGAGGAAGACGAACCGAGGCCCAGGTGATCCGGCTCTTTAACGTCTATTACCCAATCCGTACTCTGGTCCTGCTGATCGGAGAGGCCCTGATCGTATGGACCTCGTTCCTGCTCGGGGCCGTGCTGGTACTTCGTGAAGACAGCTACCTGGTGCTCAACTTCGAGGGCGGCTATCTGAAGATACTCGGAGTCACCATGCTGGTCTTGTTGTGCTCGCACTGGCTCGACCTGTATGACACCGCGCGCCTTAATACCAAAGGGGAACTTTATTTCCGCCTGCTCATGGTTCCGGGGGTGCTCGCCTTCATTCTGGCGGCCATCGCCTACGTACGGCCGAATTACCTGCTGGGGAGAAATTCAGCGGAGGTCGGCCTGCTCATCCTCACGGTTGCTCTGTTCGGATGGCGATTGGGCTTTACCTGGCTGGTCCAGTTGCCCATTCTGGTCGAACGCGTGTACATCCTGGGTACCGGCGAGCGCGCGTTGCGCCTGGTGCAGGGCCTGCGCCAGAATCCTGAGATGGGCGTCGAGATCGCCAGCTGGACGGGCAAGATGGAAGGTGAGGTAACCCGCGACTCCATGGCCGCCCATCTGATGGAAGCCGTCCAAAAACAGAAAGTCCATCGTGTCATCGTGGCCACGCCCGATCGCCGCGGCACCATCCCCATGCGGGAATTGCTGCAATTGCGCATGGAAGGAGTGAAAATCGAGGAAGCCACTACCTACCTCGAAAAAATGTCGGGCAAGATTGAAGTCGAAAATCTTTATCCCAGTTGGCTGGTGTTTGGCGAGGGCTTTCGCCGCAGCGCCACCTTCATCCTGATTCGCCGCGGGATCTCCATCGTCATCTCGCTGATTGGCCTCACCGTCTCTCTGCCATTTCTTCCGTTGATCATGCTGGCCATCCGCCTCGATTCCAAAGGGCCCGTGTTCTATACCCAAACCCGTGTCGGCAAGGGCGGGCGCTTGTTCAATGTCGTAAAGTTCCGTACCATGCGCCAGGACGCCGAAGCCGCCAACGGTGCGCAGTGGGCGGGCAATAACGACCCTCGCGTTACTCGCGTCGGCAAGTTTCTCCGCTCCTCACGCCTCGATGAGATTCCCCAGTTGTGGTGCGTGCTCAAAGGCGATATGGCATTCGTCGGCCCGCGTCCCGAGCGCCCGGAATTCGTCGAGTGGCTTTCCCAGGAGATTCCTTACTACGGCGTGCGCCACATGGTGCGGCCGGGCGTCACCGGATGGGCACAGGTCAAGTACAAGTACGGCAGCACAGTCGAAGATGCGCGCGAAAAGCTTCAGTACGACCTGTTCTATATCAAGAACGCTTCCATCGGTCTGGATCTGCTGATCGTATTCCAGACGGTTAAAACCGTTCTGTTGCGCCGGGGTGCACAATAACGATGAGCGCAATGGGAATGAAGATGAAATACGTCTTCTGGCTCGCGGCTTCACTGGTCGGCTACTCCTACCTGGGCTATCCGGCGTGGCTATGGTTGCGCAGCCGCTGGTCGCCGCGTCCGGTGCGCCGCAGTCCTGTCGAGAGCTCCGCGGTGCCCGCGGTCACCGCCGTCATGGTGGTGCGCAATGAAGAAGCGATCATCGCTCGCAAGCTCGAGAACCTGCTGACGCTCGACTATCCCCAGGCGAAGCTGGACGTGGTCGTCGTCTCCGACGGTTCCAGCGATCGCACGCCCGCCATCCTCGCCGATTTCGCCCGCGCTTCCGGGCCGCCAACCAGAGTGCGAGCTTTGATGAAGCCAGTATCCCAGGGCAAAGCCGCTGGCCTGAATGATGCGATCAAACTGGCAACCGGGGAAGTGCTGCTCTTTACCGACGCCCGCCAGCACATCGAAGCCGGCGCGCTGCGTTTGCTGATCGAGAATTTCGCCGACCGCGAAGTCGGCGCCGCCAGCGGCGAATTGATGCTCGGCGATCCCGCCAGCGGGGAAACCGGGAAGGGAATGGGGTTGTACTGGCGCATCGAGAAGAAGGTTCGCGAACTGGAGTCCGCCTCCGGCTCGGTCGTCGGCGCTACCGGCGCCATTTACTGCGCTCGCCGCAGTTTGCTCGATGCCGCGCCCTTGCCCCAGGGCACAATCCTCGATGACGTCCTGTTGCCCATGCAGATCGTGCGTAAGGGATTCCGCGTCGTCTTCGACTTCCGCGCCCGCGCCTGGGATTCGCCCGACTTGGGCGAAGGCCGTGAATTTTCCCGCAAGGTTCGCACCTTGAGCGGCAATTATCAGCTTCTCCAGCTTGCTCCATGGCTGTTGAGCTCCGAAAACGCGATTCGATTTGAATTTGTAAGCCACAAACTCTCGCGCTTGGTTGTTCCTTTTGCCTTGCTGGCGCTACTCACCGCCTCCGTGTTTTTGCCCCAGCCGGTCTATCGCGCCGCGCTCTGGGCGCAGCTCGCGTTTTACGGGCTCAGCCTGATCGCGCTGGCGGGAGCCAGGATCGGCCCGCTCTCGCGGATTGCCGATCCCGCCCGCACTTTTGTGGTTCTCAATTCCGCCGCCATGGTTGCTTTCATCAACTTTGTTACCGGCAGGAAGGCAGCCTGGGTTCGCTGATCGCTAAACTGCCATGAGAATTCTCTGGGTCAAAGCCGATAAGCTCCTGCCCGTGCAGAACGGCGGCAACATCCGCACGTACCACGTCTTGCGATATCTGTCGGCGCGCCATGACCTCACGTTTTACTCTTACTATGGTGGCGCGCCTGACCCCGGCTACGAGAGCGAGTTGCAGCGGCTGTTGCCCGGGGCGGTGGCCGTCTGCACCGGCAAGCGTGAACTGTCGGGAGCAGCGCGCGGCCTCGACTATCTGGCCCATCTCGGCGCCCGACCTCCCTATGCGGTCAGCCGCTTCGCTGACGTCAAAGTTCAGAAACAGATCCGGAGCTGGTTCCGCGAGCAGCGCTTCGACGTCGCGGTTTGCGACTTCCTCGATGCGGCGGTCAACTTTCCGGGAAGGCTTAACCTTCCCAGCGTGCTCTTCCAACACAACGTGGAAAGCGAAATCTGGCGCCGCCACGCTGCGACTGCCGACAATCCGGCAAAGCGAATGATGTACCGCATGGAATTCCGGAAAATGTTCCGCTACGAGCGCGCCGCGGTCTGCAAGTTCCACCATGTGATTGCCGTCTCCGAAAACGATCGCGCGCTCATGACGCAGTGGGTGGACGGGGACCGTGTTACCGTGGTTCCCACCGGCGTCGATCTCGCCGAGTATCGTCCTGATCCGGCGGCATCCCAGGCAAACCCGAGCCCGGCATCCGCGCCCCTGATTACTTTCGTCGGCGCCATGGACTGGGAGCCCAACGTCGACGGCGTCGAGTATTTTTGCGCGGAAGTCTGGCCCTCGATCAAAGCCGAAATACCGCAGGCGCGATTCCGCATCGTGGGCCGCAATCCCGACCGCCGCGTTCAGAAGTGGGCATCGGACTCGATTGAGATCACCGGTCGCGTGCCCTCGGTCGTCGAGCATCTGCATCAGTCGGCCGTGGTCATCGTGCCCTTGCGCATCGGCGGCGGGACGCGTCTGAAGATTTACGAGGCCATGGCGGCCGGAAAAGCCGTAGTTTCCACCACCGTCGGCGCTGAAGGATTGGATGTTCAGCACGGCCGCGACATTCTGCTGGCCGATGATGCTCCCTCATTCGCTCGTGCCGTACGCACCCTGTTGCGCGATCCGGGCCTCTGCCGCCGTTACGAAAAGGCCGCCGCCGAGACCGCCGCCCGCTATGACTGGCCGGCGATCGGGGAACGCTTTAGTGAAGTCTTACAGTCGGTAGCGAAAAAGAAATCGGTTGCACTGCACGCGCATCCGCCGCGCTTGGCGGAGAAGAAAGCTTGAGAGAAAAAGAGGAATTTGTGGCCATCAGTGATAGCGGCAACGGCAACCTCGGAGCGGTGGATAGCCCTGGCACGCGCACATCCTTCCGCGCCGCCGACCCGACCAAGAACGCCTTCTTCTGGCTCAGCGCTTTCTTCGTGGTCTATTGCGCCCGCCCCGAAGACTGGATCCCCGGTCTCAAGTATTTGCCTCTCGCCAAAATTACGGCCTTCCCGGCCATTTGGGGGTTGTACTCCACCTGGGGTAAAACCAAACGCAGCTTCAAGGATGTGCCCAGGGAAGCGAGAATCCTCCTCATCATAACCGGCCTGTTCTACATTGGGGCGTTCTTATCTCCCATCTGGAGAGGCGGCGCCGTTTCCCGGACCATTGATTTTTCCAAGGTCTACATCGCATGGGTGCTGATCTTCCTGCTCATTACCACCTTCGACCGTTTGCGACGGATGATCTTTATCCAGGTATTTTCGGTGGTGATGGTCTGTGCCGTCGCTCTTGTCAAGGGCCACAGCACACCCCGCCTCGAGGGTGTGTTGGGTGGCATCTACACCAACCCGAACGATCTTGCATTTGCCATCGTGTTGTCGCTGCCTTTTGCCTTGGCCTTCATGCTCACCGCCAGGAATGCTCTCATCAAGGCGCTTTGGCTTGGCGGAATGCTGGTCATGGCGGTCGCCATTTTCAGGACCGCATCCCGGGCCGGTTTCATCGACCTTGTTATCTCCGGCAGTGTTGCTCTCTACTACTTCGCCATCAAAGGTAAACGCCTTTATCTGCTCGTGGCCACTGCCCTCGTGGGTGTCGTGGTCATGGGGGCCTTCGGGGGAAAACTCTATGATCGCTTCACCGCCTTGTCTGGTGACAGCACCACCGATCAGTCCGCCTACGGCTCCTACGAGGATCGCAAGTACCTCATGTTGCGCGCCATCGAGGGCATCGAAAACTATCCGATTTTCGGCCTGGGCATGCGCAACTTCCAAACCTACTCCCTGATCTGGCACGACGTGCACATGACCTACCTCCAGATCTGCGTCGAAGGCGGCATTGCCGTTCTGATTCTTTACCTCATGTTCTTCTACCGCGGCTTTAAGAATCTGAGAATCCTGCGAAAGACGAAGAATCTCGATCCCGACATTGTTCTGTTTATCGGAGCCTTGCAAAGCTCGTTGGTCGGCTTCATCGTGGGCGCTTGCTTTGCCCCCGAGGCCTACCAGTTCTTCCCCTATTTTGCCGTGGCGTTTACGGCAACCTTGTTGCAGATCGTCAAAGAGCGGGAACAAGACCCCGGCACGGCACTCCCGCCGCCGAAAAAGCCGCGTCATTTCCTGGAGGTTTATGCCGATCGCGGAACCATCGGTGCAGTCTCCCCGGCCCGCTGACGAGCGGGTTGCGTATCCGGGTATCGCTTTAGCGATACCGTAGCTCTTGGGAATCAATGCCCCTGTAGGGGCTGGGCATCGAACCGCTAAATGCGTCTCGGAAAACAACTCGCCTATGCCAGAAAGGTAATGCTGTCCGCGACCTGGCGCGCTTTGCAGCCGCCTGTCCACCGCCCTGTGCATCTGATTCTGGCCCTGGCCGACCACTTCGAACCGTCCATTGTTCCCGAAAACGGTCAAAAGCGCGCGCCTCGCTCCGAGCAGGAGCGCCGCCTGGAATGGTGGGTGCGCGAGTATCCCAAAGTCGTCGACGCCTGGCGTGACCACGATGGCCGCCCGCTCGTCCACACTTACTTCTATCCCGCTGAGCAATACGACCAGGGCTTGCTCGACCTGCTCGCCAGTCATTGCCATGCCGGCTGGGGAGAAGTCGAGATCCATCTGCACCACGGAATTCCCGATCCCGACACCGCCGATAATACTCGCCAACTGCTCACCGAATTCCGCGACCGGCTGGCCTTCCGCCATCGCTGCCTCGCCGTCGAGGAAGGCTCCACTCTACCCCGCTACGCTTTTGTGCACGGGAATTTCGCGCTCGCCAACTCCGCCGGGGGGCGCTTCTGTGGCGTCGATTCGGAAATGCAGATTCTCGCCGACACCGGCTGCTACTCCGACATGACCCTGCCCGCCGCCTACTGGGATCCGGCGCAGACGGAGAAAATTAATTCCCTCTACGAATGCGCCCTTCCGCTCGATCAAGCAGCTCCGCACCGCCAGGGGCGCGACCTGGTCGTGGGACGCGCGCCCAAAACTTTTCCTCTCATCGTGCAAGGTCCGCTCGTAACCGACCTTCGGCGCAGCTTACGTTCTGCCCGCCCTGCTTTCGACAACGGCGCCCTCACGGGGTCTAAACCGGCGACCATGAATCGGTTCTCCCTCTGGAAGCAGGCGCAGGTCCGCGTGCTCGGCCGCCCCGATTGGCTGTTCATCAAGCTCCATTGCCATAGCATGGACCCGACCCAGCAAGACGCGGTGATCGGCGACAGTTTCCGCAAATTTCTCGCCGCACTGGTCGGCGGTGCCGCCGCCAGAAAGGAAACCCTGCATTTTGTTACCGCGCGCGAGATGACCAACATCCTGCTCGCCGCCTGCGATGGCCGCGACGATAATCCCGACAAATACCGTGATTACCGGCTCAAACGCTTTGCCGACGTGTCGCAAGCGGCGGAGGAATCCGCGGCGGTCCACGTGGACCGGAAAGGATAGATACCAGAACCATGTGTGGCATTGCCGGAGTGGTAAGCACAACCCGCGAAAGCAACATCACCGAAGCTCTCGTGCACCACATGTGCCAACAGATTGTGTACCGAGGCCCCGACGACGAGGGAGTCTACGTCGCCGATGGTGCTGGTCTCGGCATGCGCCGCCTCTCCATCATCGACCTTTCCGGAGGCCATCAGCCCGTTTTCAACGAAGACCGCAGCGCCTGGATCGTTTACAACGGCGAGGTCTACAACTTTCCCGAACTTCGCCCTCAGCTCGAAAACCGCGGCCACCGCTTCTACACCCACACCGATACCGAAGTCATCATTCATCTCTACGAAGAAATGGGCGCCGACTGCGTCAAGAAATTGCGCGGCATGTTTGCCCTCGCCATCTACGACAAGACCAAGCGCAAGCTGGTCCTGGCGCGCGACCGCCTGGGCAAGAAGCCGCTGCACTACGCGCTTCACAAAGGGAATCTTTACTTCGCATCCGAAATCAAGTCGATCCTCGCCGTCGCTCCCGAACTCGCCGAAGTCAATTCCCAAGCCCTGCTCGAATATCTTTATTTCGGCTACGTTCCCGATCCCATTACCGCGTTCACCGGAATTCATAAACTTCCGGCCGGGCATCTGCTGGAATTCGAGAACGGGAAGATCAGCATCCGCCAGTATTGGGACCTGCCGGCCTACGATACCTATTTCCCCAAGAGCGAAGAAGAGTGCCTGGAAGAGTTGGAACGCCGCTTGTTCGAAGCCACGCGCATCCGCCTCATCTCCGACGTCCCGCTCGGCGCTTTCCTCAGCGGCGGAATCGATTCTTCCACCGTGGTCGCCATGATGGCCCGCGCCAGTTCCGGCCCCGTCAAGACCTTCAGCATCGGTTTCACCAGGGACGATTTCAACGAGGCTCACTACGCCCGCATCGTCGCTAAGCGTTTCGCCACCGATCATCATGAGATGATCCTCGAACCCGACGTAGTCCAGACCGTCGACCTGCTCACCAGTTCGCTCGAAGAACCTTTCGGCGATTCTTCCATGCTGCCCACCTATTACGTTTCGCAGATGGCCCGCCAGCATGTAACCGTAGCCCTTTCCGGTGACGGTGGTGACGAGATGTTTGCCGGATACACTCGCTACGGCATTCACGCCGATCGCCGCATCTTCGAGCACATTCCCGGTTGGGCGCGACGGCTCTTTCGCAACCAGATCTTTCCGCGCCTGCCCCGCACCATGCGCGGGCGCGCTTTCTCCTACAACGTTTCGCTGCCCTGGCAGGAGCGTTACGTCGATCAATTGTCGTTCGTCCCCGGTTTTGAACGCGACCTGCCGCTGCTCTCCGATGGTTTCCGCGATGTTCTTCGCTCCAGCGACGAACCCGGCAACGCTCTCCGCCGTTACTTCACCCACAGCCCCGCCCACGACCCGGTCAGCCAGCTTCTCTACGTGGATGCCAAAACCTACATGGTCGGCGACATCCTTACCAAGGTCGACCGCATGAGCATGTTGAATTCGCTCGAAGTGCGCGTTCCCATCCTCGACCACGAACTCGTCGAGTGGGCCGCCAGCCTCTCCTCCGCATGGAAGTTGCGCGGCCGCCAGCAGAAATACATCTTGCTCAAGCTCGCCGAACGCGTCGGCGTTCCGCGGGAAGCTCTCTACCGCAAGAAGCAGGGATTCGCTCTTCCGCTCAAGCACTGGATGCACCATGAACTCAAAGAAATGTTGACCATCCTGCTCGAGCCCCGTACCCTCGACCGCGGCTACTTTCTCGCCAGCGGAGTTCGCAAATTAATGGACGATCACCTTGTCCGCAACCGCGGAAATACCGCGCGCATCTGGCGTTTGCTGATGTTCGAGCTCTGGCATCGTAACTTCCTCGAAAAGTACATCAAGCCTGCTGGGCTGCTCTCGCTCCCCGTGGTAGCCGACTCGCGCCGCCAGGCACCCGATTCCGCTGCCCTGACTTCCGCACCGGTGGGAGGATGATCGGGTGCCCGCCACCGCGCCTCCCATCTTGACCCAAACTCTACCCGCCGACCCTTCCAGCCTTGCTGATCTGCCGATCAGTCTGTTTCTCATGATCAATACTTTTGAAACGGGAGGGTCCGAGCGCCAATTCACCGTGCTGGCGCAGAACCTCATCCCTCCGCGATTCCGAACTCATCTCGGATGCGTCAGCCGCCGTGGTCCGCTCGCCCACCACTTTCCCGACGCGGCGCAATTTCCCCTCGGAGGCAGCCTCTTCGGATGGCGGTCGCTGCGCACCCGCCTCAACCTGAGCCGTCATCTCCGCCAGCATCATGTGCAGGTCGCCCACGCCTTCGATTTCTACGCCAACCTCACGCTGATTCCCGCCGCCAGGCTTGCCCGCGTGCCCGTAGTCATCGGCAGCCATCGCCAACTCGGTGACTTGATGACGCCGGCGCAGTTCCGCGCTCAGGCCACCGCTTTTCGCTGGTGTGACGCCGTGGTCTGCAACTCGCAAGCTGCCGCCGATCGGCTCCTCGCCGCTGGCCTCTCGCCCAATAAGATCGCCGTCATCGGAAACGCCTTGCCAGCCGAGGCTTTCACCGCGGCGCCCGCGGCTATCCCGAAGCCTCCCGGCGTCGTTCGCGTGGGCATGGTCGCGCGCATGAATCACCGTTACAAGAATCATTCCGGGTTTCTGCGCATCGCCGCCGAGATCCATAAGCGCATGGCCAATGTCGAGTTCGTTCTGGTTGGCGACGGTCCGCTGCGCCAGGAACTGGAGCAGGAAGCGGCGAGTCTTGGCCTCGGTGCTTCCGCGATCTTTCTCGGCGATCGCCAGGATATGTCCGCCGTTCTCGCTTCGCTGGACGTCGCGGTCAATACGTCGGATTCCGAGAGCTTATCGAATGTCATTCTCGAAGCCATGGCCGCTGGTTTGCCCGTGGTTGCTTACAGCGTCGGCGGAAATTCTGAACTACTTAGCCCCGAGCGTGGAGCCCTGATTCCCGCCCGCAACGAAACCAACTTTGCCGATGCCGTCCAGAAACTTCTGGCCGACTCCGCCCTTCGCCAGCAACAGGGCCGCGACGCAAGGCAGTTCGCACAGCACAACTTCAGCCTCGATCGCGTGCGCCAGCGTTACGCGGACCTCTATGTCACGCTTCTCGAGAAAAAACACCGAAGGCGGGTGCCCCATCCTTCCGCGCACTTTGCGGAAGGGTGCGAGGCCCAGCCGAAAAGCCCGCTCAAAGAAAGTCCGCGGGTGCCCCATCCTTCCGCGTACTTTGCGGAAGGGTGGGAGGCCCCCTCGGCGAGGCACCCACGAGTCTGCATTGTCGCGCCCAGCCTGCGTTATGTTGGCGGACAATCCGTCCAGGCCGACTTGCTTCTGCGGCATTGGCAGAACGATCCCGAGATCGACATCAGCTTCCTGGCCGTCGATCCGCCGCTGCCTCGCGCTCTTGCTTGGGCCGAAGGCATTCCCGGCTTGCGCACAATTCTGCGAGAGCCCATCTACTTCTGGCATCTCTGGCGCGGCCTGAAAGACGTGGATGTAGCGCACATTTTTTCCGCGTCCTACTGGTCGTTCCTGCTCGCTCCCGCGCCCGCGTCGTTTGTGGCAAGAATGCGCGGCAGCAAAACTTTGATCAACTACCACAGTGGCGAAGCTCGCGACCACGTCCAGCGCTTTCGCTCCGCCAAGTCCGTTCTCTCTCGCGTCGATAAGATTGTCGTTCCGTCCGGCTACCTGGTCGATGTCCTCCGCGAATTTGGATTGCCGGCATCGTCCGTGCCTAACATCGTCGATCTTTCGCAGTTCCGATATCGCGAGCGCATTCCGCTGCGCCCGCATCTTGTCTGTACCCGAGGCTTCTCCGCGTACTACAGTGTGGATGTCGTCGTCCGCGCCTTTGCCGAAGTGAAGAAAGAATATCCCGAAGCGCAACTCGATCTGGTCGGCAACGGCCCGCTCGAAGGCGATATCCGCAAACTGGTTGCGGACTTGAATCTCAGCGGCGTCAACTTCACCGGCGTTGCTTCGCGCCAGGAAATCGGCAAGTATTACGACCAGGCTGATATTTTCATCAACGCTTCGTGGCTCGATAACATGCCGCTTTCGGTCATCGAAGCCTTCGCGTCGGGCACTCCCGTCGTTACCACTTCGCCGGAGTGCATGCCCTATCTGGTCAAGCACGAACGCACCGGATTGCTCTCACCCGTGGGCGACGAAAAGGCTCTCGCCGCAAATGTAATTCGTCTGTTGCGCAACCCCGCGCTCGCCGCTCTCCTAGCGCAAAACGCCCGCGATGAATCAAGGAATTACACCTGGGAAGCCGTCCGCGAACAATGGCTGAACACCTATCGCGGACTAATATAGACCGGAGTCAACATTAGCTCGTGTGGGGACGGGCGCCCTCGCCCGTCCAAGCCGAGCGCAGTTCCGCAGGCTCTTCGTGGTTACCGCGATTGTGGATTCGGTAACGAATACGTCCACCTACCGCGCTTTCTTCGCCAGCGGCCACACTGTCGTTACCACCAGCGCCACCGCAATCCCCAACGACACTTCCAGAAACCGATGCCACGCGACAATCCAGGGAGGACGTCCGCGGTTAATCAGCAAAATAATACTCAGCGTAATTGCGGCAAACCGGTAAGCGCCACCGACCCGCAATAACCACGCCAGCATTCCGCACAAAAAAATTCCCGTGCCGTAGACCCACGCGCTCGGGCTGAAGTAAGTGGCGATCGCCGCTCCCAGCACGGCGCCGAGCGCCGTCCCCACAAAGCGCTGCCAACCCAGCGTCCGCGGCGGGATGGTGGATTGCACGACCACAATGGTCGAGATTGGAGCCCAATAATATTCCGGCATCTTCAGCAGACGGGCCAGCAGTAAGGCGATCACCGCCGCAAGAGTGGTTCGCACCGAGTCCAGAATGGAATCGCGATTCATGCCTGAAAGAATCTTCTTACTCGCCATCAATCCTCCCTGCGTCCAGAGCGGCTATTGTGGGCCCAATCCTTTCGCTGATCACTTGGATTCGTTCGCACACTGCCTATCCGACCGGCTTGATTGTGACCGCTGTCACCGCCTCCACTTCCCCTCGCCGTGGGCTGCATTCTTGCGCCGCTTTGCGGCTTGTAACCGGCATGTAAAAAAGCCCCGCTCTCGCGAGCGGGGCTCTTGATCTAGCTGAAAGCTGACAACTGAGAGCTGACAGCTGTTCCTAGTACATTCCGTCCATACCGCCGCCGTGGCCGCCGCCCATCGGAGCATTCTTCTTCTCTTCCGGGATCTCCGCCACCAGGGCTTCGGTGGTCAGCATCAGCGCCGCGATCGAGCCCGCGTTGGTCAGTGCCGTGCGCACCACCTTCGTCGGATCGAGCACGCCCGCCTTGACCAGGTCTTCGTACTCGCCGGTCAGTGCGTTGTAGCCGTAGTTGTTGTCTTTCGAGTCGTTGATCTTGCCCATCACGATGGCGCCTTCTTCGCCGGCGTTCACCGCGATCTGGCGCAACGGCTCAGTGATGGCGCGCTTCACGATGTTGACACCGATCTGCTCGTCACCTTCCAGCTTCAGCTTGTCGAGAGCTGCCACGCAACGCGCCAGGGCCACGCCGCCGCCGGGGACAATACCTTCCTCGACTGCCGCACGAGTCGCATGCATGGCGTCTTCCACGCGCGCCTTCGTCTCTTTCATTTCGGTTTCGGTCGCGGCTCCTACTTTGATCACCGCTACGCCACCGACCAGCTTCGCCAACCGCTCCTGCAACTTCTCGCGGTCGTAGTCGCTGGTGGTCTTGTCGATCTGGCTGCGAATTTCTTTCACGCGGCCTTGCACATCTCCCGGCTTGCCTTTGCCCTCGACAATTGTCGTGTTGTCTTTGTCGATGGTGATTTTCTTGGCTTGTCCGAGATCGGCCAGGGTCACGTTCTCCAGCTTGATCCCCAGATCTTCCGTGATGGCCTTGCCGCCGGTCAAAGTTGCGATGTCCTGCAGCATGGCCTTGCGGCGGTCGCCGAAGCCCGGAGCCTTGACGGCCGAGACTTGCAGCGTGCCACGCAGTTTGTTGACGACCAGAGTCGCCAGCGCTTCGCCTTCCACGTCCTCAGCGATGATCAACAGCGGCTTGCCGCCCTTAGCGATCTGCTCCAGCAACGGCAGCAGGTCTTTCATCGAGCTGATTTTCTTCTCGTGGATCAGGATGTAAGCGTTCTCCTGCACCGACTCCATGCGCTCCGGATCAGTGACGAAGTACGGAGACAGATAGCCGCGGTCGAATTGCATGCCCTCGACCACATCCAGCTGCGTTTCCAGCGTCTTCGACTCTTCCACCGTGATGACGCCATCCTTGCCGACTTTCTTCATGGCTTCGGCAATGATCTTGCCAATCGTCTCGTCGTTGTTCGCCGAGATCGTGCCCACCTGGGCAATCATCTCGCCGGTGACGGGCTTGGAGAATTTGTCGAGTTCGCCTTTCTCGCGGTTGCCTTCCTTGTCGAGTCTGCCGGTGATGAGCAGGACTGCCTTCTCGATGCCGCGCTTCATGGCCATAGGATTGGCGCCAGCAGCCACGGTCTTCACGCCCTCGCGATAGATTGCCTGGGCCAGAACGGTAGCGGTGGTGGTGCCGTCGCCGGCTACGTCCGAGGTCTTCGAAGCAACTTCGCGGACCATCTGGGCGCCCATGTTCTCGAGGTTGTCTTTCAATTCAATTTCCTTGGCTACGGTGACGCCATCTTTGGTGATGGTCGGCGCACCGAATTTCTTTTCAATGACAACGTTGCGGCCCTTGGGGCCAAGAGTGACCTTCACAGCGTCAGCCAGCAGGTTGACGCCGCGGAGAATGGCCTGTCGCGACTCTTCTCCGTGAACAATTTGCTTTGCCATAGTGTTTCGCTCCTAATGTGTTTTAGTGCAGGCAGTGCCTGCGAATTGAAACTCAGGTCTCAGGTGTCAGGTCTTAGGTCTCAGGGTTTGACTGACAACTGATAACTGACAACTGACAGCTACTTACGCGATCCGGCAATTTCCTTCTTTGCGCCCGAGGTCGCGCCCGAAAGCACGCCCAGCACTTCTTCTTCGCGCATGATGATGAAGTCCTCACCATCGATCTTGATTTCGGTGCCGGAATACTTGCCGAACAGAATGCGGTCGCCTGCCTTCACATCGAGCGGACGAACCTTGCCTTCTTCGCTGATCTTGCCTTTGCCGGTGGAGATAACTTCTCCCTCCTGCGGCTTGTCTTTCGCGGAGTCGGGAATAATGATCCCGCCGCGGGTGGTATCGGCTTCTTCTACCCGACGGACCAGGATGCGGTCATGCAGCGGGGTAAATTTGGTTGCCATAGTTGCGTACTCCTTTCGAGAGTTGTTAAGTAGGTGGAATCGAACTTCAGGATTGCCCCAAACTGAGGACTGTTAGCACTCGATCATCACGAGTGCTAATTATACGAGTGGGGGTTGGTGGTTGTCAAACTAGAGAGCAATAAACAAAGTAAGTACTTTATAATCAATACAATATATGAATCTATCACATCTTTGACGATGTTCTTAATGGCAGGATCTCCAGCGCGTGGCAACTTCCCAAGCCGATTCCACGAGGTATGGGTCGGCCACGGAAAATTTGACTCCTGCAACCATACCCGGGACCTACAGCAACATCATGGTGACGGCGACCGAAAGCACGACCGGGAATTCGGTTCCGGTGACGCTGACCGTGCAGTAGGAGTCATTGGTTGTAGCCAGCTCGCACTTTGGGCATGGGCATTGACATGGAATGGAGAGGTTCTGCGCCCCGGTTTCTGAGGCGGGCTTCAGCCGCACGCGTCCAGTTCCCCCATGCCCAACTGTTGGCACTGCCTGCCAGCCCTCCGGCGAATCTTGTCCGCCGGAGGACGCGGCGAACGCTGCAAGCAATGAGTTTCAGATCCGAAATAGAACGCTGCGGCTTGGCCGTCGGCGTGCAAGTCTCAGCTGCCACCCTCCGCAAGCGGCGATCTGGCCAGCCACGAGATTCAAACATTAACTGCTTACAATCGTTGCCCGCCAACCCGGCGCACAAGTGTCTGCGAGGAGACAGAGGAGCGCCTATGAGCGTGTCTGGCTTGAACTGCGTTGAAAGCTGTCTGAATTGTCATCTCCGCTCGCGTAATTTCTTTTGCGACCTTTCCCCCGACTCCATCGAGGCGTTCAACAAAATTAAACACGCCGCGGTTTTTCCTGAACACGCCGTGGTTCTGGTGGAGGGACAAACTCCCTGTGGAATCTTTATTCTCTGCCAGGGACGCGCCAAGCTTTCGACCACCTCGCGCGATGGCAAAACGTTAATTGTGCGCATCGCCGAAGCCGGCGAAGTTCTGGGCTTGCACGCTGTGGTTACCGGCAAACGCTACGAGTTGACGGTGGAAACCATGCAGCCCTGCCAGCTGAACTTCGTGGGGCGTGAAGACATGCTGCGCTTCCTCCAGGAACACGCCGACGCCTCCCAGCGCGCCAACCAGCACCTCGCCCGAGACTGCTCGGATTCCTATGGCGTGGTGCGCACGATCGGATTGTCACATTCAGTGACGGAGAGATTTGCCCGATTCCTGCTTGAAACCGCTGCCGTTGGCCAGATCAGCCACGGAAAGGTGCGGGTTCGCCTGGCGATGACCCATGAAGAAATCTCACAACTGATCGGCACCAGCCGCGAAACCATCACCCGCCTGCTTTCGGAATTCCGGCGAAACGAAATGGCGGAACTGAAGGGCTCAACCTTGATTATCCACAACCGGCCCGCGCTGAAGAACCTCGTGGGAGCGTAGGTGCGTTATTCCATGAGACGGGTGACTCGGGAAGGGCACGGCGTCAGAGCTTGCGGAAAAAGTCTCAAATGTCCGTATCGCCGTGGAAGAGCGGCCCTTCAGGGCCGCGTAAGCCCTCTGAAATCAGCATGGGCTTTAGCCCCTGAGGTCGTTAACGACGGCGTGGCTGCAAATCAGACAGGATGATCCCCCCATCCCTCAGCGGCTGAAGCCTGAAATCATGCTGGGTCCTACGGCACGGCTGAAAGCCCTGCCCTTCCCGATTTCCCCTTCGTCGCTCGTCGCAGCGCTCAGTAGCTTGTTTATGAGATGAGTTCTAGAATGAACGACTATGAACAGGCGCGTTTTGCTCGGGATTGCGGTGGTGGTCGTGCTCGGGGTGGGCATGATTGGGGTCACGCAGGCTCAGGATGATGAAGGGCCAATGTCGGATTTGCGGTTTGTGGTGCTGAAAGATTACAACGGCAAGCCCGTGCGGAATGCGGCCGTGGTCTTGCATCCGGTGACCAAGAAAGGGAAGCAGTCCCGCGGCGGGTTGGAGCTGAAGACGGACAACGAGGGCCGGACCAGCATTGACGGCATCCCGTATGGTCCGCTGCGGATACAGGTGCTGGCGCCGGGGTTCCAGACTTTTGGCGAAGACTACCAGATCGACAAGGCGGAGATGGAGATTACGGTGAAGCTGAAGCGGCCAGGTGGACAGTACTCGATCTATGAGAATCATGGGGACACCAAGAAGCCTGACGACAAGAAACCGGCGGAGCCGAAACCCCAGTGAGCAGCGGCTAGCGGATAGTGACTCGTAACTTAATGGCGGAGGTTCTCGTGAGATTCCTTAGGAAACAAAATTTCTCGATGGCAGTATCGGTGGTGGTCTTGCTCTTCATGGCTGGGCTGGCTTGGGCTCAGGACGATGAGGGGCCGACTTCGAGTTTGCGC
>Ga0074045_10000313_pt1 | contig 47364 bp, 44 predicted proteins | sample BogForMeECP23OM2_FD_94442 | JGI IMG/M metagenome (GOLD analysis project Ga0074045, IMG submission 94442) | Bog forest soil microbial communities from Calvert Island, British Columbia, Canada - Bog Forest MetaG ECP23OM2 | ecosystem: Environmental > Terrestrial > Soil > Wetlands ... | reverse complement strand
GTATGTGTCCCCATTTATCATTTATTATCATTTGTCCCCATTATAAGTCTTTTAGTTGGACCCTTATCCTTAGTGGGGCATTTTCTTTAGACAAATCTTCTGGTACTACATGCCTGAAAGAAGGTTCAGTTGTTGTCCATTCTTTAAAAGTAATTCTGCTTTTGTCATATGCCAATCCCTTATTTCTCTGTTTAATTCTACAAAGGCTTTGCCATCAGCATTCGATCCGTGAACAACCAAAGTAAACTTTGCTATCCCTTCAGTGCCGGGATTATTATGCACGTCAAAACTATCAAATGCGGCTAAAGCTATTTTTTTAGGCTTACCCACATTATCTTTTACCCTGCTGTTATTCATTAAAAATTGTATTGAAAATAGATATGGTTCCGACCGTAAAACCATGTAGCGGCTATAAACTTGAATCAATGTAAACGTAATAAGGACTATGAGAAGAACAATGCTTCCTTTACGAGATAATATTTTCATATTCCCTTATGTGTCATGTGTGACCCTCATGAAATTATGCAGGGATTGGAACTATTTTTCAATAAGCATGGGAAAAAATCAGATAATGTCGTGTGCATCTCACTTAGAAGAGGAGGGAGTAAATGTTAACCGGCGCGACTCATAAAATCTGTTGCTGATACTCATCACCTTACCTTTTATGAGCGCTAAGATGACAGCTAAAAAAACTTTATGGCACAAAATGCAAAACTTTACTGCATCCTGCTTCTGTTACCGCAGCTTAAGTAATTCAGCAGCTTTTTCGGCGAGCCGCGAGCGCGCGCTCTTCGAAAGATTCAGATAACAAAAGTCGGGCTCATTAATATAGCGGCTGATCAAAAATGCGAGCCCGTTACTCCCTGCATCAAGATACGGGGAGTCTATCTGGGTAAGGTCTCCAGTGAACACAATCCTGGTGCCTTCGCCCGCCCGCGTTACTATAGTAAGGGTGTCAATCGGCCTTAAATTTTGCGCTTCATCGATGATCATATAGCGTTTAGGCAGACTTCTGCCTCGTATATAAGTAAGCGGTTCGATATGGACTATGCCTGAATCGATCAGGTATTTTGCATTGTTGTACTTCACCTTCCGGGTCTCTTTCCCCTGGCGCGGCGTATAGACCAGCACTTCCAGATTGTCAAAAATCGGCTGCATCCACGGCTGCAATTTTGCTTCTATGTCTCCAGGCAGAAAACCGAGATCCTTGCCCATCGGGATTACCGGCCTGGCTACTATGACCTGTTCGATCTTTTTCTTTTCATATAAGTGAAGCCCTGCCGCCAGGGCAAGCAGCGTTTTCCCCGCCCCTGCCGTGCCGGTGAGTGCCACAACGGAAATATTATCGGAAATAAGTGCGTCGGCAGCGCATTCCTGCTCGATATTTTTAAAAGAAAGGCCGAGAAGCCGTTCCCTCCTTGTAACAACCATTCTATTATTTTTGCCGGAAAGCCTGGTTAGCTTATCGCCCTCGACCAGGTAGCGCACCGATTCAATGCCGGCACTGTCCTCAGTTTCATTGTGGAGAAGTCTTCCGTATTCCCGGAAGAGCGTTGTTTTATCACTTCTGTAATCCTGGGCCATCACGCCCTGCGCTATGGCCTTGATCCTGACCGATGTGTCTTTTGAAACAATGATCACCGGTATTTCAGGAGGGGTATCCTGCCTGATTCGAAGGGCGGTCTCTATGATCCTGTCGTCCGGGGAAAGTCTGCCGGACGGCTCATATTTGAATCTTATGTCGATTCTGAGAGTGCCACCTCCCGGCAGCGTTACTCCTTTGTGTATATCTCCCATGTTGCAATATTGGTCGATGAGCCGGAGAGTTTCGCGCGCGGTATAGTTTCCTTTTTTGAGCTTATCGAGTTCTTCAATTACTGTTATGGGGATCACAATATGGTTGTCCTCAAAGTCGTGCAAGGCGTGGGGATCATGAATGAAAACACTTGTATCGAAGATGAAAAACTTTTGTTTTGACATGGTATAGTATATTAGCATGGTGTTCTTATTGTAAATGGGCAGTGCACCTCCATAGTATTTCAGTCAGGTCCAGGCGGGGAGAATAATGTATTTTATCGGTCTAGATGCGGGCTCAGTCGCTATTAAACTTGTGGTCCTTGATGCTCTCGGCAACAAGCTAAGAGGGGATTATGTCAGGCATTACGGCCACCCCGTCGGCGCCGCCGCAGTTCTTTTGAAAGAAATAAAGCAACTTTATCCCGGAAGCGGACTCTCCCTTACCGGTTCGGCTGCTAAAGTGCTCTCATCTGTACTGGGAATAAAGCACCTCAACGAGATAATCTCACAAGCCTATTCGATAAAGAAATTATTCCCCCGCATTAATACCATTATTGAGATTGGCGGCGAGGACTCAAAACTTATATTGATGGAGGACGGACAAATCAGGGATTTTTCGATGAACTCCGTCTGTGCTGCCGGGACCGGGTCCTTTCTTGAGCAGCAGGCTGAACGGCTTAGAATGAGCATAGAAGAGTTCAGTGAAGTTTCTATGCACTCGGAAAGGCCCTCGAAGATAGCGGGACGATGCAGTGTTTTTGCAAAATCCGACATGATACATCTCCAGCAGATTGCGACGCCTGTGGAGGACATTGTTTCAGGTTTATGTTTTGCAGTTGCAAGGAATTTCATGAGCAGTATTGTTAAAGGGAGAGATTTGAAATATCCTGTTTCTTTTCAGGGCGGCGTAGCGGCAAATAAGGGCATGGTGCGCGCCTTTAAAGAGGTGTTTGAACTTGATGAATTGTTCGTCCCTGAGGACCATTTTTTTATGGGAGCGCTCGGCGCCGCGCTCAAGGACATGGATGATCACCGCATCAACGATTATGATCCCTATGCCCTTGAAGCCTTCCTCGCGTCGGCCAGGTTTGATGATCAGGGACACCAGCCTCTTTTTTCAGCAGCAGCCATGCAGCGCCAGGATGGAAAGAACGGGGGGGCCCCTGCATTTACAGGTGTGCATACAGGTGCTTATATGGGTATAGACATAGGCTCTATAAGCACTAACCTTGCTCTGGTCGACGAGCATGGCAAGCTCATTGCCAAGCGGTATCTTATGACTGCCGGAAGGCCTATTGATGCTGTCAGGCAGGGTCTCGATGAGCTTTATACCGAAGTGGGGAACGCTGTCGACATTCTTGGAGTGGGCACAACCGGCTCTGGGAGATACATGATCGCCGATTATGTGGGCGCCGATATTGTCAAGAACGAGATCACGGCCCAGGCCACCGCGACGATTTTTATCAATCCTGCTGTCGACACGATACTTGAGATCGGCGGGCAGGACTCAAAATATATTTCCATAAGAGACGGCGTTATTGTTGACTTTGAAATGAATAAGGCCTGCGCGGCAGGCACAGGCTCTTTTTTGGAAGAACAGGCTGAAAAACTCGGCATACCGGTGAAAGATGAATTCGCGGCCCTCGCCTTCCATTCAAAGCAGCCCTGCAGGCTTGGCGAGCGATGCACAGTTTTTATGGAAAATTCACTCATGTCGAACCTTCAGAAGGGGGCTGCAAGAGATGACCTCCTGGCAGGCCTTGCTTACTCCATTGTGCAGAATTATGTAAATAGGGTCATTGCAGGAAAACCTATCGGGAAGAATATTTTCTTCCAGGGCGGCGTGGCCTTTAACAAGGCTGTGGTAGCTGCTTTTGAGAAATACCTCGGCACGGGAATTACAGTACCGCCCAATCACGATGTTACCGGAGCAATCGGCATGGCCCTTATTGCAATGAGGTATATGAAACTGCTGCCGGCTGCTGAACAGGGGTCCAGATTCAAAGGATTTTCCCTTTCAAAACGTCCGCATGAGATTGCCTCGTTTGAATGCAAAGGGTGTTCGAATGTATGTGAGATAAACAAGGTAAAAATACAGGGCGAAGAAGTACCGCTCTTTTTCGGAGGCAGGTGCGAACGCTATGACGTCAGGCGGTCCAGGACTCTATCGTTGCCTGACCCTTTTGAATACAGGCAGGAGCTGCTCTGGAAGACGCACTTGATGAGGATGACGCATAAAACCGGGGGACCGGATAAACCGGGAAATGAAAAAGTAAAAATAGGAATACCTTACATTTTCTTTTTCCATGATTATCTTCCTTTCTGGACGGCTTTTCTGTGGGAACTCGGTTTTGAGGTAATTGTTTCTCCAAAAACGAATAAGCAGATAGTGCAGCTGGGTGTTGAGAATGTTGTTTCAGAAGCCTGTTTTCCGGTAAAAGTAGCACATGGACATATAAAATACCTTGTGGATGAGGGCGTCGATGCGCTCTTTATTCCCAGCTTTATTGACGTTAGTCAGGGCGGAAAAGACTACCCTGCCGGGCTTGCATGTCCCCATACACAGTCCATCCCGTATGTCTCTAAGACTGTAATCAAGGATGTCAGGCGGGTCACCCCTATTATAGATTTCAGCAGGGGTCTGGATTGTCTTAAGAGAGAACTGCTCGGAGGCCTCAGGCAATTCGGTATCGGAAAAAGGGACATAGACCGGGCCATCGGCAGTGCCACGAAGGCACAGGAGGAATTTTCCTCTTCAGTGTCCGGGGAAGGCAGGGAATTATTGGCGCAGTATGCTTCAGGAACTCAGGCAGTCGTAGTAATAATCGGACGCGCCTATAATGCGTTTGATCCTGAGGTCAATCTTGGCATCCCGGGGAAACTTTCTGCAATCAGCACCATTTCCATACCGATGGATATGCTTCCGCTCGAAGAGGTCCGGACGCATGATGCCTGGCCGAACATGTACTGGAGATCCGGACAAAGAATACTGAGCGCAGCCAGGATTATCAGGAATACCCCTCATCTTTATGCTATTTATATCGGGAATTTCTCCTGCGGCCCTGACTCATATATACTCAAATATTTCAAAGAGGAAATGGCTGACAAGCCGTTTCTGCATTTAGAGATAGACGAGCACAGTGCCGATGCGGGAGCGATAACGCGGTGCGAGGCTTTCCTGGACAGCATAACGCAGCAACGCGGGACGCCCGGGCCCCTGACAGGGGGACACCGGGATACGGCCCCTGCCGGCCTGCTTCATCAGGATTTCCGGTCTTCCGGATTTAGGAAACGCACTGTTTATATACCGAATATGTCTGACCACTCCTTTGCGGTCAAGGCTGCATTTGAACGGTGCGGCGTGTCGGCCGAGGTCCTGCCCGAGTCAGATAAGACAGCTGTGGACATAGGCAGAAAATATGTATCGGGAAAGGAGTGTTATCCGTATCTCGTTACGACCGGAGATATGCTCAGGAAGGTATTTTCCCATGATTTCATACCTGATGCGTCAGCTTTTTTTATGCCTTCCGGGACCGGGCCATGCAGGTTTGGCCAGTATCACATCTCACATAAACTTGTACTTGAAAAGATCGGATTGAAAGATGTCCCGATATTTGCTCCTACACAGGATGTGACGTTTTACCGGGAACTAAGCATGGCCGGAAGCAATTTCTCCATGACGGCATGGAAAGGAATCATCGCTTATGAGTTGCTGACCAAGTGCCTGCATGAGACGAGGCCCTATGAGCGTGAGGCAGGGGATGCCCGGCAGCTTTACAATGCTTACAAGGAGAAGATATACCTGGCGCTTTGCCGGGCCGGCAACGGGAATATGGAAGACCTTTTAAGGGCGATGCGCAATGATTTCAGATCATTGCCGCGGCACGGCGAACAACGTCCGCTTATCGGTGTCATCGGTGAAATTTTTGTCAGAACTCACAAGTTCTCCAACGAGGACCTGGTTCGGAAGATCGAGGAACTCGGCGGAGAAGTGTGGCTGGCCCCCGTTGAAGAATGGCTCTATTATGTCAATACTATATCGTTCAGAAAAGCCTTGATTAAAAGGCGCTGGTCTGATATGATGAATATCTCTCTAAAAAGATATTTTCAGAAACGAATAGAGCACAGATATGGCCGCTGCTTTAGAGGTTTTTTGAAGACTCTTGAGGAACCGGTAACCAGGGAGATAATGGACAACGCTTCGCCCTGGCTCCATGAATCATTTGAGGGCGAAGCTGTTTTAAGTATGGGCAAGGTAGTCGACCTTGTCAAAAACGGAGCCGCAGGCATCATTAATGCTATGCCGTTCGGTTGTATGCCGGGTACTATAGTAACTGCGCTATTAAAATCCGTAAGCAGAGAATGCGGTATTCCGTGCATCAGTATTCCCTATGACGGCAGTGAGTCGCTTGCCACTATGCTTCAGCTTGAGGCATTTATGCAGGCGATCCCAATAAAGGCGAGCAGCAAATTTTGAATGTTAAATTTTGAATTGTGAATTATGGAAATTTTTGTCTCGGATTCTGGAATAAGAAAGTCTCTTTCCTTCCTTAATTCAACATTCAAAATTTCAGAAAAGGAGGTGAGGTTGTGGGGAACGTCGTAAAATGGCGCAAGAAGAAAATGCGCAAACACAAACATAAAAAGCTTCGCAGGCTGACAAGAGCATCTCGCAGAAAATAAAAGAAGTTGACCGTGAAAGATATTATGGTCTTCCAGGAAGATACAGCTTTTGCAAAACTGAAAGACTGAATGTATGCCCTAAGGGAACCGCGTGATTTTAACTCCTATAAACGGCATCTTTTTTATATAATCGCTAAATGCCACTTTTTTTACTATTCCGCCTTTGTATTTTTTGCCGCTTGCGTGAATCAGATAGATGCCGCCGTCAATGGCTTCGGCTCTTCTGATGATCCCGATATGTCCCACGATCTCATCTGAAGCTCTTTTATGAGGAGCTTTAATGAAGAAGATGAGATCTCCGCTCCTGAGCAGTTCCATTTTTTTGAGCATTTCATCCCGCGGGAGCATATGGATTCTTTCCCCTGGGCGCGTGCTTTCTATCACAGTTGTTTTACCGATTTCCGACGTTATCTCCCGGCCCCACTTGCCGCTGCTGATCATGTCTTCACCATATACGAACCGGTCAGCATAGTTGATAACCTTTCCGTCGTTTACTACGCCTTTTGAGTGAAACCGTTTTTGCAATGCTATCTCTACCGCCTCTTCAGGGGTTGAGCTTAAGGCAAGCTCAACCGCCCTGAAGACCAGATACATACAGTCAACCTTTTCATCTTCAACAATCACTGATCGTGTGACATAAGTCCCAAGGGGGTCAATATCATAAGGGGTACCCACGAACTGCTCCGCAAAAAAAGCGATCCGCTCGCCGGAGGACTTGCCTTTCAGGGTATTCTGCAGGCTGAGCGCTTCCTTACAGGAAAGCGCGGAGGCGGAGCCGGAAAATGACAATATAAGCAGCATGCAAACAAGACAATGAATAAGCCCGGAGTTTTTCAACACATAGTATTTTAGCATTTTTCGTTTTGACGTTTGCTATAATACAGTATGTCTTCCCGTATCAAAGCATTTGCTACTACAGGCATAGGCAGTCTTCCGCATAAGGATGCTGTTGAGGCCTGCGAGCTGGTGTTAAGGGCTTTTGATATCCCTTTCTGGCCGCAGTTGCCTAATGTCTCATTTAGAGAGTCCATGATTGTTCAGTACTCTGAAGGTATGCCGTTTATAAAGGTCAACGAGCAGCGCGAGGTGATATCGGTCATGAGAGATGACAGCGACGAGCTGGAGCGGTTTTACGAGACCTGTACCGAAACCGCCAGAATTTCCATTTCTGAGGATTATGGCCGGGGTCTCCATACCTTTCTGAAGATGGTAAAGGGCAGGAGATTCCCCCTGCTCAAAGGGCATGTCACCGGACCTGTCACTTTCACGTTAGGCCTGAAGGACCACAATGGCAGGCTTGTTTTCTTCGATGAAGAATTGCGAGAAATAGCCGCCATGCTCCTGAAGGCAAAAATGCGTTGGCAAATAGATGCTTTGAAGCAGCACGCCGGGGAGGTCATTATTTTTATTGATGAACCGATACTTTCGGCGCTTGGCAGTTCATCCTACCTTGGCGTGGATACGGGTGAGGCGTTCAGATTGATCAGGGATATGACTTCGGCTATCAAAGATGCAGGCGGCATATCTGCCGTCCATTGCTGCGGCAGGGCGGACTGGCCGCTGGTCATGGAGAGCGGAGCGCAAATTATCAATTTCGACGCCTTTGATTATTTTGACACCATTGCCATCTATCACGAAGAGTTGAACAAGTTCCTGAGCGGCGGCGGCTATCTTGCGTGGGGTATTGTTCCGACATCTGATGTTATTGAAAAAGTGGACGACGGGCAGCTTATAGGATTAATGCATGCACATTTCGATAAACTGTGCAAATACCTCCCTGACGCGCTGGTAAAGGAGAATATTCTTCTTACCCCCTCGTGCGGCACGGCTTCCAGGAGCGTCGGGGAAACTACAAAGATATGCCAGCTCCTTATGCGGCTGAAAGAAGCAATGGTATGAGCGTTTCCGCTAAGTGAAAAAAGGTTTTTTTCTCTCCCTTGAGGGAATAGAAGGGACCGGCAAAACTACACAGGCACGGCTTCTTTCCGAACGGCTTGCGGCTGAGGGCCACGATGTTGTCCTGACTTTTGAACCTGGAGGGACTGTCATCGGCGGCAGGATACGCGAGATACTTCTTTTTCCCGGGCACATGGAGATGTCTGCCATTACAGAACTTTTACTTTATAACGCAGCTCGCGCACAGCATTTGGCTGAAAAGATATTGCCTGCAATTAAAGAGTGTAAAATCATAATCACTGACCGGTTCAGCGACTCAACGCTAGCCTACCAGTGCTATGCCCGGGGGATCGACATGTCACTCATCATGGCTATCGACCGGCTTGCAACCGGTGGTCTGCAGCCGGACCTTACTGTCCTTTTCGATCTTGATGCTGAGGCCGGGCTGGCGAGAAACAGGGGCGCGAACAAGACAGACCGGATCGAGCTTGAAGATATTGCCTTTCACAGGAGGGTCCGCGAAGGGTACCTTGCTATTGCAAAGGCTGATCCCGGCAGAGTAAGGACCATAGATGCTGCGCTGCCTGCAGCAGAGGTCCATGCACTGGTATGGGAAATAATAAAAGAAAGGCTGAAGGCAAAAGGCAAATGGCAAATGGCAAAGCATGAAAAATGAAATAGCTGTTAAAAAGATGAATTATTTTTCTCTCTTCAGCCTTTTGCCTTTTGCCCGGTTTTAACTTATGGCGCTTAACGGTATTGTAGGCCAGGAAAGGGCCCTGAAAATTTTATTCGGCATGCTGAGGAGGGACAGGGTCCCTTCGGCCTTGCTGTTCTCCGGGGACACAGGCCTCGGTAAGCGGCTGGCTGCCGTCAATTATGCAAAAGCAATCAACTGTCTGGGGCCGGCCGATTTAGATTGCTGTGATACCTGCGCCTCATGCAAAAAGATTGATGCGGCAACGCACCCTGACGTTACGTTAACCTTTCCGGAAAAAGACGAAATCAAAATTGACGCGGTCAGGAAACTGGAGGAAAAACTTTTTTTGAAGGCGTTTGAGGGCAGGAAGAAGATCGCTATTGTTGATGATGCCGATACAATGAACATCAGTGCGGCAAATGCCTTTTTAAAAACACTTGAAGAGCCTCCCCGTGATAGTCTTGTTGTCCTTGTATCATCCAATCCGGACAGTCTGCCTGATACGATACGGTCCCGATGCATCGCTATAAGGTTTTATCCTCTCTCGCATGAAGCCTTCAGAAAGGCTGTTTCGGCCGCTGTGGGACAAGAGCCTGTGGATTCCGTAAGCAATTCGTCCATGGGGAGGCCTGGTCTTGCGCTTGCCGGTGATTTTGTGAAAGATATGGAGTGGTTTACAGGCCTGCTGGGGAGCATGATACATGATGAGTCAAAAGAGGCCTGGACTGACAAAGAGGCAATGCGGAAATGGCTTGATATGGCCTTTATTTTTTTACGGGACATAGTGATATTTAAAATAACAGGAAACGAATCAGATATGCTCTACGCGAAAGGAAACAGAACTTCTCGAAAAAAAGTGTCCATTAACGAGATACTTGATACGTATAAGTCCCTCCAAAAGCTGAGAGGTCTGCTTGATTTTAATCTTAATAAGTCAATAACATGGAATTATGTATCAAATATGATGAGGATGGTTATAGGGTGATGCCTGAAGCGGTTGGAATTAAATTTAAGCGTTGCGGTAAAGTATACGATTTCGAGATCAATGCAATAGAGGTGAAAAAAGGAGATGCGGTCGTTGTTGAGTCCGATTTCGGACTGAGCATAGGAACAGTGGTAACAGGGAGGCATGATGCAGGCACTTCGGAAAGAGAACTCAAAAAAATTATGAGACTGGCAACTGACGAGGATTTCAGGGCCAGGGACGAAAACCGGAGGCTTGAGCAAGACGCATGTACCTTCTGCTCTGAAAGGATCATGGCTAGGGGGCTCCCCATGAAGCTTGTCGGCTCCGAATCAACTCTTGACAGAAAGCGGGTTGTTTTTTATTTCACAGCCGATGGCAGAATAGATTTCAGAGAACTGGTCAAAGACCTTGCCGCAAGGTTCAAAACCAGGATAGAAATGAGGCAGATCGGCGTCAGGGATGAGGCCAAGCTTGTCGGAGGGGTGGGAATTTGCGGGCGTGAATTATGCTGCAACACGTTCCTGTCATCTTTTGACCCCGTGTCGATAAAAATGGCCAAACGTCAGGAACTGGTGCTGAATGTCGGCAAGCTCTCAGGCTTATGCAGCAGGCTCATGTGCTGTTTGAGATATGAATATGAAGGTGATCTGAATACTATTGCGTCTGATGATGAAATACCAATCGGGGTAGAGGATGTTACTGTTGCCGTGATAAAAGAGAAAATTTCCAGGGTTGCTCCCAAAGCGGAAGCGCCTCGGAATACGTCCGCGCATGAGAGGCCGTCGCCTCAGCACCTGGAAAGAAAGCATGCCGGTGAATCTCATGCCGGAGGCCAGCAATCAGCGGGCAGAAATGCAGCGCCTGGTCAGCAAGGGCAGGTACAACAACAGGAGAAAAAGCACGACCACCACCGGCCCAGAAGGAGGCGCTTCAAAAAATGAGCTTGCAGTGTGAGCGGTTTTATGTCACTACGCCTATTTATTATGTAAATGATATTCCTCATATCGGGCATGCTTATACCACCATTGCAGCTGATATACTGGCGCGCTGTCACCGGCTGCGTGGGGACCAGGTGTTTTTTCTGACGGGTACGGATGAACACGGACAAAAGGTGGAGAAGGCCGCTGCGGAAAGAGGCAGGACCCCCAAAGAGCATTCAGATGAAATGGTGCAGAATTTCAGGCAGCTCTGGAAGAAACTTAATATTGCTAACGATGCATTTATACGCACTACCGATGAGCAGCATGTAAAAACCGTGCAGGGACTGATGCAGATGCTTTATGACAGGGGAGAAATAGAAAAAAGGGGCTATTCCGGATGGTATTGTGTCCCCGACGAACGGTTCTGGACAGAAAAAGATATTATTGAAGGCAACTGTCCTGAATGCGGCAGGCCCGTCGAAAGGATACACGAGGAGAACTATTTCTTCCTCATGTCAAAATACCAGGAGCGCCTGATGCAATATATAGAAGACAATGCAGGTTACATACTGCCTGAGACCCGCAGGAACGAGGTGCTTGGTTTTTTAAGGAACAATACGCTGGGGGACCTCTGCATATCAAGGCCGAAACAAAGACTCTCATGGGGCATTCCACTCCTTTTTGATGAAAATTTCGTTACCTATGTCTGGTTTGATGCCCTTGTGAATTATTTTTCTGCAACACGATACCTTGCCCCCAAACCTCCCCACCCCGCTCCTGGTAAGGAGAGGCCAATGGGAGGTGAAGGAAATTTCTGGTGGCCGGCTTCGCACCATCTGGTGGGAAAGGATATTCTCACCACCCACGCCGTCTACTGGTCTACCATTCTCATGGCATTGGGTCTCCCCCTTCCTGAAAACATTTTTGCCCATGGCTGGTGGACCGTCGAAGGAAAGAAGATGTCCAAGTCCCTGGGCAACGTGGTCGATCCCAATGAATTGGTCGCTAAATACGGCGTTGATGCCTTCAGATACTTTCTTTTCAGAGAGGTGCCTTTTGGTCTTGACGGAGATTTTTCGGAAGATGCATTGATACGTCGCATCAATAATGATCTTGCAAACGACCTCGGAAACCTGCTGAGCAGGTTTCTCACCATGGCCGAGAAATACTTTAATGGCGCTATTACTGCGATAGCCGGTAACCGGACGGATGATTTCGAGCGCGCTTGTATCGAAAAATATCATACCGTGCATAATCAGGAACCCTGGCTGCGCCTTCAGTTTTCGGTTATTTTGGAAAATATCTGGGGTTTGATCAGTGAGGCAAACAATTATATTGCACGGAAAGAGCCGTGGAAGCTTGCCAGAACCAGTCCGGAGGAACTGAAAGAGGTGATGTCCAACCTCTGGAAAGCGCTGCGGCTTACGGCTGTTGCCCTGTATCCTTTCATGCCCGATACAGCGGAAAAAATATGGGAACAACTCGGGATGAAAGCACTCGTTGACGAAGTTAAACAGAGCGGAGCAACTCTGGACAATCTCCCATGGACCGGAATGCCTCACTATGAGATAAAGGTATCAAAGGGTGAACAGCTCTTTCCACGGATCGAGAAGTCCGAAGATAAGATGCAGGAAGCAGAAAAGAAAAAGGAGAAGCCGAAGATGACCGAACAGGGGGTTGCCGAAGTGATCGGTATAGAGGATTTTGCTAAAGTTCAGCTCAAGGTCGGCAAGGTGCTCAGTGCAGAGCGGGTCGAGAAATCGGAGAAACTTATTAAACTGAAAGTCGACACCGGTGAAGAGCGGCAGATCGTGGCGGGAATAGGAAAGGCCTATGACCCTGACTACCTTGTGGGGAAAAAGATCGTTGTAGTGGCAAACCTGAAGCCCGCAAAGCTCATGGGCATAGAATCTCAGGGTATGCTGCTTGCGGCAACGGACGAAGAGGGTACCCTTTCAATTCTCGGCCTGGACAGGGATGTACATCAGGGCGCGAGGGTGAAATAATAAATGCCGGAACTGAAGATCTCAAGCTGGCCCGAAAATGAGCGACCCAGAGAGCGGCTCATCAAATACGGCGCAGGACATCTTTCCGAGGCCCAATTGCTTGCCATTATCCTTAGGACCGGCAGCAGAGAGAAAGGGGTATTGGAGCTTTCCCTGGCACTTCTTGAGGGGTTTAAATCTTTGAGAAGCATCGACGCCGCTTCTGCTGCGGAACTGTCCTCCATAAAAGGCCTTGGTACTGCCAAAATCGCGCAGATAAAAGCGGCATTCGAGCTGGGCAAGCGCCTTATGGGTGAATCCTCTGACGGCAAGCCTGTATTCTCGTCAAGCCATTCGATCCATTCATACTTTTCCCCGCGGTTTAAAAATCTTAAGAAAGAGATATTTGTTGCGGTGTTCCTGGATGCGAAAAACAGGCTTTTGCGCGAGTATAAGGTTTCTGAGGGGACATTGACAAACTCGCCTATCCATCCCCGGGAGGCGTTCAAAGAGGCGATAAGGGAATCGGCTGCTTCCGTGATTTTTGTACATAACCATCCCAGCGGTGATCCTGCGCCGAGCCGTGATGATATCGCTGTTACCGGGCGGCTTAAGAGTGCCGGAGAGATTATCGGCATACAGGTCCTTGATCATATAATTATTGGTGATGGCATTTATGTGAGCCTCAGGGAGCAAGGGGTTGTCTAATAGCTGTGAAGCCCGAGAGTCCCGATCTCATCCAGTATCTTATTGCTGCAATACTGGTTGTCGGAGTGGTGCACTGGCTCGTTAAGAAAACGGAGGATAAAGAATTATGAAGGTGCTGGTTATAGGAGGCGGGGGAAGGGAACATGCGATAGTATGGAAGCTTGCTCAATCAAGGCACGTGGACAAGATTTATTGTGCCCCCGGCAACGCGGGGATTGCAGAAACGGCTGAGTGTATCGATATCAGCATCGGGGATTTTGATGAATTGATCAACCTTGTAAGATACGAATGGATAGACCTCACCATAGTAGGACCTGAGGCGCCGATATCCATGGGAATTGCAGACGCCTTTGAGAGGGGAGGGAGGAAGATACTCGCTCCTTCAAAGGCTGCGGCCCAGCTCGAAGCGAGCAAGGTTTTTTCAAAGGAATTTATGAGAAGACACCGTATCCCCACCGCAGAATACAAGGTGTTTTCATCGTATCTTCATGCCGAGGACTATGTCAGGATGAAAGACAGCCCGATTGTAATAAAAGCGGACGGTCTTGCAGCAGGCAAGGGAGTTATTGTTGCCGCCACGACGGATGAGGCTGTAGATGCACTAAAGCGTATCATGAAAGAAAAAGAGTTCGGTGATGCAGGCAACCGGGTCATTGTCGAGGAATGCCTGCAGGGGGAGGAGGCATCGTTTATGGTGTTTACGGACGGCAGTACTATTGTGCCGATGGTAAGCTCTCAGGACCATAAACAGGTCTTTGACCACGATAAGGGTCCCAACACCGGGGGGATGGGGGCCTACAGCCCGGCGCCTGTAATTACCGAAAAGCTGGAATCCCTGGTAATGGAGAAGATAATGTGGCCTGCAATCAATGGACTCAGGGAAGAAAGGACAAAATACAAGGGCGTGCTCTATGCCGGCTTGATGATAAAGGACGGTAAACCCTCTGTGCTTGAGTTTAACTGCCGGCTGGGTGACCCTGAGACGCAGCCGGTTTTTGCGAGGCTCGATACCGATTTTGTGGATATTGCCCTGGCAATCGCGGATGAGCGGCTTTCAGATATAAAAGTCGAATGGAAAAAAGATGCGGCGGTCTGTGTTGTCCTCGCCTCAGGAGGGTATCCGGGAAAATATGAAAAGGGAAAGGTGATAAGAGGAGTCGAAAAAGCGAACAGCGTGGATGATGTTTTCGTGTTTCATGCGGGGACCGAATTCGATGACGGCGGGATTGTCACCAGCGGCGGAAGAGTGCTGGGAGTTACGGCCACCGGCAAAAACATAAAAGCAGCAAAGGATCAGGCGTATAAAGCGGTTGGGGAGATACAGTTTGAAGGCATGCATTACAGAAAAGATATTGCGGACCGCGCACTAAACAGAAAAAATGAGATATAGCGACACGTGAAAGTTCATCTCGATTGCTTTCCCTGTTTTTTAAAACAAGCGGTAATTGCGGTCAGGCTCGGCACAAAAGACGAAGCACTGCAGGCCGCTGTACTGAAGGGCGTGACTGACGAAATCAAAGCAACAGACATGTCCAAACCACCTGCATATTCCACAACCTTTATGCACCGGAAGATACGGCAGCTCCTCGGTAAAGACCCTTTCGAGGACATAAAATCAGAATACAACCAGGCCGCGCTGCGCCTGTATCCCGAACTCAGGGAGCGGGTGTTCCAGAGCAAGGACCCGCTGTGGACTGCTTCGCGGCTTGCCATAGCCGGCAATATTATTGATTTCGGAATATTCAGTTCCGTCGACATTATCGGCACTGTTGAACGTGCCCTGAGCGGCAACATTACCATTGACCATTACAGCCGGTTTAAGCGTGAGCTTGACAGCCGCTCACGCGTCTTTTACCTGCTCGATAACTCAGGAGAGATAGTCTTTGACAGGCTGCTTATCGAGGTGCTGGTGAAGATGGGGAAAAAAGTAAAGGCAGTGGTTAAGGGCTCTCCGGTGCTGAACGACTCAACCGCCTATGACGCTGCAGAAACCGGATTGACTGAACTATGCGAAATTGTGGACAACGGGTGCGACTGTATAGGAACTATCCTGGAAATGACCTCCCCGGATTTTAAACGTATGTTCGACGATGCCGATTTTATAATCAGCAAAGGCCAGGGCAATTTCGAAACCCTCGGATGTATGGATGGCAGCAATAAGTACAATAAAGTAATGACCTTTCTCCTGCAGGCAAAGTGTGACGTGGTATCCAAAGAACTGGGGCTATCAAGGGGTTCTATGGTTTTACTGTCGTCAGGGCAGTAAATTATAAAAGTTTATATAAGAATAAAAAAACTTAACTACCTCAGTCATTGACATTTAAGCATACTTAACTTTATCATAGTCGTTACTGTTACTTTAATCAGGTGCCAGTGCATTGCGTATTGGTTTCCGGTAATTACAAGAAGGATGCAAGAAGGAGATAAACATGCATGAAACGCCCTCTTTTTTAGAGATGTTATGGCCGTCTATAGAAAAAATACCGGACCATCACACTTTTGTCATGGTACTGCATTCCTGGCTTGCAATGATTATCATTATTGGTATCGCTTTGGCACTGAAGAATAAACTCAGTCTTGTTCCTTCCGGTCTGCAGAATGTAATGGAAACACTTTCTGAATTCTCATTAAACCTTTCTGATTCCATAATCGGACACCACTGGGGATTCAAGTTTTATCCGCTTATCGGCACGCTGCTCTTTTACATAGGTCTCTGTAATTTCATGGGTCTTATTCCTGGTTTTGAATCGCCGACGAGCAATATTAATATGACCGCCTCGATGGCGATTCCGGTATTTCTTGCCACTCATTATTACGGCATAAAAGTAAACGGGATTAAATATATAAATCACTTTCTGGGGCCGATAAGATCCCTTGCTGCATTGCCTCTCATGATACTCATGTTCTTCATTGAAGTCATCGGCCATTTTGTGCGCCCGATAACGCTGTCTGTAAGACTTTTCGGCAACATGATAGCAAAGCACATGATTCTCGTGATTCTCGGTATCCTGGTTCCGGCAGTCGTTCCTGTTGCCATTCTCGGTCTTGGAGTAATTGTCTGTGTGATACAGACATATGTGTTTATGCTTCTTACCTGCTTATATTTGGCCGGTTCGGTCGAAAGTGCACATTAACTATCTTAATAGAAAGGAGGAAAGTCTATGATGAGGAAGCTGATTTCTTTTGGACTTATAGCGCTTATTTTGCTTGCTTTTTTTGCCCCCCTTGCGCTAGCTGATGAGGCTGCTCCTGCAGCCGAAGGTTCACATTCCGGCAGAGGCATTATAGTGGTTGGCCTTGGCCTTGCTATCGGACTTGCTGCTCTCGGAACAGGCATTGGTCAGGGTATCGGTTTACAGGGTGCGACCGAAGGTGTTGCAAGGAACCCCGGAGCATCGGGCAAGATTACTACAACTCTTATTATCGGTCTTGCCATGATCGAGTCTCTTGCTATTTACGCGCTTGTTGTCGTGCTTATTATTCTCTTTGTTAATCCTCTGAAAATTTAATATCACCTTTTTTAAGACCGGGGACTCCATCAGGAGTCCCCATTATTATTTTGACGTCATTTCTTCTTCTTTTTTTTCATGAAACTTTTGACATTACCTTATTTCTCCTGTTTCAGCAGTTATTTTTTTGCCTGTAAAAAGATGACTTGAACTGATCCGGTTCAAACGATATGAGCCTAACTATAGTGCAGGAAGGAAATCTCTTTACTATTTCTTCCTCGGATACTCGCTGGTCGTAGCCCAGGGCTATTATATCCGGTTTGAGTTCTTGAATAATCTGGAAGAGGTCGGTATCGAGATTGCCTAAAATCACAAGTTCAGGTATGCCGGATTCCTCGACATTCCGTTTTCTCACTTGCTCATTATGGGTAGGCAGGAAGCCTTTAATCCTTTTAACTGTCTCATCCCTGGCAACTATGACCGTTAAGACTTCGCCCAATGTCTTGGCTTGTCTAAGAAAGTCTATATGCCCCGGATGAAAATGGTCAAACGTCCCCGCGCAGACAACTTTTCTACCCATGCCTCAAATAATACCAGAACCACCGGGCTATTGACAATCCGTAGAATTGCCTGTCAAGGCAAAATAGAAATGTCCGGTTTTTACGCTGCCGCTTTCCTGAAGGGCTTGTAATCCTTCTTGCTCAGGAACATCAATCGATCAATATTTCATTAAGTTCCAATCTCTTTCGAGCTTTAGGCAATTCTGCCGGATAACCAATGGGGAGAAGTGCAACTACAAAGATATTATCAGACCATCCAAATAAATCTTTTACCTTCTGTTCATGAAACAACCGGACCCAACAACTGCCCAGTCCAAAATCCAGAGCTCTCAATACAATGTGTTCAATTGCAATCGCCACATTTACAGCAATTCTTGGGACCAGTTCACTGAGATCAATTGTTTTCAAGTAGTCGGCTCTCCCCTGAAGAATTGTGACCATCCTGTCCTCAACAGCTCCGATCTTTCCAAGGTCCTGTACGCCGGAAACGGTGCCGGCAATGTAACCCTGAATATCGGCGCAACAAACAATTACAACAGGGGCATCGGCGATAAACTCCTGATTGTAAGCAGCCTCGGCCAACCTTGCCTTAACAGCCGCTTCTTTCACGATTTTGAATCGCCATGGCTGCGAATTACAGCCTGAAGGAGCCAGTCGGGCGGAATCAAGCAATTCTCTTATATTCTCATCAGGTATCAAATCAGGCTTATATTTACGAATGCTCCTTCGTTTTTCTATCGCTTCTTTTGTGTTTAGCATGTCGGCAGAACCTGAATATTCCCACAATTAATCATGGAAAACCTTCATAACCAGCATTGATCATACTCATCAAAATAACTGTTTCCGCGGCATACAGTGTCTGCGATACAGCCGTAACAACCATGTCTCACATGGAGGGCGCATGAAAAGCACTTTGAGGCGGACGTCGGAGTCCGCCCTCGCATCTTCCTCACTTCAGCAGAACTTATGATTTCACCGAGAGGTTGTTCAAGCATATTTCCGATAATCTTGTCCGTATAGCTACAGACTGAAATATCGCCATTTGGTCTCAACCCGCAACTTGTGTAATGCACTGAACAACCATAAGGAGCAATGGGCGGCCTCGGAATCCAGTCATAGCCAAAAGTATTGTCAACTTTTCTAAGCTGCTCAAAAAGTTCGCCCACCTCTGCGGGCGAGACAGCCAGGGTCCGGTATTCCTCTTCCGGATGGAAAAAACTGATTTGCTGTACCTGCGGAAGAACCCCCTCGCTCCGCCACTGCCTCCACATCTCGGGAATTTCATCCAGATTTTGCCTGCACGCTATCGTATGCACAGACAAGCGGTCCTTCAGCCTTGAAACGTAGCCTTTCTTTTTAAGGATGTCAATCCAGTAAGCGATCTTTTTATAAGTGCCCTTCACGCCACACAGCCAGTCCTGTTTCTCTTCGTCGAGGCTGTTCTGCTTAAAGACAAGGGTAACTTCATGGTCAATAAGGAAGTCGATGGTTGACTCTGATAATCCGATGAGATTTGAGTAGAGAATGACATCCATCGCCATCAGACGAAGGCCGGAGATCAGGTCGTTCAACTGCGGGAAAAGGAGGGGCTCCCCATCACCGACTATAGAGCATGTCCTGCCACCCAGAGCTTTTGCCTGAGAACAAAACGACATAATCGATTCGAGGCCGATGCCGTCACTGGTTTTACTGGAATAACAGTAGCGGCACTTAAGATTACATTGACATGGAAGACGAAGGGCTATACCAAGCAGTCCCCCGTCGCGAATACAGCGGGCACTGTCTTCAGATGTGAAGACGCGACTCAGTGTCGGCGGACTGATAAGGGATTGCTTTTTCACCTTCATAGACGCTTCTATAAATCCACCCTTTTCAAAAAAAATTAAACCCAGGTTGAGCGCTTCCCAGTCTAAAATAGAAGTTGCAAGCTCTCTATTGGCCGGGTGTTCCTGCTGACGGCGTCTCGGCGCCTCCGTCAGGGTATGAGCTTCCCGGAATTGCCCCGGCTGGTTGTGCTTTGGCGGCGCCATAGGGCACGTCGATGCCGCCGCCGGAAGGCATTACCGTCATACCCTTTTCTATCTTGCCCTGACCCTCAACAACCCTGCAGATCGAGATCTTCTCTTTGACGGACTCTACAACGACCGAGCCGGCATTCTCTATTGAAGAATCGAGAACTTCTCCGGTATCCGGGTCCCTGAGCTGTTCGGAACGTCCGACCTTGAAGCTCTGTCCGGGAGCTACACCTTCTCTCGATCCCCTGTTTATGTAAACCTTGCCTTTTTGGACCATAATCACCGAACCCTGCCAGGGTATATGACCTATCTGCCCGCTGATAAATGCGACTCCCTGGTCAATGGCCTGTTCGACCGCCTTTCCCACGTTCGTCTTTTTGAATCCCCCGAGGTCCGCTCCCCAGTACCTGTCAGTAAAACCGATGGACAATGAAGATGAATCAGCCTCGCCCACAACCTTTTTAGACGCAACAACCTGGCCCGTCGTGGAATCTACGACGTAGATGACAACGTTAATCTCCGCCTTTTCAGATCCTCCTCCGATTCTAAAGCCCCCTATGCCAATGCCTCCTCCGCCTCCGCCTGTAACCTGAAAATGCGTTACCTCCCCCTTTACCAGCAATTGGGCAGGCGTCATCTGTCCTTTTACAGGCGCTTTATTTCCGCCTGCCGTTCTTCCTGAGGCAGCAAAGTCCTGTTCGGCCATCGCCTCACCTCTCATGTCTTTTTCGCCAAGGACTATAAACTTTCCTGTCTGCATCAGGCTATCGGTAAGAAGCGCGCCAAAGGTATCGCCCACTTCGAATTTCCCCGTCCAGTTAGCACGGTTTTCAAACTTCGACACCATTATCGAGTAGCGCAGGTTCCCCTGATCGGCATAGACGGTCGAGGCCATAGACAGCAATAATAGGATAAGCGTAATCAGTTTTTTCATATTTCCTCCAAAATAATTTTTTAGCCAATGATAATCAGATTGTTCGCGGGCTGCTACCTTCCCTGCATTGCAGGATTGTACATGCCTTTCATAGGCATCTCCATTTTCTTGTACCCTGCAGGAATCTCGAAAAGGGAGTCGGTCGCGTCATCAAACTTGATATTCTTCCAAACCATAGTGACTGTTTTATCTTCATTCTGCTGCTTCACCGGGAAATTGTTCAGGTCAGAAGCCTCCCAAAGGAAGCCGGAGGTTTCTTTTCTCCCATCCCTGATTATAGTTATGTGATATTCCTTGGCAGGATGGTTATCGACTGTATCATTACCCAAAAACTCCTTATCTGTTTTTATCGCGGGGTCATGCAGTTGTGAAGAAATATCCTGATTTCTGCTGTCAAAGGGCATCTCCATATATTTTTTGTCAGGCATGAGCATCCATACCACCTTCTTGTCAGGTCTTACGATGGTAACCATTTCTCTGCCCCTTGCGCTGTGCTCGATTCTCTGCCTCCCGTCTTTTGAAAAAATCTTTGACGTAAAGGTCCCCTTGGAAGTAGTGGTCACAAGATCAGCCGAAAAGTTTTTGAGCGCGCCGGGGCCTGCCGCCAACAAAGACTTTACCAAAAAAAGAGAAACGATGATACTTACAGACACCTCGAATATTTTTCTTGTCATATACGGACCTCCTTATATTTGGACCGTCAATACTTAACAGACATAGAACGCCGGGAAACAACCGCGTACTAAGAATATCACAAATCATTTACCTCCATACCCTAAGGAAGTTCTTTCCTATGTCCTCGCAGGCGTGTCAGCCAAAAGCAGGGCAAACAGGGCCATTAATAACAGCAGCGGCTTCATGGGTTAAAAGATACTATAAAACATTCCGTCAAAGCAAGGTATTTTAGAAAATAACCTGAGATAACAGAAAAAACATCCCTGGCTTTTTTCTTGAGGTGTTCGAGCAATCTCTCATGTATTCTGCCGAATGCAACCTCTTCTATAAGAGTCTACAACCATTAACGCCTCATCTGGTTGTCGTGAAAAGAAGAAGGTTTCAGCGCGTCGAAAAACAAGTGCTCTCCTTCTCCTGCCTCCCCTGAATGTTCGTAGTTTTTATTCTGGAGTATTATACGGTAAAATATTTTTTCTGAAAAAGTCGGGCGACATTTACCAGCCCTATGAGGACCGGCACCTCTGCGAGGGGCCCTATGACCGCCGCAAATGCCGCGCCGGAGTTGATGCCGAATACGGCTACGGCAACAGCAATGGCTAGCTCGAAATTATTGCTTGCTGCAGTGAAGGATAGAGTTGCAGTTATTGCATAATCGGCGCCGATTTTTCTCCCCATATAGAATGAAACCAGAAACATGACTACGAAATAAATCAGCAGCGGGACGGCGATGCGAATTACATCCATTGGGAGTCTGACAATATATGTCCCCTTCAGGGAAAACATGACAACGATCGTAAAGAGGAGGAAGATAAGTGTGACCGGGCTGATTTTAGGTATAAATACCTGCTCATACCATTGGCGGCCCTTTATTTTCAGCAGACTGAACCGGGTGATCATGCCGGCCATGAAAGGGATCCCCAGATAGATGAAGACGCTTTCCGCGATCTGCCTGATCGTGACTTCGACAACTACTCCCCTGAGCCCAAACCACGCCGGCAATACCGTTATAAATATGTAAGCATAGACCGAATAGAAAAGCACCTGAAAGATAGAATTAAATGCCACGAGCCCTGCCGCATATTCGGGATCGCCGCAGGCAAGGTCATTCCACACGATAACCATGGCAATGCAGCGTGCAAGCCCGATCATTATAAGTCCAACCATATATCCCGGATAGTTATGCAGGAAAATAATAGCCAAAAAAAACATGAGGATAGGGCCTATGATCCAGTTCTGAACAAGAGACAACCCCAACACCTTCTTGTTTTTGAAGACTTCGCCCAGTTCCTCATATTTGACCTTTGCCAAAGGAGGGTACATCATGAGGATAAGACCTATAGCAATCGGAATATTAGTGGCGCCGACCCGGAAGCTGTTTATCAAGTCCTCCACTCCAGGCACGAAATAACCGCAGCACACACCCAAAGCCATAGCGGCAAATATCCAGATGGTGAGATAGCGGTCAAGAAAAGAAAGCTTCTTATCTTCCATGTGCCCCAGGCTTTCCTTCCTCTTTAAGCCAGTGCTCTATGCGGGACTTGATCTGGTCCCTTATTCTTCTCGCGCCCTGCAATCGTTCCTCATGGGTCCCCCTGAGCTCGGCAGGATCTTCAAAGGGCCAGTTAAGCCGCCTGACCAAACCAGGGAAGATAGGGCACTGTTCAGAGTTTGCGTCATCACAAACAGATATCACATAGTTGTAGAGCTTTCCCCCCTTATAAAAATCAAAACAACTCTTTGCCTTGTTGTCAGAAATGTCATGCCCGCATTCTTTCATCACTTCAACAATCAGGGGATTCAATGTGCCGGGGGTCAGCCCGGCGCTTTCGGCAATGAATCTGTCACCCGCCAGGGCATTCAGAAAGGCCTCGGCCATTTGACTCCGCGCCGTGTTATGAACGCACACAAATAAAACCTTTTTCTTTTCCATAATATCCTCCGAAAAAGCCTTTTTGAGGTTAACAGGTCAGGAATCAGCAGCAGTTGCTCTTCTTGTCGCTGCCGCTGCAGTCACAGGAAGGTTCGCTGCCGGTCATCATACTGTTTATGAGAGCGGCTGCACAGCCCACCCCTTTATTTACGGCCACTGCGTTAAAGGCGCAATTGCTAACGCAGGCCCCGCATTCCATACACCTGTCTCGGTCCTGAATTATGGCTTTCTTATTATTCAGGGTAAAGACTTCATGAGGACAAACCTCCACGCACATCCCGCACCCTGTACACTTTTCAGGAAAGATTTCAATGGTTGCTGTGTTTAAGAGGTACTTCATATGGTCCCCCACCGGCTAAATTTGTACATTATTAACAGAATCAATGAGACTGCACAAGAAACAAGATAGGTTGGAATAGCAATTCTAAGTTCTCGTTTAACTCCCGACATCCCTGTAAACGTAGTTGATCCCGTAAACTGCAGGGCAATGTAAGAACTTGCCTGCGGGAAAAAAAGGTAAGTGACAATAAGCAGAAAAGTATTTTGTTGGTTGAGTAATGGAACAAATTTTGATGACAGGAAAACAGAAAGCAACCCTATTATCCATCCTTTGACTGCAAAAGACCTGAAGGGGACATAGGGAAGAAGCACAGGAGTTAACAGAGCACCGGAAAAGAGAGATAAGAGGCCTAAAAAAAGAAAGGGCAAGCCTCCGGTGAATGCGTCCTTGAACATGATGCCTGACGGAGAAAATCCAAAGACAACCAGGACAAGTCCTGCATATAACGGGAATTTCTTCATTGCAGGATTGATCTCCATTGGAGTAAGCACCAATCTGTCGTACAGGGGGAAATTAACTCTCCGCATTTCCCTTGTAGCTTTATATCCCGCCTTGATATAAGCCGGTATATCTTTTGCGCGCACCGGTCCGTAAAGGACCCTGAAACCAGCAGCCTGTTTTACTCTAAAGGCACTGACTCCAGCCGCTCCAAGCTGGGGGACGATCACCCGCCTGTGGGCCACTACCTTGTCCAACTGTGCCGCCGAAATACGCCTTATCAGTTCAGCGGAGCCGAATGTGCCCTTTCCGGCGGCGCACCAGACATTAATACCTTTCGTGTCCAGGACAAGAATCCAGGCATCAAGTCCTTTGAGTTCGCGTCTAAGCAGGTCAAAGCTGTATTTATAGTTTGCGCTGACAAGGACATCCGAGTTGTTGTCAGGGTCTCCGACAGCGTATAAACCGGGGTTGACCTTATAATCGTTCCTGTATGACGTGGTCCTGCACCTGAAATGTTCCCAATAATCGGTCTTTGACAGGACATCTGATACCTGGTGAACTGGTCCTGCCGGCGTAACGACATTGCCGCTGACCCACGCTGGAGTATTTTTCTGCGACACACTACAGCAAATCTGACCCGGCGTCTGATTTTCCAGTCTGTTCCTGAATCGAAGTTCCTGCATATCCCAAAACTCCTACAGTATTTCCCTGAGTATAGGGCCAAGCTGCCCTTTGACCATCTCAACCATGTCTTCAACCTTGATCAATGTTATGCAGCATACCTCTCCATTTTTCTCCCAACTGGTAACTGCCAGTTTGTCGCCGGCCTTGATCTTAGCCTTTTCCCGCAATTCCTTGGGCAGCACCATTTGTCCTCTTTCATCCACACTGATTATAGACTCGACTTTACAGCTTGCATTTGTCCTGTTCGAGGATATGCTGCAGGACGCACTCTCTTTTCTTTTCATGCTGCCATCCTCCTGATTTATCATTCTCAACTGAATAATCTGATTATACTGACATAGATTATTAATGTCAATGCCAACCGACAACCCCTGTCATTTTTGACAACAGAGGATTTTTGACGATTGCAGAACTGATAGACATTGGGTTTAGTCAGAATAATAAGAATAATCGTGACGCATTGCCGCCGGGCGCCCTATCTGCTACTGTGTACTACTGTGACAGGGCATATACAGGTAAAATTATTAAAGAATATCCCAAGGGTAGCATGGACTTTCTTGCCGAAGCCCCTTACTGCTTTATTGACCCTGTGCCGTTAACGGTTTTTCGAGCCAGCGCACAGGGAATACTACCCGGAATGCAGTGCCTTTTTCATCACTTCTCTGCACTGATATCTCTCCAAGGTGCTCCGAGATTATCTGTTTTACCAGGGCGAGCCCCATGCCGAACCTCCGTTCCCTGGTGCTGAAAAAAGGATTAAAGATTTTATCAATATATTCAGATGGAATCCCATATCCGGTATCAGTGACAGTTAGTATCACCTGTTCCGTGTCTCCTTTAGTAGTGATCTCAACGCTGCCATTTTCAGGAGTTGCCTCAATAGCGTTTCTTATCAGTTGGGAAAGAGCTATGCCCAGCAGGTTCTTCTGTGCATTTATCTTCAAGGGCCGTTCAGAAAGGGATGAAACCAGCACCACACCTTTGCCGCAGGCCTCCTTTTGGGCAAGTGAAATGCTGCCTTTTGCAATCACATTAATGTCCTCATAGGTGAAATGGGATTGTCTGCTTTTGAAAACATTCTGGAATTCACTGACTATTTTTTCAAGCTTTTCCGTTTCCTCAAAAATATTGTCAATACAGGAACGGACGTATGACGACAGCGTCTCTTTTTCAAGAATTCTCCTGCACATCTGTCCTATTGTCGTTGCTGGGTTCCTCACCCTGTCTGCAACGGTCAACGCCATCAGGCTCATGGTCCTTTCGGATACCAAAGTCTCCAGTTCGCGGTTAAATTCCTCCAGCAGGTTCTTGTAGTTCTTTTCCATATGCAACAGTCTGTTGTACTTCATGGCCTTCTCAATCGAGAAAAGGAGCTGATCTACCTCATAAGGCTTGAGAATGAAATCAAAGGCCCTTTTCTTGATTGCATCAATCGTTGTGGTTATGTCCGCAAAGGCTGTTATCAGGATCACCGGCGTATCAGGGCTCAGAGATATGATATTTTCGAGCAGCTCAATTCCAGACACCACGGGCATCTTAATATCGGTAAGCACCACATCAACATTGTTGACCTTGAATTTCTCAATAGCTTCCGTCGCACCACTGCAGGCAATAGTGCGGTAGCCGTATTGCTCCAGCAGCAGTGATACGGAATTCAGCACCAAGGGTTCATCGTCGGCTATAAGTATTGTACCGTGGCCATGCACGTCCATTATTGTATAACCTCCATGAAAAATTCTAACAGATAGCGATTTTTTTTCATTAACCGAAAAAAGCGTTCAGCGTTCAGCGTTCGGCCCATTATGTTCTTGTCACGACTCTATATCTTCGAACCGTCTTATAGCTCCCATTTTATCTTTTAACGCTGTGCGCAGTACGCTGAACGCTGAACTGTGGTTCGGGTTTAGAAATTCCTTACAAGTCCGTAATAGGTATCCCGCTGTGCAGCTTTGAATCCGGCACGCTGTATTGCCCGGATAATGTCTTCTTTCGATACAATGTAACTCACGCCGGCCGCCTTGACCACATTTTCTTCAATCATGGTCGAGCCGAAGTCATTGGCGCCGAATCTTAGCGCCACCTGCGCAAGCTTTAAGCCCTGTGTGACCCATGACGCCTGGATATTATTAAAGTTGTCGAGGTACATCCGTGAAAGGGCGAGAATTCTCAGATAATCGACAGCCGTGGCAATATTTATCACGGGCGGATGATTTGTGATTTCAGATTTGTCTTTTGCCCTTTGCCCTTCGCCTTTTGCCCGCTGCTTTGAGAGTTCCGTATTCCCGGGCTGGAAAGACCAGGGGATGAAAGCGGTGAATCCACCTGTCGTGTCCTGAAGGTTTCTTAACGCCTCAAGGTGTTCGATTATGTCTTCAGGCCCCTCGATGCTGCCGAACATCATCGTCGCCGTAGTCCTCATGCCGATTCTATGGGCCTCTTCCATGACTTTCAGCCATTGGGAGGATTTGATTTTTTTAGGGCTCAATACTTCCCTTACCCTGTCCGAAAGCAGCTCTGCGCCGCCGCCGGGTATAGAATCCAGCCCGGCCAGCTTCAAGGTCATCAGAGTTTCTCTGATAGTGATGTGGTGTTTTTCAGCGAGATAAGTTATTTCCGGAGGCGAAAAACCGTGGACATTTATCTGATATCGCTCTTTGACGGACTGAAGAAGTTCTATATAGTATTCCATGTCCAAATCCGGATGAAGCCCTCCCTGAAGCAGTATCTGTGTGCCGCCTAGAGCAATCGTTTCGTCTATCTTCCGGAATAAAGCCTCTCTTGATAAAACATATGCGTCGGGACTGTCGGCTTCACGGTAAAAAGCGCAGAAGGTGCACTTATTGATGCAAACATTGGTGTAGTTGATGTTTCTGTCTACAACAAACGTAACAGTGCCCTCAGGGTGCAACTCTTTCCTTATCTCATCTGCCATTGAGCCAAGTTCAAGCAGGTCAGAGGTTTTTAAAAGCTCCAGCGCGGATGCTTTGTCGATTCTGTTCATTTATATACTCTCAGGTGATTATAGAATGCATCTCGCTCAACTGGAATCTTTCCTGCTTTCCTGATGAGATAGACCATTTCATCCCGTGTCATACACTCGCCTGTCCTCCCACCTGCCATATGAGTTATTTTTTCTTCGATGATGGTGCCGTCGAGATCGTCAGCTCCGAAAAACAGGGCGACCTGGGAAATTTTCTCGCCCAACATTATCCAGTAAGCCTTGATGTGCTGAAAATTGTCCAGAACCAGCCTGCTTATGGCGATAGTCTTCAGGTCATCGATTCCGGATGAATGGAAACCTCCGATTTCGTTATTCACGGGATGATAGGCCAGGGGGATAAAGGCCTGGAATCCTCCGGTGTCGTCCTGCAGCGCCCTCAGCTTAAGCAGGTGATCGACCCTGTCCCCGAGGCTTTCCAGATGGCTGTACAGCATGGTAGCGTTCGTTTTTATTCCGGCGTTATGCGCCGTTTCCATGATCTCGAGCCAACGGTCGCCGGATATCTTTTCAGGGCAGAGCTTATTCCTTGTATCTTCTGCGAATATTTCAGCGCCTCCCCCAGGCATTAGATCAAGGCCGCTCTGTTTCAGGGCTTTAAAGATTGCTTCAGGCGGTAACCCGCTGATCCTCGACATATAATCAATCTCAACGGCAGTAAAGGCCTTAATTGCAAGGGAAGGGAATTTCTTCTTGATCGCTGAAAGGATCCCCAAATAGTGGTCAAAAGTCCACTCGGGATGAAGGCCGCCAACAATATGGACCTCTGTAATTGGATGCTTAGAGCTGAAAGATGCTTCAAGCCTTGAGATTATATCATCGGTCGTTAATTCAAAAGCGCCTTCCTCGCCTTTTGAACGGCTGAACGCACAAAACTTGCATCTGTTGACGCATATATTCGTCGGGTTGATGTGCCGGTTGATGATAAAATATGCGTTCCTGCCATTCCTGGCCGCCGCGCTTACGGAGGCCAGATTGCCTATCGTGAAAAGGTCATCGCTCTCAAACAGCGCGAGCGCGTCGGCCCTGTTCAGCCGGGCGCCTGAAAGGACTTTGTCTTTGATTGATTCGAGCATCAATACTAATTATAAAACAAAAGAGGGTGATGTTTCCTTATCTCAAATTTCTAAGGGGCTGCGTCAGATTTATGGGTTTGTAATTTTGTCATTCCGGTGCTTAAAAGCACCTACTGTTGACTTGTCCGGAATCTTCTGAAATCTTGTCAGTTATTTGACGTGTAAACTATTGTATGATAGCCTTTCATTAGACCTCATAAATTGAATGGAGACTGAGATGCATAGAAACGCGCAGACTTTTTTGTGGGCCGTCTGCATAGCACATCTCTAATGAATGCGATGAAGAAAAAAATCCTTTTGGGCCTTGGCGGCGGCGCCGCAGCCTTTATTCTTGGAGTGGTCGTTTTCGCCCTCACCTTCGACGTAAATTCCTACAGGCCCCGCCTCGAGGCCGCCGCCTCCGGTGCGACCGGACTTGATGTCAGGATCAATGGGAAGATGGGTCTCTCTTTTTTCCCCTTTGGCGTATCGGCCAGGGACCTCCACCTATCCAACAAGAGAGGCGATATCCTTTCCCTTGAAGAACTCAAGTTAGGGATGGAACTGAGGCCCTTGCTGAAGAAGCAACTCAAAGTCACCGTGTGCGAGCTTGTCAAACCGGTCGTTACCATCGTAAAAGACTCCAAAGGGAAATATAATTTCGAAGGAACTGAAAAAAAATCCGCTGAAGGGAGACCGGGAGGAGCTTTCAGTGTGAATGAACTCAAGCTGTCCCAGGGGATACTATTCTATCTCGACAAAAAGACGGGGGAAAAGACGGAGATTAAAGATTTTAATCTGGCTATCAAGGATCTTTCGGTCCCGGATACCTCGGGGGAAATTAAAAAGAACATCTCATTCACGGGGAACCTGGACTGCAGGGAGGTACGGGAAGGGGACTTCAGGATCGACAATGTCAAGAGTCCTATAAAAGCGGAGAAGGGCGTAATCTTCCTCAGGCCCCTTACCATGGACATCTTCGGCGCGAAGGCTGACGCAGATGCCACTGCAGACATGTCGGAAGTCGAAGCTGCTTATAAAGTCAATTTGAAGATATCGAAGCTGGACCTCGAAAAACTTGAGGAGTCCTTCGGCACAAAAAAAGTTATCGGCGGTAAGGGTGATCTTTATGCTTCCCTGACGCTCAAAGAAAAAGGAAACCGCAATCTGATCAGCGGCACGGATGGTACTTTTTCTCTCCGGGGGGATAATCTCGTTATTTATACTATGGACCTCGACAAGGCACTCTCATCTTTTGAAACGAGCCAGAAGTTCAACCTCGTCGACGTCGGCGCCTTCTTAATGGCCGGACCTCTCGGCAACATTGCGCTCAAGGGGTACCGTTATGGGGATGTTTACCACCAGACCAGGGGAGGAGGGGGTATCATCACAAAGTTCAGCTCACACTGGAAGATCAAGGCCGGTGTGGCTGACGCTACGGACTGCGCCCTTGCAACGCGCCATAATCGGGTGGCCCTTAAAGGCAAGCTCGATCTTGTCAGCGAACGATATGATAATGTAGTAGTGGCGCTTCTCGATGACAAAGGATGCGCAAAATTCATACAAGGGATCCACGGTCCCTTCGGCAGTCCCCAGGTCGGCGCGGTGAGCGTGGTTGAAACCCTTGCCGGCCCGATCTTCGATCTTTACAGGAAGGCAAAGCGCTTTCTTCAAGGCGGCAAATGCGAGGTCTTTTATAACGGCGCTGTGCAGCAGCCTCCAAAATGAAGCTTCCAGAAGCCACCACCTGAAAAGTGAACCACAGCCTACTGTTGGCTGTGGTTTGATGATGTTTTGGGGTAGATTTCAAAGCCGGCAACCATCATTGTTTATTGCTTTTTTGACTTTAGTTTTAGCATCTTTGTTTTTTTTACAGCTGCTGTAAGGTAATCCTTGAATCTTTCGGGGAAAAGCCACTTTACCCCAAGCTTTTCAGCCCATTTAATCAATCCCTGATCGGCGGTAATCAGGAGGGCGTCAAGCTCCATTGCAAGGAGCAACAGGTCTACATCCTCCTTGCTGTCAATAATCCCCTCCCTCAAAGCCTCCCGATACTTCTTCCTCAAATCCTGCACAATTTCATCCGGCTTCCTAGACTCGGCGCTTCTGACTGCTTTTTCAGCAAGCCTGAGCCCTTTGTTGACCCTCTCCCTCATGTCTTCAATGAGCTCATATAAGAGGAACGCAGGACATTTCAGTTCGTGTTTTTTGGGAGGCTTCTGATGAAGAATGATCAGGAGATCGCCCGGAATCTTGTCTCTTTCGACAAAGTGAAGCAGTTCGTCGAAAATCGATGGCGGCATATAAAACTCAAGATTGCCTATCTGCGCTGCCAGGCAAAGAAAAGTCTCAAGGGCTTCTATCGGAGTGGCGCCGAGGCTGGCCCTGACGTCGGGATTTACAAACAGGCTCGTATCAAGAACTACTTTCTTCAGCCTGAGCCGGTTCTTTTTGAGAAACTGCTCATTAAGATTTTCGCGCACCGCAGCAGACGCCGGACGTGATTCGGAATCGTTACCGGCGTCTCCGGTCTCTGATTCTTTTGGAGAGATATCAATATTTTCAGGCCTTGCAGGTACCATAGAGATCAAGCTTATAGGTATTCCACTCATTACAGCAGAGGCATCTGCCTGACCAGTCTGCGGATTTAAACCCACACTGGGAACAGCAGTACGGTACATTCACAACACTCCGGATGCCGCATGCACGTCTGAATTCATCTAACGCCTTGGATACCTGTTTCCTCTTCATATATAACTCACCCCGCAACCCGAACAGTTCAGGGGGGGCAAACGTGCTTGTGTCCATTGAATTCAGAATCTCGAGTGCGTCATCTACCATCTCCAGCCTATAGTAGAGTTTGCCGAGCAGAAATTTTAAACCGTTGTCCTGGGGGCTTCGCGCCAGGGCATTTTTATAAAACCGTATGAGCCTGCCGGGCTCTCCGACACTGATAAGCAGGTCTTCAAGACGAGCGAGAAGGATGACCGAGTTCAACTGCTCAAACCCTTTTTCGAGGAGGTTTATCGCTTCCTCAATCTCGCCCTTTGTCATAATGACCTCGGCAGTTCCAAGATAAGCGGGGAGAAAGCCGTTGTCCATTCTCATAAGAGTCCTGAAGGCTTTTTCAGCTTTTTCCAATTCTCCGTTTTCAAGGCTAGCGCGCGCATACTCGTATTTATATCCGAGCAGCCTGTGGTCCTCTCTCTCTTTATCTTTCTCGTTTTGTTCGAGTTTTACAATCGATTTCTGCAGTAGCAGAAGGTCATCCCATTTCTCCTGCATTTCGAGTATCGCCCGCTTCCGGCAAAGAGCGGTAAGGTTGCCGGCGTCAATATCCAGAATCTCGTCAATATATTTCATTGAATCGTCAAACCGCTTCATTTTTTCGAGGACCGTTTCAATTGAAAGGAGCACATGAAGGTCTGAGTGGTTGATGTCCCTGGCTTTTTTATAGTAATCAAAGGCCGCCTGGAAGTCTTCATTGCTCAGCGCAATATCGCCCAGCCTCAAAAGTGCATCAAGGTGTTCGGGGTCCTCCTTCAATATCTCGGCCAGCGCCTCTTTGGCCTCCTCTTCTTTGTCTCCCAATATAGCATTCAATGCCCTGGAATAGTGCGCGTGTATACGCGCCTCTTTCTTCTGCCGCTTCTGATACTGCAAATTATCGATAATGCGCTTCGTATCCCGTATAAAAAAGGCGCCCAGTACAACGAGCGCCCCAGTAATGGTTGACATGAGTATAAGAGCTATTTTGGGCATCTCGTACAGACTCCCGAAAGGGATCTTAAGCACGACCATATCCTTATTTTCTATCGCAAAAAAACCGAGGGCCGCAAGTAAAGCCAGAAACAAAAGCATTGCTATTTTACTCATTAATGGTGATACTCCCTGTTATGAATAATTGTCATGGCCCTGAAGAGCTGCTCAAAGAAAAATACCCTTGCCATCTCGTGAGTAAAGGTCATTCTCGACAGCGCAAGGGTCTCTTTTGCTTTGTCCTTTATCTCACCGGAAACGCCGAAAGGACCGCCGATGACAAAGTCCCCTCCGCCTCTTTCCTGCAAAAAACCGGCAAACCCGGGCGAGGTGAACTCCCTCCCCGTCTGGTCAAGCAGGGTGTACGATTGTGTCTGTCTCAATATCTTTCCACCTTCTTCAGAAAGGGAATCTGTTGTGCTTTTGCTTTTATGCTCTTTAATTTCAATAATTGCAACCTGGGCCATAGGGCTTAACAGTTTAAGATACCGCTCTATCCCTTCCTTCAGATATTGCTCTTTCGTCTTTCCTGTCCATATTATCCTTATCGGCAAGCGGTATCCTCGGGGCATCAAGCCATAGCTTTTCGAGTTCGTAATACTGCCTTGTCTCTTTCTCAAAGACATGGATTATCACATCCCCGTAATCTATTAATATCCATCTGGCATATTGGAAGCCCTCGATGCGAGAGGGGGTTGTTCCATCCTTCAACAGGTTTTCTTTAATATGTTCAGCGATCGTCTTGACCTGGGTAGTGCTTTCACCGGAACAGATGACAAAATAGTCTGCAATAACCGTAAGGTCCTTCATTTCAAGGACCATGACATCCCCAGCCTTTTTATCTAAAGATGCCTGCGCCGCCTTTATAGCTTTTGTTTTGCTGTCTATGGGGGAATCCTTTCACTTCTTTATTGTGTATTATAGCAGAATTAAGTTCTCTTTATCGGGACGTTACATAATTGCACATTTTCTTAAAAAAATCTATCTTGACTAAAACCTTGGTTGAAACTATAATCCTTCTATGGTGCGCATTACGAGTCCTAGTTACAGCATTACCATAAGGGCGGAACTTGAAAACCGTATCGGCATGTTCGCCCAACTTGCTACCGCTATCAGTAACGCCGGCGGCGATCTGGGCTCTATTGATATCGTCCGTGCTGAAAAGGGAAAAATCATCAGGGACATAACTGCAAATGCACGGGACGAAGATCATGAAAAGAAAATTGTCAAGGCAATAAAAAATATCAGCGGGGTAAAAGTCCTCAGAGTAATGGACGGCACCTTTACCGCTCACGAAGGGGGAAAGATCGAGATGCGCCCGAAAATCTCTGTTAGAAACAGAGATGATCTTTCCAAAGTCTATACGCCGGGCGTTGCAAGAGTATGCGGTGACATTCATGAGTGTACTGAACACGCTTATCGCTACACGATAAAAGGGAATTCAGTTGCCGTAATCACTGACGGGACCGCTGTGCTCGGTCTTGGAGATATAGGCCCGGAAGCGTCTATGCCTGTCATGGAAGGCAAGGCCATGATTTTCAAGGAATTTGCCGGGATTGATGCATTCCCCATTCCCCTGAAGACCAGGGACACCGAAGAGATTATCGCTACTGTCAGAATAATCTCTACTCCTTTTGGGGGTATTAATCTGGAGGATATATCCGCGCCAAGGTGCTTCGAGATAGAGCGGCGGCTCAGGGAGATTTGCGATATACCTGTCATCCACGACGACCAGCATGGGACAGCGGTTGTTGTCCTTGCTGCTCTTATTAACATCGGACGCTTGCTGAAGAAAGACATAAAGAAATTAAAAATTGTAATTTCAGGGGCAGGTGCGGCAGGAATGGCCAATGCATGGATGCTCTCTGCCTATGGTGTACGGGACATCGTTGTGTGCGACAGGGCGGGTGCAATTTACGAAGGCAGAAAGAATGATATGAACCCCTATAAGAAGGCCCTGGCCCGAAAAACAAACCCGAGAAAGGTCAGGGGCAGCATTAGCGAGGCCCTTAAGAAGGCCGATGTCTTCCTGGGACTTTCAGTTCCTAATGTCATATCAGGCGATGACATACGCAATATGGCAAAAGAGCCGGTAGTGTTTGCCCTGGCAAATCCCGAACCCGAAATAGCGCCTGAAGAGGCGTTCCCGCTGGTAAGAATACTCGCCACCGGACGCTCCGATTACCCCAACCAGATAAATAATATGCTCTGCTTTCCAGGAATTTTCAGGGGTCTGCTCGACGTCAGGGCCAGAGGAGTGAATGAGGAAGTAAAATTTGCCGCTGCAAGGGCCATAGCCCATATGGTAACAGATGATGAATTGCATGAGGACTACATAATACCAAGCATTTTTGACAGGAAAGTCGTGCCCGCTGTCGCTCATGCAGTGGCGGAGGCAGCTAAGAAAACAGGGCTGTCACGGCACTAACCTAAATTTTGAATGTTAAATGCTAAATGTTGAATTAATGAAACCGTCCGCAATTTAACATTCAAAATTCAAAATTTCTTGTAAGTAATCTCGTTACACCATCTTCTTTATATCAAGATAGGCGTCAACTTCTTTCTCAGACAGCAGGCCGGATTCGAGGACGACCTCTCTGATTCTGCGTTTTTCAGCAAGCGCCTTTTTTATTATACCGGCTGTCTTTTCATACCCGAGGACGGGTACGAGCGTGGTGGCTATTATTGGATTTTTTTCGAGCAATTCCTGAACATGCGCAGTGTTGACCACCATACCGCTGACTGCCTTATCGGCAAACAACCGCATCGCGTGCGACATGATGTCAATAGATTCGAGCAGGGAATATCCGATTAGCGGGAGCATTGTATTAAGCTCGAATTCGCCGAGCGCGCAGGATACTGTAATGGTGGTATCGTTGCCCAGAACCCTGGCACAGGCCATTCTGCCGGCCTCTGCAATCACGGGGTTTATCTTCCCCGGCATGATCGAGGAGCCGGGCTGTAAAGAAGGCAGCACTATTTCAGCAAGGCCGGAATGAGGACCGCTGTTCATGAGCCTCACATCATTGACGATTTTCATCAAGCCGACTGCGATAGTTTTTAACTGCCCTGAAAGCTCTGAGGCGATGTCCATCGAGGCCTGGGCCTCAAAATTATTGTCGGCCCTTACAAAGGGTATGCCCGTTATATCACCAATAACCATGAGTACCCCTTCGCTGAATTCAGGGTGGGCATTAAGCCCGGTCCCAACTGCAGTGCCGCCAAGGGGCAACTGCGCCAGTCTCGGCAGGACACTCTCTATTCTGGCAATGCCTAACCTGATTTGTGTGGCCCATCCGGATATTTCCTGGCCAAAAGTAACCGGCACCGCATCCATCAGGTGAGTTCTCCCGGTTTTTATCACACTATTGTATTCCTGCTGTTTTTGAGAAATAACATCAAACAGATGCCTCAGTGCCGGCAGCAGGTTGTTGTTCACTTCGAGATAAGCCGCTATGCGAATTGCCGACGGAATCACGTCATTGGAAGATTGGCCCATATTTACATGGTCATTGGGATGTACCGGTAAGGTTGAATGCCTATGCCCGGTAAGCATCTCGTTAGCGCGTGTGGCCGCCACTTCATTCACATTCATATTTGTAGATGTACCGCTTCCTGTCTGAAAAACACCCAGCGGGAATTGGCCGGCAAGTTTGCCTTCCATGATCTCTTTGCAAGACCTGAGTATTGCATCGGAGATGTCTCCTTTCAGCAATCCAAGACCCTTGTTGGTAATAGAGGCGGCATACTTGATTATGGCAACGGAACGTATAAATACTTCAGGCAATGTCAGTCGGCCCGCAGCAAAATTCTCTATCGCCCGCTGCGATTGGGCCCCCCAATATGCATCGGAGGGTACCTTGACCTCACCCATACTGTCCCGCTCTATTCTATACTTGAAAGTCATAACGAGATTATAACATTTTTAAGGCATCCCAATACCGTCGATCCTTGCGCCGCACTTCCGGCAATGGGAGTCTTTCATGCTGATATGAGTCAGTGAAAAACCGATACGCTCTATGAGAAGCGCTCCACAGGACGGACACAGGGTGTTTTCACCGCCGGTACCGGGGACGTTGCCTTCATAGACATATTTCAGGCCGGTTTTGAGCCCGATTTCACGTGCCCTGCTCAATGTGCTCAGCGGCGTCCTGGGCTTGTCGAAGAGTTTATATGTTGGATAGAATTGGCTCACGTGCCATGGAATCGAAGCATCTACAGACTTTATGAACGCGGCTGCAAATGTTAGAAAATCATCTGAGTCATTATAATCAGGTATTATAAGAGTAGTAACTTCAACCCAGACCCCCAACTCCTTCATAAGCTTGATAGTGTCCAGCACCGGTTGCAGTTTCGCACCCACAACCTTCTTATAAAAGGCGTTATCTCCTTTTAAATCAATATTGTTGGCGTCAAGGTAGGGTGCAATGAGCCGTATCGCATCAGGGCTTGTATAGCCGTTGCTGACAAAAACATTCCGGATCCCCTTCTTATGGGCAAGGCGAGCACAGTCGTAGGCAAACTCAAAAAATATGGTGGGCTCAGTATAGGTGTACGCTATGCTTTCGCATCCTGCGTGCCCGGCCTCTTCGACAACCTCTTCAGGGGACATATCTTTGCCTGGAATGTCCTTGTTCTGTTTCGGGTATTGCGATATCTCGTAATTCTGGCAGTGCAGGCATCTGAAATTGCATCCTACTGCAGCAATCGAAAATGAATGCGACCCGGGATAAAAATGGAAAAACGGTTTTTTCTCTATAGGATCTACATGTTTTGCAGCAACTTTACCGTATACAAGAGTATAAAGAGCACCCCCACTATTTTCCCTGACCCCGCAAATGCCGCGCTTCCCCGGTGAAATGACACAGTATTGAGCGCAGAGGAAGCATTTTGCCTTACCTTCGTCAAGCTTTTCGTAAAGCCTGGCCTCATACATGCATCAATTTGCTTTTTTCGGTTGAGCAGTCTTTTTTGCCGGGGCCTTTTTAGGTTCCGCAGCCTTCCTGGGTTCGACAGCCTTTTTTGCTTCCGCAGGTGCCGCCTTCTTAACCGGCTCTTCAACACTCTCTTCAGATTGCTTCTTGCGGCTTGGTCCTCCGTTGAGGCGACTCTTTACTATTTTTTCAGCCTCAATCCAGTTCTCAAGATCGCGACCCGGTATCCATCCGCTTTTCTCGTAAAGTTCATGTGCGGTTCTGGCAATTTCGTCCTGAAGTTTCATGATACCCCCCCATAGATGATATTAATAATTCAATACTACCACCGTTTTAAAGTTAAAGCAATCACTATGTTTTTAAAGTTTTATTTTCAGTTTTGCCGGTAGAGCTGATATCGTTAAACGCGAAATTCCCGGGCACTTTATGCCCGGCGCTAATATTCCTGAGATCGGCAACCCTGCTTATCCATCCTTTAAGGTACTTGCCGTATTGTGCGGGTCTGAGTTCAGCAAGGCGCCTATAACGATGTGCTCTCATTGAGAGATATGCGTCGGTGTTGCCGGCAGACTTCTTCAAGAGTTTGGCTGCGGCAGCAGGACTGTTCACATAAGTATCAAAATGCACGAGACTCAGCGGATAGGGCAATGATGCAGCCCCTGATTTGTCCCAAAGTTTCCTATAGATAGCTTCGGCATCTGCTCTGGTGATATTCTTAATGTTGCCTTTATACCCGTATTCTTTTGCTGTGGACTGAAGGATGCCGAACTTTGACGACTCGGCGCCGCCATCGCTATGCACATAGGCGCTCCCCTCATGTTTAAGAACAGTAGCAAGTATCTCTTTGAACCTGCTGTTGTCCCCTTCTTTGACCAACACAGGACTGGACGCCGGGATGGTCGGGAGGGATTGAACTGACGGCCCCTTGTCCAAGGGTGAAAGTTGATTCTCAATCTGACCCAGCGAAGCCTCAAGCAGTGCCTCAAAAGAAGTGCTTCCGGCAGCAGGCGTGCCTTTGGAAAGGAGCTTGCTGAGCAGGAGTATCTGTTGCTGGGGATTAAGAGATAGATCTTTCATGTCCTAAGCACTGTCATTTTTGACCCTCTGACGAGTGTTTTTTAAGCTTATTTATTATATCAATAATTGTACCATAATCAAAGGCATGCTTTCATGTGTGCGGTGGGTAGTGGATCTGAAGGAAGGCAGAAGAGGGGAGGGGTGCAATAAGTTGTCAAAGCATCCCAAATATGCAATAATAAATCTTCATAAAATTTTTTGAGGGGGTTCGCATGAAAACAATGAAAGTCCTATTTATGCTGTTTTTGGTGCTGGCCGTTGCCGTTTCTGCCTCCGCTGAAATCAGAAATAAGCAATTTACGAAAAAGGAGATAAAAAAAATGGCCGATACCAAAGCGCTTATCGAAACAAAATTCGGGAACATTGAGCTCAAGTTTTTCCCGGATGTTGCACCTAATCACGTCAACAACTTTATCGAGCTCGCCAGTAAAGGCTTTTATGACGGTACCACCTTTCACCGCGTCATACCGGGTTTTATGATCCAGGGCGGCGATCCTAATTCAAAAAACCACGACAAGTCGACTCATGGTATGGGCGGGCCGGGATATGAGCTTAAAGCGGAATTCAACGATAAACCTCACAAGAGAGGGACTCTTTCAATGGCAAGGGCTGCCAGTCCCGATAGCGCTGGTTCTCAGTTCTTTATCTGCGTCGCTGATTCAGCGTTTCTCGACAGGCAGTATACCGTCTTCGGAGAGGTCGTGTCAGGGATGGATGTGGTCGACAAGATTGTGGGCCAGTCCAAGGACGTGCATGACAACCCTAATGAGCGCATTGAGATGAAAGTAAAAATAATACAAGAATAGGCTAAAGGCAACAGGCAAAAGGCAACAGGCAAAAACATAGAATAAATCACGGTGTTTTTTTATTTTTGGTTTCTTGTTTAACCTTTTGCCCTTAGCCTATAGCCTATAGTCTCTTGCCTATGTTCTTAAGATACTTTCCGGTATATGAGCCCTCCACGTTTTTTAACTCTTCCGGAGTGCCCTCGAAGAGAATGGCGCCGCCTTTGTCCCCGCCCTCGGGTCCGAGGTCGATGACCCAGTCGGCCTGCGATATAACGTCCAGATTATGTTCTATTATAACCACCGTGTTGCCGTTGTCCACCAGTTTTCTGATTATTTTCATTAGCATTATCACGTCATTGTGATGCAGCCCCACGGTAGGTTCATCAAGGATATAGAGCACTCCACTTGAATGGGGTCGCGAGTTCAACGATAGTTCAGCGCATATTTTCAGGCGTTGTGCCTCTCCCCCTGAAAGTGTTGTGGCCGATTGGCCCAGCCGGAGGTAGCCGAGCCCGATATCTTTCATCAGCTGGAGTTTGGATTTGATTTCCTGTACATCGGAAAAGAACTCGAGGGCATCGTCCACCGTCATCTTTAAAATAGCATTGATGTTCTTCCCCCTGTAATACACGCGCAGCGCATCGCTCTTGTACCTCCTTCCCTTGCACTCCTCGCAGGTCACGAAAATATCCTCGAAGAAGTACATTTCCATTCTCTGGCAGCCTTCCCCCTTGCAGGATTCGCATCTTCCCCCAGGCACATTGAACGAGAAGTATCCCGGTGAATATCCATGCGCCCTGGCTTCCAGCTGCTGGGAAAATATCTTCCGCACCTGGTCGAACATCTTGAGATACGTCAATGGATTTGAGCGCGGAGTTTTCCCGATCGGGCTTTGATCAATAAGGCGAACTCCCTTTATGTTCTCAAGCCCCTTAATTTTTTTATGTGGAAGCGGCTGTTCAGGGTTGACCCTGAAATGACGCGCCAAAGCATGGTGCAGTGTTTCAATAATCAGGCTGCTCTTGCCTGACCCTGAAACCCCTGAAACAACAGTCAGGGATTCCAGCGGAATCCTGAGAGTCACGTTCTTGAGATTGTTGCCCGAAGCTCCGTAAAGCGTGAGGGAATAATCCCTGGTGTGCAACTGGTAGCCTTTTTTGCGCGGTGCTGCAATGTAAGGCATATCCAAATCTCTTATATACCGTGAAGTCAGCGTGTCCGATTCTAAAAATTCATTCATGGGGCCTGAGAACACTACCTCGCCGCCCATATGGCCTCCGTAAGGACCAAGTTCCACCACCCAGTCGCTTGACGAAATTATATCTTTGTCATGCTCGACAACGATAATGGTATTGCCCAGTGAGGCGAGTTCTTTCATTATTTCAGCAATCCTCCTCGTGTCCCTTGGGTGCAGGCCGATAGTCGGCTCATCGAGGACATACAGAGTACCGGTAAGCGCAGACGCTAATTGATTGGACAGGTTTACCCGCTGGTACTCGCCGCCTGAAAGAGTTTTGGCCTGCCTGTTCAAGGTAAGATATTCAAGCCCCACCCGTGAGAGGAAGCTTAGCTTCATTAGAATCTGCCGTACTGCCTCTTTCGCAATTTCCTCCTGCATCGGTGAAAGCTGAAGCGATTCAAACCAGAGCAGCGTTTTTGATATCGGCATATCTGACAGACCGGCGATATCCATGTCCTCTATCTTGTAGGCCAGAGCGAAATCGCAAAGCCGCCGGCCGCAGCATTTGGGACAGGTGACCGGGCTTCTGTACCTGCTTAACAGCACTCTGACATGGAGTTTGTAGCGCTTGCTTTCCATCTCCTCGAAGAAACTGTTTAAACCATAAAAATGCTCATTGCCCTTGAAGATAATGCTTTTCTCCTGCTTTGGCAGGTCCTTGAAAGGCTTGGCCGCAGGGATCCCGGTCTTCTTTAAGCCCTTGATCATCTGGTCCCTCCACCATTTGTATCCGGGTTTCTCCCATAGGGCTATTGCTCCACCGGAGAGTGAAAGCGAATTGTCCGGTATAACCAGGTCTTCATCGTAAATCAGGATGTTGCCGAATCCCTTGCACTCCGGGCATGCGCAGACCGGGTGATTGAATGAAAACAGTAACGGTGTCGGTTCCGGCAGGGAAACAGCACAATCGTCGCAGGTGTTGTTCGAAGAAAACCGCAGCGTTATTTCGCTTGCGGTATCATGTGCCCTTATTACGATCACCTTGACCTTTTCTCTGCCTTCTTTCCAGGCCATCTCTATTGAATCGGACAGCCTGGGCTCATCTCTCAGGGCAAGCCGGTCAAGAACAACTTCGATTGTCCCGGAGGCATCTTTCGGAAGGTCTGTTATATCAACAGTCTCTCCATTGAACCAGACTCTGTGGAACCCCCTTTGCCGCAGGGTCTCAGCGGGCTCGGAGGTTTCAAAAATAATAAGCGCCCTGCCATTCTGATATTTCTCGAGCAGTTCGGAAGTGATTTGGGATGTGTCCCACCGCCGTATCTCTTTACCACATTCAGGGCAATACGGAATGGCAATCCTGGAATACAAGATCCTGAACAAATCGTACAGTTCTGTGAGCGTGCCCACAGTAGAACGGGACCCCCTGACAGGGTTCTTCTGCTCAAGCGCCACGGCAGGCCTTATATTGTGGATTGCATCTACATCAGGCCTGTCGAGTTTCTCAAGGAACAGCCGCGCATAGGTTGAGAGCGACTCGATGAATCTCCATTGGCCCTCCGCAAAAATGGTGTCGAATGCCAACGAGGACTTTCCCGATCCTGAAACTCCCGTGACGGCGATAATCTGGTTGTGGGGAAGCCTGAGCGTTATATCTTTAAGGTTATTCTGTCGGGCACCTTCAATTATCAAATCAAGGTTTGACATCTTTATATATTAACATTTTACATGCAAATGGAAGGCAGGAGAGGAGCACTGCAAGGGGCAAGAGGCAAAGAAACAGAAAGAGTTTCTTTATTTTTCCCCTGACCCCTGCCCCTCTTTTCAGGATTTCAGTATCATTTGGTTTATCGAGGAACGAGTTTCTCCGATGGAAGTAACGCGTACTGCAGGATAATCATGGATGGGGCACTTATTCTCGCAGATTCCGCAACCGATGCAAAGATTGGGATCAACGCGGGGCTGCTTCAATATTTTCTTTGCTCCGTTTCTAAGCTGCACCTCAACGGTTTCAAACCAAATCGCCTTCGGCGATGTGGGACAGACCTCTTCGCAAACGATGCAGTCTGTGTTCATGGCCCAGGGCAGGCACCTGCCCCTGTCGTAGAATGCAGTGCCGATTTTGACCGGTTTCTGTCCGGCAGCCTTTCCTAATTTTTTTTCAACAGTTAGCGGGGTGATAGCACCCGTAGGGCATACATGGCTGCAGAGCACACAGTTATATTCACAATACCCTATGCTGTTAATCAGTACCGGAGTCCAGATTCCCTCAAATCCTGCCTCCAGCAGCGCAGGGTGGATTGCATTGGTGGGGCAGACCTTCATACACTTGCCGCACTTAATGCATCTTCGCAGAAAATCCTCTTCCCTGATAGAACCGGGAGGTCGTATTACACGGTATTGGGGCGCAGTTTTCGAACTTATGGTGCTCCGCATAACAGGGAAAACAAGCGCTCCTGCGACGGCACTTTCTATTAGTCTGCGCCGGCCCACGTCGAGGGGCCCGTGCACGGAACTTGAGAGGCTGGAGAGACCGTAATGGATTGCGTCTTCCGGACAGTCCTCAATACAGTTCAGACATAGATGGCATTCGGCGGTCCGTACGGCCGTATCCGGATCACATCCGCCGTGGCAGTGCGCAAGGCATTTTTTGCAGTCGGTGCAGCGGTCCACATCGCGCCATATACTGAAGAACGGTCTGAAGGAGAGCAGCCCTAAAAGCGCGCCCAGAGGGCATACCGCGCGGCACCAGAAACGGGGCAGGAACCTGTTTGCAAAGAGCACCGCGAGAAAGATCATTCCAAGAAATGTTCCGCCATGGAAAAGAGGCTGTTTCAGATAGAGCCGGCCGCTGTTGTTATTGAGTCCGGGGAGTACGGATATAGCAAAAGACCTTGTGATGAGCGAAATGGGATCAAACAGCCCTATCTGGAGGGAACCAAGGGCCGCAATGACGCCCAGGACTGCCAGAATATAATATTTCAGCCGGTAAAGGGAGCGGTAGGAATTCAGCGCCACAGTATCCACCGCTCTTAATTTGTTGAAAATACTTCCGGCAACCTGGTTGATAATCCCCAGAGGGCATATCCAGGAACAGAAGAATCGGCCGAAGAAGAGAGTGCCGATGATAATAATGAGCGAAAGGGCAAGTCCCTTATAGACTGTCCAACTAGTCAGGAAAGATGCGACTGCAACAAGGGGGTCCAGTTCAAGAAACAACGGCGTCTCATAGCCCCTAATGCGCCTGAAGCCCGTAAGCCAGAGCAGGAGCACAAAGAGCAGTATGAAAAAAACTGCATAGCTTCTTCTGATATTCCTGAGAGTAAGAAGTCGGGCCATCATACGTTTATTTCAGCTACGTTGAGTGATTTCCAGTCAGAAATCCCCAGGCCTCTTTTTTCAGCCATCCCGATAAAAGGGACATCCGCTGCCTGCAGATTCAGGAATCTGAGACCGTATGCTTCTACTGCAACCAGGTCAGTCCCTGCGATGACAGTATTTTCGATGGCTACGTCTGACAGATTCCCGCCGGTGGGACCGTTTCTCATGAGGACTCGTGTGGCATCCATGACGGTAAGCGTGGGCCTGATAGCTGAGGCAAGATCAGCGATTGCGGTGTTTATGTCCTGGTGCAGGCGGTTTCTCTGGCCGCCGAGAGAACCGTAAAGGTTTTTCATCGCCATCGTACATTTGCTCAAAGAGTGATGTTTAACTATCGGCAGGTTGATGACCTTGTCTGCCTGGTGATAGAAGCGGCTCACAGGCCATACTTTGAGGGATTCGCCTTTCAGATCGGTCAGCACAAAGTCGTTCTCGGCCGCCAACCTTATCTTCCCTCCGGCTCTTTTCACCGCATCCTCTATCCCGGAACGTGCAAAACACCGGTAAGGATCGTTAACAGAAACATCAGTCACCCATACCTCGGAGGCCCGGGCCTCAAGACAGAGCCTCACCACAGAAGCCACCACAGCCGGATTTGTGTTTGCCGCCTGTTCCGGCTGCCTGTCCCAGGCAGCGTTCGGCTTCAGTAAGACCTTTTCTCCAGGGCTTACAAAGCGGCCCATGCCGCCGATTCTCTCTATGGCAGCCCTCACCATCTTGTCGGCATCTTTGCCCCGCGCCACTGCCAGCTGAGGATAAATCTTTTTATCTTCAACGCGGTAGTCCCTGAAGGTATATATTTTTGAAGCGCTCGTTCGCACAGGCTCTTTACTATAAAAAACATACCCCCATGCCCCGGCAACTGCCGATAGTCCACAGGCGGCAGCAGTCCTCAACAGGAACTGCCTTCTGCTGCACCCCTCTTCTTTCTTGTTATGCTTCGAAGCCATAGCTCATATACTCATACACTCATTTTGCAAAGAATTTCAATATCCCTTCATCATCGGTCCCAAAAAGACCAAAAATCGCACTCTTGCCGGGAATCAGAAACCAGTTGCCCTCATATTTGTCCATTACCCTATATGCTTCAATTCCGTCTCTTTCAGTCCTCTGATAGCTTATGCCGGATTTTTTGAAGTAGCCCATAAAAGAAGCTAAAAGAGATTTCATTTCCTGATCGGCGCCTGTCATGAGCGCAACCGTAATTTTTTTTTCGCCTGTGAAGTACACGCGTTCTATCACGTTATGCAGGAAATCGAGCCCCCGGTAGCCCTCCTTCACAAACCTGGTTTTTTCAACTTTGCCAAGGTTCGGGAACATGGAAAAGACCTTGGTAAAGGAATCTTGTCCCGTTGAGAGCGTGTTGCTGAATTCCTTCGCGAATTTAAGAGCGGGGGCCTTTGAATTGTAGGCGTTAATCTTAATGTAAAAGCGGCCTTTAATGAAGTTCACTCCTCCGGAGGTCGAAAATCCCATTGTACCCGCAGAAACTGCCTGCGGATTTTCCCCTGACTCATCCACAAGAACGCCAAAAGCCTGTATGCCTTTCCCCATGTCATAGGCCTCTACCTGGATATCCGGCTGCGCAGTCTTAGACGCCGCAGCTGCATACTCGATTACTGTAAGCCCCATAAAGCCTGCTCCGATAAAATACTCTGCATGGCCGTCAACGTGCTCGTAGAGATTCTCCTTAGTGTAGCGGTGCTCCTCGCCCAGCAGACGGAAACCAGCAATCTCCGGAACCCCGGAAAGCCGCAGACTTTCCGGGGTGGACATCCCTTTAACAACTGCGGCAGAGCCGGCCTTATCCACTGGCTGATGTGGTGAGCTTGCCGCCTGTGGCAGCGCACCCTCCGCCGTCTTAAAATCGATCAGGGCAGGATCATAGCTTTGACCTCTGACATAGAGGACTGCTGCTATGCATGGAAGCAGCCCCAGCAGGACAACGCGATATATGAGTGGAACGGAACGCATCACGACATAAGCGACAAGGACCCATGCGCATCGCAGAGCAATTCCTTTACGGGCAGTCCATAAGGGCATTTCCCGGTGCAGGCCGGTTCATCGCATTCTGTACAGGCTGCTGCGTTTCTTGTAAGCGATGCATAAGACTGTATCGCCCTTTTCTCCATTCCATAATCTTTGAAATACATGTGATATCTCATGACCGAAGCGATCTGCACGCCTGCAGGGCACGATACTTCGCACTCGCCGCAGCCTGTTCTGCAGTATTCTTTGCCGTACAACCCGGCATAACGATCAAGGACCCTTTGGTCTGCAGAGGTGAATTCTGCCCCGGACGCCTTCAGATAAACTTCGATATCAGAAACCGTTTTCATCGTGATAATAAGACCGCTCACCTCAGGGTTCTTCAGTACCCACTTGAAGGCCGCCTGGGGAAACTCCTCTTCCCTGGCTTCCATCTTCATGTCTTTTGCTCCTGCAAGGGTCTTCATGGCAATAACGCCGACCCCCCGCTTGTGGGCCTCTTTCATAACGTCAGGCAACTGCGGAAATTTCATGAAATTGAAGGATGGCTGGATCACATCGAAATGGCCCGATTTGACAGCAGTCATCAGAAGTTCTTCCATGTTATTGGGACCATGGGATGACGTGCCCAGAAAACGTATTTTCCCGGCCTGCTTAAGCTCGGCCACGGCGCCTAACATCTCGTCGCTGAGAAGCCTTTTTTTCTCTAATTCTATGTCCTTGTTCATCTCCCCGATGGCGTGTACAAAAACGAAATCCAGATGATCGGTCTTCATCCTCGACAGGCTCCCCTCGACAGCCGCTATGTAATCCTTTTTCATTGTTCCCATGGGGAGATGTCCGGGGTAAGGCATTGGCTTGCAGAATTTAGATGTAAGAATGATCTTGTCCCTCCGGATTTTACCCATGGCTTCTCCGAGGGTTGTTTCTGACAGACCGTAATCGGGAGAGGTGTCAAAATAATTAATACCGCAGTCGACAGCCCTGAGTACCATCGATGCTGCCGAAAGTTTCCCGGCGCCGAAGGAGATATCACTCATTTTCAGGCCGGTTTTACCGATTTCACGATAGCTTTTGACTGACGGGGCGTTCTGAACTGTTTCCGCGCTGAGAGGCCGTGCCGCTGCAGTGGCAGTTGCGATAGCCGCCGCCTTGAGAAAATCCCTTCTGTTCATAATGAAACCTCCTCTGCTGGTTGATAGTTTCATACTTTTGGGCTGCCGTCTTGCAATTTACTAAGACATATACTTTTATTTTATCACAACATAAGAAAGCAGACCTGCTATCCAAGATGAAGCTTTTAACAGAAAACAGGCTGAACTTTTGGATTCCGTTAGAAATCCGTTAGAAAACTCCCCCGCAGAAAACAGTAAGGCTATCGCGGCTTGCGCCGGATAGCCTTGATTTTTCATCCTTTCTATTTGGTGGCGGGGAGTGGATTTGAACCACTGACCTTCGGGTTATGAGCCCGACGAGCTACCAGGCTGCTCCACCCCGCTGTATATTAGGATAGCTGAAG